>ERZ772948.325-NODE-325-length-30999-cov-4.655281_pt1 | contig 30999 bp, 22 predicted proteins | sample MGYA00511945_ERZ772948 | MGnify/ENA primary metagenome ERZ772948 (study PRJEB29015, sample SAMEA2737927) | human oral metagenome | biome: human oral; feature: human-associated habitat; material: dental | place: China | collected 2141 ... | reverse complement strand
TTACTTTGAAAAGTAAAAAGAAGGTAATTTATACCTTCTTTTTGGGAAATAATAATCTATATACACTAGGGTTAGTGACAAAATTTATAAAAATATGTTTTATATTTAACATATCCTTTATATTATAGCCCGTATTTTAGTATTTTATCAATATTTTTTATTTATTGTTTTATAAAAAATCATATTTACTTTCTCAATATCAAACAAAAAAGAGAAGATTTCTCTTCTCCTTTTTACTAATATTTAGAATCTATATTGTAATCCTGTTGAGATTACTGAGTCTGCCCATTTCTTATCTTCTACTCTGAAATCTACATTTCCATATACTCCAAATACTGGACTTATTTCTCTAAATACTCCAAAGCCTACCCATGTTGTATTCTTTGCTTGTTTTACTCCTTGGTATTTTTGTCTTACATTACTTCCTGTGAAGTTCCCTTCATAAGTCAAATCTCTCTTATCTGTATTTATTGCTTGTGTTACATAAGCTTGTAGTTTATATTTATCTGCTACATACTCTGCTCTTGCTCCCACTAAGAAATTTGTTGCTCTATAATTCTTACTATCTGCTTTTATTCCCCAAGATGCTTCTGATTCATTGAAACTTCCTCTTCTTAAATAATCTTGTGAATATCCTATAAATGGTGTAAACCATCCAAATTTCTTTCCTATTTCTATGTAAGCTGATAACATTTTATCATGGTGATTTATCTTTCCTGTTAATGTTTCTCCTGTTGATGTTAATAATTCTCTTTCAACTTTTGATGAGATATTTGATAATCCTAATCTACCTGCTGTATAGAATCCATATGGTAATTCTTGTTTTCCATAGAATGATACTCCTACCATATTACTCTTTGATTCTCCTGCATATCTATTGAAGTTTGCTTTTGCATAAGAATAGTTTAATGCTACTCCTAGAGTTGTTGTTCCTTCAAATTTAGTATCTATACCAAATTGCCCTCCTGTTACTCTTGTATCTGCTGAAGCATAACCATCTCTTCTTAGCTTTCCTCCACTTCCTAATACTGAGAACCATACTTCCGAATCTTTATTTGAATTTTTAAAATTATCAAGTCCTGCTAATCTATTTGATAAATCTCTATTTACATTTTGTGCTTGTGAGAAAGTCAATGCTTGTGCTGATGCATATATTTCTCCTGACATCATTTCTGTTGCTGATGTGAAGCCCATTGTTGACATTTTTTGTAATGTTGCTCCCATAGCTAACTCTTCTTTTGTTGCTGTTCCAGATAATACTTTTTTATCTAAATCTTGGAATACTTTTTCTACATTTTCTGCTACATTCTTAGATGAAGCTTCTGCACCTTCTCCTATATATTCAACTGGATTTTGTCTTGATAATGTTGCTACTACTTTTCCATCTTGAACTTCTACATTAGCTGTTCTCATTCCTTCTGTTTCTACATTAGCAATATTACCTTGAACTGACTTTCCTTCCATTACAGTATTAGATGAACCTTGTGTTGTGACATAACCATTTGATAATATTTTAACAGTTGTATTTGGTTCATATTTTATATCACCTAAAACTTTGACATTTGATAGGAAATTTACCTCAGTTGTTGAACCATTATAACCAACATAATCTCCACCTACTATTGCAGTTGAACCATTAAATGCTACTGTTCCATAATTTTTTACTTTTATTTCACTATCTGTTATTTTTTGAGGATCTATATTCTCTATAAGCTCAAATCTACCAATATCATAACCAACTATTGCCTTGGGATTAAGTACTAATTTTCCACCCACTTTAACAGTTATTGGACTTGCATGAACTTGGTGAATTTCAAGTGTTCCATTTGTTACTGTACTTCCACCAGCGAATGAGTTATTTCCAGTTAAATGAAGTGTTCCTGAACCTATTTTTTCTAGACTTCCTTCTCCATAAATATCATTATCAAAATATGATTCTGTTCCTGCTGGTATATTTGCTTTAAATATTGTTGTATCACCATATTTACTAATATCTGTAAATGCTCCTGGTCCTTTTAAAGCCCTTTCTGTATTTAACATTCCCCAACCATAAGTAGAGTCTGGAAATGCTGTAACATTTCTCAATTTAGCTTCTGATAAAGTATCTGGATCTTCAGTTAACTCTGTTTTATCTGTTGTAGTAAATAAAGTTTGACGAATTTGATCATTTGTCATCCAAGGATATTTTTCATAAACTAAAGCTGCTGCTCCTGTTACTCTAGGTGCTGCATAAGATGAACCTACTCCATAGTAACCTGCTGAATCTGTTGCTGAAGTATTATAGGCAGAAATAGACCAATAACCAGCCTCATATCCAGCTTTAGATAACTCATGACTTCCACTTCCCATTATATTATATAAGCTTCCATCATTTTCCTCTATTCCTACAACAGAAATCCAACCTTTTTCTAAATTATTATCAAAATAAGGTAATCCTGCATCTACTGATGAGTTTTTACCAGCATCATTACCTGCTGCCCATATAAACAACCCTCCTTGATTTTCAACTATGTTTCTATAATAAGGTATTTGTTTTTCTTTAGTTGTTGATCCTCCTGCCATATTAAAATAAAGTGGCATTGAATCTCCTTCATTTTTATAAGCTGCAAGCTCAGAGTCATCATAAGCTTTATCACTACCAAAAGACTGATTAAATATCTTCACACTTTGATTTCCAAATTTGGCTAAGGCTGCATCATAAGTTTCTTTATTAGGTAAAATTGCTCCATATACATTTTTATTTTCACTATCATTATGATAATCTTGTCCTAAACTTCCAACAATTAATCCAATTTTATTTTGAGGTGGATCTGTAACACTATCCATATCTCTTATTACTTCCAAAACTTCTTCACCATGTTCTAATGTAGTGTTTCTTATTGAACTTGCATCATCTATTTGAGAATTTATTCTAGTTAAAATTTCTATTCCTAGATATAAACTTGTCAAAGTTCTGGTTCTTCTTGGAGTCACATTATTACCTTCTTTATCTTCTGCTGTTGTTCTAACAGCATTTTGAAAATCTGCATCTAATACTGCAACTTTTACTCCTTCTCCTTCTAACAATCCTACAAAATTTCCTGCAACTTTTCCATCTTCTTCCCTTGTATCTTTTGGAATATTTACACCAGAACTTACTTGTGCAGCATAAAGATTTGTTTTTAATGCTGTCATATTCCTTTTATCCAAAGGATTTGTTACAGTTGGATAATTATCTTCTGTTACAGCTGGTGTACTAGGTGTTTCTGGCTTGCTCGGAGTATCTGGTGTACTAGGTGTATTTGGAGTATCTGGCTTACTTGGAGTATTAGTCCCTGGATTTATAGGCAAGTTACTAGAACCTCCACCGCCGCCACCACCTCCTCCACCACAACTTACAAATAGTATGGAAGCTAGTGCAATTAACATCATTTTACTTTTTAAAATTTCTTTCCTCATTTAATTTACCCTCCCTGTATTAAAATTTAACTTTTTTTAGATGTATAATAAATTTTATAAACTCCTTTGTTTTTTAATTTTAACATATAAATATGACTTTTTCAATCATATTTATGCTTATTTCCTTATTCTATTAATAAAAATTTTTATATCCTTTTATAATTTTTTTAAAAATGATATAATGCAAAAAGGAGTTGATATTATGAAGATTTTTATTTGTGATGCTTTTAGTTCTGAAATTTTTAAAGGAAATCAAGCTGGTGTTGTTATATTAGAAGAAAAAGAGGATTATCCTACTGAAACTTTAATGAAAAATATTGCTGCTGAATTAAAACACTCTGAAACTGCTTTTGTAAAGAAAATTGATAATAAAAAATTTAAAATTAGATACTTTACTCCAATAGAAGAAGTTGAATTATGTGGACATGCAACAATTTCTGTTTTTTCTGTTTTAAGAGAATTAAAATTAATATCTAGTGGTAAATATATTGCTGAAACTTTGGCAGGTAGTTTAGAAATAGTAGTTGATAAAGATTTTATATGGATGGATATGGCTAGTCCTAAAATAGAATATACATTTAATTTAGATGAAATTAAAGAAATTTATTCTGCATTTAAATTAGATATAACTCAAGCCCCTAAAAATTTAATTCCTAAAATTGTGAATACTGGTTTAAGTGATATTATCATTCCTATTGAGGATAAAAACATCTTAGATAGTTTTGTAATGAATAAAGAAAGGGTAATAGAACTTTCAAAAAAATATAAGGTCGTAGGAGCTCATCTATTTACACTTGATAAAGATAAAAAAGTAACTGCTTTTTGTAGAAATATTGCCCCTTTAGTTGGGATAGATGAAGAATGTGCAACAGGTACATCAAATGGTGCTTTAACTCATTATTTAAAAGACTATAATATTATTTCAAATAAAGATATAAATACTTTCATACAAGGTGAAACAATGGGCAGATCTTCAACTATATTAAGTAGATATAAAGAAGATGGAATGACTATACAAGTTGGAGGAAATGCAGTGATTTCCTTTGAATGTAAAATTTATGAATGAAATAAAAAATTAGGCTACTACAATATAAAAATCTGTAGTAGCCTAGTCTTTCTACCCACCAAGATAAGCTTTCTTTACTCTATCATTATATAGCAAATCCTTTGCTTTTCCTTCAAGAACTATTTCTCCTGTTTCAATAACATAAGCTCTATCAGAAATAGATAGTGCCATCTTAGCATTTTGTTCTACTAATAAAATAGTAGTTCCTTTTTCTTTTAACTGCTTTATGACTTCAAAAATTTCTTTTACAAATAGTGGTGAAAGTCCCATTGATGGTTCATCTAAAATTAAAAGTTTAGGTCTACTCATCAAAGCTCTTCCCATAGCAAGCATCTGTTGTTCTCCACCAGATAATGTTCCTGCCAACTGATTTTTTCTTTCAGACATTCTAGGAAAAACTTTATAGAAGTTTGCTCTATCTTCTTCTTTTTTCTCAGCACTATCTTTTATAGTAAATTGTCCTAATTTTAAATTATCTTTAACAGCAAGCTTTGAGAAAATTCTTCTTCCTTCTGGAACTTGTGCTATACCTAATTTACATATATTATGTGCCTTTTCTTTTAAAAGATTTTTTCCTTCAAATATTATAGAACCACTTTTAGGAGTTATAAGTCCAGATATTGTTTGTAATGTTGTTGTTTTTCCAGCACCATTAGCCCCTATGATAGATACAACTTCTCCTTCATTAATTTCTAATGAAATTCCTTTAAGAGCTTGTATATTATCATAGAAAACTTGTAGGTCTTTTACTTCTAACATTGCCATTATTCATCTTCCTCCTTACCTAAGTATGCTTCTACAACTTGAGGATTATTTATAACCTTTTTTGGATCACCACTTGCCAATATTTGTCCATAGTTTAGAACAACCAATCTTTCACAGATACCAAGAACTAACTTCATATCATGTTCTATAAGTAAAACTGCTATTCCAAACTTATCACGAATTAATTTTATAGTATTCATTAAATCTTCTGTTTCTTTTGGGTTCATTCCTGCTGCTGGTTCATCTAAAAGAAGAATTTTTGGTTCTGTTGCCATAGCTCTTGCAATTTCTAATTTTCTTTGTTCACCATAAGGAAGATTTCCAGCATGCATTCCTGCATACTTATCTAAATCAAATATTTTTAAAAGAGCCATTGCCTTTTCTTTAGCTTCTTTTTCTTCTCTCCAAAAATTTGGAAAACGTAGCATTCCAGATAAAATTCCATATTTCATACGGAAATTATATGCAGCTACAACATTATCTAAAACTGATAGATACTTAAATAATCTTATATTTTGGAAAGTACGAGCCAAACCTTTTTTTACAAGAGCAGAAGTTGAAGTTTTAATAACATTTTCTCCATCTAGTGTATATTCTCCTGAACTTGCATTATATACACCTGTTAATATATTAAATACTGTTGTCTTACCTGCTCCATTAGGTCCTATTAAACCAATTAATTCTCCTGAATTTATTTCTAAATTAAAACTATCAACTGCTTTTAAAGCTCCAAAACTAATTGATATATCTTTTGCAACTAAAAGAGGTTTTTTATTTTCCATTTGTTTCACCTCTTTTTTTAGTAAAGTATGAAATCACTTTACTTATTTGGAACTCTTCTCTTCCAAGTAATCCTTTTGGTCTAAATAACATCATTATAATTAAAATTAAAGGATAAACTATCATTCTATATTCTGCAAAACTTCTTAAAACTTCTGGTAAAATAGTAAGAACTATTGCTGATAAGATTGAACCTGTGAAACTTCCCATTCCACCAAGTACAACCATAACAAGTATGTTTATTGAATAGTTATAGTCAAATTGTTTAGCTCCTAAAATTCCTAAGTTATGTGCATAAATTCCACCTGCTATACCAGCAAATATTGCTGATAGCACAAAGGCAAAAGTCTTATAGTAAGTTGTATTTATTCCAGAAGCTCCACTTGCTATTTCATCTTCACGAATAGCTAGGATTGCTCTACCATGTCTACTTGTCATAATGGCATACATAAATATAACTGAAAATATTGTTATAAAATATATTAATGTAAAATTATTTACTCTCGGTATACCTGTTAACCCTTGTGCTCCACCTGTAAACTTAAAATATTCTATCAATACTCTTATAATTTCTCCAAAAGCTAAAGTTATAATAGCAAGATAATCTCCAGTAAGTCTTAAAGCAGGTATTCCTATTATAAATCCTATGGCTCCTGCTACAAGTCCACCAACTATTAAAGCTACAATATAACCTGGATACCCTGAAAGAAAGCCAGACTTAGTTAAAAGTGCTGCTGTATATGCTCCTATTGACATAAAACCTGCATGCCCTAAAGTAATTTGTCCCAAACAACCAACTGTTACATTTAAACTTGCTGCTAAAATTACATTTATTAAAATCAAAATTAAAATTCCAACTTGATATCTACTTATGAAACCAGAATTTATTAAAGAGAATAATATAAAATATAGGACTATTAATAGTGCATAAGTAGTTATATAACTTAATTTTTTATTCTTATCCATTTATACTTTCTCCTTTACATTTTTTCCAAGTATTCCAGTAGGTTTAAACAATAAAACTATAATTAATATTGAAAATACAAAAGCATCTGCAAGTTGTGATGATAAATATGCTCTTGTTAAACTTTCAACAATTCCTAATATAAATCCTCCTAAAACAGCTCCAGGTAATATTCCAATTCCTCCTAAAACTGCTGCAACAAAGGCTTTTATCCCAAGCATTGACCCCATTAAAGGTTGTATTTGTGGATAAGCTGAAACATATAATACAGAACCGACTGCTGCAAGTCCACTACCTATTGCAAATGTTAATTGTATTGTTCTATCAACATTTATTCCAACCAATTCAGAGGCTGCATAATCTTGGCTTGTCGCTATCATAGCTTTTCCATATTTAGTTTTTTTCATAAATAATTGTAAAGCTACTGATAGAACAAGTGTTGTTACTATTGTTACAATAGCTCCAAAACTAATATGAATACCAGCTCCAAAAGATATAGGAGCTTGATCAAAAATTTTAGGAAATGATCTTGTATTTGGAGTAAAAATTTTCATAAAGACATTTTCTAAAAATAAACTAACCCCAATAGCAGTTATTAAATTTGAAATTCTTGGTGAATTTCTAAGTGGTCTATATGCTATTCTTTCAGCTAAACAACCTATAACTGCACAGATAACTATTGCTGGAATAACTGTTGCCCAAATTGGTAAACCTAATGATGTAAATAATGGAATAGAAAAAAGTGATGTATAAGCCCCTATCATTATAATATCACCATGTGCAAAATTTATAAGTTGTGCTATACCATATACCATTGTATATCCCAAAGACACTAGAGCATAGATACTTCCTATTTGTAAACCATTGATTATTTGAAGTAAAAACTCCATTTTTATCCTCCCATATATCTATATCTAAAAAGATAAAACAACCTCTACCAAATTTTATGATTACTTATCTAACTTAAAAGCTTTATAGTTTTTAATAAAAATATTGCATATTCTATATGTGAGTGTTTTCAGCAATAAATTTAACTTTAAACTCAAAATTTAGTAAGCTATTCATATTATAAAGCAGAAGTTGTTTTTATCTTTTTATTTTAATTTTATTTTGATGCTACTGAATCAAATGTGTAATCTCCATTTACTATTTTAATTATAGTTATACTCTTTACAGGGTTATTTTTTTCATCAAAAGTTAATTGTCCTGTAATACCATCAAATTGAATTTCTTTTATAGCCTTAGTTACTGCCTCTTTATCAGTTGTTCCTGCTTTTTCTATTGCAGCTTTTAAAAGATATGCTGTATCATAACTTAAAGCAGAGAATGCAGAAGGTTCATCATTATATTTTTCTTTATAATTTTTAATAAAGTTTTGAATTTTTTCATTACTATCCTTTGTTGAATAATGGTTAGCAAAATATACATCTTCTATTGCTGCATAAGAAGATGGATCTACTGTTTTAACAACTCCATCCCAACCATCAGAACCAACTATAATTGATTTTAATCCAACTTCTCTTGCTTGTATAGCAATTAATCCATCTTGTTCATAATAATCAGGTATAAATAATACATCTGGATTTTGTTGAGCAATTTTTGTAAGTTGAGCCTTGAAATCTTTATCTCCATCTGAATATCCTTCTCTTGCTACAACTTGAATTCCTTGTTTTTCAGCTTCTGCTACAAAAGCATTAGCAACTCCATCTGAATAGTCACTTGAGTTATTAGACATAATAGCTACTGTTTTTGCTCCTAATTTTTCTTTCGCAAATTTTGCTAAAACTTCTCCTTGATATGGATCTGTGAAACATACTCTAAATACATTAGAACCTGCTTCTGTTATATTAAGTTGTGTCCCAGTAGGTGTTATCATTGGGATTCCATCTTGTGCTGCAACTTCTGCAACAGCAACACTTGGTTTTGAAGTAATATCTCCAACTAATGCAACCATTCCCCAATCAACTAATTTATTATAAGCATTTACTGCCTCTGTTGAATCTCCCTTTTCATCTAATACATTTAATTCAACTTGTTTTCCAAGTATACCACCATTTGCATTTATTTCATCAATAGCTAATTTTAATCCATTAGTTGCTGATATTCCATAGATTGCAACTGGTCCAGTTAATGGTCCAATAGCTCCAATTTTTATTGTTTCAGCTTCTGTTGTTGCTGGTTTATCTGCTGCTTTTTCTCCTCCACAAGCTGCTAACAAAAGTGAAGCACCTAATAATGTAGTTAATAATTTTTTCTTCATTCTATTTCCCTCCAAATTTTATTTTTTAATATGTAAGGCATACTATATCAAAAAATTTTAAAAAAGTAAAGTATTTTTTAATATTTTTGTATCAATAAAAAAGACAGTTTTTTTAAACTGCCTTTTATTGTTCTTTTACTTTATTTTTTAAATATTTTTATCTTAATGAAAAATAAAGTGTATTGTAACCTTATTTTTCACTAAAACTATTTTTCTTTATAAATATGTATAGCATTAGCTTGATGTAATGGAGTTACAGTTAAATCTGTAATTTGAATTTTTTCTGGTAGATTTACAACATAGGCTATTGTGTCTGCTATATCTTCTGCATATAATGGTTCTATTCCTTTATATACATTATCAGCCTTTGTTTTATCTCCTTTAAATCTTATTAAACTAAATTCTGTATCTACAAGTCCAGGCTTGATATTAGTAACTTTTATTTTCTTATCTATAAGCTCTGATCTCATTGCATCACTTATTGCTTTCACTGCAAATTTTGTTGCACAATATATACTTCCATTTGGATATGCTATTTCTCCTGCAACAGACCCTATATTAACAACTGTACAAACTTTATCAGTTGCTATCATAAGTGGAATAATAGTATTAGCAATATATGTAAAACCTTTTATATTAGTATCAACCATTCTATCTACATCTTCCATATTATATTCATAGAATTTTTCAAGCCCAACTGCAAGTCCAGCATTATTAACTAATATATCTATTTTTTTCCATTCTTCATCTAATGAATTTATATTTTTTAAAACATCATTATAATTTCTTACATCAAAGACTAAAGTTTTAACTTTTACCCTATATTGCTTTTCAAGTTCTTCTTTTAACTCATTTAAAATATTTTCTCTTCTAGCACATAGAATTAAATTTACTCCCATCTGTGCTAATTTTTCTGCTGTGGCTTTTCCTATTCCACTACTTGCTCCTGAAATAAATGCAATTTTTCCTTTAACACGATTTTCTTCCATAATATCCCTCCTATATCTTATTTAAAGTTTATATTACTTTACACTTTCTACCAAAAATTTTAATTAAAAGATTTCTTGATTTTAGAAAAAAAATTGAGGTGAATTTGATATAGAGTTTATCATCTCTCTAATTTCAGTAAACCTTTTCTTTAAGTATTCTTCACTTTCTGCATAAACTCCTAGTGCATCAATAGCTAGTTGCATATGTTTTTCTGCCTTTTCCTTATCTCCAAGAACAGCATAACAGTAAGCAAGTTCTATATCTTCTAAGTCTACTCCATCTCCTTCTTCAAGAGATAATCTTCTTGATTCTAAAAGTTTTTCAACTGCTTCTTCATATCTTCCCAATCTAGTTAAACATTCACCTAATTCCATATGTATCCATCTATTTCTTTCTCCTAGTTCATATGCTTTTGATAGAAATTTTTCACCATCTTCATATTTTCCAAATCTATCATAGAGCCAACCTATATCTGATAATAGATAGGTATCTTCTTTAAACCTATTATCTTTTTCATAACCTTTTAGATAGTATTCAAGTGCTTTTTCATAATCATTTAATTCTTTGTAACAAAGACCATATTCTACATCTAACCAACTATCATCTCTTCCAAGTTCTCTAACCTTTAAATAATATTTTAAAGCCTTATCACATTCATCTAAATTACGATAGCACCAACCAATTTGAGAATTTAAATATATTTCATCACTAACTTCTTCTTTTAGCTCTAAAGCATGTTTGTATTTTTCTATAGCTTCCTTATATTTTTGTAACAACACCAAGCAAAAGCCATATTCCGTATTAAGCCAACAGTCATCTCTGCCTAATCTTTCAACTTTTTCAAGATACTCTAAAGTTTTTTTATATTCTCCTTTTTCTTGATAAAGAGCTGCTATTCTAGATAATAACTGAATATTATTCTTATACTCGTCAAACTTTTCTGTTATTAAACAATATTCTAATGTTTCTTCTTTTTTATTCAATTTTTCAAAACACTTTGCCATACTAAGATATATTCCAGCATCATTTCTACCTACTTTTTTTGCTTGCTCAAAATATTTTAATGCTTCAGCAGGTTTTTCTATAATTTCATATGTATAAGCTATATCTGATAATAGATATATTTTCTTATTTTTATTTTCATTTAATCCATCTAAACTATTTGCTATAAGATAATATTTTAAAGCCTCTTCATATTTTCCTAATCCTTTATAACATATTCCTATTTCAGCATTTGTCCAAACTATATTATCTCCTAACTCTTTTGCTTTTAAATATAATTCTAAGGCTTTGTCATATTTTTCTAAATGCCGATATGACCATCCCATTTGAAAGTATATCCATCTATCTTCTCTTCCTAATTCTTTTGCTTTTAAATAATATGTTATTGCTTCTTCAAATCTTTGTAATTCCCCCAAACTATACCCTAATTCAGAGTTTATTAATATATTATTTTCTCCTAATTCATATGCTTTTAAATTTGCTTCTAAAGATTCTTCATATTTCTTCAAACAACAACATATATAACCAATACGAGAATATATCCATTGATCTTCTCTTCCTAGCTTCATAGCTTTCTTATAGTACTCTAATGCTTCTTCAAATCTAGTTAACTGTTCTAAACAATAACCTAGTTCAGAATTTACTGGAATATCATCTCTACCTAAATCAATAGTATTTTTCAAAAATTTTTCTGCTGTATCAAAATCTCCAATTTCCTTATATACCCATGCTAAACATGAACTAACCCTAATTTTATCATCATTTGTTATTATATATTTTTCGGATTTTAAAGCATATTCAATTGCTTTATCTTGGTTTTCTATACTTTCATTGATAGTTTGCCTTGATAATTCTATATATACATTTAATAAAGCTTTTTTTATATTATCTTCTGTTTCATCTAATTCAAGTGCTTTTAAAAAATATTTCTCTGAATTTTTATAATCTTTCAAATAGTAATATGAATAACCCATTCTGTAATTCCAATCTACACTATTTTTTCCTTCGTTTTCTATACTTTTTAATATTTCTATTGCTTTTTCATATTTTTGAATATTAACATATGCCCTAGCCAATTCTACTATAATTTCAGTATTTAATTGCTCTGCTTGAAGATTTTCAATTATATTAATTATTTCTTCATATTTTTCTAACTCTTCTAATTTTTCAATTTCTTTTAATATTTCATCGTTCATTTTTACCTCTTATTCAAACTTTTTAAATAAGTAATTATGATAGTTTTGATAGAACACTTATCATTTCTTTTATTTCATCAAATTGTTTCTTTAAATGCTCTTCACTTTCTGCATAAGTTCCTAATGCATCAATAGCAAGTTTCATATGTTCTTCTGCCTTATTTTTATTTCCAAGGACAGCATAACAATATGCAAGTTCTATATCTTCTAAGTCTACTCCATCTCCTTCTTCAAGAGATAATCTTCTTGATTCTAAAAGTTTTTCAACTGCTTCTTCATATCTTCCAAGCCTTCTTAAAGTTCTTCCTATACTACATATATATAGACTGTCTTTTCCTTCTTTGTATGAGCCTTCAAGTTCATAGGCTCTAGTATATGCTTTTAAGGCTTCTTCATATCTTTCTAAATCAAAATAGATACTAGCTGTTCTTGCCCAAACCCATTCATCATCTCTACCCAACTCTATAGATCTTTCAAAATATTTTATAGCTTCTTCATCTTTGCCTTTATCATTATATCCTAACTCCCAACCTATTTCTGCATTAAGCCATTGGTCATCTCTACCTAAATCTCTTGCAGCATATAAATAGTGTAAAGCTTCATTAGGATCTGAACCTTCTATTTTTCCATAAAGCCATCCTATCTCAGAATTTATAAAAATTTTTTCATTTCTATTGTCATACACTTTATCTTTTTCAAGTATTTCTAAGGCTTTTTTTAGATTTTCAATTCCCTCTTCATACTTATCTAATCTACCTAAACATTGCCCAATTTCTGCATATATCCAACTATCTTCTCTACCTAATTCTTGAGCTTTTAATAAGAATTGTAAAGCATCTTCATACTTTTCAAGTTCATTGTAAATCCAACCAATATCTGATAATAACCAAGTATCTTCTTTATCTTGTTCATAAGCTACCAAATAATGTTCAAGTGCTTTTTCATATTTTTCTAATTCTTTATAACATAAACCTATTTCAATATTTAGCCAAACATCATTTCTTCCAAGTTCTTGTGCTTTTAAATGATATTTTAGTGCCTCTTCATTTTTTTCTAAAATACGATAACAGAAACCTATTTGACAATTTAAATAAATTTCTTCATTAAGTTCTTCCTTTAATTCTAAAGCATGTTTATATTTTTCTATAGCATTTTCATATTTTTTCAATCTCATTAAGCAGAAACCATATTCTGTATTAAACCAACAATCATCTCTACCTAATTTTTCAACTTTTTTAAGATACTTTAGACCTTCCTTGTATTTTCCTATTCCATCATAAATCCAAGCTATTTCTGATAATAACCATGCATCATTTTTTTCCATCTTTTCTGCTTCTAAATAATATTTTAAGGCTTCTTCAAACCTCTCTAATGCTTTGTAACATCTTCCTATTTGTACATTAATCCAAGCATCGTTCTGTCCCAATTTTTTTGCCTTATTATAGTATCTTAATGCTTTTTTGTAGTCTTCTAATCTTTGATAAACCTTTCCATATTCTGCATTTATCCATTCATCTTTTCTTCCAAGTTTTTTTGCTTTTTCCAAATATTTTAATTCTAGCTCAAAGTTTTTCATAGCCCCATAAACCCAAGCTATATCTGATAATAACCAAACATTTTTACTTTTACTTATCTTATTTGCTACTAAATAATATTTTAAGGCTTCTTCATAATTTCCTAATTCTTTATAGCAGATTCCTATTTCAATATTTATCCAAGCATCATTTTGACCTAATTCTTGTGCTTTAAAATTAATATCTAAGGCTTCTTGGTATTTTCCTAAAAGACGATATGTCCACCCAATTTGAGAATGTATCCAAGCATCATTTCTGCCAAGCTCCTTAGCTCTAAAATAATGCTCCAAGGCTTCTTCAAGTTTGTTTAATTCTGCTAAACAATAACCCAATTCAGAATGTACCCAAGAATCATCTCTACCTGCACTAATAACTGACTTTAAAAGTTCTTCTGCTACATCACAAGCTCCAATTTTATCATATAACCAAGCTAGATATGAATCACATTGAATTTTATCATCATTTGTTGTTATATACTCCTTTGCTTTTAAAGCATACTCAACTGACTTGTTTTGAATCTCTTGACTATCATCTCTATTTTCATTAATTATTTTCTTTGATAATTCTATATAAATATTCAATAAATAGCTTTTAATTTCTTCATCTTCTGGTAGTATTTCATGGGCTTTTAAAAAACATTCTTCTGCCTTTTCATATTCATCCAAATAGTAATATGAATAGCCTATTCTATAGTTCCAACGCATAGTATTTCCTTCTTCTACTTCTATGCTTTTTAGTAATTCTATGGCTTTTTTATAATTTTGAATATTATTATATGCTCTAGCTAGTTGTCCAATTAATTCATTATTTAATTGTTCAGTTGGAAGTGCTTCAATCATATCTATTATCTCTTGATGTTTATCTAAGTCATATAAATCTTCAATCTTTTTTAATAAATCATCTTTCATTTTTTCACCTCTATTTAATTCTAATACTAATATATATTATACCATATAAAAGCTCTTAGAAATTTGATTTTTTTATCTTTTAATGTTATAATACCGCATATGTTTAGTATTAATTCATAAGGGAACTAATAAATTGTTTATACAGTAATTGCAATTTATTTTTTCCCTTTATTTTAATATTTTATTCAAAAGATAAAATTCATTGAGGAGGATTTATGAAACTTTTAAGAACCTATATAAAAGAAAATATAGGAACTTCATTGCTTGGTGCAATATTTTTAACTTTAAATACTTTTGCAACTCTAGCAATACCTTTTCAAGTATCAAATATGATAAATCATGGAATAATCAAAAAAAATATTGATATGGTATATTCAACAAGTATAAAAATGATAGCTATTTTAATTTTTGGTACTGTTACAGGAATTATTGCTAACCACTACATAGCACTTTTTGCTGCTCGTTTTGCAAAGCAAAATAGAAAAATGTTAATGAGAAATATTGAAAATTTGACACTTGACCAAGTAAGTGATTTTGGAGTGGCTTCTTTGGTAACTCGTGTTGCAAATGACAATAATAACGCTCAACAACTTATAGTTGCATTTTTTCAGATGATATTACCAAGTCCAATAATGGCGATACTCTCTATATTTTTAACTATACAGTTATCACCTAGTTTAGCTTTAATACCATTATTTACTATTTTAATTTTTGCTTTTGCAATAACTTTGACTTTATTTAAATCTCTACCTTACATTTTAAAAGTACAAAAGAAATTGGATAGAATGGTTTTGGTATTAAGAGAAAGATTTATTGGAGCAAAAATTATTAGAGCATTTGACAATTCTAAAAAAGAAAGAGATAAATTTAATGATATAGCTCAAGATTATACTGATAACTATATCACTATTAATAAAAAGTTTGCTCTACTTTCACCTATGGCTTTTTCACTTATGTCAGTTATTATTACCCTTATAATTTTCTTTGGGGCTAGAAAAGTTTTAAATAATACCTTAGAAATTGGTTCTATAACTGCCATAGTTGAATACTCTTTAACAACTATAGCTGCTCTTATCATGTCATCTATGGTTTTAGTACAAATGCCAAAGGCTGTTGTTTCAATAGAAAGAATTGAAGAAATTTTAAATGTTACAAGTGAAATAAAAGATAAAGAAGGACTAAAGGATAATTCTTATTATGAAGATATTTTAAAGCAAAACCCTATATCTTTGACTTTTAATAATGTATGTTTTAGATATAAGGGAGCAGAAAAACAAATTTTAAAAAATATTTCATTCTCTATAAAGGCTGGAGAAAGATTTGCCATAGTTGGAGCAACTGGTTCTGGTAAATCTACAATAGCAAAAGTTTTACTTAGACTAAATGACATAGAATGTGGAAAAATCTTAATAAACAACTATAATTCTTTAGATTTACCTTTAGTTTGTCTAAGAAACCAAATTAGCTATATTCCACAAAAAGCATATATATTTAGTGGAACTATAAAAGATAATTTTAGATTTGCCAATAAAAATATGACTGATGAAGAAATGGTAAAGATTGCAAAAATTGCTCAATCATATGATTTTATTGATTCTTTACCTGATAAGTTTGATTCCTTTGTTGCACAGGGAGGAACTAATTTCTCTGGTGGACAAAAACAGAGATTATCCATTGCAAGAGCTCTTTCAAAAAACTCAAATATCTACTTATTTGATGATAGTTTCTCTGCTCTTGACTATACAACTGATGCCAAACTTCGTAAAGAATTAAAAACATTCTTAAAAGATAAAATTACAATTATTATTGCTCAAAGATTAAATACTATTGCTGATGCAGATAAAATAATTGTATTAAAAGATGGAGAAATAACAGGAATGGGAACTCATGAAGAGTTACTAAAAAACAATCATGAATATATTGAACTTGCAAAATCACAAGGAATTCTAGAATAAGGAGGTTGAAAATGTCTAAAAAGAAAAATCAAAATGAAGATACTATAAAGAATTTTAAAAAAGCAATTTCTAATTTTTTGTCACTTTTAAGTGAAAAGAAAATACCATTTTTAATCTCTGTGACATCTAATATACTTTCAACTTTCTTAGTTGTAGCTATCCCTTGGGTTTCTGCACTTGCTATTGATGATATTGTAAGTATAATGAATGATACTACTGTTACTAATAAATGGGCAGCGGTCTCAAGTTTTATCATAAAACCAGTTTCTGCACTAGGAATAATAGCTATTTTAATCTTTGTTTTAAACTATTTACAAGAATATTTATCAGCTATACTTGGGGAACAGATAGCTCAATCTCTTAGAATGAAATTAAGTAATAAACTTACGAAGCTTCCTATGAATTTCTTTGATACAAACCAAGTTGGAGATATTTTAAGTAAGATTACAACTGATATTGAAAAGATTGCTGAAGTTATTGTAACAGGCTTTACAAGATTTATTTATTCATTTTTAATAATAGTTCTTGTTATAATTATGTTACTTCGTATAGATGTTAAGTTGACAGCCATTGTACTAGGAATACTTTTAATCAGTGTAGTGGTTACATATTTTGTTTCAAACTTAACACAAAAAATATTTGCTAAAAATGTAACTACACTTTCTGAATTAAGTACAATAACAGAAGAAGCCTTAACAGGAAATTTAGTTATACAATCATATAATAAACAAAAAGATATTTTAGATATTTTGGATAAATCTATTGAAGAACAATATTCAGCTGGAAAAACTCTTGAATTTACAATATTTTCAATATATCCTTCAATTAGATTTATAACACAAATTGCCTTTGTTATATCAGCAGTTATGTCTGCTATCCTTGTTATAAATGGTCATCTTACATTAGGGCTTGCTCAAGCATTTTTACAATATGTAACTCAAATATCTGACCCTGTTACAACAGCTGCTTATATAATAAATTCATTACAAAATGCTTTAGTTTCTGTTGAAAGAGTTTATGATATTTTAGAATTACCTGAAGAAATTGATTTAGCAGAGGATACTCATTTACTTGATGATACAAAAGGGCAAATCTCTTTTGAAAATGTTTCTTTTGGTTATACTAAGGATAAACTTTTAATGAAGAATGTTAATTTTACTGCTAAGGCTGAACAAATGGTTGCAATAGTTGGTCCTACTGGTGCAGGTAAAACTACCCTTATAAATTTACTAATGAGATTTTATGATGTAAATGGAGGTAGAATCTTATTTGATGGTATAGATATTTCAAAGGTAACAAAAAAAGAATTAAGAGCAAACTTTGGTATGGTTTTACAAGATACTTGGTTATTTAAGGGAACTATTGCAGAAAATATTGCCTATGGAAAACCTGATGCTACTCGTGAAGAAATAATTGAAGCAGCTAAACTTGCTAAATGTGATAGTTTTATTCGTAAGTTGCCTCAAGGTTATGATACTATAATCACAAGTGAAAATGGCATGATTTCTCAAGGGCAACAACAATTATTAACAATAGCTCGTACAATTTTACCTAATCCAAAAGTTATGATACTAGATGAAGCTACATCAAGTATCGATACTAAAACTGAAAAAGATATACAAGCTGTTATCAGTCAACTGATGAAAGGTAGAACAAGCTTTGTTATTGCTCATAGACTTTCAACTATTCATAATGCAGATTTAATTCTAGTTATGAAAGATGGAGATATTGTTGAACAAGGTAACCATGATGAGCTTATGAAAGTTAATGGAATATATGCTAATCTTTATAATACACAATTTAATTAATAAATTATTAACTTCATAATGCTTGACATATTTCTTTTTTTTTGTTAGTATGAATTATATACTAAAATTATAAAACGGAAGTGAAAAAAATGATAAAAATAAACAATCCTAAGCTAAATGGGTTGACATTCATTGACTTGTTTGCTGGTCTTGGTGGATTTAGATTAGCTCTAGAGTCTTGTGGAGCTAAATGTATTTATTCTAGTGAATGGGATAAATATGCACAAGAGGTTTATAAAATGAATTTTAAAGATACTCCTAATGGCGATATAACTAAAGTTAATGAAAAGACAATCCCTGAACATGATATACTTTGTGCAGGATTTCCTTGCCAAGCATTTTCAATAAGTGGAAAACAAAAGGGATTTAAAGATAGTAGGGGTACATTATTTTTTGATGTTGCACGAATTATAAAAGAAAAAAAGCCTAAAGTTATATTTATGGAAAATGTAAAAAATTTTGCTTCTCATGACAATGGTAATACATTATATGTTGTAAAAAATATAATAACAAATCTAGGATATGATTTTTACTATGATATTCTAAATTCTCTTAATTATGGTGTCCCTCAAAATCGAGAGCGTATCTATATGGTTTGTTTCAGAAAAGACTTAAATATAAAAAATTTTTCTTTTCCAAAACCTTTCAAATTAAATACTTTTGTTGAAAATCTTTTACTAGCTGAATCAGAAGTAAGCAATCTTATAATTGATAGAGCTGATTTAGTTTTAAAGAATATAGAAATTAAAGAGAATTTTAATAAACCTATTCGAATAGGTACTATTGGAAAAGGTGGTCAAGGTGAACGAATATATAGTCCTAAGGGAGTAGCTATTACCTTATCCGCAAATGGTGGGGGTATATTTTCAAAAACTGGTGGTTACTTAGTAAATGGTAAAACAAGAAAATTACATCCTCGTGAATGTGCAAGAATAATGGGCTATCCTGATTCATATAAAATTCATCCTTCCTTTAATCAAGCATATAAACAATTTGGAAATTCTGTAGTAGTTAATGTTTTACAATATATAGCTATTAATATTGCTGAATCTTTAAATTAGGTATATAAAAATTAAAATTAAGGTACAATGTATATTGTACCTTAATTTTTTAGAAATAATTCAAATTTATCTAAATCCTCTTTTCTTTGTTTTTCTGAAATATTAGCTTTTAATTTTATTGAAAATATTACATTGCAATTTTCTGTATTTGAAAGTTGCCTTACTTTATATAATTTATCTTCTTTTTTTCTTAATAAATAAGTTCTATTTTCTCCACAAATTTTTCTTCCATCTAACTCTTCATCTGTAGTAATATCTAGTCCTTTAAATTTATAAGAAATATTAGCTTTTTTCAATGCTTCTTCAAAATCATTTTTTGATAAATCAGATAAGGGGCTAGAACCACTTTTTTTCATTCTATATTTTGCAGTGACTTCAAAGTAACAAGAAAAATTTTCAATAGGAAATATTATATAATCTTTATCACTTTTTGTTATAAAAAATTTTACATTTTTTTCTTTATAATACTCAATTATCCAATTATAGAAAGTTAAATTAGCCATATTTATATCAATGCCACTTGTGCTAGATTTATTAAAATTTTCAAAATTATCATTCATATATTTCATTATTTCACAAGTATAATTATTTTTTTTAGTTTTATTTTTTGAAGAATATTCAAATTTTTTCTTTTCTTTATTAGGGATTAAAACAAATTGTCCACATTGTGCCTCTGGCATTTTAACTTCAATAAAAAAACTATTACATTCTTTCCTAAATAATATATCACTTGTATTTGAATTCGATTCACCCTTCAATTCAAAAAAATTTCCATATTTACCTTTAAGATAAGAAACAGCCATTTGCTCAAATTTCTGCCAATTATTTATATTATTCATAATTATATTTCCCCTTTATACTGTTAAATTGTCAATTTTAGATATAAAAAACCACTTATAAAAGTGGTTTTTCTTTTGATTTTAAAAAATAAGTGCACTAATTTTTTAAAACTATTTATTTAAGTGTTTTAATAATCTTTCACTTAAAGTAGCAATATTTGCTTTTAAAATTCTCATTACTTCTACTTCAGAAGCTCCTTTTAAAGTTTTTAAAGTTCTAGCACAAACTTTTACTTTTATTGGACTACCATTAACAACTAATGTTGTAACTTGTAAGTTTGGTTTCCATACTCTTCTAGTTAGTCTATGAGAGTGAGATATTTGGTTTCCACTGATTAAGCCAGTTCCTGTAATTTCACATCTTTGCATACTAGCACCTCCTTGATATACTTTTTTATATAATACATCGTATTTTATCATTTAATTTATAAAAAATCAAGAATAAAAATCTATAAAATTCTTTTTTTATTAAATGGTAAAAAATTTTACAAAATAACTTAAATTTTAATGATTGAATTTGATTGAAAAAGAATGAAAATGATTGTATAATTAATTATACAAAAATAATTTAGTTAATATAGTTCATTTATTTAATTATACAATCATGTAAAAAGGAAAAGATATGTTATTTGAAGACAGAATTTCACTCATTTTAAAACTTATTGAACAAAATGGTAGTGTTGAAAATTCAAAAATTATAAAAGATTTGAAAATTAGTGAAGCTACTCTTAGAAGAGATTTAGCTTATCTTGAAAAAGAGGGCAAAATTAAAAGGGTTAGAGGAGGTGCTATTTTAAAAAAGGTTGCTAGAAAGGAAATAGCAATCAAAGAAAAAAATTCTAATAAAGATGGTAAAAAGAAAATTGCAAAATTGGCAGCTCAATTTATTTCTGATGGAGACTATATCTATTTAGATGCTGGAACAACAACCTATGAAATTATTGACTATATAAAAGGAAAAGATATCAAGGTTGTAACAAATGGAATTATACATTTAGAAAAGCTTATAGCTAGTGATATTGAAACTTATTTAATAGGTGGAAGAGTTAAAAAAAGTACCTTAGCCATTGTAGGAGTTAAAGCTCTTAGAGATTTATCAGAATTTAGATTTGACAAAGCTTTCATTGGAATTAACGGAATTAATGAAAATGGCTACTCAACTCATGACATTGAAGAAGCTTTAATTAAAAAACAAGCTATTGATAATTCTAACAAGGCTTTTATTTTAGCAGATAGCTCAAAATTTGATGTTGTATACTTTGCTAATGTTGCAAAACTTGAAGAGGCAACAATAATAACTGATAAAAAAGAAGTAAATAAAAATATAATAAAACATACAAATATAATAAGCACATATTAAATTGAAAGGAGTACCTATGATATATTCAGTAACTTTAAATCCCTCCATTGATTTTATTGTTAGAGTAAAGGATTTTCAATTAGGTGAAACTAACAGAGCCTATGAAGATAATTTCTTTGCTGGTGGTAAGGGAATAATGGTATCAAAACTCTTAAAAAATATTAAGACTGATTGTATAAATCTTGGTTTTTTAGGAGGATTTACAGGAGCATTTATAGAGCAGAATTTAAAAAAATTAAATATTCTATCAGATTTTGTAACTGTAAATGAAAACACAAGAGTAAATGTTAAATTAAAAACTGAAACTGAGACCGAAATTAATTGTCAAGGTCCAAAAATATCTGACAAAGAAAAAGAAGAATTTTTGGATAAAATCAAAAAAATTAAAAGTGATGATTTTGTTATTTTATCTGGTTCAGTTCCTAGTAATCTTGGAAATGATTTCTATATAACCATTATAGAAATCTTAAATAAAAATGGAGTAAAATTTACTCTTGACAGTAGTGGAGAAACTTTTAGTAAATCTTTAAAATACAAGCCTTTTTTAATAAAACCTAATAAAGATGAATTAAAAGAATATGCTAAAAGAGAATTTAAAAATAATCAAGAAATTATAGATTATGTTAAAGAAAATCTTGTAGATAAGGCAGAACATATAATTATTTCTCTGGGGGGAGAAGGAGCTTTATATATAGATAAAAATTTTTCACTTTTTGCTCAGCCATTGAGAGTAAAAGAAAATGTAGTTAATACTGTTGGTGCAGGAGACTCAGTTGTTGCTGGATTTGTAAATTATATGCTTAAACATAATGATGTTGAAAAAGCATTTAGGTTCGCAGTAGCTTGTGGAACAGCAACAAGTTTCTCAGAAGATATTGGAGAACTGAATTTCATTGAAGAAATATATAGCAAATTAGTTATAGAAAAGGAGAATTATGGAAATTAAAGATTTACTAAGAAAAGATTTAATGATAATGGATTTAAAAGCAACTACAAAGATGGAAGCTATCGATGAAATGGTAGCAAAGTTAAAAGAAAAAAATATTATATCTGATGAAGCTGTTTTTAAAGATTTAATTTTAAAAAGAGAAGAAAGAAGTTCAACAGGTTTAGGTGAAGGAATTGCAATGCCTCATGCTAAAACTTCTATTGTAAATACTCCTTCTGTACTATTTGCAAGATCAAATAAAGGTATAGACTATGATGCCTTAGATGATGAACCTGTTTATATTTTCTTTATGATAGCTGCATCTGAAGGTGCTCATGATTTACATATAGAAACTCTTGCTAAATTATCTAAAATGCTATTAAATGATGATTTCACACAAGGTTTAAAAACTTGTGGAAGTCCTGATGAAGTTTATGCTCTTGTAGATAAATATTCTGAAAAACCACAAGAAACTGTTAAAGAAGAGACAAAAGAAGTTCAAAATACAAATAAGAAAAGAATACTTGCTGTAACTGCTTGTCCAACAGGTATTGCACATACATATATGGCTGAAGCTGCTCTTAAAGAAGCAGGAGAAAAATTAGGAGTAGATGTTAAAGTTGAAACTAATGGAGCAGATGGAATTAAAAATAATTTAACTTCAAATGATATAAATGAAGCTGTTGGAATTATAGTTGCAGCTGATAAAAAAGTTGAAACAGCCCGTTTTAATAATAGAAAAGTTATAGTTACAAGTACAGCAGATGCTATAAAAAATGCCGAAACTTTAATTAAGAAAGTTTTAAATAATGAAGCTCCTGTTTTTAAAGCAGAAGCTAGTGATAAATCAGAAGAAGATTCTCAAGAAAATGATTCAATAGGAAGAATTATCTATAAAAGTATTATGAGTGGAGTTTCTAATATGCTTCCATTTGTAATTGGTGGTGGAATTTTACTTGCTATCTCATTTATCATTGAAAGATTTATGGGACAAAATCAATTATTTAAATTACTATTTGATGTTGGAGTAGGAGCTTTCCATTTCTTAATACCTGTTCTTGCTGGATTTATTGCTATGAGTATCGCTGATAAACCTGGATTTATGCCTGGGGCTGTTGCTGGATATATGGCAAGCCAAGGTGCAGGTTTCTTAGGTGGACTTATTGGAGGGTTCATTGCTGGATATTCAGTTATATTTTTAAAGAAAATAACAAAGAATATGTCTAAGCAATTTGATGGTATGAAATCTATGGTAATTTATCCAATTTTCAGCTTATTAATAACTGGTGTTTTGATGTATTTTTTAATAGGACCTATATTTACAAAAGTAAATCTTATTGTTGCTAACTGGCTAAATAATATGGGAACTGCAAATGCTGTTGTATTAGGTGCTATACTTGGTGGAATGATGAGTGTTGATATGGGAGGTCCTATCAACAAGGCAGCTTATGCTTTTTCAATAGGAGTATTTACTGATACAGGAAATGGTGCATTCATGGCAGCTGTTATGGCAGGTGGAATGGTTCCTCCATTAGCAATAGCTCTTGCTATGACATTATTTAAAAATAATTTTGATGAAAAAGAAAAACAATCAACAATTTCAAACTTTATACTAGGTCTATCTTTTATCACAGAAGGTGCAATTCCTTTTGCTGCTAAAGAACCAGTAAAAGTTATAAGCTCTTGTGTTATTGGTGCTGCAATAGCAGGTGGATTAACTCAATTCTGGAGTGTATCTGCTCCTGCTCCTCATGGTGGAATATTTGTTATTCCTGCAATGCCAAGTGTACATTCAGCTATATTCTTTATAGTTTCTATTGCAATAGGAGCTATAATATCAGGAGTGATATTTGGAGTTATTAGAGGAAAGAAAAATAATTAAATTCTTAGGAGGTTACTATGGCTAGATTTTTAAATATTTTATTTGGAGTTGTATTTATTTTATTTGGAATTTACATGTGGAATAATCCTACTGAAACATTTGTAACTTATTCATTTTACCTAGGGTTGCTTTATGTTATATGGACTATTATAACTATATTCTATATATTTAGAAAAAAAATAAGACCTGTTCCTTATGGCAATATTATAGTATCTATTATTATATCAATAGCAATTTTAGCTTTACCTATGTTTTCAATAGCTATGGTACTATGGACATTTGTTTTTATATTCTTAATAAGTGCTGTTTATTATTTAAGAAATGTTATAAAAAATGGTTTGAAATCTCATTTACTACAATTCATATTAGCTTGTATTGCTGTTATTTATGGGTTTGTAATGTTATTTAATCCTATTGTAGCTGGTAATACAATAGCTAAAATTTTAGCTTTCTTTGTTATAATGAATGGAATATCTTATATTTTTAGTTCTATTATTGATGTCAAAATAGAATAATTTAAAAAATTTTATATGTTTTATAAAAAGGCTGTTACAAATTGATAATTTTTTATTATTAGCTTGTAACAGCTTTTTTCTTTGGAAATTTTTTCTAATTTTGCTTTCTATTTTTATTCTTTATGTCTTGCCTAAAATATTTTTATAAAGAATTAAATATTGAGTAAAAAATAAAGATAAAGTTTAAGAATTATGGTATAATGTAATGATATTAAAAGTGGAGGTTTTATAATGAAAAAAGGTGGAATTGTTATACTTGACTTCGGTTCTCAATACAATCAACTTATTGCAAGAAGAGTTAGAGAAATGGGAGTCTATGCCGAAGTTGTTCCTTTTCATGAAGATGTTGACAAAATTTTAGCTAGAGAACCAAAAGGAATTATTCTTTCTGGTGGACCTGCTTCTGTTTATGCTGAGGGGGCTCCAAGTTTGGATATAAAATTATTTCAAAAGAATATTCCAATTCTTGGACTTTGTTATGGTATGCAATTAATTACTCATTTACATGGTGGAAAAGTTGCAAGAGCTGATAAACAAGAGTTTGGTAAGGCTGAACTAGAACTTGATGATAAAGATCACATACTATATAAAGATATTCCAAATAAGACTACTGTTTGGATGAGCCATGGAGACCATGTTACTGAAATGGCACCCGATTTTAAAATTATTGCTCACACTGATTCTTCAATAGCTGCTATTGAAAATAGTGACAAAAATATCTATGCTTTCCAATATCACCCAGAAGTTACTCACTCACAACATGGTTTTGATATGCTTAAAAACTTTGTTTTTGGTATAGCAAAAGCTGAAAAAAATTGGTCAATGGAAAACTATATTGAATCAACTGTTAAACAAATAAAAGAAAGAGTTGGCAATAAACAAGTGATACTAGGTTTATCTGGTGGAGTAGATTCATCTGTTGCTGCTGCACTTATTAATAAAGCAATAGGTAGACAATTAACTTGTATTTTTGTTGATACTGGTTTACTTAGAAAAGATGAAGCTAAACAAGTTATGGAAGTTTATGCTAAAAACTTTGATATGAATATTAAATGTGTAAATGCAGAAGAAAGATTTTTAACAAAACTTGCTGGAGTAACTGACCCTGAAACTAAGAGAAAAATTATAGGAAAAGAATTTGTTGAGGTATTCAATGAAGAAGCTAAAAAGATTGAAGGAGCTGAATTTTTAGCACAGGGTACAATCTATCCAGATGTAATTGAATCTGTTTCTGTTAAAGGACCTTCTGTTACTATAAAATCTCATCACAATGTTGGAGGTTTACCAGAAGATTTAAAATTTGAATTACTTGAACCTTTAAGAGAATTATTTAAAGATGAAGTTAGAAAAGTTGGTAGAGAATTAGGTATTCCTGATTATATGGTTGATAGACATCCATTCCCAGGACCTGGTTTAGGAATTAGAATTTTAGGAGAAGTTACTAAAGAGAAAGCTGATATTTTAAGAGAGGCTGATGCAATATTTATAGAAGAATTAAGAAAGGCTGATTTATATAATAAAGTTAGCCAAGCCTTTGTTGTTTTACTTCCTGTAAAATCTGTTGGAGTTATGGGTGATGAAAGAACTTATGAATATACAGCTGTTTTAAGATCTGCTAATACAATAGACTTTATGACTGCTACTTGGTCTCACTTACCTTATGAATTTTTAGAAAAGGTTTCTAATAGAATTTTGAATGAGGTTAAGGGAATTAATAGATTGACTTATGATATTTCTTCTAAACCACCTGCAACAATTGAGTGGGAGTAAAGAGAATAATAGTGAAATTTGTTTAAATTAAGCTTTCTAACAATTTAAAAAGTTCAATTGGGATAAATTAGATAAAAATTTTAAAAAAAATAAATTCAACAATAACTCTCAACAACTTAAAAAATTAATATCAAAAATTAAGGAGGAAGTTAAAAAATTTGAACACCTAGTTAAAATATATGACTGGTGTAAATACAGATATTCTAATCCATATAAAGCAAAATAAATATATTTCATATGAAGTTAGTGTTATAATGTACTTTATCCCTAATAATATTAAGGAGAATTAAATCATGCAAGAAATTATTGTAGATGAAGGTAAAATTAAATGTTTGATTACTGGAAAAATGAGAAAAGAAACACCTGAAGAATATGTACGTCAGGAATACTGCCGTATTCTTTTAGATGTATATAAATATCCAAAAAGTTATATTGATGTTGAATATCCTATCAAAGTAGGCTCAACAGATAAACGATGTGATATTGTTGTTTTTAATGATAATGAAAAGTCACAAGATAATATTTATTGGATTGTTGAAACAAAGAAAAAAGATGAAAAAGAGGGCCGAGAACAACTATGGAGCTATATGTCTGCAACTACTGCTAATTTTGGTACATGGACAAATGGAGATGGTATTTTATTCTATTATAAAGATACCTCTCGTTCTAATCGTTATATTGAACTTCCAGATATCCCTAAATATAAAGAAAGTATTGATTCAATTGGTAAATATAATAAATCTGATCTGGTAAAATGTACAGATTTAAAAGGTGTTTTTAATCGTTGTAACAATTACTTCTTTAGTAATCAAGGACTAACACAGGATAAACGCTTTTCAGAAATACTTAAAATTCTTTTTTGTAAAATTGAAGATGAAAAGGATTTATTCATTGAAAAGTGTGAATTTTATGTCACACCTGAAGAACAAAAAACACAAAATGGTCTTGACAATGTTAGAGGACGTATTAATAAATTGTTTGCCAAGGTTAAAATTCGTTTTCATGAGGACAACATTTTTGAAGCAAGTGATGAGATTCAATTAAATGATAGATGCCTTTCCTTTGCTGTTGCAGAACTACAGAAGTATTCTCTCTTAGATACTAATGTAGATATCAAAGGAGTTGCATTTGAAACATTTGTTGGTGCAAATCTTCGTGGTGAACATGGTGAGTTCTTTACTCCAAGAGAAATTGTTTCTATGGCCACCGAAGCTATAATGCCTAAAATTAATGAAACAGTATGTGATCCCGCATGTGGTTCTGGTGGTTTCTTAGTTATGGCATTAAAAAATATTCGCCAACAATATGAAGAACTACACAAAAAACGCCCAGATTTGAATGTTATTGGCTTATTTAGAGAATATGCAAATAGCTATATTCGTGGTATTGATTTTAATCCTGATTTATCACGAGTAGCAAAAATGAATATGGTGCTCAATGATGATGGACATACTGGTATTTTCCATTTTGATTCACTTATACCATTTGAACAATGGCCAAAAAAAATTACCACCAAAATAGCTAAGGGAAAAATTGATATTATAATGACCAACCCACCTTTTGGTAAGAAGTGTGTAATTGATGATAAGAAAATCCTAGTACACTATCACCTTGGGCATAAATGGGAAAAAGGTGAAGATGGAATTTGGATTGAAACTAAGAAAGTTGATGAAAGTAGAACTCCTGATATTCTTTTTATTGAGCGTTGTTTAGATTTATTAAAGCCAGGTGGTCGTATGGCTATTGTCCTTCCTGATGGAATTTTAGGAAATAATGGATTAGAATATGTACGTCAATATATTCTCAATAATGCTGATATTGTGGCCATTATTGACTGCCCTGTTGAATCCTTTTTACCATCTACTGATACTAAAACATCTCTTCTCATTTTGAAAAAGAAAAAAACAGAAGGGTTTCCTCAAACTTTTGACACATTTATGGCAATTGCCAAAACATGTGGTCATGACAGAAGAGGAAAAGAAATTTATGTACGAGATGAAAATGGAGACCCTATCATTATTAATGGAAATGTTGTAATAAATAATGATTTTATTGAAATCACAAGGAGGTTAGTTAAACATGTCAAAACTCGAAACATTTATGACTAGCCCTATAAAATTGTCAGCTGAATCATTTTATCCAAGAAACTATAATCCCACATACTTATTTGTGAAAGAAGGAATGTCATCTTGTCCAATGATGTCACAGTATATAGTTGGAGATATAAAAGGTGGGTCTACTCCACCTGCCTATTTTTTCTATAAGGATCATGGAATACCCTTTATTAAAACTTCAGCAGTTTCAAGACATTTTATAAATGTAAATGATTTACAACTAATCAATAAAGATTTTCATAGTAAAACTATCAAACGATCAATTACTTATCCATATAATATCATTTACACCATGACTGGTAAATTTATGGGTAAAGCTGCAATGTGTCCTCCAACTATTCTAGAAATGAATATGAGTCAGAATAGTGTTGTCTTATGTACAGCATCACCAAAAGAAGCAGCATTTTTAACAATTTACCTTAATTCTCAAATTAATAAAATACAAGTATGTGGAACATATTCTATTACAAAGCAGAAGTACATGAACCAAGGTAAAATTGCTAATTTAAAAGTTATGAAGTATGATAGTAAATATGATACCTTGATGCAAGAATATATAAATGCATTTGATATTTATTATTATTCTATCGTTCGTATTCAAGAGATTATTTCAGAATTTAATAAGGATTATCATCTATCTTTCAAAGATGAAACTCAATTTGGGTTTGTGGTAAAACCAAGTTCATTTGATAAGAGAATGCTAGTTCCCAATTTCTATCGTCCAGATGTTGAAGAAACTATTGCTATACTTAGTGATGGAATTAGTACTATTGGATTTGATATAGAAAATCTTAGTAAGGGTGACGAAATTGGCAGTATCAATTACTTAAATGAAGGTATTCCTTTTATAAAGACAAGTGATATTATTAACTTTGATGTGGATTATGAACCTGATTGTTATTGTTCTGAAGCCTTTTTGTCTCAACTAGAGCAAGATATAAAATGTGGTGATATAATCTTTACTAAGGATGGAAAACCTGGAGAAGTAGCTATTATTCAAGAGGACAATAAAATTATTATCTCAAGTGGTCTTGTAAAGTATAGAGCACGAAATATTGATGAAAGGTATTGGGTGTTTTTACTTCTTTCTAGTAAATATGGAGAGTCATATTTTAAGAAATGGTTTGTTATTGGTTCAACTATGCTTCACCTTAGAACTGATTTTTTTGATGCATTTGTAATTCCGGAGATAACATATGATATAAAAACAAAATATATTGAGCCTCTTAAACAAGTGTTCAACAAAAAACTTGATGCATATTTAAAAATCGCTAAAATCAAAACACTTGTTGAAGAAACTTTTACAAATCCAGCTATAGATTTGAATATTTAAGTGGTTCAGCTGAATAGTTAATCACTAAAACTAATATAAAGCATATAAGAAATATTTTTTATTGTTAATGAGAGTGTAGAAAAATTTAAATGAATAGTCTTCTACGATAGAATATTAAATATCATAGGAGGCTATTTTTATATAATTTTTAAATTTCTATTATTTCAAATATGTCTTTAATTTTATCTGAAATATCAATCTTTTTACAAGCAAAACACAGTAAATATTGCGAACGACTAGCTCCAACAAATATATTTCTATTTCTTTTGATATTTTGAATATTATTTTTTTGTTTATTAGTTAATTTTGATGATAATAGTTTAATTAAATAATGGCTAATATCATATTTATACCAAAAAGTATCTAAATAAAGAGTTGCTAAATGTGTTTCTCCTTTTACTCCATGAACAGTATTAATTTCTAATTTGATATTATCTTTAATATAAGTATTCATTTCATTATTATCATTATTTTTATTTTCAACTTCTTTT
>ERZ772948.323-NODE-323-length-31062-cov-12.611443_pt1 | contig 31062 bp, 26 predicted proteins | sample MGYA00511945_ERZ772948 | MGnify/ENA primary metagenome ERZ772948 (study PRJEB29015, sample SAMEA2737927) | human oral metagenome | biome: human oral; feature: human-associated habitat; material: dental | place: China | collected 2141 ... | reverse complement strand
ATAAGAACGGTAAAAAGACAACTAAGAAGTTCCAACTAAAGGCACGTGAGATGGCAGGAGCAGACCGAAAAGGCTTCGACATCTCAGATGTTCTTTATATGCTTATGCCCGATCGTTTCGCTAATGGTAATCCAAAGAACGACGTAATCAAAAGAATGGAAGACCAACTATGCGACCGCAATGAGCCAAGTCTTCGACATGGTGGCGACCTTGAAGGCCTCCGCCAACACCTCGATTACTTCACCGACCTTGGTGTTACTGCCCTCTGGTTGACGCCAGTATTGGAGAATGATCGCCCTGCCGATGGTGGCAAACACAGTACTTATCACGGCTATGCTACAACCGACTACTATCGTGTTGACCCACGCTTCGGTACGAACGAAGAATATAAAGCCCTCGTTGACGAATGTCATAAGAAGGGATTAAAGGTAGTTATGGATATGATTTTCAACCATTGCGGAGACTATCATCCATGGGCTAAGCATACACGCATTGATGAGAACGGCAAGACAATCAAAGACTATCCATCAAAGGATTGGTTTAACAGTCCTAACTATGGGCTGCAAACAAGCTACAAGCTCACTCCTGTCCTCGACCCATACGCCAGCAAAGTGGATATGAAAGAGACTGTTGACGGATGGTTTGTACCCTCTATGCCTGACCTCAACCAGCGCAATCCACACGTTATTAAGTATCTGATTCAGAACTCTATTTGGTGGATTGAGACCGTAGGCATTGATGGAATCCGTATGGATACTTATCCTTACGCAGATCGACAAGCCATGGCAGACTGGATGAAGGTCCTCAACAAGGAATATCCTAACTTCAACACCGTTGGCGAAACATGGGTAACAGAACCAGCTTATACGGCAGCTTGGCAGAAAGACAGCAAACTCTCTGACATTAACAGCAATCTAAAAACGGTGATGGACTTCGCCTTTTTCGATCGTCTTTCGCAGGCAAAGAACGAGGAAACAGATGATTGGTGGAAGGGATGGAACCGCATTTACAACTCTCTTTGCTATGATTACCTCTATACGAACCCATCTTCTGTGATGGCATTCATCGAAAATCACGATACAGACCGCTTCCTCGGCAATGGCAAGGATTCAACGGCTTTGAAGCAGGCGTACGCTCTCTTGCTGACGATGAAGCGTATCCCGCAGCTTTATTATGGTACGGAGATTCTGATGAACGGTACGAAAGCGGAAACAGATGGTAATGTACGACAAGACTTCCCAGGTGGTTTCCCTGGCGATAAGGTCAACAAGTTCACTCGTGAAGGCCGTACCAAAGCCGAGAATGCTATGTTTGATTGGACCAGCCGCCTCCTCCATTGGCGACAGAACAACGATGTAATCATCAATGGTTCTCAGACACAATTCATTCCTCAGCATGGCGTTTATGTACTTGCTCGTCAACATAATGGCAAGACGGTCCTCACCATCCTCAATGGTAAGAAAGCTGACAACCAAGTCGATGTAGCCCGCTATGCCGAAGTAATTGGTTCACATACCACTGCAACCGATGTCCTTACAGGTGCTACTGTAGACCTTACAAAGAACATTCCTTTGACACAACGACAAGCAATGGTGCTCAGTTTTTAAATTCTCCTGCAAGTTAGAAGGATTATTGAATAGTCACTTACGCATTAGACAATATCACAAAAACTTTTCATACACACAATATATAGGCAATAGCTACCTACTATCTTTGGTGACTATTGCCTTTATTTTGGTTCTTCTGTTAAATGCATAGATTGGAAATTGAATAAAGGATTATACCCTTGTAGGGTATCACTATTGCAAATTAGTTGGACTTACAAAGAAGGATAAACAACAAGCTAAAATCTATATTGACACTATGTTTATCAGTCTTCTACAAGCAACCTATTATCACATCGATGGTGTTTGTAAACTATTTTCACACGGCTCGGATCCTACACATGCTCTTTTGACTTCTTAAAGATGCCTAATTGGCTTGCTAAAGGTGCCCTTTTGAAGTCCAACTAACGCCCTTTTGAAGTCCATTTAAGCACCTTTTCCTTTACCACGTTATAACCAACTGATTCACTGTTGGTTACAAACCCACTTTTTACACGTGTTTTTATCCTTACATATAGATGTTTTACTCAAAATTATGTAATGATTTTTCAAAACCTTATCTACATCTTCAAAGGATTATGACAAAAAGGTTTTCGGTGTCGGAGGATGATAGTAAAATAAGTAGTTTTACAGTCTTGGCTATGTTTTTGTTTAATGGGGAGATTTGTTTTTCCGTTAAATCTATACGAGAAGTAACCACACATTTAACGGAAGAACCTTTATTTTTCTTCCTTATTGAATAAATATTACCATCAAACATACCAAGAACTTATTACAAACACTATCGATTTTAGGCACAATTAAGAAGAGAACAAAAAAGAAATAACCTATTAATAAAAAAGCTACTGACTTGTTTTATTCATAAGAAAAGATTATCTTTGCGTCAATAGTATCTATTTAACTTGTTTATGAATAAGGTTGATATATGGTCAATATATGATAACAGCATACAGCCTAAAGAGCGTATAGCTTTCGGAGGAAATAGTATAAGAACCAGAATTAGTAATGCAGTAAAATTTAGAAAGATAAGAAGTTATGTCAAATAAAGAAATAGAAGCCTATTTAAAAACTATTGAAGAAGGGTTTATTGAGTCAGAACGAATCTTGTTAAAAGAGAAAGCTGCCAAAAATGAGCCTGTCATCAATTGTGATGAAAACGGTAATATTGTTAGCATTCCAGCGAAAGACATTATTGCCAAACACCGTCAGTATCAATAAAAAGACTATTATCATCCAAGAGGGTGTGTCAAAATGCAGATTAATAACTTGACAACTTTCAATCTATAAGTAGGATTCTTCTAAAGGCAAAGAAAAGACCATTTCTTTACTCAAAATCGAGTATAGAAATGGTCATTTTTTATTGGATTGTTTCAAACTGTAAGATTATCAAAATGATATTTGCATTTTGACACACCCTCTTGTTTATTTACATACGAACTTCACTACTCTGACATTCAAATCATCACAAAACAGTAGTGGATAAATAGCTTTAAAACGTAACAGTCAGACCCACAGAGAGAGCTGTTTTGCCTTGATAGACGCGCCCATGTTCCACATCATCGCCAAAAGTCTTGATGAGATTCTGCCGCACCTGCCCATAAAGCCCAAATGTCTCACTGAAGTTATAGCGCACACCTGCCTGCAAACCAGCTGTTCGTAAGCCGATGGAAGCACCACTATAAATATCCAGTACGGATGGTAGTTTCAGTACTTCAGATCAATGATAGTTACCCATCAGACTGAGGTCATACCCCATTAAGGCTCTATCACGTCCCTCATCATAGTCCTTCACGTTGACATAAGTTAGCTGTCCGCCTACTGAGACAAAGCCGCTAAGCACATAATAGCTGCTTTTATATCTCTTTTTCCCTATTCAGCATTATGCGCTTTTAATAGATTCATAAGTTCATCAAACTCGGAAGAGTATTTTACACCTGTTTGTCCCCAGTCATATTCATATCGAACGGTCTTTCCATGATAATAAATATAGATGTATAGACCACCCATATCACTGCAATGTTCGTTACCTTTTACCGCCACAATGTCCTTTACAGTACCCTTGACAAACATATCATCAACAAGTTCTTGTACACGACGAGCACTATCATCACTAAAACGAACAGTTCTGACAGTGTCTTTCCCATCGTCAGATACAAATATTGATCGCGTACATTTCGTTACACTTCCATTCTTATATAACATCCAATAAACCTCCGTACGACCGCAACTATAGCCTGGATCACGTCCAATAAGAACGGAGTCATACGCACTGAGTGCATCCTTTTCCTTGACCCTACCCCAATTACCTTCTGTACAACTGATGACAGCAAAGGCAATTATTCCACATAACCATAATAACTTATTCATTCTTCTAAAATAAAAAAGGTCAGACGTTATCAATCTATCCCACTAACAACATCAAAGTTTAGGACACTGTAAAACAGTGCTCCTGTTGGCCATACCCTTTCCTTGATGTACTATTCACAAAAGTAAGCATTAATATTCTTATTTCCAAACATTGGTCAACAAAAGTTCGTCTTACCCATCTTTTCTATACGTGTTAGTGCTTAGCACATAGCGTGCGGAGGGTTAGCACCAATGGTGCGGAGTACTAACACGATGGGTGATGAGGCTGAGGCGGATTCAAAAAGAACGTTTTTCAAGGAATAAAAAACACAAGGCTGCCCTCGTTAGGACAGCCTTGTACATCTTATTTAGAACTTAATTGTTGTCTAATCCGTCTCTTACTGGAAGAGAATATTTACTGTTGTCTTACTCTTTACAGGGCGGCCATTCTGCATAGCAGGGTTCCACTTAGGCATATTGTTCGTAAGACGAACTGCCTGCTCTTTGTAATATTCCACACAGTTATCCAACACACGCTTCTGTTTCTCAGCATCCATCTTCATGAAGTGCTTGCTTGTGCCCTTCACATTCTTTACGTCAACGACACGAGCACCAGTAACAGTGCCATCCATCTCAACATTGAAAACAACAGTCATCTCAGCCTGTACCTTTGAACGGAATGACTGAATACTGCGACGCTGACTCTGTGCAAAATAGTTATCAATAGCTTCCTGACCACCTTCAAAGGTTGGGAGCACCTCTGTCTTACTAACCTGTGGCGTCAGAGAAAGGGACTCCAACTTCGCTTTCAGCTTATTAATCTCCACCGTTCCCATGACAATCTTGCCCTCTGGGTCAACGAGATACATTGAAGGAATCCAATCAATCTTATACAACTTGTCGATAACAGTATTCTTTCTAAACTTCTTTAGTTCGCTCACCTGTGTCCAGTGCATCTGATACTTACCCCAGTAAGCCTGTGCCCAGACCTCACAATCGGTATCGAAAGAGATACCAATAAACTGCACTCCATAGTCGCGGAACTGCTCGTAAAGCGCCTTCATGGCAGGAATATCACGGCGACAGTCTGGACACCAACTTGCCCAGAAATCCAATACCACGTAACTACCACGATACTGACTCAACTTTATTTCCTTGCCATCGTATGTCTTCAACTTGAACTCAGGCGCACGAGTACCCGGCTTGAGCATGTTCGTGGCATACTTAGCATCTAAATCCTTAGTTGATTCAACGTTTGTTGTCTGTGCAAAAGCCACTGATGCGGACATAAGAAATACACTGACAACAGCTAAAAGAATTCTTTTCATATCTAATTTTATTCTATTTTCTTTATCTTTCTTCCACTAATAAGATTGGAATTTGCAGTTTTTAGGTCTCCTTTCAGTTTTCAGTCATGTTGCAAATATACGACCTTATTTTGAATAACGCAAATACATTATTGTATTTTTTCTATGGTCAACGTCTGGTCACAATAGTCAACAACTGCTGGACGATGGGTAATAAAAATCACCGTTTTATCGTGATTGGAGAGTATATTCTTCAAGAGTTCGCGCTCTGTCTGTGGATCAAGGGCTGACGTTGCCTCATCAAATATCATGATACTACGGTCACGTAGTAGCGAACGAGCTATGGCAATGCGTTGTGCCTGCCCTTCACTGAGTCCTCCTCCCTGCTCTGAACAGAGTGTATCGAGTCCTAAAGGGAGATGAAAAACAAAGTCGGCACAACTCTTCTTTAGTACTGCAATCATCTCTTCCTCTGTTGCATCGACCTTACCGAGCAGCAGGTTCTCACGGATTGTACCACTAAGAAGTGTGTTACCTTGAGGGACATAGACAAAATTGGTACGCATGAGCGGTGTCAACTCTTTGCTTTCTTTGTCGTTATAAATCTCTACAGAACCCTTATTAGGTTTCAACAAGGCGAGAAGCATACGTACAAGCGTTGTCTTTCCTGCACCTGTCTCACCAAGAATAGCCGTACAAGAACCTGGGTAGAAATCGAAGTCAAGATTCTTCAATATCTCTCGTTCGGCATCATCATAACGATAGTCGACATGATTCAAACGAATACCACAAGGTCCAGCCACCTCTATCGGCTCGCCTTGTTCCTCTAAAGGATTCTCCTCTAACTCCATTAGTCGCTCAGCAGCAGTGAATACTGAGACAAAAGCAGGTACTAATTTCGTTAATTGACGAGCAGGATTCTGAATCTTATTTACCAACTGTAAGAAGGCTGTCATACCGCCAAAAGTCAGCGAATGAGCCGACATGCGGAGGGCTGCCCACGTGAAAGCAACAAGATAGCCAAAGGCAAATCCAAAGTTCAAGACGAGGTTTGAGAATACAGAAAACTTCGTTCTTCGCACTACCTTACGACGCAACTCGTGTTGTGTTCCCTCTAACTTCCCAACAATCATCTCGTCACTTTCAAGTGTCTTGATGAGCATTCTGTGCTGAATCGTTTCTTGCAAAACACTCTGAACCTTTGAGTCTGAGTCGCGAACTTCACGTGTCAGTCGTCTCATCTGGCGTACATACACCTTGCTGATGAGGACAAACAGCGGTATCATAACGACAATGATAATGGCAAGACGCCAGTCCATCGACATCAAATAGAAGAAGGCTCCAAGGAACATTGCCAATGTTGAGACTGAACTTGGTATCGTCTCGGTGAGGAAACTTACCACATTAGCAACATCAAACTCCAATCGGTTTAATACGTCACCACTATGATGCCTCTCCTTGCCGTGCCACTCTGAACGCAGAATACGGTCGAGCATGCGCTGTTGCATACGGTTCTGCGCCTTGATACCTAACAGGTTCTTTACCCATACAGAGGCTATACTCAACGCGAAATCACAGAGTATCAACGCTCCCATGATGCTCACTGCGGTATAAATACTGCCCTCTATGACATGAGAAGCCACATCAATGGCATGTTGAACAGCCCATACTGTTGCCAAAGAAACGACTACGCTGAGAATACCTATCAAAGCATTCAGTATCGCCTGCTTGCGATTACCACGCCAAGCATTCCACAACCAGCGGAATATCTCCTTGCTTGTGTAACGCGTTTCAGGGATTTGAAAGAGTTTCTTTATCTTGCTTAGCATTATTACCTTTTATTTTTAATTTTATTGAAGGTGTGGGAATGATAGACTTTTCAGCTGGGTTAGCATAGCCAATAAGGATGGTTTGAATAGGAAAACTAAACTGTATGGTAAGCTATTCACTGCCTTTCTCGTCAACAATCAGCCTTCCTAAAACTGGCGTGTATCAGCTCCCCACATCAACTTCTCACGTAGTGTTGAGAAGAAACGCTGCCCATAGACCTTCACGATACGCACCTTATGCGGTGCCTTCTTTATCGTTAGCGTTACTCCCTCACTGAGTTTCTCTGACCGTCCGTCCACAGCTGCAAGGAAGTTGTGGCTTCGACTCTTTACTTCCAACTTTATCTCAGCCTCATCACTGATAACGATTGGACGAATATTCAGACTATGTGGTGCTACAGGAGTCATACTTAAAATGCCTGATTGAGGTACGATAATCGGACCACCAACCGACAATGAGTAAGCAGTTGAGCCTGTCGGAGTACTGATAACGAGTCCGTCAGCCAAATAAGTTACCAAAAATTCGCCATTAACACTTGCCTTTATCGATATCATCGCAGCATTATCACGTTTCAAAATCGCAATATCGTTCAAAGCAAAAGGACAGTTCTCGAGAGCTTTCCCGTCTGCTTCAAGTTGGATAACAGCACGCTCCTCGATCTCATATCTTCCTTCAAAGACATTATTAAGTACGTCTTTAATTTCTTCTGGAGCAACATTTGCGAGGAAACCTAACCGTCCCATATTCACGCCAATGATAGGTATTTGCTTGGGACCAACCTTACTTGCTGCCTTTAGAAAGGTACCATCGCCACCTAAGGAGATGACATAATCGACATCAAAGTTTACCCCCTCGAATACACCCGCTATAGAAATCGACTTCTTAAGTTCTTTTTGTAGGCTATTATAAAAGTTCTGTTCAATATATACATCAGCTTCATACTCCCTCAGATAGTCTAAGATTTCTGTTATCTGAAGCGAGTCAAAAGCTTTAGAAGCATTGCCGAAGATAGCAAAACTAAGTTTCTTTTCTGCCATAAAAACATGCCTTTTTTAATTCTTTTAGTCTTACAAGCCACACAATACCATGAATATTTAGTATATTTGCAGACACTATTCATTTGCAAAAGTAAAGATTTTAATTGGATTTATTACGTAAAAATAAAATAATTATGGCTAAGGTATATGAGTTTCTCGCTAATGGCTTTGAAGAAGTTGAGGCTTTGGCGCCTGTTGATATCCTACGACGTGGAGGCGTAGAGGTGAAGATGGTTAGTATTACAGGTAGTAATCTCGTTGAATCATCACATGGTGTAGTGGTTAAAGCCGACCTTCTTTTTGAGAACATAACCGACTTCTCGGATGCAGACTTACTGATGTTGCCAGGCGGTATGCCTGGTTCAAAGAACTTGAACGAGCACGAAGGCGTTCGTAAAGCTCTCAAAGAGCAGTTTGAGAAGGGCAAACGTGTTGCTGCTATCTGTGCTGCTCCATTGGTATTGGCATCTATTGGCTTGTTGAAAGGTAAGAAAGCAACAATCTATCCAGGTATGGAAAGCTACTTAGGTGAGGATGCTGAATACACAGGAGCACTTGTTCAGGAAGACGGAAACGTAACAACTGGTGCCGGCCCTGCTGCTTCTTTCCCATACGGATATCAGCTTCTAAGCTATTTCCTACCTGCTGAGAAGGTGGAAGAGATAAAGAAGGGTATGATTTACGACCGTCTTCTCAATTCATAAACCATATTCATAGCATAGAATTGTGACGTCTAAAACATCAAAATATGCCATCATCGTCGCTGGCGGAAAGGGATTGCGAATGGGAGCAGACATACCCAAACAGTTTCTTCCTGTCGGTGGGAAACCTGTCCTCATGCACACGATTAGTCGCTTTCATACCTACGATAAGGATTTGAAAGTTATCCTCGTCTTACCGAAAGAGCAACAAACATATTGGAAGGAACTATGTGAGCAGTATCATTTCGATGAGGAGTATCAGTTAGCTGATGGTGGTGCAAGTCGCTTTCAGTCATGTAAGAATGGCATTTCGATGATTCCTACAGATGCTGTTGGACTTGTTGGCATCCATGATGGGGTGCGTCCTTTCGTCTCTTGTGAGACCATTGCACGTTGTTTTGATACTGCTCAGACGTCAAAAGCGGTCATTCCTGTATTACCAGTTACTGACACTCTGCGTTTTATCGGTGACTCTCCAAGCGGAAGAAACGTACAGCGTAGCGATTATAAAGCCGTGCAAACGCCGCAGGTCTTTGATATCCAACTCATCAAAAAAGCATACGAACAAGAAGAAAGTACCGATTTTACCGATGATGCGAGCGTTGTTGAACGACTCGGACAAGTGGTAACAATGGTGGAAGGAAATCGCGAGAACATTAAGATTACAACCCCATTCGACTTGAAAGTGGCTGAAGTTCTTTTATTTCATGAGTCATAATTCACAATTATTCGGACAAGTTCTCATCAGTAATCATAATTATGACGTACTGATGATGTTTAAAGTCAAGGGGCAAAGTTCAACCCTCAAAGTTCAAAGTTCATAATTATGACTACTGCGTTTGATAGCTTTTGAGAATGAGAAGGAGAAATAAATGGAAGTGTAAAGATGATGTTTAAGACTGATAAACAGCACAACCAAGATGTGTAAAGCATAGAGAAGAAGAATATAAAGGGCGTTATTTCGGAATTATTTTCACGAAAAGAAGAATTTATTTTCATGAAAAAAAAGATTTATTGTCATGAAGAAAAATATTTCTTTTCATGAAAAAAAATCCTTTAACATCATAAAGTTAGACCACGACAAAGCCCTTATAATAAGCCTCAAAGCCAAATAAAAGAGCAATAATAAGCAACAAAAAAACAACAGCTAACATCTTAATGAAAGTTAAATAACAGCATTTTTTACCCCATGCTTGTAACTTTCCCCCATAGATAAGCGTCATTTAAACAGAGAGAAGATGAAAAAAGTCAGTTTCCGTAACGATGTGTTGCCGTTGAAGAATGAACTCTTCCGGCTTGCACTCCGTATCACGCTCAACAGAGTTGAGGCTGAGGACATCGTTCAGGACACACTGATAAAGGTCTGGAACTGCCGATACGAGTGGGAAAATATTGATTCTATCGAAGCTTTTAGCCTCACCGTATGTCGAAACCTTTCGCTCGACCGCATCAAAAAGAAGGAAAACAACAATGATTCTTTGGAAGATGTGAAAGTAGCTGAGCCTCTCGCTTCATCTAATCCTCAAGACCGAATGATTGAAGAGGACAAAATCAGTCTCGTTAAACAGATTGTAGACGCTCTCCCAGAGAAACAACGAAGCTGCATGCAGCTAAGAGATTTTGAAGGAAAGGCATACAAAGAGATTGCAGAAATACTCGAAATCAGCGAAGAGCAAGTGAAAGTAAACATCTTTAGAGCTCGCCAAACGGTCAAACAAAAATACTTGAAATTAGACAATTATGGATTATAAGTACATCGAACAATTACTGGAACGCTACTGGCGTTGCGAGACTTCTCTCCAAGAAGAGGAAATCTTGCGTATGTTCTTCTCGCAGGAGGACATTCCAGCTGCGTTGCTGCCTTATCGTTCTCTGTTCGTTTACGAGCAGAATGAGAAGGAGATGGACGTCTTGGGCGATGACTTTGACCAGAGAGTCCTCGGACTAATACAGGAAGACGAGCCAGTAAAGGCACGTGTAATAACAATGCGCCACCGTCTTATGCCACTCTTCAAGGCAGCTGCTGTGGTAGCAATCTTCCTAACCTTAGGTAATGCGATGCAGGTTGCTTTCTCTGAAGGTGATGTTCATCAGGTAAGCCCAAACACTGCAGCTGTTAACAAACCTCAGGAGGGTCCATCTGTTGCTAAGGCCGACTCGGTAGTGAGCGACACCTTACAACATAAGATACAGTCAACTGTATCAACCATCACAAAGTAAGACAATTTCTATGCTTTCTCTATAAAATAATCATTTTAAGTAAAACAACTCGAGGCTGTGAAGTCTCAATTCTCTCAAATTTTTCATAACATACTAACGTAGAAGAGCCGATACTCCTTATGAGTGTCGGCTCTTCTTATGCCAGAAAACGAAGGCTTAATTCAGAATTCATAATTCAAAATTCATAATTATGATTACTGATGATGCCTAAAGACAAAGTTCAAAACTCAAAGTTCAATGTTCAAAGGGCTTAATTATGATTACTGATGATGCTTAAAGGCAAAGTTCAAAGCTCAAAGTTCAATTTTCAAAGGGTAAAGTTCAATGTTCAAAGGACAAAGTTTAAAGAAGAAAAACGCCGAGACTCTCAACGAGCTTCGGCGTCATTAGTATGTTTAACTAAGAAATCTTTTCAAATGAAAGGGAACCTCACGGTCACCTTTGTCATCCTTGATCAATCGTTAAACTTTTACCTTAATAAAATAACTAAAAACCTAAATCTATTACTACTAACCTAAACAATCTATTAACCTTTTGACAATGCAAAGTTAGAACCTTTTCAAGTATTGTGCAATATTTACATTGACTTTTATGCAGGAAATTATCTTTTCTTGATACATATCAACTCTTTGTGTGCGCAAACAATCAATATTTAGTTACTTTTCTTGGCTTTTTATCTGTTTTCTTGTAACTTTGCTGCAAATGATATATCAATGAGAATACTGATTGTAAATACCAGTGAGAAAACAGGTGGTGCTGCAGTTGCAGCCAACCGACTCAAAGATGCTCTGAATAACAGCGGGGTGAAGGCGAAGATGTTGGTACGTGATAAATTGACGGACGACATCACCGTGATCAGTCTTGGGCACGAGTGGAAGAATCAATGGCACCTACTATGGGAGCGTTTCTGTGTATTCAGGAACCTTCATTTCTCTCGAAACCACCTCTTTGAGATAGACTTAGCAAACACAGGAACGGACATAACGAAGCTACGCGAGTTCAAAGAGGCTGATATCATACACTTGTCTTGGATTAATCAGGGTATGCTCTCGCTGAAAGGTATCCGTAAGATTCTTGACAGTGGGAAGCCTGTCGTGTGGACAATGCATGATATTTGGCCCGCAACAGGCATTTGTCATATTACATTAAACTGTCTACGCTATCAGTCGGCATGTGGTAATTGCCGCTTGCTACCCAATGGTGGATCTACAAACGACCTATCTCATCGGGTCTTGGAACGCAAAAAGAAGATACTTGAAGGGCGCAACCTCATGTTTGTTACATGTAGTAAGTGGCTTGAAAAGGAGGCTCGCAAGAGTGCTATCCTCGCTGGTCAACAGGTGCGTTCTATCCCTAATCCCATTGATACACACGTTTTCCATCCTGCCGACAGCAAGCAGGCACGTATAAAGATAGGGCTCCCTTTGAATAAAAAGATAATCCTTTTCGCCTCACAACGAGTAACAAATGTAAATAAGGGTATTTCTTATCTTGTCGAAGCATGCCACCAATTGGCTACGAAATACCCAGAGATGGTGGACAACACTGCCGTGGCTATACTCGGAGGACATGCAGAAGATCTTAGGGAGGAGTTCGATTTTGAAGTCTGTGAGTTGGGTTATGTCAATGACACCCAACAGATAGTTGATGTCTATAATGCTTGTGACGTGTTTGTCTTACCATCCTTGTCAGAGAACCTCCCTAATACTATTATGGAGGCAATGGCATGTGGTGTACCTTCGATAGGCTTTAAGGTTGGAGGAATACCTGAAATGATTGACCATTGTAAGAATGGCTATGTAGCGGCAGAACGCAATGCAGACGACCTTGCAAAGGGCATACACTGGGTGCTTGATGAGTCCGACTACACAGCCCTTTCAGAAGCAGCTGTAGGGAAAGTACTGCGCTGTTATTCACAACGTAGCGTCGCAATGCAATATCTTGAAGTATATAATGAGGCACTCGCCTATAAGAATTTCCGATTATGATCACATTTTCAGTAGTCACTATAACCTATAATGCAGCTTCGGTTCTGCAACCGACACTTGACAGTGTGCTCATGCAGGACTATCCTCATGTGGAGCATATCATCATTGATGGGGCTTCAACAGACGACACTTTAGAGATTGCCAAAGCCTATCAGCAGCTGTCTGACGAGGCTGAAAATGAGCATGTCGTACGTATTCAAAGCGAGCCAGACGAAGGACTTTATGACGCAATGAATGAAGGCTTACAACAGGCTACCGGCGATTATATTGTCTTCCTGAATGCAGGTGACCGCTTCCCTAATCCCGATACATTAGACAAGGTGGTACTTGCGGCTGTTGTTGGAGATGGCGAGGAACTCCCTGCCGTCCTCTTTGGTGACACAGACATCATTGACGAAAAGGGCAACTTTATTAGCCACCGCAGGCTAAGTCCATCAGAACGACTCACATGGCGTTCTTTCCGTTATGGTATGTTGGTATGCCATCAAGCATTTTATGCTCGTTTAGACATCGCCCGCTCACTATTATATGATACAACTTATCGCTATTCAGCAGATGTAGATTGGTGTATACGTGTCATGAAAGAGGGCGAACGTCAGCAACTCCTTTTACGCAATATCCATGCCGTTGTAGCAAATTATGTACGAGAAGGACAAACAACCCTTCATCACAAAGAGTCGCTCCGTGAGCGTTTTGATGTGATGTGTAAGCACTATGGACTGATTCAAACAGTCCTCCTTCATGCATGGTTTGCCATACGTAGTTTAATAAAATAGGTAGACTTCCTTTGGTTTAAATGCCCTTAATACGTCCTATTGATTGTTAAGGGCTGCAATTTCTGCGCTATAAAATCGTTTTATCAGTAAGTAGTATTATTATGGGGATGTTTAGAGCAAGTTCATGCTCTGTCCTCTTCACCTAATAAAACGTACGAAAATGGAAAGAATGAGAATTAAAATGTTAGTAGCTTTGTTGCTGCTGTGCCTCTCGGTATCAGCGCAAACAGAGTATAGTGGTATTGCTGGAGCATCACCAGGCATGGTAAGAGCAAATAAGCAGGCTGCAGCGAAGCAAGCCAATCGCAATTCAAAGGCTGCGAATTCTGCTAATGTATCAAAGCCTAAGACTTCCAACAATGGCAATGCAAATAGTAATAACTCAACCTATGCACCGCTACCAGACAACAATGAATCTGGCGAAACGGAGGTTAGAGACGGCTTTAAGACTTTCTCACGTGGCATGGGTAAGGTGATTAAACGTGAAACCAAGACTATGGGAGAGGTAACCCGTAAGATTGGTGCCGATGGCAAGAAGTTCTTTAAGAAATTAGGTAAAGGAATCTCAGACTCCTTTAAACCAGACACGACAACCTCTAAGTAAGATTTCGTTTCACACTATATATGGCGTGTTCCAAGGCTAAAACCTTTTGTGGTCAATAGTCTTGGAACATTTTTTTATTTCTCTTATTCCGTAAACAAGTCCTTCTATAAGTTAGCTCTATTACCATCACGACATATTATAACATGCTGAATGAAGTTTTCTTTCCGTTTTTTATTACTGCGTAATTGATCCGCACATGATGTGCGGATGCTTCGCACATATCGTGCTAAGGCTTAGCACGTGTGGTGCGGTTGGTAAACACCATTGGTGTTAGCCCCCTAAACACCCTGCAAAATACGACTATACGAAGTCATATTTACCTACGCTGATAAGAGAACTCATGGGTCAACGACCAGCAAGGGCTTAATAAGTCATTTGGAATGTTTTGCCATTAGTAAATAATTGACTACCTTTGCCACCCGAAACAAGATTATTATGAATACCATTGTTCCCTTTAGCCATCCCATGTATATCATGCTTAAGCCTGCTGGTTCGCTTTGTAACCTGCGGTGTAAGTATTGTTATTATTTGGAGAAGAGCAAGCTATATGACGATAATAAGAATCATGTTATTACCGATGCGTTACTTGAGAAATTCATCAAGGAGTACATCGAGGCACAGACAACACCACAAGTTCTCTTTACATGGCATGGCGGTGAGACACTGATGCGTCCTATCTCATTCTATCGTCGTGCGTTGGAACTGCAGCGTTATTACGCTCGTGGCCGTCAGATAGACAATAGTATTCAGACAAATGGTATTCTACTAAACGATGAGTGGTGTCGTTTCTTCAAGGAAAATAACTTCCTTGTGGGTGTCTCTATTGACGGTCCACAAGAGTTCCATGACGAGTATCGCCGCAACGCAATGGGTAAACCTTCCTTCCATCAGGTGATGAAAGGCATAGATCTATTGAATAAGCATGGGGTTGAATGGAATGCACTCGCCGTTGTCAACGACTTTAATGCAGACTATCCGTTAGACTTTTATCACTTTTTCAAGGAGATTGGTTGCCGTTATATACAGTTTACACCTATCGTGGAGCGTATTGTTAAGCGTACAGATGGGCTGACCTTAGCACCAGGAATGCAGGAAGGTGGTGAGCTTACAGACTTCTCTGTTACTGCTGAACAATGGGGTAATTTCCTCTGTACTATCTTCGATGAGTGGGTACACCATGATGTAGGCGAATATTATATACAGCTTTTTGATGCTACTTTGGCAAATTGGGTTGGTGTTGCACCAGGCATTTGTACCATGGCTAAAGAGTGTGGTCATGCTGGCGTTATGGAGTATAATGGTGACGTCTATTCATGTGATCACTTCGTTTATCCAGAACATAAACTTGGCAACTTGTCACAGCATACCATTTATGAGATGATGAATAGCGACCGACAGAAAGACTTTTCCAAGATGAAGTATAGACTTCTTCCACAACAGTGTAAGGAGTGCAAGTATCAGTTTGCTTGCCATGGAGAGTGCCCGAAGAATCGTTTTATTCGCGATTGTTACGGCAATCCTGGACTTAACTATCTCTGCAAGGGGTATTATCAGTTCTTCAAGCATGTAGAGCCTTATATGGACTTTATGAAGAACGAGCTGGAGAATCAGCGCCCACCTGCTAATGTAATGAATCAAGTGTTCGGGAAGTAAGCTCACTTTGAGCTTACTCCATATCCGGACTTAATTCTCTTTCCCTTTGTTCCTATAAACGGAAAAGACTATAAACGAAAACAGCTCCGATAGACTATGTCCATCGGAGCTGTTTGTATGGTGGGTTAAATCTTTACTTCGTAATCGAGAGTAGCTGTCCTTCTGATACTCGCGTCAATCTGCCTATGCGGTTCTGACGGCACAACTGTTCAATACTGATACCATGTTGTCTGGCTATCGTTTCTAAGGTTTCACCATTAACAACCTTATGATAGAAAATCTTTCCATTATCAGCACTTGCCTCATTACGTGGTGTATGATTTGAGAAATCTGTGTTGTAGTTTCTCTCTTGACGTGAACTATGACTTTGATAGCCTTTGCCCTGAATGTTCTCACGAGAGTAACCAAGGCTTGAAGAAGTACCACGAACGGCTGTTGCACGCTCTGACTCTTGCGCTACAGTGTTGCGATGGAATACATAGTAGTCGCCAGTAACATCTTGGTTAGCAAAGTCGAAGAAGAGTGCTGGATTCAAAGCCACACCTGCCAAACGAGTTTCGAAGTGAAGGTGAGAACCTGTAGAACGACCAGTATTACCACCTAATCCGATAGGCTGACCAGCACGAACAGTCTGGTTTGGACTTACTATTTGCTTTGAAAGGTGACCATAAATGGTTTCAAGTCCATTATTATGGCGGATAACAATATACTTACCATATCCGTTTCCATCGTATTTTACTACACGAACCTTACCAGAGAAGGCTGCACGAATAGTATCGCCAATATACACTTTAATATCCAATCCTTGGTGACGACGACCCCAACGGCGTCCGAAGTTACTTGTAATCACACGGCTTGGTGTTGGCATATGGAAGCCACGAAGATCAATCTTGTATACATCTGGGAGGTTACCTCCACGGTGTGCATAATTGTTATTCCAATCATTATAGAGTTCAGATGAAGGCTCTTCGATATCCTCAGCTTCGCGAAGACGATTAATAACCATTGTGTCTAATGCTTTAGCACGGCGGTCGATTGGTGCTTGACGGGCAAGCAAGTCTTGGGCATTTGCTGAATGGGCTGTCAAGGTTAAGAGAGATGTTAGTGCAAAAGTCCTAACTATTTTCTTAAAAGTCATAATCAAGTTATTTTGTTTCAAACTCAGATGCCTATAGGCACCGGGACAGATTTTCATATCCCTTTCTAACGGTTAAATCGTCGATAAACTTCATAAAAGTACGAAACTTTTTACCGAAAGACTTCGCAAAGATAACGAAAAAATCTCGAATAAATTACACCTTCGTTATTTTTTTAGCCTGTTTAACAAAGAGATAGCACGTTTTTTGACCTGCAAATGATTTATGTCAAGTCGCTAAAACAGGGCATTTGAGACCGTTTTTATCCTATTATTTACTATGAAATAGCAGCCCAGTTTATATTAGTTTTTCTTAACGCTTTTAGCCTATCCCATAGTATGTTATATTCTATTTTTTGACAAGTTGGGTCGTCGTCGATAATCTTTTGTGCCTCTTCTCGTGCCATTTGAACAATCTGTCCATCACGAGCTATATCGGCAATTTTAAGGTCGAAGGCTATACCACTTTGCTGTGTACCTTCCAGATCACCAGGTCCACGCAACTTAAGGTCGGCTTCTGCAATTTCAAAACCATCATTTGTATCACACATAATATCAATACGTTTTCTGGTTTCCTTGGTTAGTTTGTGGTTGGTAACAAGGATACAATAACTCTGTTCAGCACCACGACCAACACGACCACGCAGCTGATGGAGTTGAGAAAGCCCAAAACGCTGGGCATCGAGAATAACCATTACGCTTGCATTAGGCACGTTTACACCTACCTCTATCACTGTTGTGGCAACGAGTATCTGTGTTTGTCCACTGACAAACTTCTGCATCTCGGCTTCTTTTTCCTTATCCTTCATCTTTCCATGAATCTTACTTAGCTGGAATTCAGGGAAGATATCTTGCATAGCCTCAAAGCCATCCTCAAGGTTTTTGAGGTCCATACGCTCGCTTTCCTTGATGAGTGGATAGACGATATACACTTGGCGCCCTAAGTTGATCTGCTGTCTTATACCACTATAAAGGCTCGCCATTTGGTCATCATACTTGTGAATCGTCTGTATTGGCTTACGTCCTGGTGGCAACTCGTCGATGATAGAGACATCAAGGTCGCCATAGATGGTCATCGCAAGCGTACGTGGTATAGGCGTAGCTGTCATCACCAACACGTGTGGGGGATTCTCACTCTTACTCCATAGCTTAGCACGTTGCTCCACACCGAAGCGGTGTTGCTCGTCGACAACAGCCATACCGAGGTGCTGGAACTGCACTTTATCCTCTATAATGGCATGTGTTCCTACAACAATATTAATAGAACCGTCGATGAGTCCATCTAATACTTCCTGTCGTTTCTTACCCTTCACGATACCCGTCAACAGCTCTACACGCAAGTTCATTCCTTGGAGAAATTCCTTAATCGTCTGGAGATGTTGCTCTGCAAGTATCTCCGTAGGAGCCATCATACAAGCCTGATAGCCATTGTCGATAGCAATAAGCATAGACATCAGCGCTACAAGGGTCTTTCCTGAGCCTACATCGCCTTGTAACAAACGGTTCATCTGTCGTCCGCTTGCCATGTCTGCACGTATCTCATGCATCACTCTTTTCTGTGCTCCAGTAAGTTCAAAAGGCAGGTTATGGGAGTAGAACCAATTAAACTGTGCTCCAATCCTATTGAATATATAGCCTCGGTATTTGCGACGATGGTCGCTGGCATAGCGAAGAATGTTAAGTTGTACGTAGAAGAGTTCTTCAAACTTCAGACGTACACGGGCGCGCTGGGTGTCATCAACCGACTTTGGATAATGAATCTTGCGCATAGCAGCATCCCGTGAGATGAGATGCAAATGGGTTGTAATGAAGGGTGGGAGTGTCTCTTCTAAAGGTCCAGTAAGCTTACTAATCAACATCTTTGTCAGTTTCTCCACAGCACGTGAAGTGATACCAGCCTTCTTCATCTTCTCTGTTGTGACATAGAAGGGTTGCATACCCATGTCATTGAGCTGCAACTGAGAAGCATCATCAATGTCAGGATGCGTAAACTGAAACCTACCATTAAAGAAAGTAGGCTTGCCAAAGATAATATATTCCTTGTTTACTTGATAGTTCTGATAGATATACTTCGTACCATTAAACCATACAATATCACAGACGCCATGTCCATCGGTGAAGTGTGCAACAATACGTTTCTTACGTTTTCCCATCTCAGTTTCCTCAAAACTGAGGATTCTTCCTTTGATTTGCACAAACGGCATATCTTGCGAAAGCTCTGAAATAAGATATAACTTTGTACGGTCAACATATTTGTAAGGGAAGTATTCCAGTAGGTCACGATAAGTATGGATTCCAAGTTCTTTGCCCAGAATCTCCTTACGATGTGGCCCCACACCTGGTAAATACATTATGTCTTGCGATAGTATATCCATTAGTTTAACTCATAATACATAACTCCATACTCGTAATTGTGTTTACTTCCTTAACCCACTATTATTCGAAAGGCGTTCTCATCTCTACGTTAGAATTATGATTATTGATTGTTATTGACCTTTACTGCTCTATAAACACTTAACTGATAAGCCTTTAATTCGGCTATTCATCAACTCTCATAACCCTCTTTAAGGATACTATCATGTGTAAATAAAGCCATTATTTTGTATTCTTTCTCACGTTGAAGTCCACTTACTCTGAATTATTTTCATGAAAATAATTATTTATTATCATGAAGATAAAGATTTATTTTCGTGAAAAAAAATATTTATTATCATGAAAATAATTCGGTAAAAGTACGCTTCTTTTAGAAAGAACGAGGATAAACAGCAGGGTAGACATACCTTATAACCTACTTAAACACCATATTTTGACGCTCTGTATTAATAAACGTAGGGACGCACAGCACATGCGTCCGAAACGAAATGTTCATGGTTGACGCACGAGCTATGCGCCCCTACAGATTGTCAATGATAATTCTATGATATAACTACAGCTACCCTACTCTTCTAAGAGAATTTTAGTTTACTCCAAATAGGTATAACCGTAGAGTCCGCTGCGGTAGTTACTGAGGAACTCTTTACCCTCCTCAAGTGAAATCTTACCCTGCTTTACGCTCTTTGTCACCCATATTTCGAGTTGACGAACGAGCTTCTTTGGATTGTACTGAACATACTCCAATACCTCTTCTACCGTCTCACCATCAAAGATCTGATCGATATGATAGCTGCCATCCTTTACTGAAACATGTACGGCATTGGTATCACCAAAGAGGTTGTGCATATCACCTAAAATCTCTTGATAAGCTCCAACGAGGAAGACACCGAGGTAATAAGGCTCATTCTTCTTCAATGCGTGGATAGGAAGAACGTGACTACTGCGACCCATTGCAACGAAGTTTGAAATCTTACCGTCGCTATCACAGGTGATATCTTGCAATGTAGCGTTACGTGATGGACGCTCATTGAGTCGTTGGATCGGCATTACTGGGAAGAGTTGATCAATAGCCCAACTGTCTGGAAGAGACTGGAAGAGAGAGAAGTTACAGAAATATTTATCTGCAAGAAGCTTATCCATATTGCGCAACTCATCAGGCACATGCTTCATATTCTTTGCCAAATTGTTGATTTCATGGCATACACTCCAATACATTGCCTCAATCTCAGCACGTGTCTTTAGGTCTACTAAGCCATGAGAGAACAACTCTAACGCCTCCTCACGAATCTGCTCAGCATCATGCCAGTCCTCTAACATGTTACGAGAATCAAGGTTGTCCCAGATATCGTAGAGGTCTTTTACCAACTGATGGTCGGTATCCTTTGCCTCAAAATCCTCTGACATCTCAGGCAGAGAGGCAGTTTCAAGCACATCAATCACGAGGACAGAGTGATGAGCTGAAAGACTTCTACCGCTCTCAGTAATGATGTTTGGATGTGGAATATCGTTCTTATTGGCTGCATCAACAAAGGTATAGACGCAGTCGTTGACGTACTCTTGGATGCTATAGTTGACAGAACTCTCGCTACTTGCAGAGCGAGTGCCATCGTAGTCGACACCTAAACCACCGCCACAGTCAACGAAATCAACGTTATAACCCATCTTTCTGAGGTTCACATAATACTGTGCAGCCTCGTTGAGAGCTGTCTGAATACGACGAATCTTCGTAATCTGTGAACCGATATGGAAGTGGATAAGATGCAAACAATCATGCAATCCCTTATTATCAAGCGTCTCTAAAGCCTGCAAGAGTTCAGAAGAAGTAAGACCAAACTTAGAAGCGTCGCCACCACTATCAGCCCACTTACCAGAACCACTTGAAGCAAGTTTGATGCGAATACCGAGGTTTGGCTTTACATTCAACTTCTTTGCAGCACGTGCGATAAGGTCGATTTCATTGAGTTTCTCCACTACAATGAAGATACGCTTACCCATCTTCTGTGCTAACAGAGCCAGTTCAATATAGCTCTGATCCTTATATCCGTTACAGATAATGAGCGAATCGCTCTGACACTGTACGGCAATCACAGCGTGCAACTCAGGCTTAGAACCAGCTTCCAAGCCCAAGTTGAACTTACGTCCATGGGAGATAATCTCCTCAACCACTGGCTGCATCTGGTTTACCTTAATAGGATAGATGATGAAGTTCTCTGCTTTGAAGTCATATTCCTTCCTTGCTTTCTCAAAGCAAGAGGATGTTTTCTCGATACGGTTATCGAGAATATCAGGGAAACGGAGCAACACTGGAGGTGTCACATCACGCAGGGCAAGTTCGTCCATAACGTCACGTAAGTCAACTTGTGTATTGTCCTTACAAGGTGTTACATACACATCACCCGATTCGTTAATACCAAAGTAAGATGTACCCCACCCTGAGATGTTGTACAACTCTTGAGAATCTTCAATCGTCCACTTTTTCATTTCTATTCTTCTGTCCCTATATATAATCTTGAATTAATCAATTATTTGCTTTGAGCATTTGGTTTCTAACTATCTATTAATAGCTATTTTATTTCAGAATGTTGGCTTTATTCAACTTTAATAGTTGGCAAAGTTGATTAACCGAAATCTGTATCTTGTCGTAACTATCCATAAGACTCACGTCAAGAACGTGCTTAGCCTTTATATAAAAAGGTTCGCGATGCTTCAATTGTTCACGAATAAACAGGTTTACTTCATCAGCTGTCTTATTGAGTAAGAGGGGGCGTACAGACTTCCCCATCAGTAGATGCTTGTACAGAACATCTGTCTCTGCCTTCAAATAAACCGTCTCTGCCTGTCCATTCATATACTCCATATTATCAAAGAAACATGGAGTTCCTCCCCCACAAGAGATAATGACATTCTCAAATTCAGCCACCTCGTGAAGCATTGACTGTTCTATCATACGGAAGCCTTCCTCTCCCCTTTCATCGAAGATTTGCTTCACCGTCTTTCGCATTCGGCTCTCTATGTACCAGTCTAAATCGTAGAACGGAATGTTCAACTCCTTTGACAAGGCTCTGCCTACGGTCGTCTTGCCCGCACCCATATAGCCGATAAGAATAATGCGAAGCGGTTTGTATTCTTCTGTATATTCTGTCATACTCACGTTATATTTATCATCCACCCTATAGTCTGTCGTTATCAGACTACGTGGTGGATGTCTTCCTTTCCCTTATAGGTGAGTCTATATTCACTTACTTCTTACGCTTTGGTTCCGGAGCATTCTTTACAATGTCCATACACTGCTCATAAGTAAGCTCGGCAGCCTTATCATGAAGGGTTTTTGGCATACGGTAATTCTTACCATCATAAGCGATATAAGGACCGTAACGACCATTCATCACCTCCATCTTAGCATCTTCCTCGAAGGTCTTTAAGTGACGCTGTGCATCCTGCAGACGCTTCTTCTGAATAAGGTTGATAGCTGCATCAAGACTGATTGTGAGTGGATCTTCCTCCTTTGGCAGCGATGTATACTTCTTATCATGAAGCACATAAGGACCAAATCTACCAGCTCCAATTACGACATCTGTACCCTCAAACTGTCCAAGGTTACGTGGTAACTTAAACAATTCCAAAGCCTCATCAAGGGTAATGGTTTCCATACTCTTATCAGATGGGAGCTGTGAGAAGCGTGGTTTGTCCTCATCGTCAGCACTACCAATCTGTACCACAGGACCGAAACGACCAATCTTTACAAACACAGGCTTACCTGTTACAGGGTCAAGACCAAGTTCGCGCTCACCTGCTTTATGCTCAGAACGGGCATTCATCACCTTCTCTACTTCTGGTTCAAAGCTCTGGTAGAAGGTTTTCATCTCCTTATTCCACTCTGCTTTTCCCTCTGCAATCTTATCGAACTCCTGCTCAATCTTAGCCGTGAAGTTGTAATCCATGATGTCAGGGAAGTTACCCATAAGGAAGTCGTTTACAACGATACCGATGTCAGTTGGAATAAGTTTACCCTTATCAGCACCTGCCATCTCCTTCTTTGTCTTAGAGGTAATCTTCAGACCGAGCAATGAGTCAACAGCATACTTACGTTCTTCACCCTTTCGATCTCCCTTCTGCACGTATTCACGCTGCTGAATCGTTGAGATTGTTGGGGCGTAAGTTGAAGGGCGACCGATACCAAGTTCTTCAAGTTTACGCACAAGACTTGCTTCCGTATAGCGGTTTGGCCCCTGTGAATAACGCTCTGTTGACACGATTTCACGACGTTCCAACTCTTCGCCTTCATGCATTACTGGGAGTGCATGTGAGAACTCCTCACTGTTTTCGTCATCGTCAGTTGACTCGTGATATACCTTCAAGAAACCTTCGAAAGCTACTACCTCACCATTCGCAATAAACTGTAAATCGGTGGTATTCTTGCCTTCTTCTGACTCAAGTGATATATTCACTGTGGTCTTTTCTATCTTTGCATCCGCCATCTGTGATGCAATTGTACGTTTCCAAATAAGGTCATACAGACGCTTTTCCTGGCTTGTTCCTTCGATAGAAACATTATCGATATAAGTTGGACGGATAGCCTCGTGTGCTTCTTGAGCACCCTTACTATGCGTCTGATACTTTCTTACTTTACCATAATCTTCGCCATAGAGTCGCTCAATCTCTGTCTTACAGCCCTCGATAGCCAATGCTGAAAGATTCACACTATCAGTACGCATGTAAGTTATACGACCCGCCTCGTACAATCTTTGGGCAACCATCATCGTCTGACTTACGGTAAATCCGAGCTTTCTTGCAGCTTCCTGCTGGAGGGTTGAGGTGGTAAATGGAGGAGCTGGAGTACGCTTCAAAGGCTTCTTAGCAATCGATGAAACCTTGAATTTTGAAGTCTTACACAGTTCAAGGAACGCTAATGCTTCCTCATGTGTCTTAAAACGCTTGCTCAACTCTGCCTTCACTTCATTCTTTGAACCGTCCTCACTGGTCACAGCAAAGACTGCATTCAAGCGGTAGTAAGGCTCTGAATTGAAGTTTTGTATCTCGCGTTCACGCTCAACAATCAATCTAACGGCTACGCTCTGCACACGTCCTGCACTCAAAGCAGGCTTTACTTTGCGCCACAACACTGGTGAAAGACGGAAGCCAACCAAGCGGTCGAGTACACGACGAGCCTGCTGTGCGTTCACAAGATTCATATCCAAACGACGTGGTGACTCGATAGCTTTCAATATAGCTGGCTTGGTAATCTCATGGAAAACAATACGATTCGTTTTATCCTCATCCAATCCCAAAACCTCGCAAAGGTGCCAGCTGATAGCCTCTCCCTCGCGGTCCTCATCGGAAGCTAACCAAACCTTATCGGCAGCTTTTGCACTCTTCTTCAGTTCACTGACTACTTTCTTCTTCTCATCAGGGATTTCGTAGTCAGGATTTAACGTGTCGAGGTCAATGCTAAGTTCCTTTTTCTTCAAGTCACGGATATGTCCATAAGATGACATCACCTTATAATCTTTACCGAGAAACTTCTCTATGGTCTTAGCCTTTGCCGGGCTCTCTACTATTACCAAGTTTTCTTGCATAATCAATCTTGTACATTTTTTCAAGGACGCAAAAGTACTTAAACTTTTTGCTTACACCTTATATAATAGGCAAAATTTCTACTTTTTTAAGTTTTTCGACTCCATTTGCAGGAAATCATATAGTGCCTGACGAATAGAACGGAGCCCAAACTGCTCTGTGTGAACCTCTGACAAAGGAAGCCACATTGCCTCTTCTACATCGTCAGCAGCCTTTAATACAGTCTCATCCTCTACCTTACAAACAAAAAAGGCATCAAGTGTTGGAACATCAAAATCACTATACCGATACTTATTCGGAAGCGAACAGAAGTAATGTTTTTCTTTGACTGTCAGGTTAGTTTCCTCTCTCACCTCACGTATCAGTGCCTCGCCAATCGTCTCCCCAATATCACAAAAACCACCAGGAAGGTCCAATGTTCCACGTCCAGGCTCAAACTTCCTACGTGTAACAAGCAGTTCTCCTTGCTCATTCAGAATAAATGCTGCGACTGCAGAACTTGGGTTTAAGAAATACTCAAAGCCACAGCTCTCGCAGCGTTTGCTTTTTTCATTCTGTTCAACGAAGTGTTTACTTCCACATACGGGGCAATACCGAAATTTATCTAATACGTGCATCTTGAGATTGTATATTGTTCTTGAACATTGATGTAACCATTTAAAAAGCTAACTAAAAGGCAGTTGTTAACAGTCATACGAAATTATTAAAATTCGTTTATACTCTATACCTTTTATTATTTCTGCTTGCAAATATACTAAAAACTCTAAACATCTACTATTGAAATCGTATCTTTTTGTTAACTTTGCAACTACATATTCAAAATCACACGATTTATTCCTCTTCTTGTTACAGTAACGTGTTGCTTTCTGTAAATCAATTATCTACCCAAATATCGTAGAAAAAGAGAGGGGATAAACGAACAAAACAAATAAACTGAGAATAGAATGAATTTAAAAAAACTTTTCCTCGTAATGGGGTTGGCCACTGCCACTATGACAATGTCGGCTCAAAGTGTCTTCGACATTAAACTTTATAATGGACGTCCACCTTACGATAATGGTGATCCAAACGACTCTGCCAAGGTTCGCGTATTCCTTCCTATGGAGAAACAAGCTACTGGTCGTGCCGTAGTTATCTGCCCGGGTGGTGCATACGAGACGCTTTCTATGGAGAAAGAGGGCTACGATTGGGGAGAATTCTTCCAGAACCAAGGTATTGCAGCTATCGTTTTGAAGTATCGTATGCCACATGGTCAGCCAGAAGTTCCAGTGTCTGACGCTGAACAGGCGATGAAACTTGTACGCTTGAATGCAACAAGCTGGAAGATTAATCGTAATGATGTTGGTATCATGGGATTCTCTGCTGGTGGCCACCTCGCTGCAACTATCGCAACAAGAAGTCAGGGTGAGGCAAAGCCTAACTTCCAAATTCTCTTCTATCCAGTTATCTCAATGATGGAAGGTTACGGACACGACAGAAGTCGTCAGAACTTCCTTGGTAAAAATCCAAGTAAGCGTGACGAGAAGAAATACAGTGCTGACATGAACGTAAGCCGTGTGACCCCACGCACTTTCATTGCACTCAGCGACGACGACGATACTGTTCCACCAGCTAATGGTGTAAACTTCTACACCGAGTTGTACCGCAATGACGTTCGTGCTTCGCTCCACGTTTATCCTGGTGGCGGCCATGGTTGGGGTAGCAAGATTGGCTTCCGCTATCATGAGGAGATGATGATGGACTTGAAGGCATGGTTAAAGAGTTTCTAAACCTATTCTAACCTTATCCTTCAATGGGATAACCCCAATTTGATTCATTAGAATTTGATTGAATTATACACAATATAACAAAGGGATACACAGGCTGTGTATCCCTTTTTCTTGTCTTGTCTTTGCTTTCTAAAGGTGATAGATACTCGCTATACTAATGCTCCGCACCATTCGTGTTAGCCCTCCGCACCATTGGTGTTAAGCCTCCGCACCATTGGTGCGGAGCATAAATATCTCCCTAATTCACGGCTAAAAAGAAGGCTTCCACAGACTAAATACACCTTTATTGTTATGATACAGCAATAAAGACATTTGCACTTTCTTCTCCAACAGTAACAAATCAAAAAGAGAGTCAAGTCAATCTTTTCCTAAAATCACACTAAGGAAAGAATTGACTTGACCCTCTATCATGCCATTAACACTTATAAGTTCTAAACGAACCAAGCAAAAGGCTATTTAGTATTCATCTATTTTCAGTTCTTTACGATAATCATTCAAACGCTTCATCAGCTGCTTTGTTACCTTCTCCGTACCCTTCTTTCCGTAGATATTATTCAACTCATCAGGGTCATTCTGCAGATCATAAAGCTCGTAATAGCTTACGTCAGGATCATCGTTGAAGTAGTGTGTAGCATTCAAATACTTCAGACAGTTATACTCACTCGTACCCGGAATCTTCTGATACTTATTCTCCTCCACGGCACGCATACCGCCCTTACCATAGAAATAGATAAGTTTGTAGCGGTCAGTACGTACACCATCGTGCTTACGAACAAGGTGATAAGTAGGATAATCGTAGTAGTGATAATATAAATCCTTACGCCAGTTCTTTGGCTTCTCACCTGCAAGCAGTGGCTGCAGAGGCTTACCCGTCATCTCCTTTGGCTGTTGTACACCGGCATAAGCAAGGAAAGTCGGTGCAAAGTCGATGTTCTGTACCATATCAGTATTCTCTACTCCTTCTTTGATATGGCCTGGGTAGCTGATGATAAGTGGAGTGTGTAAAGACTCCTCATACATGAATCGCTTATCAAACCATCCATGCTCGCCCATATAGAAACCTTGATCTGAGGTATAGATAACCACAGTATTCTTATCCAAGTCATGTGCCTTAAGATAATCTAACAGCTGACCGACACTCTCATCTACCGAAGCAATGACAGACATATAATCACGAATATAATTCTGATACTTCCACACGGCAAGTTCTTTTCCAGACAGCTTAGCCTCGATGAAACGGCGGTTTCTTGGCATATAATACTTATCCCATGCCATTCTTTGTGCTGCTGTCATACGCCCAAGTTCGCCCATCAAACCTGCATAAGAAGCCATACTCTCCACGTCTGATGTATCGAGAAGCTCTGGAATCTTGAAGTCTAAGATTAACTCCATATCTTTCTCAATATTCATCTTCTGTGTTTTAGCTGCCGAGCCACGGTTTTCATAGTTATCCCAGAAGGTTTTTGGCAATGGGAAGTCTACCCCATCATACATTCCGATATGCTTTGGTTCAGCAAACCAGCTGCGATGTGGTGCCTTATGATGTACATACAAGCAGAAAGGTTTATCCTTCTGACGGTTATCAAGGAATTCTATCGCATGCTTAGTAGTCAGTGTTGTTGCATACCCCATCTCCTGTTTATACTTGCCATAGTTGCCTGTTGTGCAGAAATTTGGATTATAGTATTTTCCCTGACCATCGAGGATATGATAATAATCAAAGCCCTTTGGGCGACACATCATGTGCCATTTACCTACGATTCCAGTCTCATATCCTGCCTTCTGCATCAGCTCTGGGACGAAAGTCTTTGTTGTATCGATACCCTCAGCCAACTGTCTTTGACCATTCTGGTGGCTGTAGAGTCCTGTCATCAAGCAAGCACGACTTGGAGTTGACAATGAGTTTTCCACGAAACAGTTGCGAAAGAGCATTCCTCGTTGTGCCAAACGATCGATGTTTGGTGTAGGAGCTAACTTCGAGATAGGACTACCGTATGCACTAATTGCCTGCATAGCGTGGTCGTCACACATGATGTAAAGGATGTTAGGACGAGCCACATCCTGCGCAAGCATCTTACCGTGGACACACGACAGTGCCGCCAACGGCAAGATTGCCTTTGTAATGTTTTGATTCATATAGAATAGTTTTTAATTGTTTAAGCCTTATTTTCCCCTTTCCACCGGCATTGTAATCGGGAATAACGGATTGTCAACATGCTCTTGATAGATAATCTTTACCATCTGATCAACAAGCTCTGGATGTTCCTGTGCTACGTCCTTATCTTCGTGAAGGTCTGTTGCAAGGTTGTAAAGATGTGGTACACCACGGATAACAATGAGCTTCCAATCTCCCATACGCACACCTATCTGATTGGTTTCAGCAAACTCCCAATAAAGGTGTGGATGCTTCTTTTGTGCCTTTTCATCGCTCATCAAGGTTGGGAAAATAGAGATTCCATCGAAATAATCGATAGTCTTTTTCTTATTAATATAGCGTTTTGGGAAGTTGCGTACACCTGCCACATCACAGAAAGTTGGCATCAAGTCGTAGAATGCAAACGGCAAGTCATTGGTCACTCCTTCCTTAACACGTCCCTTCCAACGAGCGATAAACGGAATACGAATTCCTCCCTCATAACACTGTCGTTTAAGTCCTCGCAGCTTACCATCACGGTTGAAGAAAGCTGGGTCTGCTCCACCCTCCTCATGAGGACCATTGTCACTGGTGAAAATGACGAGCGTATTCTCAGCAAGTCCCTGCTCATCTAAGGTACGAAGAATCTCTCCTACATACGCATCAAGGCGAGTTATCATCGCAGCAAACTGTGCGTGTGTATGCTCTACGGCGTTATATCGTGAACCTTCCTGCCCTCCCCAAGTCTTATCTTCAAAGAACTTCTTTTTATAGAAAGCCACAAGGGAGTCGTTAGGCTGTGCAAGTTCTGCATGGGGAAGCGTATAAGTAAAGATACCAAAGAATGGTTTGTCTTTACTTTGTCGTTTCAGCCAACTCAAAGCGTGCTGATGTATGAGGTCGGCTGAGTAGTCTTTACGTTGTGCATACTGCTCTCCAAACATCGGATAGTCAATATTGTTCTGCATCACAACACGTTTAACCGCACTGTCTCCACGCTCTCTGCTATATTCATTGAGGAAGTTTGGGTAATAAAGATGTGCTTGAAACTGACAGATATAACCATAAAACTCATCCACCCCACGCTTATCTGGAGTTGACTTAGAGCCTTCATAACCACCAGCCCACTTACCGAACATACCCGTGCGATAGCCATTGTCTTTCATAATCTCAGGCAGGATAACGTGCTCTGGGTCGTAAGGATGCTGACCAACAACGCTGAAATCGCGGTTTTTCCCATAATAGATAGGCTTACTTGGTGCCCAATATTCCTTGTTTCCTCGTACTTCCGTATGTCCAGAATGTTGTCCTGTCATAAAGCAGGCACGCGATGGAGCACTCACTGGTGCACCAGCATACGCTTGTGTAAAGCGCATACCTTCCTTTGCCATACGTTCAATATTCGGTGTTAGGATATACTGCTGCCCGTAACAGCCAAGGTCGCCATAACCCATATCATCACACATAATGTAGATGATGTTAGGGCGTTGCCGCACTTTCTGTGCCGCCATCGCAACTTGTCCACAAGTCAATGCAGCTATGGGCAGAAGTGTCTTTGTTAGGTTTGATTTCATATAATGATACGTTATACTTTAGGTTCTTGATGCTTGTCTTCCCCGATTTCATCGTGTAGTAATGTCTACGGGTCTGCAAACTTACATAAAAAAAATGAAAACGCAAATCAGAATGTGCCTCTTATTGGCTTTTCAAAAGACTTATTGTTGCCTTTTATTACTTTTGTTAAAATTAAAAGTAACCTATGTTAAGTTATATTAAATATAGGAGGAGTAGAACTCAATGTATTAAATAATAATAATACTTTTGCAGAAAATAAAATATATTACAAATTAATTTCAAGCAACTATTCGTAGCAAACATTCAATCAAACAACAACAATCTGCAGTTTCATGCCGAAACTTGCGGAATAATTTATTGGATCTAAATAACTTATAAATATTAACCCAAGTTTAACACCCACCTTCGCCTAATTGTTACTGTTACCGTACTTTCC
>ERZ772948.320-NODE-320-length-31144-cov-10.796680_pt1 | contig 31144 bp, 27 predicted proteins | sample MGYA00511945_ERZ772948 | MGnify/ENA primary metagenome ERZ772948 (study PRJEB29015, sample SAMEA2737927) | human oral metagenome | biome: human oral; feature: human-associated habitat; material: dental | place: China | collected 2141 ... | reverse complement strand
TCCCGCCGCGAGGCCCTGGCCGCCCTGGGCCGGGCGCCCGCGCTGCGGCTGGCGGCGCCCCGGGCGCAGTGGACCGTCGCAGACGCCCTCCACGGCCAGTACACGGGGCCCGTCGACCAGTTCGTGGTGCGGCGCGCGGACGGCGTGCCCGCCTACAACCTGGCCTCCGTGGTCGATGACGCCTTCCAGGGCGTCGACCAGGTGGTGCGCGGCGACGACCTGCTGGCGCAAGCGCCCGGGCAGGCGCAGTTGGCGTCCCTGCTGGGACTCGCCCAGCCCGTCTACGCGCACGTGCCCCTGGCGGTGTCGGAGTCGGGTGCGCGCCTGGCGAAGCGCGACGGCGCGGTCACGCTGGCGGACCTGGCGGACCTGGGCTGGGGGTCGGCCGACGCGGTCGGCCTCATCGGGGAGTCCCTGGGGGTCCGAGGCGCGCGCCGGGCTGCGGACATCGCCGACGCCCTGGGGGACCGGGGGCTGGGGGGGATCCCCGCGCATCCGTGGGTCGTCGTCCCGCCGACCGGCCGCAGGCCGCACTGACCCGTGAGACGCTGAACGGGCATTCCCCCAATGGGACCGCGCGCCTCGACCGCGGGACTCTTCAGCTATGCGCCCGGCTATGCCGGGACCATCCACTATAAGATAAGCAGAACCCCCGCCGGTGGATCGCACCGAGGGGGGCCGCTGCGCGCTCGAAGGGACTCGAACCCCCAACCTTCTGATCCGTAGTCAGATGCTCTATCCATTGAGCTACGAGCGCTTCGCCGTTTGGCTGGGTACAAGGTTACACGGGAGGCCCTCGAATGCCAAAACGAGGGCCTGGGCTATGAGTCACACGCGCACCAGCCGCAGAACCACGGCGCTCCCCGCAGGGCGGGCCGTCGCATTGGCCCGCGATGCGGCCACCCGCGCGGGCCGGCGGCGCGGGGGCGTAGCGTGGCGCCATGACGGACCACACCGACATCCCCGGCATCGGGACCCTGCGCCCCGTGCCCGCCCTCGACCGCCTCGACCTGGTCGCCCCGCCGGTGGCGCGCGCGCTCACCGCGCTGGCCGCGCAGGACCCGGCCCTCGCCTCGTCGGCGCTCGTCGCGCCAATCGACCCGGATCTGGCGGACACCGAGACGATGACACGGGCCTTCGGAATGGACTTGGCGCTGTCTTCCAACTGCATCCTGGTCGCGGGCAAGCGCGCGGGCGAGGAACGGGTGGCCGCGTGCGTCGTGCGGGCCACGACCAGCGCCGACGTCAACCACGTCGTCAAGAGGCTCCTCGACGTGCGCAAGGCGAGTTTCTGGCCCCAGGACCGCGCCGTCGAGGCCTCCGGCATGGAGTACGGGGGCATCACGCCGGTGGGCGTCCCCCCTCAGTGGCGCCTCCTCATCGACTCCCGCTGCGCCAGCGGGTGGAGCTGCATCGGATCGGGCCTGCGCGCCTCGAAGCTCTTCGTGCCGGGGGAGCTGCTGGCCGCACTGCCCGCGGCGGAGGTCGTCGACGGCCTGGGCGCCTGAGCGCACCGCGGGCGCTCGGCAGCACAAAAACCGGATGCTGCGCCACTGGGTCGGGGCACGGGCGCACGCTCGCGCGGGGAGCGCCCCGGAGGCGCGGGCGGCGGAGCGGAGCGCCCGGGCGGGAGTACGAGGATCCTCCGCGCACCCGGCAGCGCACCCTTATCCTTGCTGCATTCCTGCCCTGGGGAGGTTCGGATGATACCGTCACGCGGAGGACCGCTCCCCAGTGTACACGCTCCCCGGAGCGCGGCTCCACCCCGGGGGGCGGCCCACAGGACGCGGCCCAGGGGGCGGAGGAGGCCACGGCCCGGGGATCCGGGACCCATCCCCGGCCCGGCGCAACCCCAAGCTCGCGGCCCGCTGCCCTTGCCGGGCCCCGAAAACCGCCCCGGACCACTGCCCGGCCCGGCGGACCGCTGCCACGGAGCCCCCGCCGACGATAAACTACTCCCATGACGGAGCGCCCGTGCCCGGGCGTGGAACGACTACGACGGGAGCACGAGTGAATCCGTCCGCAGAAATGGCCGCACAGGACGCTCTGGCCGACAAGAGCGCCGCCGTCCAGAACGCGCGGAACAAAGTGGCCATGCTCCTGGACCGCCTCGACCGTCAGAAGCTGTCCCCAGAGCAACTCGACTACGTCGACTCGGTCCCCGCCGCGCTCGAGCAGATCTGCACGGCCTTCGCCGCGGAGGAGCCCGAGTGCGCCCGCCGCGCTGCGGAAGAGGTCCAAGCCGTCCGCGACTCCGTCAGTGGCGCCACCGCAGTCGGCTTAATCCTGCCGCCCACCCTCTTCATCTCCGGCATCTTCATACCCCCCTTCCCGCTGTCCTTCGCATTGGCTTCGGTGACGGGCATAGTCGTGCTGATCGTCTGCTACACGGCGCTCCTGGGGCAGACCACCAGGATGCAGCAGGTGAGCGCACGGGCCTGGGGACCCGCCAACGCCGCGATCAACGCCATCGGCTGGCGGAACCCCGTCACAGGAGTGAACTGCGGGCACTTGCGCAACGTCGAGGAACTATTCCTGGCGACGGCCTCCGACGCCGCGCGACTCATGCTGATGCAAGAGCACCAGCTCGAGACCCAGGCCGCGCAGTTCAACGAGATACAGCGCCAGCACATCGTGCTCGAGGAGCAGTTGCGCAGCGCACAGATACACCGCACCACGGTGGCACTCCAAGCGCAACGAGCCGTGATGCATTCGTCAATCACACCCATTAACCGCCCCTGAACGGATCGGACGGGCCCCTCGCGCTCGAAGGAGCGGGCTGGCGCCAACGCGCCAGCACCTGCGGCGGGCACCCGCGCGACCGGGGCCGGCGCCCCCAGCACTGGATGTTGACACAGGGTGTTGACGCAAAAAAGCCCCGGAACCGCTTTCCGTTGCGGTTCCGGGGCAAAATACCTGCGGAGGATGGGGGATTCGAACCCCCGAGGGCTTGCACCCAACACGCTTTCCAAGCGTGCGCCATAGGCCACTAGGCGAATCCTCCGTGCACATCGTGCCGAACAATAGTAAACGGAAACGACCGCCGAAAGCGAATCCGCGCGGGAGCGCAGCCGGTGGCATCAATCACGGGGGCGGCGCCGTCACCACCTGAACACGATCGCGTACATGAAGATCCACCAGGCCAGCGCGCCCCCCGACAGGACGAGCGCCGCCGCGGACTCGTGGCGGCCCACCTGCCCGGGCAAGCCGGAGGAGCGGGCAAGGCCGACGATCCCGAGCACCAGGGTGACCGGGCAGAACAGCCCCAGCAGCGGCATCGCCAGGACCGACAACCACAGGGCCACAGTCGCCACCGGGTTCGCGATCGGCTTGGGCGCGGTGTAGCCGCCCATCGCGAAGACCGCCGCGGCGTCGACCCCCTCCGTCCCGGGGAACACCTCCCCCAGGACGGCGTACCCGCCCCCGGGCGCCCCGGCCCACGGCCCGTAGGGGTCCGGGGCGGCTCCCGCCTCGTGAGAACCGGGGTAGTCGGGGGGCACGGCGATGGGGGCGTTCGGAATGCTCACCCCCCAAGGGTCCCACAGCTCGGCCCGGATCACGAGGGTTCCAGGGAAACCGGTCACATAATCCCCGGATGTGACGTGCGCCCCCTTGGGGCGAAGTATCCTGATGTTCCGACCGGCTGACCGGCCACACGCCCATCACCTGATCGGAGACAGCTCGCTCATGAGCGCACAAAAGTCCAGCATTTTCACGTGGCGGACCCACGGGGACGGCACTTCCATCCAACCGGGCGACGTCGTCCTGCCCGGCGAGCGCCTCTCGTGGCCCCGAACGATCGGCATCGGCGCCCAGCACGTCGTCGCGATGTTCGGCGCAACGTTCCTGGTCCCCCTGCTCACCGGCTTCCCCCCGTCGACGACCCTGTTCTTCACGGCCGTGGGGACCCTGCTCTTCTTCCTCATCACAGCGGGGCGCCTGCCCTCGTACCTGGGGTCCTCCTTCGCCCTGATCTCGCCGATCCTGGCGGTCTCGCAGACCCTCGGCGCCGACTACGCCCTCGGCGGCATCATCGCCACCGGGGCGACCCTGGCCCTGGTGGGCACGGTCGTCCACTTCGCCGGAGTGCGGTGGATCGACGCGGTCATGCCGCCGGTGGTCACGGGGGCGATCGTGGCGCTCATCGGTTTGAACCTGGCGCCCGCCGCGTGGAACTGGGTGAAGGAGGGGCCCGTCACGGCAGTCGTGACGATCGTGGCGGTCTGCCTGGTGACAGTGCTGTTCAAGGGCATCATCGGGCGCCTGTCCATCCTCATCGGCGTGCTCGTCGGCTACGCGGCGGCCATCGTCCAGGGCGAGGTGGACTTCACCGCCGTCGGCTCCGCCGCGTGGATCGGGCTGCCGCAGTTCCACGCCCCCGCTTTCGCGGTCTCGACGCTGGGCCTGTTCGTGCCCGTGGTCTTCGTGCTGGTCGCTGAGAACGTCGGCCACGTCAAGTCGGTGTCCGCCATGACGGGCGAGAACCTGGACGGCCTGACGGGCCGCGCCCTGGTCGCCGACGGCGTTTCGACAATGCTCGCGGGGGCGGGCGGCGGATCGGGCACGACGACCTACGCGGAGAACATCGGGGTCATGGCCGCCACCCGCGTGTACTCGACCGCGGCTTACGTGATCGCCGCGTTCTTCGCCTTCGCGCTGTCCCTCATGCCGAAGTTCGGCGCCCTGATCGCCACCATCCCCCACGGCGTGCTCGGCGGCGCGGGCACGGTGCTCTACGGGATGATCGGGATGCTGGGCGTGCGCATCTGGGTGCAGAACCGCGTGGACTTCTCCAACCCCGTCAACCTCAACACCGCGGCGGTGTCGCTCATCGTCGCGATCGCCGATTTCACGTGGACCGTGTCGGGCATGGCCTTCGGCGGGATCGCCCTGGGGTCGGCCGCCGCGATCCTGGTCTACCACGGCATGCGCGCCGTCTCGAAGCTGCGCGGGACGAACCTGGAGGCCGCGTCCCCCGCCTCGGCCCCCTCCGGCTCCGAGCTGGAGGGCGAGGCCTACGCGAAGAGGCACCGCGCCGCCTCGGACTGATCCCCTTTCCGACGAGGCGGGGGCCGGGTTCCGACGAGGCCGGGGCCGGATTCCGACGAGGCCGGGGCCGGGGCCGTGCGCGCCCGCTGTCGGAACGCGGCGAAGCGGGCCCACTGCCGGAGCGCGGCGAAGCGGGCCCGCATTGGGGCCGGCCCCAGTTGGGACGCCTGGGCGGGCATGCGGAGGCCCACAGGATCCGCGGCCCGTCGGTGACGGAGCCCTTCATACCGCATGATCAGAGCGCGCGTGCCCGCACCGGGGCAGGCAACGGATCATTGGGGCAGGGCGTCTATCCGCACCGGGGCAGGGCGCCTATCCGCATCGGGGCAGGAAACAGGCCATTGGGGTAGGACGCGTGCCCGCACCGGGGCAGGATACGGGCCATTGGGGTAGGAAACTGCGCATTGGGGCAGGTTATTAGCCTGCCCCAATGTGGGCTAGCCTGCCCCAATGCAGCTCGCGGCGCCCGGGAGGGCACTGCCGGAGGCGCGGCGGGCGCGGCCGCACCTGGCCCAAGAGCGCCTGAGTCCGCGCGCCTCGGACTCCGGGGCCGCCGAGCGGATCGAACCTGGCCCACGGGCGCCTGAGCCCGGGCGCCCCACGGGCCAGTTTTCACAGCGACGCCTCCGGTTTCACAGCGATGCCACACTTTGAGAACTCCACTTCGCTCGCAAAACTGCCCCCGTACCCTCCCCAGGGCCGGCACCGTGCTGCGGATCCCGCCCGCTGCTCTCGCAAAACAGCCCCCGCACCCTCCCCAGGACCGAGACTTCCCTTTGAAACCGCGGCATCACTTGCAAAACTGCTCGCGCAACTGCCCCGCGGCAAAATGGCACGGTAGTGCCCCGCCCGGACGAGGCGGTGGAGCCCATCGCCTACGTGACGGGCGGCCAGCCAACAGCTCCGCGGGCACGGACCCGCATCAAGGATGGGACAGGACGGGCGCTGCCCCATCGGGGCAGGCAACAGGTCATTGGGGCAGGCAATCCGCCTACCCCAATGCGCGGTTCCCTACCCCAATGCGGGCTAGCCTGCCCCAATGCGACTCCCGGCGCCCGGGAGGGCGCCCCCCGCGCCCGTAGAGCCCCAGTCGACTGGTTGCCTTCCCCTCAAGCCCCGACAAGGGGGCTCCCGCGCCCACAAACCCCCAGATCCAGTGACATCCACCACTCAATCCCACCGGATCTGCGCCACGCATCACAAAAAGATTACATGTCATTAGTTTCCATGGCAGGGTATTCCCCATGTCCGAGCCGGAAGAACTCGACGCCTCGCTGATGGCCTCGCTCGTGATCGCGCAGATCGCGGCGTGGAACGCTATCGAGCGCGCCCTCTCAGCCTCGAGGGTCCCCCTCAGCTACGGGCGCTACCTGGTGCTCCTCACGATCACCGGCGCCTTGGGGCGCGCCCGCATCCAGGACGTCGCCAGCAGCCAGCGCATCACGGTCGGAGCCGCCTCGCGCCTCGTCGACCGCCTGTGCGCGGACGGCCTCGTCCAGCGCCACCCCTCGCCCACCGACCGGCGCGTCGCCCTGCTCTCCGTCACCGACGAGGGGGCGCGCAGACTCAGGGACGCCCAGGGGATCGTCGAGGCCGAGACGCGCCGCGTCTTCTCGCCCCTGGATCCCGACCAGCGCGCCTCGCTGTCGGCGATGCTCACGAAAGTCACTCTCACCGCGGAGGCCACCCGATGATCCGATTCGACGCAGTCTCGAAGACCTACCCCGGGGGCACCGTCGCCGTCGAGGACTTCTCCCTGCGGATCCCCGAGCGCACGACCACCGTCTTCCTGGGCACCTCGGGCTGCGGGAAGACAACCCTCATGCGGATGGTGAACGCGATGGTGGCCCCCACCTCGGGCCACGTGCTCGTGCGCGGCCAGGACGTGGCGGAGCAGGACCCCGTGGCGCTGCGCCGCTCCATCGGCTACGTCCTGCAGGAGGGAGGGCTCTTCCCCCACCGCACCATCGCCGACAACATCGCCACCGTCCCCCTGCTGGAGGGCGCGCCCCGCCGCCAGGCCCGGGCGCGGGCGCTGGAGCTCATGGACCTGGTCGGCCTGGACCGCGGCATGGCGGGGCGCTACCCCGCCCAGCTCTCCGGCGGCCAGCGCCAGCGCGTGGGGGTCGCGCGCGCACTGGCGAACGAGGCGGACATCCTCCTCATGGACGAGCCCTTCGGCGCCCTGGACCCCCTGGTGCGCGCCGACCTGCAGGCCGAGCTCATCCGCATCCGCGAGCAACTGGGCACGACCATCCTCTTCGTCACCCACGACATCGACGAGGCGTTCCTGCTGGGCGACCAGATCGCCGTGCTGCGCACCGGGGGGCGCGTCGCCCAGGTGGGCACCGCCCAGGAGCTGCTCTCCCACCCCGCCGACGACTTCGTCGCGGACTTCGTCGGCGCCTCGCGCGCCGCCAGGCCGGTCCGCATCGACCACCGGCGCGGGGGCCTGGTGGTCGACGAGGCGGGGACCCCCGTGGGCACCCTGCGCGAACCCGATCGGGGGGCGCGCCCATGACATGGCTGATGTCGAACTGGGGCCTGGTCGGCGAGCTCGCGCTCACCCACCTGGCCATCGCGGTGCCCGCCATCGTGTGCTCGGTCCTGGTCGCCGTGCCCGTCGGATGGTGCGCGGCTCGCTCCAAGCGCGTCGGACCGCCCGTGCTGGCCGTCCTGTCGGCGATGTACGCGGTGCCCTCACTGCCCCTGCTCATCATCGTTCCGGTGGTGGTGGGCGTCTCCTACCGCTCGCCCGTCAACATGGTGCTCATCCTCACCCTGTACGGCGTGGCCGTGCTGGTGCGCCAGAGCGCGGAGGGATTCTCCGCCATCGAGCGGGCCACCCTGCGCAGCGCCACCGCCTGCGGTTTCGGCCCGGCGCGCCGGTTCTGGCAGGTGGAGCTCCCCCTGGCCGCCCCCGTCATCGTGGCGGGGACCCGCGTCGTCGTGACATCGACCGTCTCACTGGTGACGATCGGGGCGTTCGTGGGCGTGCGCTCGCTTGGGACCCTGTTCACCGACGGCTTCCAGCGCGGCCTGGTCGCCGAGGTCGTCGTCGGCCTGGCCGCCACCATCGCCCTGGCGCTCGGAATCGACGCCCTGGTCGCCGGGATCGGCAGGGCCGCGACGCCGTGGACCCGTGCGGGCGCCGCCGCGGACGACGAACAGGGGGCCCGGGCATGAGCGTCCTCATCGAGGCCCTGCAGTGGTTGGCCGATCCCGGGCACTGGGGCGGGGAGACGGGTATCGCCTGGCGCACCGCGCAGCACCTGGGGATCACCGTTCTGGTCGTCGCCCTCGCGATGGCGCTCGCCGTGCCGGTGGGCACGTGGATCGGGCACACCGGCCGGGGCCGGTGGCTCGTGTCCGCCACCGGGGCCGCCCGCGCCGTGCCCACGCTCGGGGTGCTCACCCTGACCGGCCTCGCCCTGGGGATCGGACTGGCGGCGCCCGCGGTGGCGCTGCTGGTGCTGGCCCTGCCCCCCATGCTGGCGGGCACCTACTCCGGCATCGCCTCGACCGACCGCACCACCGTCGACGCCGCGCGGGCCATCGGGCTCACCGAGTGGCAGGTGGTCACCCAGGTGGAGGTCCCCCACGCGATGGCGATCATCATGGCCGGCGTGCGCGGCGCCGTCCTGCAGGTGATCGCGACCGCCACCCTGGCCGCCTACACCGCGGACTACGGGCTGGGCCGCTTCCTCTACGCGGGCTTGAAGACCCGCGACTACGCCCAGATGATCGGCGGCTCGCTGGTGGTCGTGGTCCTGGCGCTCGTCGTGGACGCCGCCCTGGGCGCCCTCCAGCGCCGCATCGACTCGCGAGGAGCCCCCGACCCGGACCCCTCGTCCGCAGCCGCCCCCTCCGCGCAGACCGATCCCGGAGCCCCCGCCCACTAGCCGCCAACCGCCGCTCCGGCAGCACCGCACGGCCCCCGACCAACCCACACCCCACCGAGGAGACACCATGAGAAGGAAACACGCCGCCCTGGCCGTCGTCGCCGCGGGCGCCCTGGCACTGTCGGCCTGCGGCTCGGCCTCGTCGCTCGAGGGATCCGCGCCCTCGGGAGAGGCGCTGACCATCGGCTCGCAGGACTACTACTCGAACGAGATCATCGCCGAGGCCTACGCCCAGGCCCTGGAGGGCGCGGGCTTCGCGGTGAACAGGCAGATGCGCATCGGCCAGCGCGAGGTCTACATGCCCGAGGTCGCCAAGGGAACGATCGACGTGTTCCCCGAGTACACGGGGAACCTGCTGCAGTACCTCAAGGCCGACGCCACCGAGACCACCTCCGAGGACGTCTACCGCGCCCTCGCCGAGGCCATGCCCGAGGGCCTGCGCGCCCTGGACCAGGCGGGGGCCACGGACCAGGACTCCTACGTGGTCTCGGAGGAGTTCGCCCAACTCCACTCCCTCACCTCGATCGGGGATCTGGCGGGAGCGGGCACCGTGGTGCTGGGCGGGAACTCGGAGCTCGAGACGCGCCCCTACGGCCCCGAGGGCCTCGCCTCCGCCTACGGCGTCACCGCCACATTCACGCCCATCGAGGACTCGGGCGGGCGCCTGGCGGCCAAGGCGCTGCGGGACGGCACCGTGCAGGTGGCGGACATCTACTCGTCGAACCCGGTCCTGGCCGAGGGAGGGCTGAGGGTCCTCCAAGATCCCGAGGGCCTCTTCCTGGCCTCGCACGTGGTGCCCATCGTTTCGTCGAAGGTGGACGAGCGGGCGGCGGCGGTCATCAACTCGGTGAGCGCGGCGCTGACGCCCGAGGCGCTCATCGAGATGAACCGCCAGTCCACAGCGGAGCAGAAGTCCGCCGCCGACATCGCCCGCGCGTGGTTGGCCGCCCAGGGGCTGGCGGGCTGACGCGCCCCGATGGCCTGTGGGGAGGGCGCCCCCTCGCTGATAGGCGGCCCGGGCGCCCTCCCCGTGCACGTGGCGCCGTGGTCCAGTGCCGCGCAGGGCGGCACGATCAAGAAGCGCCCTCCCCGTGCACGTGGCGCCGTGGCGGCCCCCGCCTCGTCACCCCACGAGGCGGGGGCCGGCCCGGCCGCACTGGCGCCCAACCGACGCCAACACATGTGTTCCATTACATAATTTTACCTAAACTTTACAATCGTGACCGAAATGTAATGCACACATGATGGACATCCATCGTTTCAACCACGCCCGGGACGATACCCTCATCACGTCACCGGCGGTCTCACATCAGACCGCCCCATCTACATAGGAGGGCATCTCCATGAACCTGAAGAAGGCCTGGCTGGCGGTCCCCGCAGCCGCGGCGCTCGCGCTGACCGCGTGCAGCGGCGGTGGCGGCGGCTCCAACGCATCGGGCGGATCCAGCGACGGGATCGTCACCGTCAACGGCTCCGAGCCCCAGAACACCCTGCTGCCCGGCATGACCAGCGAGAACGGCGGCGGGCGCATCCTCACCGCCCTCTTCTCCGGGCTGGTCCGCTACGACAACAGCGGCAAGACCGTCCTCGACGTGGCCGAGTCCATCGAGCCCAACGAGGACAACACCGTGTGGACCATCAAGCTCCACAACGACCGCAAGTTCTCCGACGGCACCCCCGTCAAGGCCTCCAACTTCATCGGGGCGTGGAAGCTCGTCACCTCCGAGAAACAGGTCCAGGCCGCGTTCTTCGACTTCTTCCAAGGGACCGACGACGAGGGCAACGGCGAGATCACCGGCCTGGAGGCGTCCGACGAGTACACCTTCACCGCCACCCTCAAGCAGCCCACCGCGGACTTCCGCGACCGGCTCGGCTACTCCGCCTACGCGCCCCTGCCCGACTCGACCCTGGCCGACCCCGACAACGGCGGCGAGCACCCGGTCGGCAACGGCCCCTACAAGGTCGATGGCGAGAACGCCTGGGAGCACAACGTCCAGATCAAGATGGTCCCGAACGAGAACTACGTGGGCGACACGCCCGCTAAGAACAAGGGACTCACCATGGTGTTCTACACCTCCCTGGACGCCGCCTACCAGGACCTGCTCTCCAACAACCTCGACGTCCTGGACGCCGTCCCCAACGCCGCTTTCAGCACGTACGAGTCGGAGCTGAAGGGCCGCACGGCCAACCAGCCCTACGCCGGCATCCAGTGCTTCACGATCCCGCAGTGGCTGCCCCACTTCACGGGCGAGGAGGGCCGCCTGCGCCGCCAGGCCATCTCCATGGCGGTCGATCGCGACTCCATCACGAAGACCATCTTCAACGGCACCCGCACGGCCGCCACGGACTTCACCTCCCCCACGCTGCCCACCTACTCCGACAAACTGAGCGGCAACGAAGTCCTCGCCTACAACCCCGACAAGGCCAAGGAACTGTGGGCGCAGGCCGACGCCATCACCCCGTGGGAAGGCACCTTCAAGCTCTCCTACAACTCCGACGGCGGCCACAAGGAATGGGTCGACGCCACCGTGAACTCCATCAAGAACACGCTGGGCATCGACGCCGAGGGCAACCCGTACCCCGACTTCAAGTCCCTGCTGGCGGCCGAGGACGACCAGTCCATCACCGGCGCCTTCCGCGCCGGGTGGATGGCCGACTACCCCAACCCCTACAACTTCCTGCAGCCCCTGTACCAGACGAAGGCCGCCTCCAACAAGGGCGACTACTCGAACACCGAGTTCGACTCGCTCATGACCCAGGCCTCCTCCGCGGCCACGCCGGAGGACTCCGCCAAGTTCCTCCAGCAGGCGCAGGAGATCCTGCTCACCGACTTGCCCTCCATCCCCCTGTGGTACCCGAACACGAACGGCGGCTGGTCGGCGAACGTGGACAACGTCTCCTTCGACTGGCACGGGCAGGCCGTCTACCAGGACATCACCAAGAAGTGACCACTTCGAAGTGACGCGGTAGCGGATCCGACGATCCACCGCCAGGGGTGTGACGAGCGGTTGCCCCGCTCGCCACACCCCTGCTCGCGTTCCCACCACCACGGCGCTCCAGGACCAGTACCGCGGCCCGCCCGCCCCGGGCAGCGGCCCCGTGCCCGATCCCGCAATATCCCGTTTGCGCCCCCTTTACCCTATGATGAAAGCAAAGGCCCCCCTTCTGACCAGGGGCCGGGCCCCGGGCCGCGCCCCGAGGGCCGCACGACCGATTAGAACTTCAAAGGAATGTCCATGCTCCGATACATCGGACGGAGGCTCCTGCAGACCATCCCGGTCTTCTTCGGCGCCACCTTTCTGATCTTCGCGATGGTCTACCTGATGCCAGGTGACCCAGTCGCCGCCCTCGGCGGCGACCGCGGCCTCTCCGAATCCGCCGCCGCCCAGATCCGCGCCCAGTACAACCTGGACAAGCCCTTCTGGATGCAGTACCTGCTCTACCTCAAGGGAGTATTCACCCTCGACTTCGGAAAGGCGTTCAACGGGCAGCCGGTCATCGACCTCATCGCCGGGGCCTTCCCCGTCACCATCCGGCTGGCGCTGTACGCCATGGCCATCGAGACGATCCTGGGCATCACCCTGGGCGTCATCGCCGGCGTCAAGAGGGGCGGCTGGTTCGACTCCACGGTCCTCGTCCTGTCCCTGGCCCTCATCTCCGTGCCCACCTTCGTCCTCGGCTTCGTCCTCCAGTTCTTCCTGGGCGTCAAACTGGGCTGGCTGCCCACAACCGCCTCGAACTCCGTCACATTCGAGTCCCTGACGATGCCGGCGATGGTCCTGGGCGGCGTGTCCCTGGCCTACGTCATCCGGCTCACGCGCCAATCCGTCTCGCAGAACGTCTCCGCCGACTACGTGCGCACCGCCCGGGCCAAGGGCCTGCCCGGCGGAGTCGTCATGACCCGCCACATCCTGCGCAACTCCCTCATCCCCGTCGCCACCTTCCTGGGCGGCGACCTCGGCGCCCTCATGGGCGGCGCGATCATCACCGAGGGCATCTTCAACATCCACGGCGTCGGCGGAACCCTGTGGAACGCCATCATCAAGGGCGAGCCCCAGACGGTCGTGTCCGTCACCACGGTCCTGGTGCTGGTCTACATCATCGCCAACCTGCTCGTCGACCTGCTCTACGCCGTACTCGACCCGAGGATCCGTTATGAGTGACATGATTCCCTCCGCGAACATCACGCGCACCCGAGCCAACCAGGAGCACTACGTCTCCGACATCGACGAGACCGGCCTGGGCGCAGTCGACGCCGTCCCCGACGAGGGCGCCCCCTCCTCGATGTGGGGCGAGGCGTGGAAGCGCCTGCGCAAGCGGCCCATCTTCTGGTTCGCCGCCATCATCATCGCGGCCACCATCCTCATCTCGCTCTTCCCCGGGCTGTTCACCGGCCAGGACCCCGCGTACTGCGTCCTCGAGCGCCACAACGGCCCCGCCGCCAGCGGGCACCCCTTCGGCTTCGACAAGCAGGGCTGCGACATCTACGCCCGCGTCATCTACGGGGCGCGCGCCTCGGTGTCCGTCGGCGTCCTCACCACGATCGCCGTCGTCATCATCGGCGCCACGATCGGCGCCCTGGCCGGCTACTTCGGCGGATGGCTCGACGCGCTGCTCTCGCGCATCACCGACGTGTTCTTCGCAGTCCCGCTGCTGCTGGCCGCCATCGTGTTCATGCAGATGTTCAAGGAGTCCCGCTCCATCATGATGGTCGTCACCGTGCTGGCGGCATTCGGATGGACGCAGATCGCCCGCATCACCAGGGGCGCCGTCATGACCGCGAAGAACGAGGAGTTCGTCACAGCGGCCAGGGCGACCGGCGCCTCCCGCGCGCGCATCCTCGTCTCCCACATCATCCCGAACTCGATGGCGCCCATCATCGTCTACGCCACGGTCGCACTGGGCACCTTCATCGTGTCCGAGGCGTCCCTGTCCTTCATGGGCATCGGCCTGCCGTCCTCCGTGATCTCCTGGGGCGCCGACATCTCGGCCGCCCAGGGATCCCTGCGGGACGCGCCGATGAACCTCTTCTACCCGGGCATGGCACTGGCGCTGACCGTCCTCAGCTTCATCATGATGGGCGACGCCGTGCGCGAAGCCCTCGACCCGAAGGCACGTAAGTGAGCGACAACACGAATAACACCCAGCCACTCACCGACGAGCAGATGGAGGCCGCCGTCGAGCGCGCCGTCCAGGCGGGCACCGCTTCCGCCCCGTCGGACGTCCATCCCGACGACGCGAACCCCCTGCTGAAGATCACCGACCTCGAAGTGGCCTTCACGTCCTCGACGGGCGTCGTCCCCGCCGTGCGCGGCGCCAACCTGACGATCTACCCCGGCCAGACCGTCGCGATCGTCGGCGAGTCCGGCTCCGGCAAGTCCACGACGGCCGCGGCCGTCATCGGCCTGCTCCCCGGCACCGGCAAGGTCACTGGCGGCACCATCGAGTTCGACGGGCAGGACATCACGCACCTGAGCACCAAGGAATGGGTGAGGCTGCGCGGCTCCGGCATCGGCCTGGTCCCCCAGGACCCCATGACCAACCTCAACCCCGTCCTGCGCATCGGCACCCAGGTGAAAGAGGCCCTCAAAGCCAACAACGTGGTGCCCAGCTCCGAGATCGGCGCGCGCGTCGCCGCGCTGCTGGAGGAGGCGGGCCTGCCCGACGCGGAGCGCCGCGCCAAGCAGTACCCCCACGAGTTCTCCGGCGGCATGCGCCAGCGCGCCCTCATCGCCATCGGCATGGCCGCACACCCCAAGCTGCTCATCGCCGACGAGCCCACCAGCGCCCTCGACGTCACCGTCCAGCGCCGGATCCTCGACCACCTCGGCAAACTCACCGCCGAGATGGGCACCGCGGTCCTCTTCATCACCCACGACCTCGGCCTGGCCGCTGAGCGCGCCGAGCAGCTGGTCGTCATGCACCGCGGGCGCATCGTCGAGTCCGGCCCCGCCCTGGAGATCCTCCAGCACCCCCAGCACCCCTACACCAAGCGCCTCGTCTCCGCTGCCCCGTCACTGGCCTCGGCCCGCATCGAGTCCGCGCACAAGCGCGGCGTCCAGGTCACGGAGGAGGAGCTCACCGGCGCGGGCATGGGGTCGACCTCCACGGAGGAGATCATCCGCGTCGAGCACCTGTCCAAGGAGTTCGACATCCGCGGCGCCAAGGGCGAGGCGAAGATCCTCAAGGCCGTCGACGACGTCTCCTTCGTCCTGCGGCGCGGCACCACCCTGGCCGTCGTCGGCGAGTCCGGCTCCGGCAAGTCCACCGCGGCGAACATGGTGCTCCAACTGCTCACCCCCACCTCGGGGAAGATCTTCTTCGACGGGCAGGACACCGCGAACATGAGCGAGGGGGAGCTCTTCCGCCTGCGCCGCCGCCTCCAGGCGGTGTTCCAGAACCCCTACGGGTCACTGGACCCCATGTACTCCATCTACCGCCTCATCGAGGAGCCCCTGAAGATCCACGGCTACGGCACCCCCGCCTACGCCAAACAGGAGTACGACCGCGCCCAGGCGACCGGGCGCGAGCCCGAGGAGTGGATCTCCAAGCTCATGGACGCCTCCTCCGGCGCGGTGATGTCCAGCGCGGCCAAACAGGAGCTCAACCCCAAGAGGCTGCGCATCGCGCGCGTCTCGGAGCTGCTCGAGATGGTGGCGCTGCCCCGCTCGGCGATGCGCCGCTACCCCAACGAGCTGTCGGGCGGGCAGCGCCAGCGCGTCGCCGTCGCACGCGCCCTGGCGCTCAACCCCGAGGTCATCGTCCTCGACGAGGCGGTGTCCGCCCTGGACGTGCTCGTGCAGAACCAGATCCTGTACCTGCTCAACGACCTGCAGGCGCAACTGGGCCTGTCCTACCTGTTCATCACCCACGATCTGGCCGTCGTGCGCCAGATCGCCGACGACGTCATCGTCATGGAGAAGGGCAGACTCGTCGAGGCCAACACGACGGACGAGCTCTTCCACAACCCGGTCGAGGACTACACGCGCGAGCTCATCGAAGCGGTCCCCGGCCGCAACATCCAGCTCAACCTGTAGCGGCGCCGCGCCCCGGGCACTCCCGGGGCGCCCGGCTCCCAGCAGCGCCCCCGGGCCCCGGACTCACCTCCGGGGCCCGGGGGCGTCCGGGGCCCCCTCGTGCGCGGCGGACCCCGCGCACGAGGGGACCGTGAAGCAGATGGTGAAAGGGACCGCCAGCGCGATCCCGGGCCCCGCGCGCACGAGAGGGCGTGACACCTGTCATGGGTCGTCCCCCACCAAAACGCACTTGCCGCCCACCCCCTCCCTGCACACACTGTTGCCATGAGAACAAGCACAGCAATCAGCGCCCACGGCCTCACGCGGCGCTTCGGGAGCGTCACGGCCGTCGACGACATCTCCCTCACAGTCCCCGTCGGCCAGATCGTCGCCCTCCTGGGCGCCAACGGCGCCGGGAAGACCACCCTCATCGACATGCTCCTCGGTATGACGGCCCCCACCAAGGGCACCTCAGAACTCTTCGGAATGCCCGCCCGCGACGCCATGCGCCGCTCCCTGATCGGCGTCGTCCACCAGACCGGCGCACTCCCCATGGACTACACCGTGAAGGAGGCCGTGGGACTCTTCGCGCGAACCCACCCCCACCACCTGCCCGTCGACCAGATCCTCGACGAGACCAAACTCGGCCCCTTCGCCCAGCGCACCATCCGCAAGCTCTCCGGGGGCGAGCGCCAGCGGGTGCGCCTCGCGCTCGCACTGCTGCCCGACCCCTACCTGCTGGTCCTCGACGAGCCGACCGCAGGGATGGACGCCACCGCCCGCCGCGAGTTCTGGGAGGTCATGCGCGCCCAGGCCGCCGAAGGGCGCACGATCCTCTTCGCCACCCACTACCTCGCCGAGGCGCAGGACTTCGCCCAGCGCACCATCATCCTCAAAGCCGGCCGCATCATCGCCGACGCCCCCACCGACGAGCTGCGCCAGCGCGGGCGCACCACCCACATGTCCATCGCCGTCCCCGAGGAGTCCGGCCCCAGCCTCGTCGAGGAACTCCACAACGCCAACCCCCAGTGGAAGGCCTCCTACGAGGGGGGCCGCGTCCACGCCACAGGGAGGGACATGGACGACGCCGCCCGCATCGCACTCGCCCACCCCGGAGCCCACGACATCTCAGTGACCGCCTCCACCCTGGAGGACGTCTTCACCGAACTCACCGCCTGAGCCCCACAAGTCGAAAGAAACAGCAATGACCACGATCACCATCTCCCGAGAACCCGCGTCCGGCTGGAACGGAGCGGCGCTGCTGGGCTGGTACACCTTCTGGAAGAACCTCACCAACCCCTTCTCCATCGGTTTCGCCATCCTGCTGCCCATCGGCATGTACTTCATGTTCGGCACCGGCCAGTCCTACTCCGACATATGGACGGTCAACGGGAACGTCGCGGCCACCGTCCTCGTGTCGATGACCCTCTACGGCGTCTTCCTCACAGTCGCGTCCCTGGCCACCAACACCGCCCTGGAGAGGACATCGGGCATCTCCCGCCTCTACGCGACCACTCCCCTGAGCCCCCTCGCCAACACCTGCGCACGGATCTGCGCCTCCATGGGCATCGCCGTGGTCGTCACGGCCATCACCTACGGCGTCGGCGCGGCGACGGGGGCCAAGATGGATGCCTCGGCATGGATCCAAACCCCCCTGCTGATCCTGGCGTCCTCCATCCTGGCCTCCGCACAGGGCCTGGCGGTGGCCTTCGCGGTGCGCTCCGACGGCGCGTTCGCCGCATCCAGCGCGGTCACCGTCTTCAGCGGATTCCTGTCCGGCATGTTCATCCCCATCAACCAGATGGGCTCCTTCTTCCAGACCATCGCCCCCTACGCGCCCATGTACGGCATCGTGAACCTCACGCTGCTGCCCGTCTACGGGTGGGAGACCTTCAAATGGTCCTACGTGGCGAACCTGGTCGCATGGATCCTGTTCTTCGTGCTCCTAGCCGCATGGGCGCAGCGCCGCGACACCGCGCGATGAGGCCCTCGACGCCGGCGGCCCGCCCCACCCCTCCCGGAGCCGTCGGCGCCGCGCACCGCCCTCCGACAACCCCCTCCCCCCACCCGTGGCCGGGCCCCGGCCGTGGAACAATGCCACCATGACGACCACCAGCACCCCCCGCACCGTGGTGCGCCCGATCAGCGCCCGCGCGCTCCGCGACTTCATGGCGCGCCATCCCACCATCCACTCGCTCGCGTGGGCGCTGCCCTTCCTCGTCTTCCTCGCCTTCCCCATCGGCTCCGCCCTGGATGAGGGGCTGGACACCCTGCGGGGCGCCGGCATGCTCACCACCTCCGTCCTCATAGGCGGCGCCTACCTGGCCACGTGGATCTTCAACCCCGTCCCCCGCCAGAGCGAGCGCCTGACGACCAGGTTCACCATCACGCACTCCGTCCTGCTGGGCGCGGAACTGGCGGCCTTCGCGTTCGGCCACATCATCGGGGTGCCCGGGACCTTCCCCATGCTGTCGTACCAAACCAGCGCGTGGGTCCTGCAATCGCCCCGCCGCATCTACCCCTCGGGGACCGCCGCGTTGGTGGCACTGACGTGCGTCCAGGCGTCCGCCGACGGCTACCCCTTCTACTACGGCCTCTACGTGCTCTTCCCCGTCATCGTGACCACCATGGCGCGCCACGCCATCGACAGGGACAACGAGGAGCGCCTCGTCCACCAGCAGGCCCTCCTGGTGGCCAAGGACCGCGAGCGCCTGCGCCTGTCCGGGGACCTCCACGACATCCTCGGCCACTCATTGACCGCGATCCACATAAAAGCGCAACTGGCCGCCCGCTTCCTGGACGCCGGGCGCGCCGAGGAGGCCGCCGCGCAGGTGGACGACCTGATCGACATGTCCCAGTCCGCCCTCTCCGACGTGCGCGCGATCGTCGCCGAGAACCGCCGCCTGTCGCCCCGCGAGGAGCTGGAGTCCGCCCGCAACCTGCTGGAGGTCGCCCGCATCGACGTGATCATCACCAACACCGGGGAGCCCCCCGCGGGTATCCGCTCCTCCCTGGCGGGGCACGTGATCCGCGAGGGCATCACGAACGCCATCGCGCACGCCCACCCCACGCGCGTGTGGATCGCCCTGTCCCCCACCGGGGTCTCCGTGACGAACGACGGGTACTCCGCCTCGTTCTCACGGTCCTCCTCCGGCTCGGGCACGGGGCTCGAGGGGCTGCGGGAACGCGCCGCGACGGAGGGGACCGTCACGTGGGGGCCGACTGGGTCCACCTGGCGCGTGGCCCTCGCCTTCCACGGGACCGGGGCCGATAACCCCCCGGCGGCCCACGAGCATCCTGTTATCGTGGACGCACCGCAGCCGACCGCGAAGGGCATCCTATGAGCATCCGCGTCCTTGTAGCCGACGACCAGGCCATGATCCGCGGCGCCCTGGCCTCGTTGCTCGACTTGGAGCCGGACATCGAGGTCGTCGCCCAGGCCTCGAACGGGCGGGAGGCCGTGGAGGCGCTCGCCCGAGCGGCACGGGGCACGGGAAAGGGCGGAGCCGGGGAGGACGGGGGCGGCCACGACGGGAGCGGGGCCGTCGATGTGGCGGTCCTCGACATCGAGATGCCCGTCATGGACGGGATCACCGCCACCGAGACGATCCGCCGCCGGTTCCCGGCGACGCGCGTGCTCATGGTGACCACTTTCGGCCGGCCCGGCTACCTGCAGCGGGCCCTCGACGCGGGCGCCACCGGTTTCATGGTCAAGGACGCGCCCGTGGACCAGCTGGCGGACGCCGTGCGCCGGGTGGCCAAGGGCCTGCGGGTCGTGGATCCGACGCTCGCCGTGGAGACCCTGTCGCGCGGCACGTCCCCGCTGACCGAACGCGAGTCCGACGTGCTGCGCGCGGTGTCCACCGGCGGCACCATCGCCGACATAGCCCGCGAGATGCGCCTGTCCCAGGGGACCGTGCGCAACCACGTGTCCTCCGCGATGCTCAAGACCGAGGCGCGCACCCGCGCGGAGGCGGTGCGCATCGCCACCGAGTCCGGCTGGCTCTGACGCCGGCCCGCGCGGCCCATGTGGTATCAGAGCGATACCATCCCCGTATGGCAATGACACTCCGACTCGACCAGGACCGCGCGCGCAAACTCGAAGAGCTCGCGCAGCGCTCCGGCACGTCGAAACACGATGCCGTTCTGCACGCGATCGACGAGGAGTTCAGCCGCACGACCCACCACCAGCGCGTGAACGACGCACTCAGCCGAACCGTTGAGCGCTGGGGGGATGCCATAGAGCGACTGGGACAGTAGCGCTGTGCAGTGCGAGTTCCTCTCACTCAATCACATGACGATCAAGGGATGCGTATCGAACGACGACGTGGTCAACCTGGTGATCGCGGCAGCGTCCTCCGATATCGGCTTGGCCCAGATCGAAGAAACGCTCGCTGACTGGACGGAGAGCCCCGGCTCAGCGCCGACAAGCGCACCGCCGACTGCACGAGCGTCGAGATGAAGGCCCTCATCTCTGTGACGGTCGCCGCGCTGGCGGTCATCGACATGGCCAAGGGCGTCGACCGCTCCGCACTCGCCCCAGGACCGGGCCCAGGCCGACTCCCCCCCCCGGGCACGCACACAAGGACTCTGATTTACGCAACACGCGCCGCACACAACGGCTTGATCCCGCCCTTGTGTGCGGTCCCGTGTTCCCTAATTCCCTCCCTTGTGTGCGACACAAGGGGGACCGGAGCAAGGGCGGACCCACCGGCGAACGGCGGACCCACGGAAAAGGGATGGCTGGATTCCGGCGGGTTCGCGGGGAGACAGCGGACCATTGCCCGCATCCCTTTGCAGGCCGCGGTTAGAGCCGCGCCCTAGCCTCGCATGAGCCACGGCTTGCGGGCGAGGCGGGGCAAGAGCCACGCGCCCAGGCAAGTGCCGAGCGTATTCGTGATGACGTCGTCGATGTCGACGACGCGGTACGTGCACGGCACGACGCCGAACAGCCCAGTCCACTGGGCGAACTCGATGAGGCACGACAGCGCGCACCCGAGCCCGGCCCACGCCCAAAGGCTCCGCGCGCCCCGCGCCCCGTCCCCACCGCAACGGGTCGCCTCCCCGAGCGCGCCCAAGGGCATGAAGAGGAGCACGTTGAGCCCGATCGACAGGCCGTAGAGCACGGCGCGCAGGGTCTGGCCGTCCTGGAACTGCTGGACCACGGCCGCCAACGACCCGAAGGGGACGTAGTTGTCCCAGTGGATGATGGACGCGCACGCCCGCGCGGGATCGCGGGGCAGGGGCAGGAGCGTGAAGATCAACAGCCCCGGCACGTACAGGGCCCACAGCAGTGGCAGCAGCCGCCGACCCCTCCACGTCCACGGGGCCGGGGCGCTCCCGGCCCCGGCCCCGGCGCTCAGGGCGGGGTGGAAAGACCGGCCGGGGTGGATGGTTCGGGAAGGGTGGACGGTTCGGGCGGGTCGAGCGGATCGGACAGGCTGAGCGGACTGGGCGAGGGGCGCGCGGGCGCCCCACAACCACCACGCGCCGACGACCACCACCGCCACCGCGCCGAAGAGCAGGCAGTCCTGCGCCCAGTGGATGGCTGTGTTCACGTGTCCTCCTCCAAACCGTTCCCATCCGAGACTAGCCGCGATGAGGGGGCGGAGGCGCACGGGCGTTGGGAACACCACGCCGACAGCACCGCCGCTCCCGCCCGGTGGCGCCGCCCGGGACGGCCCCCAGTCGCCCACGCGGGCGCGCAGCGCCTCCCCCGAGGGCAGCGCGCCCCCAGGAAAAGGACCGGGGCGGCAGAAGGAGCCGCCACCCGTTCCCGCCGCCCCTACGAGCACCCCCCGAGCACGGCCGCCATCGCGTCCCGCTCCGCCTGCGTCACCGACAGGCCGTAAGTGGTCTTCACATCGATCTGGCGCTGCACGTACTCGCAGCGGAACGCCTTGTTCGGCGGCAGCCACTGGTCCGCCGACGCCGCGGACTTGCGCTCATTGGCCGCACCATCGACCGCCAGCAGGTTGTCCATGTCATTGGCGAACTCCTGGCGCTCGTCGCCGTCCCACTGCCATGCGCCCGAGCGCCACGCGTCGGCGAGCGCCACCACGTGGTCGATCTGGACCAGTTGCGACGTGTCCTGGCCGCGCTCGAACTCCACCGTGGCGCCCGTGTAGGGCTCGGCCAGAGTGCCGGAGAGGACGACGCAGTCGTGGGTGCCCGGTTTGAAGACCGGCCGTGCCAAGTCCCTCGCCAGCACGTCGTTGCGGGTGTCGCAGCCGTTGTGGTCCGTGTCCGCCCACCGCTGCCCGAACTCGTCGCGGGAGTACTCGGGCACCGACGCCTCGTCGGAGGGCCCGCGCACGGGCAGCGCCCTCAGCCTCTGGAACCAGGCGCCGTCCGACTGCGCTGCGCCGTCGCCCGACTGGCCGCCGAGGTCGAACAAATCCCATCCCACGCCCGGGGCGAAGGCCCACACGAGCAGGGCGACCACCACGGCCAATGCCGCCCAGTCCCCCGCCCGCGCGCGCCTGCGCCTGCGTCGCCTCGCCATCTCGTCCTCCTCGCGTCGTGCGCCCGGGTGCGGGCGCGCTTCCATCATGCTCCAGAGCGCACTCGTCTGCGTCGCGCACGGAGGCGCTGTGGATCCTCCGCTCCCCGCGGGGGCCCGGCTGGGGACGGAGCCGCCACCGGAGCCCGCCTGTGGACCCAGTACGCCTGGCTCAGCGCCTGGCGGACCAGAGCTGGCGGACGAAGTACACGACGACGATGATCAGCGTCAGCCCGCCCATCGCGACCAACTGCTGGCGCCCGGTCTCGCTCCACGCCATCAGGCCCGCGACGAAAGCCAGGCCGGCCAGCACCACCCAGCCCAGCCACGGCCACCCGGGCATGCGGATGGCGATTCGGCCCGCGGCCTCCAAGGAGCGGTGCAGGCGCATCTGCGCGATCAGGATGAAGGTCCACACGATCAGCAGCACCATTCCCACCGCGTTGATGAGCAGTGACAGCGCCGTTTCGGGCAGGTACCAGTTCAGCGCCACGGAGATCAGCGACAGCGCGATGATGAGTCCGACGGCGCGCCGGGGCGTGCGCCCTCGGGCGATGTCCCCGTGGTCCTCGTCGGCCAGGACCTCCTCGAGGTCGGCCAGCCCCGCCTCCTCGGGGCCCTGCGGGGCGACCGCGGCCTCCTCCCCGTCACGGGCGGCGCCTCCCGGAACGGCAGGGCCATCCGCGCGGGCGGCCCCCGCCTCGTCCGCGGCCCCCGCCTCGTCCGCGGAGGAAACACCGGGAGCCGCTGCGGAGCGCGCCTCGTCGGCCGCGATGATCGCCGAGGCGGAGACTTCCGGGGCGCCCAGGAGCCAGCGCCAGCCCATCCCCCTGGCGGACAGGGAGTAGGCCATGCGGCTCGAGGCGTACACATTCGCCGAATAGGCGGAGATGAGCGCCATGAAGATGATGACCTCCATGACGGTGCCGACGTAGGGGACGCCGGCCATCGACAGGATCGCGGCGAACGCCCCCGTCCGCATCTCCTGGCCGTCCCACGGCAGCAGGGCGATCATGAGGACCACGGAGCCGACGTAGAACACCAGGATCCGCATGATGACGGAGCGGATGGCGCTGGACATGGCCGCCTGGGCGTCGTCGGCCTCGGCTGCGGCGATCGTGATGATCTCGATACCGCCGAACGACGTGATCACGGCCAGCAGTCCAACGGCGATGCCGCCCATGTGCTTGGGGGCGAAGCCCCCGTGCCCGAAGACGTTGGTCCAGATGGGCTCGTGCCCGGGCAGCGGGCCCAGGACCAGCGAACGGCCCACCAGCACGACGCCGACGACCAGGAAGGCGACGATGGCGACGACCTTCACCATGGACAGCCACGCCTCGACCTCCCCGTAGCGCCCCGCGGCCATGAGGTTGACGGCGCCCAGGACGACGACGACCGCCAGGGCGACCAGCCACCGGGGGGCTGAGGGGAACCAGCGGACGAAGATCTCCGCGGCCCCGCTGATCTCGATGCCTGTGACCATGATGAGCATGATCCAGTAGAGCCACCCGATGGTGAAGCCCGCCCACCGGCCGATCCCGGCCTCCGCGTAGGTGGAGAAGGAACCGGTCGAGGGCAGGGCGGACGCGAGCTCGGCCAGGGCGAACATGACGGAGACGACGATGAGGGCCGCGAGCGCGTAGGACACGAGCACGGCGGGCCCGGCTTCGGCGATGGCCTGCCCAGTCCCCAGGAAGAAGCCTGCGCCGATGGCCAGGCCGAGCGCCATCATCGACAGGTGGCGCGTCTTGAAGCGGCTGGTGCTGGGAGCGGCCGGGACGGGGGTCGCGCCTCGTTGGTCGGGGGTGGTCGTCACTGTGCGCCTTTCGTCCGGCCCGCGGGCCGCTTGTCCAACACCCATTAGGGTAACGAGGCGGGGGCCGGCCCGCGCGCAACGCCCATTCCCCGGCACCGGACGGCCCCGGTTCAGGGAGCCCCGGTTCGGACGGCCCCGGTTCGGGCGGACCCGGTTCATGCGGCCGCGGTTCGGGCAGACCCGGTTCGGGCGGCCGCGCCACCCCTGCGCCGGCGGTCCCAGCCCCGGGCGCGCGGAAGGGCCGGGCGGTTCTTCCTGGCCTCGCTGGGGCTGGAGGTCCCTACCCCGGGCGCGCAGGAGGGCCGGGCGCGGCGCGCCCTACCGCACCCTGCGGCGTGTCATCGCCTTGAGCTGGGAGTAGGTGAGGGTGAGCGTCCACTCCCCCGTCTGCGGCAGCTGCCAGTGCCTCCAGTGCGCCAGGCCCGTGAACGCCAAGCCGATCAGGATCGAGCACCCCATCCCGATGGTGGGCTGGCCGAGGTGCCAGAAGACCACTGTGGCGCCCGCGGAGGCGAAGGCGGGCGTCGCGTAGAGGTTGTTGCCCCCGAAGACCCGGGGCACCAGTCCGGCGGAGATGTCGCGGACCATCCCCCCGCCGACCGCGGTGATGATGCCCAGCAGGATCGCCGGGGTGACGCCGAACCCGTTGTCGAGGGTCTTGATGGCCCCGGTGGCCGCCCAGCACCCCAGCACCATTCCGTCCGCGACGACCAGCAGGAACCGCCACGGCCTGGAATCCATCTTCCACATCATGGCGACCGCTGCGCCGACGAGGGCGACGCCGAGGTAGTACGGGTCCGTGATCGCCACCGGTGGGCCGGCTTCGGCGCCGAGGAGGACATCGCGGATCATCCCGCCGGCCAGCGCGGTCATGATCGCGAGGATCGCGAACCCCACCGCGTCGAAGTTCCGTTCCCTGGCGACTTTCCCCCCGAGGATCCCGTTGAGCAGGACCCCCATGAGGTCGATGGCGCGGAAGACCTCGGGAAGGGAGGCGTTGAGGGCGTCGAGCACGTGCACGCCCCAACTCTAGCGGCGCGGAGGGCCCGGCGGTGTGGGACGGGCGGCGGTCCCCGGCACCGGATCCGGCGTTCCGCGCCGCCGCGGCCCTGGGGCGCCCGGCCAGTCCCCGGAGCCGTGCCACTCCTCGCCGCGCCCGGCCAGTCCCCGGAACCGTGCCACCCCTCGCCGCGCCCGGCCAGTCCCCGAAACCGGACCACCCCTCGCCGCGCCCGGCCAGTCCCCGGAACCGGGCGGGCGCCCGCTCACCCCGCCGTCGTCCCGAAGGCGAGGCCGAGCAGGTAGGTGACGGCGGCCGCCCCGTAGCCGATGGCGAGTTGGCGCAATGCCCTGGGAGCCGGAGCCTGCCCCGACAGCACTCCGACGACGCCGCCGGTCGCCAGCAGCGCGCACCCGACCACCGCGGCGGCGCACACGATCGCGGTAATGCCGCTGAGCCCCGCGATGTAGGGGATCAACGGGATGAGGGCGCCGACGGAGAAGAACGCGAAGGAGGACAGGGCCGCCTTCGCGGGCGTGCCGATCTGCTCGTGGGCCCCGGCCTCGGCCTGCGCCCCGGCGAAAACCGCGCGCACCGGGATGGACCCGGACTCCCCCGTGGCGGGGGCGGAGATCCTCGCGAAGACCTGCGCGGCGTGGGCGTCGGCCTCCTCGGGGCTCTCGCCCCGGGCGCGGAACACGAGGGCGAGCTCGTTGGCGTCGACGTCCAAGTCGGGCACGGCCCGGTTGGCACTGGGGTCGGGGATCGACGCGTCCAGGAGCTCGCGCTGGCTCGTGACCGACACCCACTCGCCGGCGGCCATCGACAGCGCGCCGGCGAGCAGGCCCGCGACACCGGTCGTCAGCACCAGCCCGGGCGCCATCCCGGTCGCCGCCACGCCGAGCACCAGGGCGAGGTTGGACACCAGTCCGTCGTTGGCGCCGAAGACCGCGGCGCGGAACGTGCCCGCCAGGGTCTCGCGGGACTTGGCGGCCAGGGAGCGGATGACCTCGGCGTGGATGTGCTCGTCGGCCTGCATGTGGGCGGGCACGTCGTCATCGGCGTCGCGGGAGGAGCGCTGCTCGGCCCGCTGGGCCATCGCCAGGATGAAGATCGTGCCGAAGAGGTGGGCCAGGACGGCGGCCGCCCGCGTGCGCAGGGGCGGCTTGGGGGCGGGCAGAGCCTGCTCGCCCAGGCGCGCGAGCCAGTACTCCTCGTGGCGCCGCTCGGCGTCCTCGAGCGCGAGGAGGACGGCGCGCTCCTCGCCTGTGCGCCTCTCGGAGAGGTCGCGGTAGGTGCGCGCCTCCATGCGCTCCTCGGCCAGGTGCTTGCGCCAGCGGCGGATCTGGGCACGTGAAGGCGCCGCCGCCCCGTCCTGGGACGGCCCGGGCGGCGGCTGGGTTGAGGCCATCAGCGGGAGCGGGCGGACGAGGGGGGCGCCCCGGCTCCCGGGACCGCTCCCCCGTTGGCCTGCGCGCCGCGCGAGGCGGGGGCAATGCCGCTCTTGGACGCGGGAGCGGCGTCGCCCGCCTCAGCAGCCGACGCGGGCGCGCCGAAGAGGCGCTCCTTGACGGCGTCGGCGACCTTGTCGGTGACGTGCTCGCCGCCCGCGCGGACGATGTCCGAGACCCTTTGCCCGGCGGCGTCCAGTGGACGGGCGACCACGGGTGCGCGGCGCAGCCGGGCCGCCGTCGCTCGGATCTGCTCGTAGCGCTCGCGCCCGGCCCGTGCGCCCAGGACGTACCCGACGCCGAACCCGAGCACGATCCCAATCTTCATTCCCATACTTTTCCCTCACGTGCGAGTTGTTCTGCTGGGTTCAAGGGTAAAGGGGCGCGGAGCGGACGGCGATCTTTTCGGGTGTGCGAATGCGCCCGGTCGGGGACGCGGGCCGTGGAGCGGCGCATCCCCTGTCACAAACGCACGAGGAGCGGGCTTGTCCTCCAGCCACCCCGTGCGCATGGCGCCGCCTGTCACAAACGCACGAGGAGCGGGCACCCCCCTTTATTTCGGAGCGCCGGACGGATAGCGTTGGGGGCGTGAGTGACGTGACAATCGAAACCCCTCGCGGCGTGGTGCTATCGGGGACGATGATCGACCCTGTGGACAGCCGCGACGCGGCAGTCCTGTTTTCGCACACTTTCCTGGCGGACCGCAGGTCCTCGGCGTTCTTCGACGACATCGCCCGGGCCTTCCGGGGCGCGGGCTACGCGACGCTCGCCTTCGACTACTCGGGGCACGGGCGCTCGGGCGACGAGATCATCACTCTGTCCACGATGGTCGAGGACCTCAGAGCCGCCTCGGGGTGGCTGGCGGACCAGGGCCATCCCCGGCAGATCGTGCACGCCCACGAGTTCGGCGCGACCGTCGCCCTCGAGGCGCGACCGCCCTCGGCGGTCACCTACATCCTGTCCTCCCCGGCGCTGGGACCCCTGTCGTACGACTGGACGACGATATTCTCCGAAGTGCAGCTCTCCGACCTCGAGCGCTACGGGACGACGACCATTCCCGACGACTCCCCCTCCGTGCGGCGCCACTTCACCATCTCGAAGCAGACTCTGGCGGACTTGTCGATGGCGGATGCGGAGAAACTCCTCACCGGCCTGGAGGTCCCGACCCTCATCACGCACGACGCCGCGGACGAGGAGACCGGGCTGCTGGATCTCACGCGCGCCGCGTTCCCCCTGCTGCCGGACGGGTCGCGCGTCGAGATCACCTCCGACGACGGGCCCGTCGACGGAGCCGATCCCGCGCCTGGAGCGCTTCCCCCGAAGACGACGCTGCGCTCGGCGTGCCTGGAGTGGGCGCGCAGGTGGGTGCCCCGGTAGGGCGCAGATGGGTGCTCAGGCGCGCACATGGACCGCAGCAGAGGGACCGGGCGCGCACGTGGGGGCCAGGCAGCGCGCACGATGGCACTGTCGCCGCCGCATTCCCCTCCCCGGGTGCGCCGGGCGGAGCGGTGGGCTGGCCGGGCCCGCCATCGGCGCGCCCGCAGCTACCACGAGCGGCGCCGTTCCCAGCGACCGGGCCGACCGGCCGCCAGCCCCACCGCTACCAGCCTTTCCGATTCCAACCGCGGCATCGGGGCAGGAAACCACCTACGGTTAGCCCCCATCGGGGCAGGTTAATCCCCATTGGGGCAGGAAACCACCCATTGGGGCAGGCAAATAACCTACCCCAATGCACCGTAACCTACCCCAATGCGACAACGCACCTGCTCCAGCAGTGCTGGGCCACGGAGAAACTGCCCCATTGCCTACCCCAATGACCCATTGCCTACCCCAATGCGACAACGCACCCGCCCCAGCAGCGCCCGGCCACGGAGAAGCTGCCCCATTGCCTACCCCAATGACCCATTGCCTACCCCAATGCGGGCCCACGCTCCCCCCAAATGTCCCATTGCCTACCCCAATGCGGGCCTGCCCAGCCCGGCGGGGCCCGACGCGCCCGCCCCGTGCCTCGGGCGGGAACGCTCCCGTCCCCCTTATCACGCCCGCGTACCGCGTTCGCTGCGCCGGGCCCTTCCTGCGCACGGCCCTGACGATCAGCCGGTCACGAGCCGATCAGGCCCCTTTGGCCAAGCGCACGAGCACTGAGGCGACGCGGTGCTGCGCGGTGCGGTCGTCGCGTCCGGTGAGTGGGTCCGAAGCGACGACCCACAGTCCCGTGGCCGAGGGCGGCAGCGCGGCGCCCGCCTCGACCAGTGGACCGACATGCGGCCAGGCGGGTCCGTTCGCGGGGAAGAACCACGCTTGAGGGGCGCAGGCGAGCGCCCGCTCGGCGTCCGCCGCGACGTGAGCGGGCACTGGGACATCCGCTTCTTCGCCGACTCCGGCATATGCTGCTCCGAGGCCGATGGCGAGTTCAGCGGTGACCGCCCGGGCTTGCCGCCACCTCCGCGCGGCACGCGACGCTTCGGCGCGCGGCCGCAGGCCGAGGGGCACCCCTAGCGACAGCGCTGCGAAATCCGCGTCGAGCACCCACCAGGACGGGTCGTCCCCCTGCACCTTCCTGACTGTGGCCTTCCCGATCCCCGGGCGCTTCCGCGCGCCCTTCGGGCGCCTCTCGCGGGGCGCCAAGAGGGCCAGCGCCTCGTCCTCGCCCACGTCGATGTGCTGGGGGAGGACGACGCCGATGCACATGCTGGTTCCGAGGTGCGCCATGCGGTCCACTCCTGCCGCGATGAATAGATAGAGGGAGCACAGCGGCCCCTTGCCAGGGTATCGCCGGCAGGCCGTGGGCGCCTCCTCTGGCGTGCCATGGGCGCCTTCGCGCCGCCTATCCGGGGCATCCCGCGCCCCCGCTTTCCAGGGCGCCCCGATCCGGCGGGCCGGGTCCGGAACATGCCCAGGGCTGCGTCGCGTTGCCCGCTCCGCTCCGGCGGGCCGGGTCCGGGGGATGCGGGCCCGTCCGCCCCGGTGGAGCCCGCCCGCCCCAGCGGTGCCCGACGCGCTCGCCCCGCGCCCCGGGCCCGGGGCGGACGGGCCCGGCCTCGGCGCCCGGATTCCCGAATCCCTGGAGGAGGGCACGCGAACGCCTCCGCCACCGTCTACCCTGGAAGGGTGACGACAGCTTTGTACCGCAGGTACCGCCCCGACACTTTCGACGAGGTGATCGGCCAGGAACACGTGACGGAGCCGCTGAAGGCGGCGCTCCGGGCGAACCGAGTGACGCACGCCTACCTGTTCTCGGGCCCGCGCGGCTGCGGCAAGACGACGTCCGCGCGCATCCTGGCGCGCTGCCTCAACTGCGCGCAGGGGCCCACGGACGCGCCGTGCGGCCAGTGCGCCTCGTGCAAGGAGCTGGCGACGGGCGGTTCGGGCTCCTTGGACGTCGTCGAGATCGACGCGGCCTCCCACGGCGGCGTGGACGACGCCAGGGACCTGCGCGAGCGCGCCACTTTCGCGCCCGTGCGCGACCGCTACAAGATCTTCATCATCGACGAGGCCCACATGGTGACGAACCAGGGCTTCAACGCACTGCTCAAACTGGTGGAGGAGCCCCCCGAGCACGTGAAGTTCGTGTTCGCCACGACTGAGCCTGAGCGCGTCATCGGCACGATCCGCTCGCGCACCCACCACTACCCCTTCCGACTGGTGCCGCCCGACGTGCTGGGTCCGTACTTGAAGGAGTTGTGCGCCCAGGAGCGCGTCCGCGTCGGCGACGGCGTGCTGCCGATGGTGATGCGCAGCGGCGGGGGGTCGGTGCGCGACACCCTGAGCGTGCTCGACCAGCTCATGGCGGGCGCCATCGACGGCGAGGTCTCCTACGCCACTGCGGTGGCGCTCCTGGGGTACACGGATTCGGCGCTGCTCGACGAGTCGGTGGACGCCCTGGCCGGTGGCGACGGGGCCGGCGCGTACAGGGTCGTGGAGCGCATGGTCGAGTCCGGGCACGACCCGAGGCGCTTCGTCGAGGACCTGCTCCAGCGCCTGCGGGACCTGCTGATAATCGCGGTCGCGGGCGACGGGGCGCGCGATGTCCTCTCCGACGCCCCTGCCGACCAGTTCGAGCGGATGCAGTTGCAGGCGAAGAACTGGGGTCCCAAGGGCTTGTCGCGCGCCGCCGACCTGGTCGACGAGGCGTTGCGGTCGATGACTGGCGCGACCTCCCCGCGCCTGCAGTTGGAGCTCCTGGTGGGCCGCATCCTGGTGCCCGTCGCCCCCGTGCAGCCGGAGGGGGCGCTGGAGGGCGCCGTCGGCCTGGTCGGCGGCGGCTCCCCCCACGAGGCCGCGCCGGTTGGCTCGGACACCGCCTCGAGCGCTTCGGGCGGGGGCGCCCAGGGCAAGGGGCGTTTCGGCGCCCGCGAGGCCCGCGAGGAGTTGGAGCGCGCGAGGCGGGAGCGCGAGGCGGGGGAGC
>ERZ772948.318-NODE-318-length-31185-cov-3.765178_pt1 | contig 31185 bp, 28 predicted proteins | sample MGYA00511945_ERZ772948 | MGnify/ENA primary metagenome ERZ772948 (study PRJEB29015, sample SAMEA2737927) | human oral metagenome | biome: human oral; feature: human-associated habitat; material: dental | place: China | collected 2141 ... | reverse complement strand
CAGGCCGAGGGTACTTCGTTGGAGACGACGTGGGAGAGTAGGTAGTTGCCGCAAAGGATAGAACTCGTGAATGACGTGTTCACGAGTTCTATTTATGAATGACATGGCGGCTTTGGTGAAGCGGTTAACACACTGGATTGTGGCTCCAGCATGCATGGGTTCGATCCCCATAAGTCGCCCCATAGGGGTATAGCTCAACTGGTAGAGCAACGGTCTCCAAAACCGTAGGTTGTGAGTTCAAGTCTTACTGCCCCTGCCATCGTCATATCGGCCTCATTTCTTGGAAATGAGGTTTTTGTTTTCCAATCAGAATGTGTGGCCAGTTAAACCTTCAACACCGTGATCATGTAGCTTACGGAAAATTTCGGTTGACAAGGCGGCATGGGTCTGTTATTATATCTTATGTCGCCAGCTTGCGGACAGATTTTCCGTAGCTTGCGCGTCAATCGCATATGGAGTGGTACTCAAGAGGCTGAAGAGGACGGTTTGCTAAATCGTTAGTGTGGGCAACTGCAGCGGAGGTTCGAATCCTCTCCACTCCGCCATTTGAAAATATGACCGCCGATTTCGTTCGGCGGTTTTTTCATGTTCGTAGGTTTTGACGTCTATGCAGAATTGTTCCCTTGAACCGTCACTGCACGGCTATGAAGGGCGTCGTTTCCAAATAGATCTCGAAGGTGCGCGGCCATGGGAAGCTCATGTCGGGTTGGAGGTCGTATACGGCGAGTTCGGCGCTTTCTCCGCCGGGCAGATGGACGCGGAAGGGGCGACGGCACGCCTTTGTGCTCTTGAAGGTCTGCAGGCGATCATCCATCGCTTTTCGGAGCATCGCGGTCGCCGCGAGGTAGTCGCGTTCTAAGTCAAGGTCGTAGACGTTTTTTGTGCCGTTTTTCTTGAGGTTCGTATTGACGAGAGTGATGACGTCTTTGAGGTAGAAATAGTCTTCCAAGAAACGATTGTTGAGCAGCTTGAGATTCGCAGCGTGAAGTGCGAGAACTTCATCTCGCGTCGCGGCCTTTTCACGTGCGGCGGTAAAAATCGTTGCCTGCGAGAGCGCTGTGCCGACGGAGTTGCTCGCCGTGTTCCAACCGGCATAGGAGCGCAATCCTTCGATGGGAGCGCCGTGCTCGATCAGGAGCGGCAGCAGCGTCTCCTCGGCGGCGAAATGGCGGCTGAGGTCTACGAGTGTGACGGGCGTGCCCGAGGCGAGATATCTTTCGATGCGCTCGACGCTTTTTCGACGCGAGGAGAGGTTTTCTTCCGAGCCTGCGCTGATGAAGAGTACGAAGTCAGCACTCGCGGCGGAAGCCGTGCATTCGCCGCCGAAAACAGCGATTTTTTCCCGCGCCGTTTCACGCAGAGAAATTGCCATGAAGGGCAGGATTTCGTCGGGCGTTGATTCGTCATTCCAATCGAGGAAGATCTGCGGACGGTGACCGCTTTTGGCGGCAGAGATGGCAGCGAGAAGCGTCAGCGCGAGTTCGTCGGCACCGTGGACGATGGCAGCTTTTTCTTTTGGAATTTGTTCTTCGATGAGAAAAGCCTGCAGATGGCGCTTCTCGATGTTGGGGATGCTGTACTTTTCGCCATCGTCCTGTCCGATGAGGAGTCGTTCCAGTGTTCCTTCCTTGACAAGTTCGATGAGAGCGCGGGAGAGACGCTCGTTTTGCTTGAAGAGCGCGAGGTACTGCGCGAGGCTTGCGGGATTGATTTTCTCTTCCAGTTCCTGCATCTTCGCCGCGTCCTCGGGGGCGCCGCAGAGCGCATAGTGATCGGCGAGGCGCGAGTAAGCGAGGAGGTATTTGTTGTCGTAATAGTCATCGATGTTCGCGGACGGAATCATGCGCGGCAGGATGGAGAAGGCATAGATGGGAACCGTCGGATGCGCGGCGTGCAGTTCGCGCAGATAGGCGATGAAGGCCTCGATTTCGTCGGGCGATTTGTCCGCCTCGCGTGCCGCGAGCAGACCGCCGTAGAGAAGCTGGTCGATGGAGATGATGGCGGCGTCGCTTTGCGCCAGATTTTCGCGCAGCCACTTCTGTGCCTCCTTCGTTTGGCCCGGTATCGTGTAGTAGTCCTGCATCTCGTAGGGCAGGGCGGCAATCTCTGTTCCTGCGACATCGGCGGTGTCGAGTACGAGTTGGCGGCACGGTGGTCTGCCGTCGAGCGGCACGAGAACGATGCGCCCCATCTTTTCACGCACGGCGTTGAGCGGTGCGCCGCCGTAAGAAGGGCGCAGGAAAGCGTGGAAGAGCGAAAGGACACAGAGCGCGAGGACGATGAAATACAGAAGTCGCTTTTTCAAGGAAGTTCCTCCTAAAACAATTCGATTTTTCAATATTATAGCATAGTGCGGTTCACGAAACGAAGAAAATATGATAGAATATGAAAGGTCATCCTTGACTTTGAGGTGAGATTATGCGTATCATCACGGGCACAGCGCGTGGCTGTCGCCTGAAAACGCCGAAGGGCGAGGCTACGCGGCCAACGGCAGACCGCATCAAGGAGTCGCTTTTCAATATCCTCGGACGGCGTGTCGAAGAGGCGCGCGTGCTCGATCTCTTCGCTGGGACGGGTGCTCTGGGACTCGAGGCCTTGAGCCGCGGCGCGGCGTCGGCACTCTTTGTCGACGAGAAGACGGCATCTCTGATCGAGGAAAATGCCGCCAAGACGCGGCTTTTAGAGCATGCTGAGGTCGTGCGTGCTGATGCTCTGCGCGTCTTGGCGCGCCTTGGCGCTCTGGGGCGTTCCTTCGACTTGATTTTCTGCGATCCGCCGTACCGACGGGGGCTTTGGGAGAAGGCTCTTTCTTCTGTGGATAGAGGAGGTCTGCTCACGCCCGATGGCTGCATGATCGTGGAGCACGGCACGGAGGAGGCGCTTCCGGCGCTGCAAAATCTCCGTTGCGTACGCGAGGAGATTTATGGCAGGACGACACAGCTACGCTTTTTCACGCGAGCTGCAAAGGGCGAGGAGGAGAATCCCGATGATCAAGGCTGTATGCTCGGGGAGTTTTGATCCTGTGACGAACGGGCATGTCGATATTTTCGAGCGCGCCAGCCGCATGTTTGATGAGCTCATCGTGGGCGTTTTCCACAACATCCGAAAGACGCCGTTCTTCACGGTAGAAGAGCGCGTGGAACTTTTGGAAGAGGCGACGCGCCACATCCCGAACTTGCGCGTCGGCGCTTTCGAAGGGCTTCTGCCCGAATACATGCGCAGCGTAGGAGCGACCGTCATCGTGCGCGGCCTGCGTTCCGTCACGGACTATGAGTATGAGCAGAAGCAGGAGCAAATGCTTAAGTACATCGCGCCCGACATCGAGACGGTGTTTTTGCTCACGGATCCGCGCTATTCCTTCGTCAGTTCTTCGGGCGTGCGGGAAATCGCAAATTTTCACGGGCGCGTGACAGGACTTGTGCCCGAGTGTGTAGAATTAGCTATAAATAGGCATTTTGAAGATACAAATCATTGAAGGAAGATGTTTCCTTATATCAATATTCTTGAAAAGAAGGCGGGCAGAAATATGGCTGTAAAAAATATTTTGGATTCCATAGAAAATCTTGTTGTCGAGTCGAGGCGCATGCCTTTGATGAACAAGAGCCTCATTGACGAGACGGATCTCATCCACCTTGTTGACGAGTTGCGCCGCGAATTGCCTTTGGAACTGCAGAAGGCGGAGCGGGTCATGCAGGAGCGTCAGGAGATTCTCGATCGTGCGAACGACGAAGCTGCGGCACTCATCGAGAAGGCGAAGAAGTACGCGGCGGAGCTTGTCGACAAGAACGAGATCGTCATGCAGGCAGAAGAGAAGGCCAAGGCGATCATGCAGCAGACGAAGGAGCAGGAGCGCGAGATCATGGAAAAGACCATGGCGAATGCAAAACAGCTTAGAGACGATGCCGACCAATATGCGAACCAGGTCTTTGACCATCTGATCGGCAACCTCGGCAACGCTCTGCAGGTCGTGCAGCAGGCAAAGGACGATCTGAATCACGGTTCCAGAGGCTGATGAACGGAGAAGAAGGCGCTGTGCAAGGCAGCGCCTTTTGTCTATGCGACGGAGAGAAGCCGCAGATTTTCCTGCGAGGTTTCCTGCGCAGGAAGATTCATAGGATGAGGTGAGATTCGTGGAGCAGAAGGAATTGGGCTTCGCTGCCGTCGATACGGGACGCGAGAAACGTCAAGGATTTGCTGAGGTCGTCTATGGCGCGGGCAAGACGGCAGAGCAGATTGCCGAGATTTTGAAGACGCTGCTCGCCGAGAGCGAGGGCAACGTCATGGCGACGCGTGTTGACGCACAAAAGGCGCGGGCGGTGCTTGCCGCCTTGCCTGAGGCGCACTACGACGAGGTTTCGCGTATCGTTTATGTCGAGCGCAAGGTGCGATGCGAGGATGCGGCGCACCGCATACTCGTCCTCACGGCGGGCACGAGCGACATCCCCGTCGCCGAGGAAGCGGCGCTGACAGCAAGACTCATGGGAAACGACGTCGGAACGATTTATGACGTTGGCGTCGCGGGCATCCATCGCTTGCTCGCCCATAAGGAGGAACTTATGTCGGCGAATGTCGTCATCGTTGTCGCCGGCATGGAGGGGGCACTCGCGAGCGTCGTTGGCGGCCTCGTCGCGCGTCCCGTCATCGCCGTGCCGACGAGCGTGGGCTATGGCGCATCGTTTCACGGGTTGACGGCGCTTCTTTCCATGCTCAATTCGTGTGCGACAGGTGTCGCCGTCGTGAATATCGACAACGGCTTCGGTGCGGGCGCGATGGCGAGCCGCATCAATCAGACGAGGTGAAATATGAGAGCGATATATTTGGACTGTTTTTCAGGACTGAGCGGCAATATGCTGCTCGGCGCGTTCCTTGCGGCGGGCATGCCGCTGGAAACTCTGGAAGCCGAACTGCGTCGCCTGCCGATGGCGGAAGAGTTTCGTTTGAAGGTTAGTTCCGTGAAGAAGAACGGCATTGCCGCGACGTATGTCAACGTCGAACTTTTGGGCGCAACGCATTGGCATTGCTGCGAGCATGGGGAAGGAGACGACCATGCGCATGAACATAGCTGCGAGCATGACCACGGACATGCAAATGAAGGAGCTGTGCCTGCACATGAGCATAGTCATGAGCATCACCATCGTACGATGCATGATGTGCGCACAATCTTGGAGCGCTCGTCGCTTTCTGCGGAAGTCAAGGAGACGAGCCTCAAGATCTTCGGCGTTCTCGCGCAGGCGGAGGGCAAGGTACACGGTGTGAGGCCAGAGGACGTGCATTTCCACGAGGTCGGTGCTGTCGATTCCATCGTCGACATCGTGGGAATAGCGATCTGCCTCGACTATCTTGAAATCGAGAAAATTTTCGTTTCCCGCGTGAATACGGGAAGCGGCACCGTGCATACGCAGCACGGACGTATGATGGTGCCCGCGCCCGCGACGGCGGAGCTGCTGCGGCTTTTTCCCACCTATCATGAAGGTGCGGCGAAGGAGTTGACAACGCCGACGGGCGCCGCCGTCCTCGCCGCACTCGCCGAGTTCTCCGATCATGTGCCTACAGATCTTCTGACGGAATGCATCGCCTACGGTGCGGGCACGTGGGATCTCGAACTGCCGAACGTTGTGCGGCTCTATATCGGCGAGTGCAAGAGCGGTGGAAAGCGCGATCTCTCGCTCATCGAGACAAACATCGACGACATGGACGCGCAGCTCTTCGGCTATGTGAGCGAGCGCCTCTTCGCCCTCGGTGCGCTCGATGTCTGGACGACACCTATCTACATGAAGAAAAACCGCCCAGCGCACATGCTGTCCGTTCTCGTGGAGGAGGACAAGAGGGCACAGTGCCTTTCTCTGCTCTTTTCCGAGACGACGAGCATTGGCATGCGCGTGCTGCACGTCGATGAGCGCGTCGAGGCTGTGCGCCATACGGCGCTCGTCGATACACCGCACGGCAAGGTGCGCTGCAAGGTCAGCGCCTACGGCGGCAAGATCGTTTCGCTCTCGCCCGAGTATGAAGACTGCCGCGAGATTGCTGCGCGTGAGGGCATTCCGCTGAAGCGCGTGCGCCAAGAAGCGCTCGACGATCTGCGCGAGCGGCTTGGCGAATGATGGAAAAGGAAAAAGAGGAAACACTCTCCTCCCTTCTGCAGTCCTACGGTTCTGCCGCCGTCGCCCTATCGGGCGGCGTCGACAGCGCCGTCCTGCTCGTGGCGGCGGTGCGCACGCTCGGCGCGGCGCATGTCGTCGCCGCTACCGCTGCATCTGAGCTTTTGGCCGAGAGGGAGCTAGAGGACGCGAAGCGCTGCGCGGCTCTTGCGGGCGTTCCCCTGACGATTTTGCCGGCAGACGACCTCGCCTCATCCGACGTCGTAAGGAACGACGAACGCCGCTGTTACTACTGCAAGAAGCGCCGCTTTGAAATGTTGGTCGCATGGGCGAAGGAACATGGCTTCCGACGTGTCCTCGATGGCACGAACGCTGACGATGCGGGAGACTATCGCCCAGGACTCGCCGCGATCGAAGAGCTTGCTCCTTTCGTCGCCTCGCCCTTGAAGGAAGCGCGGTGGACGAAGCGCGATATACGCGAAGTGGCGAAAGCGTGGGGCGTCCCCGTATGGGCGAAGCCCAGCGCCGCTTGTCTAGCCTCGCGCATCGAGTATGGTATCGAATTGACGAGGGAGCGCCTTCGTGCGGTGGAAGTCGCAGAAAATGCTCTGCGCCGTTACATCCATGGTCAGCTTCGCGTGCGCTGTCACGGCAGACTCGCACGCATCGAGATCGAGCCGGCGGAGTTCGATGTTTTCTGGCAGCATAGGGAAGAGATGGAAGATGCCGTACGGTCGGCAGGCTTTACCTATGTGACGCTGGATTTGCGTGGCTATCGCATGGGCAGTCAGAATGAAGGTCTGGATATGGATTCGTAGAGGATGCACCGCGCCTAGAGGAGATGATTCGCCTCTTCGGCGCGGTTGCTTTTCATTTATGAGAGGACGCTCATTGCCTAATATATGATATAATGAGAACAGGCATCCGGTGTTCTAGAGGAGTTGGCGCACGGGTTGATTTTAAAATTTTCAAAGGAGGGAACCATTATGAAACTGAAGAAAGTACTTTCCGTGGCGTTTGCTATGTTGTTACTCTCGTCCAGCCTCTGTTTCGCCTCCGTGGAGCGCTATTCGATCAGTGAGAGCGTCATGAAGACGAAATGCACCGATCAGGCGCGCTCCTCTGTCTACGTGAAGAATGGCAGCAGCTACACCGAATATTGGTGCACTCGCTCGGGTCCGCCTGCGGCTCATGAAATCGCTGCGGAACTGAGCAACGGCGTGGAAGTGTACACGCCGAACAAAGTCATCTACAGCACTTGGAAATCCATGGGCGCCGTGCGCGATCTGGGCAGCATGCGTGTTCCTGGCGTTGATGTCTACCATTTCATTTTCGCAGCGCCCAACGCTCTACCCAACTGAGTACAGCATGTACATCGACCATAGGATGCCAATAGAATACTATTGATGCAAGCAAGAGAATCCCCTGTTTGGGCTGTGTGCCAAAGGCAGGGGATTCTCTCTTTTCATCGTATGATTACGTATTCTGTATTTTGAAATTATGCAGGAAGAGAGCAAGAATGCCGCTTTCTATGAGAAATACGGTTTTTCGGCGTTCTCTTTTCCTCCAAGATCGAAAAAGAGCAATTTCGGCGCGGTTGATTTTTTCCGCCCGTTCGCTATAATGAAGGTAGATATTTGCCGAGAACAGAGCCGTACAGGTGCGGCAAGGGAATGTATGCTTTTGGATATTCAAGGGGGTGTTCAATATGGCGCAGACGACATTCAGCGTGCGGATGGAAGAGGGGCTTAAGAGACAATTTGAGGGATTGTGCCAGGAATTTGGGATGAATATGGCGACCGCTATCCATGTGTTTGTCAGAGCCGTGGTACGAGAGCGCAGGATACCTTTTGAAATCTCTTCGTTGGAGACGGAGTTGACGAGAGAGGGCGCTATGCAAGCGTTCATGACTCTTCGCCAAGAAGCAAAGAGAAGCGGTGCGGTTGATATGACGTTGGAAGAAATCAATCGAGAGATTGAAATGGCTCGACAGGGAGCAGGGAAATGACTTGCCTTGCTGTGATTGATACGAATGTACTGGTGTCTGCGTTGCTGTCTTCTAAAGAGGACGCTGCTACTGTGCAGGTTGTTGGCAGGATGATTACAGGAGAAATCGTTCCGTTGTACAGCGATGCAATCATGAAAGAGTATCGAGAGGTTTTAGAACGCAAGAAGTTCGGATTTTCTCCGCAGAAGATAGAGTATTTGCTGTCTTTTATGGAACGATTCGGCATCTTGGTACAGGCAAGGCCGATTGATATTATTTTGCCCGATATGAAAGATATGCCTTTTTATAAAGTTGTCATGGAAAAGCGCTTGGATGGAGCATATCTCGTTACTGGAAACATGAAGCATTTTCCTGAAAGGCCATATATCGTCACACCAAAACAGCTTTTGGATATTATGGACAGTTGAAATAGATTGCACAGGGGAGGCGCACGCATGGCGATTTTGCCTAAGCTCAATACGATGGAGTTTGATAAGGAGATACCGTTTGAGGTTTCGGCGCCTTTTGAGCCGATGGGGGATCAGCCGCGTGCGATCCGCGATCTGGCAGCGGGCATCGAGAATGGGCAGGAGGCGCAGGTGCTCCTCGGCGCTACGGGCACGGGCAAGACGTACACGATCGCCAAGACGATCGAGCGCGTGCAGAAGCCGACGCTTGTCATCGCGCACAACAAGACGCTGGCGGCGCAGCTGGCGAGTGAGTTCAAGGCGTTCTTCCCGAAGAACTATGTCGGCTATTTTGTCAGCTATTATGACTACTACCAGCCCGAGGCGTATATTCCTTCGACGGACACTTACATCGAAAAGGATGCGTCGATCAACGACGAGATTGATGAATTGCGCCACTCGGCGACGTGCTCGCTCTTCGAGCGGCGCGACTGCATCATCGTCGCGAGCGTTTCGTGCATCTACGGTCTCGGCTCGCCGGAGAGCTATCACGAGATGGTTCTGTCGCTGCACAAGGGGCAGACGGTCGTGCGTGAGGACATCTTGCGCAAGCTCGTCGCCATTCAGTACGAGCGCAACGACATCGCCTTTGAGCGCGGCCGCTTTCGTGTGCGCGGCGACGTCATAGAAGTGTTTCCTGCGGGCTGGAATAACCGCGCCGTGCGCATCGAGCTTTTCGGCGACGAGGTTGAGCGCATCCTTGAGTTCGACGTCTTGACCGGAGAGATCTACGGCGAGCGCACGCATTCGATGGTTTTTCCTGCTTCGCACTATGTGACGAAGAAGGAGGACATGGAAATCGCCATGGCGGCGATCGACGAGGAGAAGATCGCGCAGGTCGCGCATTTCAAGGAGGAGGGCAAGCTCATCGAGGCGCAGCGCATCGAGCAGCGCACGAACTACGACCTTGAAATGATGCAGGAGATGGGCTACTGCTCGGGCATCGAGAATTATTCGCGGCACCTCACACACCGTCCGGCGGGGGCGGCGCCGTATACGCTGCTCGATTACTTTCCCGACGATTTCCTCATCGTCATGGACGAGAGCCATGTGACAATGCCGCAGCTCAAGGCGATGCTCAACGGCGACCGTTCGCGCAAGATTTCGCTTGTGGAAAACGGCTTTCGTCTGCCGTCCGCTTTTGACAATCGTCCGCTTTCTTTCGAGGAGTTCGAGCAGCGCATCAATCAGATCATCTACATTTCGGCGACGCCTGCGAAATATGAGTTGGAAAAGGCGCAGCAGGTCGTCGAGCAGATCATCCGCCCGACGGGGCTGCTCGATCCCATCGTCGAGGTGCGGCCTTTGGCGGGGCAGATGGACGATCTTTTGTCGGAGATCCGCATTCGTGCAAAGAAGGACGAGCGCGTGCTCGTGACGACGCTGACGAAGAAGATGGCGGAAAATCTCACGGATTACCTCAAGGACATGCAGGTGCGCGTGCGCTACCTGCATTCGGACATAGCGACGTTCGAGCGCGCCGAGATCATCCACGATCTGCGTGCGGGCAAGTTCGACGTGCTCGTCGGCATCAATCTGCTGCGCGAGGGACTCGACATGCCCGAGGTTTCGCTCGTGGCGATTCTCGATGCGGACAAGGAGGGCTTCCTGCGCTCCGACACGTCGCTGATCCAGACGATCGGGCGTGCGGCGCGAAATGCGGGCGGCAGGGTCATCCTCTACGCCGACCGCATCACGGACTCGATGAAGCGCGCCATGGACGAGACGGAGCGCCGCCGCACGGTGCAGCAGGCGTACAACAAGGAGCACGGCGTCACGCCGAAAACCATCGTCAAGCCCGTCGTGCCGCTGATCGAAACGACGCTCGTCGCCGAGAGCCGCGCCTCCTACGGCGAGGAATCCGACGGAAAGAAAAAGAAGCTCACGAAGAAGCAGAAGGAGTCTCTGATCCGCACGCTGCTCGCCCAGATGCAGACGGCTTCGCGCGCCTTGGAATTCGAGCGCGCCGCAGAACTGCGCGACATGATCATCGAGTTGGAAGGATCGCTACCGAGCAAGAAGAAAAAGGGCGCATGAGGAAATTGTTGTTCGGAAGGCGCTGTGTTATACTGTAAATTGAAGCACATAAGCGGAGGCGACACTTTTGGAGAAACTACTGCGTGAGATGCACGCTTGGATGGCGGCTTACATGCGCTCCTTCTATACGGAGGACGAGGAGGTGCAGCAGGCGATCCGCATGAAGGAGGTGCATACTGGCCGTGTGACCTCGATTGCCGTGGAGCTTGCCAAGCATCTGCATCTCTCTGCACACGATGTGCAGCTGGCGGAAATCATGGGGCTTTTTCACGATGTGGGGCGCTTTCGTCAATTTACGCTTTACCGCACGTTCAACGACGCCGTATCGGAGGATCATGCGGCGCTCGGACTCAAGGTGCTTGACGAATTGCCGTTTCTTGCGCGTCTTGTGCCTGAGGACGAGGCTCTCGTGCGCTTCTCTATTCTGAACCACAACAAGAAGGTCATCGCGCCGACGGAAGATGCGCGGCAGCTTTTCTTTGCGCGCCTCTTGCGCGATGCCGACAAGCTTGATATCTTCCGCGTGCTGCGCCCGTTTCTCGCGCCGTCGGACGGTACGGGCGTCAGTCCCGATTTCCTCGAAAAGTTCATCGCGGGCGATCAAGTGGACTACACGAAGATCCGCACGATGGACGACCGCAAGCTCGTGCGTCTCATGTGGGTCTACGACGTGAATTTCAGCTGGACCTTGCGGCGCGTCAAAGAGCGCGGCTACATCGAGGACATCATCGCGCACCTACCTGAGGATTCGCGCATGGCGCTCGGCATCGAACGGCTGCACGCCTATGTGGAGAAAAAGTGTGCTGAGGAGGACGCGGCGCCGGCGGAGGTTCTGCAGCGCGGGAAGTGATGGCGGCTGGAGGAAGTCTTGGGAGGCTTGTGACAGCGGGCGAATCTTCGCCAGAAGTCTCAATCGAATGTTTTTTCAGGAAAATTCAGCGAGCAGAAGGATTTTCCGCGTTGCGCCTCGAATAAAGAGGCGTTAAATTTTTTTCTTGAGGAAATGCTGAATGTATCAGCGCTTCCTCAAAGGAATCACTGATAAATCCAGCCGCCCATCTTCACACATCTGCGCTGTCCTCTCGTCGTCGACAAATCCTCGATAGATACAGTGCATCTGCGCAAATCTGGGCGACCTCATTTTATCAGCGCTTCCTCAAATTTCCGGCGCAGACGGCGGATGCGCCAGAAGGAGCTGCAAATATGGCAGAAGCGATATCATCGAATTTCATTTATAACATCATCGACGAGGATCTGAAGAACGGCAAGCATCCCGAGGGCATACATACGCGCTTTCCACCCGAACCGAATGGCTATCTGCACATCGGTCATGCGAAGTCGATCTGCTTGAACTTCGGCACGGCGGAGAAGTATTCGGGGCTTTGCAATCTGCGCTTTGACGATACGAATCCGACGAAGGAGGATACGGAGTACGTCGACTCGATCCAAGAGGACATCAAGTGGCTGGGATTTTCCTGGGGCAATCGCCGCTACTATGCGTCGGATTACTTTGAAAAGCTCTATGAGTATGCGTGTGCTCTGATCGAGCAGGGGCTTGCCTACGTCGACGATCTCACGGCGGAGGAGATCCGGGCCTATCGCGGTACGCTGACGGAGCCGGGCAAGGAGAGTCCCTGCCGCAGTCGCAGCGTCGCGGAAAACCTCGCGCTCTTCCAGCGCATGAAGGCGGGTGAGTTCCCCGACGGCAGCCGCGTGCTGCGTGCCAAGATCGACATGGCGTCGCCGAACATCACGATGCGCGACCCCGTCATCTACCGCATCGCGCACGCCGTGCATCATCGCACGGGGGATGCTTGGTGCATCTATCCGATGTACGACTTCGCGCATCCTCTGTCGGACGCTATCGAAAATATCACGCATTCCCTGTGCACCTTAGAGTTTGAGGATCACCGTCCATTCTACGACTGGCTTCTGGAAGTCCTGGGCTTCGATAAGAATACGCGCCCGCGCCAGATCGAGTTCGCGCGGCTCAACGTCACAAATACGATCACGAGCAAGCGCAAGCTGCGCCAGCTCGTTGAGGAGGGGCATGTGCGCGGCTGGGATGATCCGAGGATGCCGACGATCTCGGGGCTTCGGCGGCGCGGCTATACGCCGGCTTCGATCCGCGACTTCTGCGAGCGCATCGGCGTCGCGAAGTCGAACAGCACGGTCGACGTGGCAATGCTTGAGCACTGCGTGAGAGAAGACCTCAATGCGCACGCTGCACGCGTCATGGCGGTGCTGCATCCTTTGAAGGTCGTGCTGACGAATTATCCCGAGGACAAGTCGGAGGAACTTCTGGCGGAGAACCATCCGACGCGCGGCGGCAAGCGCTATGTGCCGTTCTCGCGCGAACTTTACATCGAGCGCGAGGATTTTATGGAGGAGCCGCCGAAGAAGTTCTTCCGTCTGCGCCCGGGAGGCGAGGTGCGCTTGAAGCACGCCTACATCATCAAGTGCGAGGAAGTCGTCAAGGATGAAAAGGGCGAGATCACAGAGCTTCGCTGCACCTATGATCCCGAGTCGAAGTCGGGCGGCAGTGCGGCGAACCGCAAGGTCAAGGGCACGCTACACTGGGTTTCAGCAAACGATGCGCTCGACGCCGAGGTGCGCCTCTACGACTATCTTTTGAAGACGGACGATGAGGAGACGACGGCAGACTTCATTGCGTCCTTGAATCCGCATTCTCTCGAAGTCATTGAGGGGGCGAAGGTCGAGCCGAGTCTTGCGCGTACGGCGGAAGGCACGCATTATCAGTTCCTGCGCACGGGCTACTTCGTCGTGGACAAGGATACGCGTCCCGACAGGCTCGTGTTCAACCGCGTCGTCGGACTCAAGGATTCGTGGGGAAAGGTCAAGGGTTGACATGGGCAAGATACCGAAGGGGCTTTCTGACAAGGCGATGATCCAAGGCTTCGAGGAAGAGGCGACGCTCGAAGACTGCTTCCTCGCGCATGAGGCGCACGAGGAGGAAAAGCGCCGCCGCGCTGTGCACGAAAAGGAAGCGGATCTTTCGCGAGCGGCACTCACGCCTGACCTTCTCGACCGGTTGGGCAAGGAGCTTCTCCAACTGAAACTTGATCTTTTTGCCGAGGGCATCAAGAATTATCGCATAGACATCAAGCGCGAGGGCACGACGATCATGCTCGCGCCGAAAGAAACGAAGGGGAGGTGAGGCGGCTTCTTCGCGGGCGGGCTCCAAGATGAAAGGTGTTTTGAGATTTATTATTAAAAATTTATGAAGAAAGAAGTGTAACCAGTGGAAACAAGCACAATTGTTGCTATCGTGATCTTCGTCGCGGCTTACGCGCTGATCATTTCAGAGAAGATTCACCGCACCATCATTGGTATTTGTGGCGCCATGCTGATGATCCTCCTCGGAATCATCAACCAGGAGACCGCGATTCATCACATTGACTTTAACACCCTCGGACTCCTCATGGGCATGATGGTCATCGTGAACATCACGAGTGAGACCGGACTCTTCAACTACCTCGCAATCTGGGCGGCGAAGAAGGTCAAGGCGAAGCCGATCTCCCTGCTCGTCGCTCTCTCGCTCCTCACGGCCGTCTGCTCGGCGCTTCTTGACAACGTGACGACGGTGCTTCTGACGGTGCCGATCACGTTCAGCATCACGAAGCAGCTCAACGTCGATGTCAAGCCGTTCCTCATCGCGCAGATCCTTGCGTCGAACATCGGCGGCACGGCGACGCTCATCGGCGATCCGCCGAACATCATGATCGGCAGTGCCGTCGGCCTGCAGTTCATGGATTTCATCACGAACCTCACGGCGATCTGTATCCTGATCTTCATCGTGACGATCGCTCTTTTGATCGTGATTTACGGAAAGAAGCTCCACACGACGGACGAGCTGCGCGAGAAGGTCATGCAGCTCGATGAGAAGAGTCAGATCGTCGAGCCGCGTCTCTTGAAGAAGTGCCTGTTCGCGCTCGCTATTACGATCAGCCTCTTCGTGTTGCACGGACAGCTCCACCTCGACACGGCGACCGCCGCCATGACAGGCGCAGGCCTCCTGCTCCTCATCAGTTTCCCACAGAAGGAGGCGATGATCGCGAAGGTCTTGTCGAAGGTCGAATGGCTCGCCATCTTCTTCTTCGCCGGTCTCTTCATCCTCGTCGGCGCACTCGTCGAGACGGGCGTCATCAAGATGCTCGCAGAAGAGGCGATCAAGATCACGAACGGCGATCTCACGGCGACCTCGATGCTCATTCTTTGGATGAGTGCCTACGCTTCGGCGTTCATCGACAACATCCCGTTCGTCGCGACGCTCATTCCGCTGATTCAGGATATGGGGCAGATGGGCATGACGAATCTCGATCCCGTATGGTGGTCTCTCGCCCTGGGCGCCTGCCTCGGCGGCAACGGCACCTTGATCGGCGCCTCGGCGAACGTCGTCGTCGCTTCGATGGCGGCGCAACGCGGCAAGCCGATCTCCTTCATCAGCTTCATGAAGATCGCGCTGCCGATGATGACGCTCTCGATTGCGATTTCGAGCGTCTACATCTGGCTCAGGTATTTGTAAACCGTAAGTTTTTTGGGGCGCACGGGGAGACCCGCACGCCCCTCTTTCTCTAGGAGGACTTTGTTGTATGGAGAGATATGCTCCGCAGGAAATCGAAAAAAAGTGGCAGGAGAAGTGGCAGAAGGATGATGTCTACAAGACGGAGATCGATCGCACGCAGCCTGAATATTATGTGCTGGAGATGTTCCCCTACCCGTCGGGCAATCTGCACATGGGTCATGTGCGCAATTATTCGATCGGCGACGTCATCGCGCGCTTCAAGAAGATGCAGGGCTGCAATGTGCTGCACCCGATGGGCTTTGACGCCTTTGGCATGCCGGCGGAGAACGCTGCGATCAAGCACGGTGTGAAGCCCGCCGACTGGACATATTCCAACATCGAGAACATGAAGCGCCAGCAGATGAGCATGGGGCTTTCCTACGATTGGAGCCGCGAGGCTGTGACCTGTCGTCCCGAGTACTACCGCTGGACGCAGTGGCTCTTTGAGCTTTTCTACAAGAAGGGGCTCGCCTACAAGAAGGAAGCGTCGGTCAACTGGTGCGATACGTGCGGCACGGTGCTCGCGAATGAGCAGGTCATCGACGGTAAATGCTGGCGCTGCGACTCCGAGGTGCACAAGAAGGATCTCTCACAGTGGTTCTTGAAGATCACGGACTATGCGGACGAACTTCTCGCCGATCTCGACAAGCTCAAGGGCTGGCCCGAGCGCGTCAAGACGATGCAGGAGAATTGGATCGGCCGCTCCGAGGGCTTGGAATTCGATATCGACGTGCCCGCGCTCGGCGAGAAGATCGCCGTCTACACGACGCGTGCCGATACGGCGTACGGCGTGACCTTCGTGGCGCTCGCGGCGGAGCACCCTCTGATGGAGAAGATCCTCGCGGATAATCCGAAGGCGGAGGAGCTTCGCGCCTTCGCCGACAAGGTCAAGGCGCAGTCGGAGCTTGAGCGCACGTCGGGCGAGTCGGAAAAAGAGGGCATGTTCACGGGGCTTTACGCTGTCAATCCCTTCAACGGCAGGAAGGTTGAGCTTTGGATCACGAACTACGTCCTCGCCGAGTACGGCACGGGCGCCGTCATGGGCGTGCCGTCGGAGGATCAGCGCGACTGGATGTTTGCGAAGAAGTACGACCTGCCGATCATCGTCACCCTGCGCCCGAAGGATCGTGAGCTAAAGCTTGAAGAAATGACGGAAGCCTATACGGACAAGGACGGCATCCTCGTGAATTCGGCGGAGTTCGACGGCATGGAGATGCACGAGGCGCTCGTGGCAATTGTAGAAAAGGCGGTCAAGGAGGGCTTCGGCAGGCGCAAGGTCAATTATCGCCTGCGCGATTGGCTCATCTCACGCCAGCGCTACTGGGGTGCGCCGATTCCCGTCATCTACTGTGACAAATGCGGCGAGCAGCTCGTTCCCGAAGAGGAATTGCCCGTCAAGCTGCCTGAGGATGTGAACTTCGAGCAAGGCGCCGTTTCCCCTTTGGCGCAGAGCGAATCCTTCGTGCACTGCACATGCCCGAAATGCGGCGGTCCAGCAAGGCGCGAGACGGACACGATGGACACCTTTATCTGCTCGTCGTGGTACTACATGCGCTACACCGATCCGCACAACACGCACAAGCCGTTTGCGGCGGACAAGGTGAACTACTGGGCGCCTATCGATCAGTATATCGGCGGTATCGAACATGCGATTTTGCATCTTCTCTATTCGCGCTTCTTCACGAAGGTACTGCGCGACGAGAAGCTTCTGGATTTCGATGAACCGTTCCAAAATCTCTTGACGCAGGGCATGGTCATCAAGGACGGCGCGAAGATGTCGAAGTCGAAGGGCAACGTCGTCTCCCCCGAGGAGATCATCCAAAAGTATGGCGCCGATACGGCGCGCCTCTTCATTCTCTTCGCCGCGCCTGTCGAGCGTGACTTGGAGTGGAGCGACCAGGGCGTCGAGGGGGCATTCCGCTTTTTGAACCGTGTCTGGCGCATCGTTGCGCATTTCGAGGATGCGATCAAAGAGGGCATTGATGATTACGACCATTCGACGCTGACGGCTGAGGAGAAGTCGCTGCGCCGCACGCTGCACCAGACGATCAAGAAGGTCACGGAGGACGTCGGCGAGCGCTTCATGTTCAACACGGCGATCAGCGCCGTCATGGAACTCGTCAACGCTTTCTACGGATTCCAGGACAAGACGGTTCATCCGGGACTCGTGCGTGAGCTTTCCTTTGCGCTCGTGAAGATGCTCGCGCCCTTTGCGCCGCATATCACGGAGGAGCTTTGGAGCCGCATGGAGGGCAAGGGAAGCGTGCACGATGCAAGGTGGCCGAAGTTTGACCGTGCGGCCATCGTCGAGGACGAGGTCGAGATCGTCCTGCAGATCAACGGCAAGGTGCGCGACAAGCTGACGGTGCCGGCGAATATTGAGCCGCAGGAGATGGAGAAGCTGGCGCTCGCGCAGCCAAAGGTCGTAGAACTCACGGCGGGAAAGACGGTCGTCAAGGTCATCTGCGTGCCGAAGAAGCTCGTCAACATTGTCGTCAAATGACTTTTTTGAACAATAAAGGCGTTTGCAAGTGCGCTGGGAGTGCTCCTTCCGACGCACTGCGCAGAGGGGCTGGCGCTTCGCCAAGCTCCTTTTCGCGCTTTGCCGAATGGTGGAATCATGAAAGCACTTTTTGAACAAATGATGCAGGATGGCTCGGCTCGAAAGATTGTCGAGGCCTTTTCGCGCCGCGCGGGCAAGACGCTCGTCTACGGTCTCAGCGGCTCGCAGAAGCACGCGCTCTTCGCTGCCGCCTGCAACGCCACAGAAAAACCCGTGGTCATCGTCACGCACAGCCGCGAGGCGATCGAGGCGTGGCGCGCCGATCTGACGGCGCTTCTGCCGGCACGTGAAATCCTGGAACTGCCCGAGGTCGACATGATGGCGGTGGAAGCGACAGCGAAGGGCATGGAGCGCACGGCTCTGCGCATGGGCATACTCGGCAGGCTGCTCAAGAAGAATCCTGTCATCGTGCTCGCTCACGCCGCCGCCGCTGTACAGAAGGGCGTATCGCGCCGAGATTTCGAGCGCATGAGCCTGCGCCTTGAAGTCGGTGCGACGCTCTCGCGCGAGACGCTTCTTTCGCGTCTCGTCGAGCTTGGCTACGAGGCGGCGGGCGAGGTCGACGCCCTCGGGCAGTTCAGCGCGCGCGGTGGTATCGTCGATATCTATCCGCTTAATGCGTCCTTACCTCTTCGTCTGGAATTCTTCGACGATGAGATCGATTCTTTGCGCGAGTTTGATCCGGCGACGCGGCGCTCCGTGCGCAATGTGCCTTCAGCGGTGGTACTGCCCGTCGCGACCCCTGAGGAATCCGGCGAGGATGCGACATTCCTCTCTTACTTGGAGGGCGAGGGAGCCGTCATTTTCGACGAACCCTTGCGCACGCGTGAAAGTGCACAAAAACTCGTCAAGGAGACGCCCGAGCTGAGGTCGAAACTTTTCTCATGGGAAGAACTTGTGGCGGGCGCTGAAGGCAATGCGACCTTTTTCGCCGCCCTCATGCTGCAGAAGATTCACGGCGCGGAGCCGGACAGTCTCGTGAGCTTGGCTGTGCAGGCAGTCGCGCCCTTCCAACGGCAGATGGATCTTTTGAAGAATGAGGCGCGAAACTGGCTTTCCAACAAGCAGCACGTCGTCCTTCTCGTCGGCGAGGCGGAGAAGGCCGCTTCCCTGCGCGAGCTTTTCGCAAAGTCGCGCATACCATCTGCTGTCGCAGCGGGCGACGAGCCTTTGAGCGACGCCTATCTGAACATCGTGGTGGGCACGCTCTCGAACGGCTTCGAATTGCCCGGAGCGCGACTCGTCGTCGTGTCCGAAAAGGACGTCTTCGGCAGGCAGAAAAAGAAACTCGCGCAGAAAGCGTCGAAGGAAGAGCGCATTTCGCACTTTCGCGAGATCAACGTCGGCGATTACGTCGTCCATGTGAATCATGGCGTCGGCAAGTATCTGGGTGTCGAAACGCTCGATGTGGGCGGCATCAAGAAGGACTATCTGCACATCAAGTACGGCGGCGACGACAAGCTCTTCGTGCCGACCGATCAGGTGGGACTCCTGCAGAAATACATCGGCTCGGAGGGTGAGACGCCGCGTTTGCACCGCATGGGCGGCACGGAGTGGGTCAAGGCGAAGGCGCGCGCGCGCGCCTCCGTCGAGGATATCGCCGACGAACTCATCGCGCTCTACGCGAAGCGCCGTGCGGCGAAGGGCTTCGCCTTTTCTCCCGATACGCCGTGGCAGCGGGAGTTCGAGGACGCCTTCCCTTATGAGGAGACGCCCGACCAGCGCCGCGCCATTGAGGAGATCAAGGCGGATATGGAAAAGCCCGAGCCGATGGATCGCCTGCTCTGCGGCGACGTCGGCTTCGGCAAGACGGAGGTGGCGATCCGCGCCGCCTATAAGGCGGTTATGGATCATAAGCAGGTAGCCGTGCTCGTGCCGACGACCGTACTCGCACAGCAGCACTTTCAGACGTTTTCCGCACGCTTCGCCGATTTCGGCGTGAGCGTCGACGTCATTTGCCGCTTTCGCTCGGCGAAGGAGCAGAAGGCGACGATCGAGCGTCTGGAGGCGAACAAGGTCGACGTGCTCATCGGCACGCACGCTATCCTGAATCAGAAGCGCGTGCATTTTTCCGATCTCGGGCTTCTGATCGTCGACGAGGAGCAGCGCTTTGGCGTCAAGCAGAAGGAGAAGATCAAGAAACTCGCGGCAGGCGTAGACGTGCTGACGCTTTCGGCAACGCCGATTCCGCGGACGCTTCACATGTCGCTCGTCGGAGCGCGTGACATGAGCATCATCGAGACGCCGCCTGCCGAGCGCTTCCCCGTGCAGAGCTACGTTATCGAGGACAACGGCGCCGTCTTGAAGAATGCCATTCGCCGCGAACTTCGACGCGGTGGGCAGGTTTACTTCGTCTACAACCGCGTCGAGAGCATCGACATCATGCGCCGACGGCTCGAAGAGCTCGTGCCTGAGGCGCGGATTCAGACGGGGCACGGGCAGATGGCGGAAGAGCTTTTGGAGCGCGTCATGGTCGATTTCTACGAGGGGCGCTACGACATCCTGCTCGCGACGAGCATCGTGGAAAATGGCCTCGACGTGGCGAACGCGAACACGATCATCGTCTACAACGCTGATCGCTTCGGTCTGTCGCAGCTCTATCAGATGCGCGGCCGCGTCGGCCGATCGAATCACATGGCGTTTGCCTATTTCGTCTATCAGGCCGACAAGGTCTTGTCCGAGATGGCGGAAAAGCGTCTGCAGGCGATGAAGGAGTTTGCCGAGCTGGGCGCAGGCTTCAAGATCGCCATGCGCGACCTTGAGATTCGCGGCGCGGGAAACCTCCTTGGTGCAGAGCAGCACGGCCACATCGCGAGCGTCGGCTTCGAGATGTACTCGAAGCTTCTTGACGAGGCGATCGAGGAGAGGCGCACGGGAAAGCCGCCTGAAGAGAAGCTTGAGCCTGTCGTCGACATCGAGGCGGAAGCCTACCTCGACGGCGAATACGTCAGCGATCCCATGCACAAGATCGAGATTTACCAGCGCATTGCAGCGATTCGCAAGAATGCGGAGATTCAGGAACTGCTCGACGAATTGATCGATCGTTTCGGCGAGCCGACGCCCGTCGTGCTGCGTCTGTTGGAAGTCGCACGCATACGCAATTACGCGCGAGAACTTGGTATACGTTCCGTCGTGGAAAAGCCGATGTTCTTGGAAATCTCCTTCGTCGAGAAACCGACGCTCGATCCCGATGGGCTGTTGAAGCTCCTCGGTCTCTTCGGCAGGAATGCCAAGATGCTGCCGCCGCCGCAGCAGATGCTTCGCATACGTCTGGCCGCGCAGTACAAGAAGAACATCGCGAATTTCATCACGCGCATCCTGATGCTGCTGAAGGGCGAACAGGACGCTTTCTCGGCGAAGGGCGTGACGGCTAACTCCTGTCGGCTCATCCGGTCGTAATTGCTGTAGTGGATGATGCGATATGTTGTAGCAATCAGAGTTCTGCTATATCTAATTCACGAAAAATTATATGAAAAATCGTTTCTGCTGTTTCAAATTTAGTGTACATTAAAGGCTCTTTTTTCCAAAAAAGACTGGCGTTCGTACCATCTCCGTAGTCTAGTTGAATTTTTTTATCTTTAAACCCTAGGGCGTTCAAACAATCCTCTGATGCAGGTGCATATACGATCTGTTCAGTATCACCCGCATCTTCGTTTGGATCTGATGTCATATTGGAGCTTACAATGTTTTTGAGATACCGTACCTCTTTAAATGTTAGATTGACATTGGCAAAAGTTTCCTCAAAGCATTTTGCTTCTTGATGTTTTGGATGATCAATTGTTCGTGGTACATCAACATTTATTGTGAGTGTAGCCTTTACGACATCATAGTGTGCCCGGATAAGATATCCTAGAGCAAAATCATACCAGTCCAATTTATTCACGCATATTAGCCTCCTTAATGTATTGGTGTTATTCCGAAAGATCATACTCTATGGAGGTAGGATTCTGTGAACTGGCTGTTGCGCCGCCTGGAGCCAAGAAGACGAAGAGCGTTCTTGTTGTCCTTCCCAACTTTGCGGCTTGTTTTAGGAATCCACACGGTTGAAGTTGAAAAAAGTTCGCTTAGGAGTACCGGAGGAATTTGTGCTACTAATGCTGGGTTTTTGCTATTTCGTTCACTTTTGGCACTGTAGTCGGCATCGTTCTCCAAATTGTTGAAAGAGAACGTCCCTGTGCTGAGGCGGTTCTTCCCTTCGCAGGTTTCCTGGTTCTGCATGATCGTTAGATACCAAAAGTAAAAAATATATATCCGCCCATTAAACCCGCACTCAATAAAGCTAAAATACTTCTCAGTCGTATCCAGTATCTATACCGATAATTAGATAAAGTTTCTACAGGATAATTCCCATGATGAAACTTCTCTTCTTCTAAAACGATCTTTGATTCAAAGAAGAAGACCGCACCCAATATAAAGGTAAATATACTGGGTGCCATCCAAAAGAATTTTGTGCGCTGTATCCCTTCGTTCCAAGCATCAAAGCACAGAGCCATACAAAAGCATGAAACGGCAAGCATGAGGCAGGAAAACCAATGGCTGAATACATACCATTTCCGATAGCTGTAGTTTCTTTCAAATTTCTTATAGTAATAGAAATATGCCATTTTCCCAGCTGCCCAAAGAAAATAAAGATAAATAGCGTATTTTATGGATCATCCCTTCTTTTCTTTATTGCTCCGTGCTAATTTTTTTGATTGTGATGCAAAGTTTCATAGAAATCTCTTCGATGGATCCTTTGCTTTGTCCAGGTGGCATTTCTGCCATCATACTACTCTATCGAAATAAATCTTTCGCACATTGTTCCGCAAATCTTCTAAGTTGCTCGGGCGAAAGCGGATGTTGTAGCCGATGAAAAGGGGGGAGGTAGCGAATCTCGGCATGATTTTGGCACGTAGGATGCCGTTCTCCTGGTAAAAGAAGATGTTGTAACTGTTGCATCGCTTGTTGAAGTGGTGCATGAGATAGTCGACGGCAATCTGTATGTCGTCGGCTACGGTGTCCAGAGGTTCGTTCGTCTTGGGGACGACATTGAATTCGCTGAAGCCAATGCGCGGGCATGTCGCGATGTTGAAGTCGACATCGTTTTCCTCGTGTATGGTCAGTCCCTCGAATTCCAGGGGGTCGAAGGTCAGGTTTTCGTTGAGCGAGTGGAAGCCGACAATCTGCATGTGGGGGTGACGCAGCGTACCGCCCGAGAGAGGGCCGAAATTCTTGAAGAAGATGACGGTCTCGTACTTTCCCGAATTCTGCATCTTTTGCCAGTGATGCACGCCGAAACGAATGAGGCGGTGCATGTGTTCGGCGGAATAGTCGGGCATGTCGGAGTGACAGACTTTGCTCTCAATGAGAACGAACTGGTCGGCGTCTTCGATGACGTTGTACTTGTTCTTGAGCAGCACGAGGTCGCCGTCTGTATCGACGATGCCCGAGAGATTTTCACGGTCACAGAAAGGACATGGGGCGGTCTTGTTGATGATATTTTCCGGCTTTTTCTTGCCGAGCGTCGTATTGAAACCGATGAGATTGATTTCCATAGAGAAGACACCTCAAGTTTTGTAACAAAATCGACCTAGTATATTTCCGGCAGAAATGGTATAATTCCTACGTTGAGCCTTAGGGTGCAGAAGATGCATCATTCCCCTTATTATATAGAAATTCGTACATTTTTGCAAAGCGGCTTTTTCATATCTCGGATTGCAGGGAAGAAGCGAAGAGGGGAATTGGGCAGTTAGGCGGTGTTTCGTATCAGCAGTCAAAAATCTACAGGCAAGAGCAAAGCGGAGAGTTTCCTCAAGGGGACTTTGATCTTGACGGTGGCAAGCTTCGTCGTGAAGGTCATCGGTTCCTTGAATTGGATCTTCGTTTCGCGCATCTTGGGCGGCGAGGGCATCGGGCTTTATCAGATGGCTTTCCCGATTTATTTTTTCGCCATGAGCATTTCGCAGGCGGGCGTGCCTGTCGCCATATCGATCATCACGGCGGAGCGTGTCGCTTTGAAGGACGTTTTCGGCGCACGGCGCGTATTCCGTATATCCATGACCTTGATGGTTTTTACGGGGCTTTTGTTTTCCCTTTTGACATATTTTGGCGCAGGCTGGCTCATCGAGTGGCAGTTCATTCGTGACCCGCGCGCCTATATGGCAGTCGTGGCGCTCTCGCCGACGATTTTCTTCGTGACCTTGCTCGCGAGCTCACGCGGCTATCTGCAAGGCTGGCAGCGCATGACGCCGACGGCGGTCTCGCAGATTGTCGAGCAGATCTTCCGCGTGCTCACGATGGTGCTCTTCGCGAGCCTTCTCCTGCCGATGGGACTCGACTATGCGGCGGCGGGCGCGAGCCTCGGCGCGTTTGCCGGCGCTATCGGCGGACTTCTCGTGCTCGTCTACTATCATTGGAAGCTGGACAAGGACATTGAGCGTGAGTACGGCCCGAATCTTGCGCCGCCGCCGGGGGAAGCGCCAGCGCCTCTCGGGGCGATCGTCCGACGTATCTTCTCACTCGCCCTGCCCGTGTCGGCGGCGAGCATCATGCTGCCGATCGTGTCGAACCTCGACCTTCTGATCGTGCCGCAGCGTCTTGAGGTCGCGGGCTATACGGTGCCGCAGGCGACGGAGTTGTTCGGCTATCTCACGGGCATGGCGGTGCCGCTCGTCAATCTCGCGACAATCCTCACGGCGTCCTTGGCGGTGAGCATCGTGCCGGCGATTTCGGAGGCGCGAGCCTTGAAGGACACGCAGCGCGTCTACAATCAAACGGCAGCCGCCGTGCGCATATCGAACTTCGTTTGCTTTCCTGCATTCGTCGTCGTGTTCGTGCTCGCGACGCCAATCTCGACGCTCATTTACAATGCGCCGGGCGCGGGTCCCGCCGTGCTCGTCTCGTCGTTTTCCATCGCGCTCCTCGGCCTGCATCAGGTGTCGACGGCGGTTCTGCAAGGACTCGGGCATCCGAAGATTCCGATGATCAACATGATTCTTGCCGCTGCTGTCAAGGTCGCCCTCAACTGGATCTTGACGGCGATCCCTTGGCTCGGGATCATGGGTGCGGCTTGGGCGACGGCAGCGGATATGGGGGTTGCCGCTGTCATTAACCTTTACTTCATCTGGCGTTATATCGGCTATCGCATGGAGCTGCTGCAGCTCTTTAAGACGATGGCGGCGGCTGCCTTCATGGCGGGCGCTGTGTATCTCTTCTACAGCTTTGTCATGAGCACGCTCGCCGTCAATGCCGTGGCGACCTTCGGCTCGGTGTTCGTCGGCGTCATCGTCTACGTCGCGGCGCTGATTCTCGTGCGCGGACTGCTCGAAGAGGATATGGCGCGCATTCCGTTTATCGGCTCTTTGAGCATTCGTTTTTTGCGCCGCATTGGCATTTTCCGCAGCGTTGAGGGGGCGAAGGGATGAGAAAGTTTCTGCTGGTCTATAATCCTGTCTCGGGCAATGCATCGTTCAAGCAGCGGCTCGATGAGATGATCTGGCGCTTCCAGACACTGGGCTGCATGCTTATCCTCTACCGCACGGATCGCGAACTTACGAATCTTGCGCTCTATGTGCGGGAATCTGAGGCCGAGGGTGTGCTTGTCGCGGGCGGTGACGGCACAGTGCATGAAGTCGTCAACGTGATCGTGCGTGAAAAACTTGCGGTTCCCCTCGCGATCATCGGCAGCGGCACGTCGAACGATTTTGCGACGTACCTCGGTCTTGCAGATGGCTTGGAAGCGTATATCGAGCGCATCCTCGCGCACAAGACGATGCGCGTTGATCTCGGGCGCATCGGGGAAGAATACTTTATCAACGTCGCGAGCGCCGGCGTCATGACAAATATCGCACATGAGGTCGATGTGCGGCTGAAGAATACGCTGGGCAAGATGGCGTACTACCTGAAGGGCATCAGCGAACTGCCGAAGTTCCGTTCGGTGAAGTTTTCCATCGAGGCGGATGGCGAGATGCGCGAGGAAGAGGGCTTCCTCTTCGTCATTGCCAACAGCGGTATCGTCGGCAGTTTCAATAACGTAGCGACGCATGCGAGCATCAATGATGGTAAGTTTGATTTGCTGCTCGTGAAGAAGTGCAGTCTGCCGGAACTCGTCGCTCTGACGGCGGAGATTGTCTCGGGCAGGGGAATCTCAGAGAAGAATGTGCTGTATCTGCAGGCAAGTGAGTTTCGCATCGCGGCGGATGCGCCGCTTTTGAGTGATGTGGACGGCGAGCAGGGGCCGCCTCTTCCCATGCACGTCGAGGTTGTACCTAGTGCAATCGAGCTTTTCATCTGAAGTTTGTGAAGCGTACATTCGCAACGTAAATTCGCAACACGGCAGCCACTCAAAAACTCTTTACGCTCCTATTGACAAAACCTCAAGGGAATGGTATCATTCTTTCTGTTGTTGCATCATGTGCCGAAGTGGCGGAATTGGCAGACGCACTTGACTCAAAATCAAGCGTAGTTACCTACGTGCCGGTTCGAGTCCGGCCTTCGGCACCATAGAGATTTTAAGGCTTCTGGGTATTTCGCTTAGAAGTCTTTTTCTATTTTATGGTATGAGAGGAGGCAGGCATATATGAAAGACGTAGGAAGCATTACGGTCGTGGGACTTGGCCCCGGACGCTTCGGGCTTATCACGCTCGAAAGCATGGAGGCGGTGACGAGCGGGCGAAGCCTTCTCCTGCGCACGGCAGTTCATCCATCCGTGGCGGAACTTAAGAGGCGCGGCATTCCTTTCATGAGCTACGATTCCTGGTATGAAAAGGCGCAAAGCTTCGAGGCGCTCTACCATGCGATTGCGGAAGATCTCACTGCAAGGGCGCGTGCAGGCGAGGAGATCGTCTATGCCGTACCCGGCAGTCCCTTTGTGGCGGAACGAACAGTTCTCTTTTTGCGTGATTTGTGCGCGAAGGAAGGATTGGAGCTTTCTATTCTGCCGGGCATGAGCTTCGTTGAGACGCTCTACGGCAGTCTCGGCATCGATCCCGTCGAGGGTCTTATGATCCTCGATGCATCGGATGCGGAGAGCATGCCCTTCCGTTTTCCGACAGGTGTGCTCTTCACGCAGGTCTACAGCCGCGAGATTGCTTCTGAGTTGAAACTCGCCTTGATGGAGCGAATGAATGACGAGAAGGAAGTCATCTATCTGCACAATATTGCGCTGCCCGATGAATCCGTGCGCCCGATGCCGCTCTATGAAATCGATCGACAGACGGATACGGATCATCTGACGAGTCTTTTCATTCCTCACGGTAACTTCCAGGATGATTAAAAAAGCCTACGGAAGGCGGTTTTTCAAGTTTTTTTGCACTTTTTTCGTTGTGAGAAAGAGGATTCTAGGCAACTACAGCGAATAAAAGTAGCGTAACAAATTCAAAAGGAGGCTACAAACGTGAACAAAACGGAATTAGTGGCTAATGTAGCGGAAAAAGCAGGGCTGTCGAAGAAGGATGCCGAAAAGGCTCTGAGCGCAGTCATCGAGAGCGTTGAAGAGGCTCTTGTCGAGGGCGACAAGGTTCAGCTCATCGGTTTCGGTACGTTCGAGGTCAAGGATCGCGCTGCCCGTACCGGCCGCAATCCGCAGACGGGCAAGGAAATCAAGATTGCCGCTTCGAGGAATCCTGTTTTCAAGGCTGGCAAGGCATTGAAGGACGCTGTCAACAACAAGTGAGCACGGTGGCTCTCCGAGGGCTGGGTTTTTACCCAGCCTTTTTTCGTAGCATTTTGCAGTTTTCGAGAGGTGGTTCGCATGAATCGCGTTGTTCTTCTTACGGGCGGCACGTCGGGCATCGGCCTTGCGGCGGCGCGTCTTTTCCTGCAGGCGGGCAGCACGGTCGCTCTGGCGGGGCGCTCGGCGACGCGCGGCGAGGCGGCGCTCGCTTCGTTAGGTGAATTGGCGCTCGATGGGCGCGCCGCGTTCTTCGCCGCCGACCTGCGCCGCGCCGATGAGGCGAGGCGGCTCGTGGGTGCGGTGTGCGAACGCTTTTCGCGACTCGATGTTCTCGTGAATTCGGCAGGGATCTATTTGGAACGCGCGTTGGAAGAATTGACAGAAGAGGAATTCGAGGACGTCATGAGCACGAACGTCAAGGGCACCTTTTTCACAACACAGGCGGCGCTTGCGCCCTTGAAGGAGAGTCGCGGCAGCATTGTCAATCTTTCGTCTGACGCGGGGATTCACGGCAATTTCCTGTGCACGGCCTACTGCGCATCGAAGGGCGCCGTGACGCTCTTCACAAAATCTCTGGCCTTGGAACTCGCGCCTTTCGGCGTGCGCGTGAACTGCGTGTGCCCTGGAGATGTTGCGACACCGATGACGGAGGCGCAGCTGCAGGATGCTCCTGACCGTGAAGAGGCTCTGCGGCAGATGTCGGGCGTCTATCCGCTCGGTCGTATCGCGCGGGCGGAAGAAGTCGCCGATATTATTTTTTTTCTGACCTCCGATGCCGCTTCCTTCGTGACGGGCGCGGCGTGGAGCGTGGACGGTGGCCTTACGGCTTGAGAAGGCAGGCGGCAGCGAACGTCTGTTTCGTTGTATCTGCTCCTTGCTTGTGCTAAAATAGAGGGCATAACAAAGGAGAATTGTTTGACTATTTCATTTTCAAGAGTGAAGGAAGGTCGGTTATGGCGGCTCGCAGCTATCTGATCGTAGCGGCGTCGATCGGCTCTGGACACATGAAGGCGGCGGAAGCCTTGGCAGCGGCTCTTTTGCGGGCGGAGCCGGAGGCGCATGTGGCGGTCGTCGACTTCACGAGGCGCGATACGGCATGGGTCACTTGGTTCATGAAGGCGGCCTATCTGAAGATGCTGCACTTCATGCCGAACCTTTACCAGCTACTCTATCGTTTCACGGGACACAGGCAGGGCGCTTCGCCCGTGCAGAAGCTCATCGCTTCCTTGACGAAGCGCAACATGCGCAGACTTGTGCGTCTCCATGCAGCGGACACGGTGATCTGCACGCATCCTTTTCCCGAGGGTGCGGCGTCGTGTCTCAAGAAGAGTGGTGAGGAAGATTTCTTTTTTGCCACGGTTCTTACGGACTACAGCGTGCATCGCATGTGGTTCTATCCGGGTGTCGACGCCTTCTTTGTCGCGACGGAGAGGATGCGGCGCAGCCTCGTCAAGGAAGGCTGTGCAGCGACGGCGGTTCATGCGACGGGCATTCCGATTCTGCCGCTGTCCCCAGCAGATTTTGACCGTGCGGCGATTTGCGAAAGGCTGGGACTCAGCGAGTCGCTTCCTACAATCCTCGTCATGGGCGGCGGGCTTGGACTCGGCGATGTGGCTCAGTCTCTTGAAAAGCTTGAGGATGTCGCAGAAAAGCTGCAGATCCTCGTTGTTGCAGGGAAGAACGAGCGCCTTCTTGCTTGGGTCAAAGCACACGCCGTGCGCTCGCACCATGCGGTTCGCGCCTGGGGGTACACCAATGCGGTGCCTGATCTGATGGCGGTTGCAGCGCTTCTCATATCGAAGCCTGGCGCATTGACCATCAGCGAGGCGTGGGCGATGGGCGTGCCGCTGATCCTGCATGAGCCGATTCCAGGGCCGGAGCTTGAGAATGCGATGATTGCAAGCGAGCGCGGTACGGCGGTTTGGCTCGGCAAGGGCGAGAATCTGGCGGCTCTCGTCATGGGGTTGTTGGGGGACGCGTCGCGTCTCGCCTCCATGCGCGAGGCGGCGCTTCTCGCAAGCCGCCCCGCAGCGGCGCAGGAGATCGCACAGTTTCTGCAGATGGCAGGCGCAAGCGTCGGTTGACGAATATGGTTTTTACGATTTCGGGCGAGGGTGGTTTTTGTGGCAGTATCGAAATTGGAAAAGGACGCGAACGGCGCGTTTCTCTGTCCGCAGTGCGGCAGGCCACTTCGCACGGTTGAGGGCGGCACGGTCATGATTCGGGGCGGCAAGGCGGATTTGGAAAGTGTGAAGCCGCGCTACGAATGCGACAACTGCAGAGTGTTTTACCGCGAGCTTCTGAATTCGGGTTATTACGATGTGTTTGACATGCCGAAAATCAAGGCAGTCGGTGATCTCACGCCGACGATTCTGCGCGCTGACGCCGAGGGACACGCGCCGTGCCCTCGCTGCGGCGGGCAGCTCGACCTTGTCGAATGGAAGCCCGTTCATCTCGTGGACGGCAAGGCGGATATGGAAAACGTCTCGTCGCACTTTCGCTGTGCGAGCTGCGATTCCATATTTCGGCGCATAGCGACGACGGAATATTTTCAGTGGGCGGAGAAGTAGCTGCCCCAATCGCAGGAGGAAGATGCTCCGTGCAGCTGTACGGGCAGGAGAAGCGCATCGATGCGCACGGAAGGTCGTGATGGAGATGGCAACGGAAAGCAAGCGCAGGGGACACCGACTCGACTGGTTCGTCGGCGTCATCCTTTGCGTGCTCGGGTACTTCTCCTACACGATGATCGATCAGCAGATTCACCTGAACGAGCTTGACCGCGACTGCGCGGCGGCGCAGCAGCGTCTGGAAACAGCGCAGCGGGAGAACGCAGAGCTTAAGGATCTCAAGGCAAAGCTCGACGATCCCGTCTACATCGAGAAGACGGCACGCGAAGAACTCGGCATGACACACGAGGGCGAGCTGCCGTATATCGCGAAAAAGTGAGAAGAGGCTGCCGCATGAGTCGCTGAGACGCATGCAGCGGTCTCTTTTTGTTTTCTCGTTTCACGCGCGGATTTTCTTGACAGCGCAAAAGGCGCAAGAGTATAATAAGAAAGCACGCTCAGCGCGGGAGAAGACGCTGGGATGGTGGGTGCTGACGCAGTCGGCGATTCCCACAGTATAATTAAGGAGGAAATAATTTGTCCATTGAAGTAGGCAGTATTGTTGAGGGTGTTGTGACGGGCATTACGAATTTTGGAGCGTTCGTCGAGCTGCCTGAGGGGAAGGTCGGTCTTGTCCATATCTCTGAGGTCGCTGACGAGTATGTGCGGGACGTCCATGATTTCCTCAAGGAGAAGGACAAGGTGAAGGTCAAGGTCTTGACGATCGATGATCGCGGCAAGATCGGGCTTTCCATCAAGCAACTGCAGGAAAAGAAACCGATGGAGAAGAAGGTCGGCGAAGTCCCGCGCCGTCCGATGCCGCCGCGCCGCGGTGCAGGCGGGGACTTTAGGCGGCAGGGGCGTTTCGGTCCGGGCAGTGCCTCCTTTGAAGACAAGTTGTCGCGCTTCCTCAAGGACAGCGATGAAAGGCTGACGGACTTGCGCCGCAAGACGGATTCCAAGCGCGGCGGCCGTGGTTCTCGCAGGGATTGACGACATGAGAAAAGCACTCTTACAAGGAGTGCTTTTCCTGTTTATGGTCTTGGAAGACGTATTTGGAAAGAGCGGTGCAGAGCTTGCCGGACGGCGGCAGATGGGAGAATCTCATGCTGAATAAGGTCTTGGCTTTTTGCGAGGAGCATGGCCTTCTGGCGCATGGTTCTTCCCTCGTGGTCGCCGTCTCGGGCGGC
>ERZ772948.312-NODE-312-length-31441-cov-6.034378_pt1 | contig 31441 bp, 28 predicted proteins | sample MGYA00511945_ERZ772948 | MGnify/ENA primary metagenome ERZ772948 (study PRJEB29015, sample SAMEA2737927) | human oral metagenome | biome: human oral; feature: human-associated habitat; material: dental | place: China | collected 2141 ... | reverse complement strand
GTTTGAACGGCGATACGCCGTTTGAGGTCTTGCAGGCTTATTTTTCTCAACCTGTTGTGTAAACAACGCGACAATTTTCTACATCATATATTAAACGTTGTCTGAAAACCGTCAGGCTTTCAGACAACGTTTGATTTATGTATATCCCAAGTAAATGAGTTTATGGCGGGTTTAACAAGTAGGACGTTGCCTTGCCAAGTTCAAAGAGAATAATTTTTACGATTTGAAATTATTGATTAGGTTGGCGATGTATTCTCACTACAAACGAGGATAAGGTAACTATTTTTCAAGATACATTTGATGAGAGGGCTGTGATGAGGTCGTCTGAAAACAGCCTTGAAGCTGAGTTTTCAGGCGACCTTTTGCGCCAGCCGGTTTATTTCTTCAAGAATGCCCGTTTCAAAATAATCAGCCAATCTTTTTTATCCAAAATAGGGCGTTGTGTAAACATATCGTATTTGCAGCCGTCCAGTTTCTGCAAAATCAGTTGTCCGCCGACAATAATCATCCGCAATTCAAATCCCAAACGGCCTTTCAGCGTTTTACCCAAGGGCGAACCGCCTTTGAGCATTTGGAACGCGCGGTTGCATTCATACGCCATCAGTCTTTGGAACGCAAAATCTGCTTTACCTTCGGCGATTTGCGCTTCGCTGACGTTAAATTTTTGCAAGTCGTCCTGCGGGATATAAACACGGCCTTTCTGCCAATCGACGGCAACGTCCTGCCAAAAGTTGATGAGTTGCAACGCGGTACAGATGCCGTCGCTTTGGGCGATGCTGACTTCGTCGGTTTGTCCGTACAGGTGCAGCATAATGCGCCCGACCGGATTGGCGGAACGGCGGCAGTAATCGATCAGGTCGCCAAAATCCTGATAACGGGTTTTGACAACATCTTGACTGAATGCGGACAAAAGATCGTAAAACGGCTGCAGTGGCAGCTTGAAAGGCGCGATGGCTTCACGTTGCAAACGTTGCATTAGCGGGGTCAGCGGCGTTTCGCCACGCTGTATGCGGTCGAGTTCGGATTTGAGTTCGTCCAAAGCGCGCAAGCGTTCATCGGCCTCGGCATTGCCTTCATCGGCGAGGTCGTCCGCAGTGCGCGCAAAAGCGTAAACGGCATGGGTAGGCTTGCGCAGGCGGCGCGGCATGACAAGCGAGCCGACGGGGAAATTTTCATAATGGTTAACTGACATGATGGATTCGGGATTCAGGTATTGCAGGTGATAGAATGTCGATTCGTTTTTTTGCGGGCAGATGCCCTGTAATGTGAAATTTGAAGTGCTTGACGGCTGATATTCTAGCCCGTAAGCATCGGTTTCAATACTTCCCAAGCTTGCGGCAGTTCTGTGAAGCCGTCGGATGCCATCAGGTGTCCGCCTTTGGCGATGTGGGTAACGGGGCTTTTGAGTTTTTCCGCCATACTCAAGGTCAATTCGGGCGGAACGTGGGTGTCGTTGTCGGAGACAATGCAGTGTTTAGGCATTTGGATTTTGCGCAGGATGTCGAATTCGGGCGCGGCCCCTTTGATGTAGGCATCAAGGACGGGCAGAGGGGGCAGTGGGTCAGCGAATCCTGCCGCCAGTACTAAGCCGCCGATTTTTTCGGGCTGCTGACGGCTGAGGAAGTGCAGAAGGGTGATGCAGCCTAGGCTGTGTCCGACTAAGAAGGTGCTTTCGTCGGGTTTGCCGATGTGTTGGTCGAGGGCGAACTGCCAAGAAGAAACGGTCGGCCGTTCGGGATTGGGCATCGCCAGCGAGTCGGCTTGGAAGCCTGCGGCGCGGACTTGTGCCGAGAGCCAGTCAAACCAGTTGCCGTGCGGATTGCCTTCAAAACCGTGTACGATAAAGACGCGTCGGGGCATGTCGATTACTCCTTTTCAGACGACCTACAATTTACTTATTATAACACTCATCGTTTATTTCAGTTTTATCGTTACCTTTGGTAAAAGTAATTTGAACTTTGGTTGCAATCTAAGCAAGTATGTCTGTAAAAAGCTTGAAGAAATCGGTATTTTTATTTTCAGACAACCTTGCGTGCGGTAATTTCAGTTTGTTTTTAATTTGATTATGAACTTCTTAAATATTTTTCCGGTCACCCTGGGGGCGGTTGTCGGCGCGGTGTTGCGTTGGATACTTGGTCTACTGCTTCCCGCTGCACCGATTTTGGGCTGGGGGACGCTGGCCGCAAACTGGATAGGGGCTTTGCTTATCGGATTTTGTGCCGAATGGGTCGCAGATCCTCAATGGCGTTTGCTGTTGATTACCGGTTTCTTAGGCAGTCTGACCACATTGTCCTCTTTTTCCCTTGAGACTGTGGCTATGATGCAGGAGGGGCGGTGGGTAGCTGCTGCATTATCCGTATGCCTCCATGTCGGCGGTTCGTTTATATTGACGGCAGCGGGCATTTGGTTGGCCCATTGTTTGAAATGAAGCAAAACTATTCGAGGTCCTGCTAGCGTTGCTTTACTGCTTACCGAAAAAAGGTCGTCTGAAAATCCAAATTCTGGTTTTCAGACGACCTTTTTGTCGAGGTTGTTCAAGTATTCAAAAGCAGCCGTATGATAAATTCGTCCTGCGGGAGGGTTAATTTGAGATTGCGGATATCACCCTGTACCAGTAGAGGCCTTATGCCCAGTTGTTCTACGGCAGAGGCTTCATCGGTAATACCGTTTAAGTCGGAGGCGGATAGGGCGCGATTCAATAATCCGGCTTGAAAAAGTTGCGGTGTCTGTGCCTGCCATAAGTCTGTACGGGGTACGGTTTCCAGGATTTGTCCGTCGCTATCGGAACGTTTGATGGTGTCGGCCGCGGGAATGGCCAAAATGCCGCCTTCTGCTTTTGTTCCAGCTTCCTGAATCAGGCGCGACAGGGCATCTTGGGGCAGGCAGCAGCGGGCGGCATCGTGAACCAAAATATTATCGTGGTTATCCGCCAACTTCTTTTCCATCAGTGTTTGCACACCATTACGGACGGTTTCTGCCCGGGTATTGCCTCCGACGTTGAAAATCACTGTCTTATCAGAGGTCGTCTGAAGATGATTAATGAAAGGATCATCAGGTGAGACAACAATGGCGGCCAAGTCGATAAGCGGATGCTGTGTAAAAATGGCAACCGTATGCTCTAAGACGGTTTTGCCGTGTATCCGGATATATTGTTTGGGTTTGCCTGCACCGAAGCGAGCGCCGACCCCAGCGGCGGGAATCAGGGCGATGTGCCGTCTGTTCATACATTCTCTCCCGCGGCTGCCTGTCTCCATATACAGGCTTCTCCTAGCGCGTCGAGATATTTTTTGTGTTCTGCAAGCTCTTCAGAATTGGCTTTGATGATTTTTAAGCGCGACGAACGTTTTGTTTCGGCGATGATGACAGGTTTGTCTTCTTTTGTTTCTTCTTCACCTTCTCCACCCATTAAGTCGAATTGTTGGCGCGTCATCGCCAAATAAACTTCGCCTAAAAGTTCGCAGTCGATTAAAGCACCATGCAGTACGCGTTTGCTTTTGTCGATGGAGAGGCGGTTACATAAGGCATCCAGGCTGGCTTTTTGCCCAGGAAACATTTCACGCGCCATTGCCAGCGTATCCGTAATCTCGCAACCAAGCTCTTCGACGGAGGGCAGACCCATGCGACGGAATTCCATATTTAAGAAGCCTACGTCAAATTTTGCATTGTGGATAATCAATTCCGCTCCACGGATAAATTCGCTGATTTCCTGTCCGACCTTTGCAAACGGCGGAGCGTTTTTCTCTTCCAAAACGTCAATCGTCAGCCCGTGTACGCGTGCGGCTTCTTCAGGCATATCGCGCTCGGGATGGACATAAAGATGCAGGAAGCGTCCGGTCATTTGGCGGTTGACCATTTCCAGTCCTGCAAACTCGACCAAGCGGTCGCCGTTTTCGGCGTAAAGGCCTGTGGTTTCGGTATCAAGGATAATCTGGCGTCTCATCAAATGCTCCAATGACTGAATGAAAAAATGTTTCGTATCATACTCAAGGAGGGGGTGAAAGTATAGAGTGGAGTTGCTTTGTATCCTTATTGGGATGTTGTTTAGGTGATGGCAAATATTTTAGACAAGTGGGGTATGAGCAGTCTTATGGTTACGAAAAGGTACAAATTGCTGACAATTTTCAGACGAGCTAAAGTAGTTTGTCTTTCAAAAGGCTGATGGATACTAAATCCTGAGTAAAGTACTCAACTTTTAAAAAATTAATTTCTTTTTAAATCATTGTGTTATTTCCATTTTATAAAATAGTAACAATTATCATTTGCAAAATTAAAAAATACTCGTATAATTCAACTCATCGAAACGAAACAACAGCGCAACAGAACGAAAGGAGAATGAAATGCCGGAAAGTATTTTCAAGCAAGTCTCCCTTGATATTCTGAGACTGCATCAACAAACCATCCGCTCGCTTTTGGCAACCCAATGCTGCAACGATTGTGAAGTTCACGATGTTTTCTATATTACGCTGGATGGACGTTATTATGTTTGGCTGCCTTGTATGAATAAGGCAGAGCAAGTAGAAGCGGGCATTTTGTTGATTGAAGACGAAACCAGCGATATTCGTCTGAGCTGGGTGGCGAATACCCGTGAAGTACAGAAAAAAGACAGCTTATATGAGAAAGTTGTTTCCGCTTTACAACGCCGGTTGCGGCAGACGAAAAATAAGTTTATCCAAGCTAAAGATACTTGCCTGCTTGAGCTGACCCCAAATCAAGGTCGTCTGACGACAGGCAGCAGAGATTTATCGCTTTCACCGCATGATTTGATGAAAGCACTTTATCCGGCAACCCATCAATTAAAATCAGGAGGATTTGCCTTGTAACAGTTTTGGTAGTGGTTTGTGTTCCTTTTGCGCCCCTTAAATGTTTAAAGGGGCGATTTTTTTTGCTTTTGATACACAGTAATCGTCTTGTTATGACATATTCTTGTTATGACATATTATTTAAAATCAAGTACAATATTGTCATTTCAAATTAATCGCTCATCATTTGAATAGGGGAATTTTAATGAAAATGAAACTTTCTGCATTATCCGTATTAGCGGCAGCAGTTTTGTGTTCTTCCGTCGCATTGGCGGCAGACAGTGTCTATACGTGGAAAAATGGCAAGGGGAACAGCTATTCCGATACGCCGAACCGGCTCAAGCTTGACCGCTCCAATGTAATGAATATCCGTACGCACAGCGTCAAGGCGGCAGTCAAACCCAAATCCGAAGCTGCGGACGAAGGTACGCTGGCAGAGCAACAGGCTAAATTAAATGAGCGGATGTTGGCTAAGAATAAACTGATCGAGGAGCAAAATAAAAAAATTGAGGAAGAAAACCGTAAGAACAAAGAAGACAACTGCCGTATCGCACGAATGAACCAACAGTCTGCCGAAAGCGCGCGCGTCGCTAATCGTGATGATTTGGTCAAGCGGTATCAAGGAGATGTTGCCAAATATTGCAATTAATGGGTTACAAAATTTAAAAGGTCGTCTGAAACAGATGGTTTGGCTGTTTCAGACGACCTTTTATTTAGATTCAGGCTTTCGATTTAAGCCACTTGGGTTTGATGCTCGTCGCCATTGCGTTCGCGGATTTTACCCAAACGGTAAACCGTTTCGCCCTGTTCGGTTAAGAATGCCTGCACCGCGTCGGCATCTTCTTCGGCAATTACGACCACCATGCCGATGCCGCAGTTGAAGGTGCGGTACATTTCTTGCGTTTCCACATTGCCTGCCTGTTGCAGCCATTGGAACAGCTTGGGCAATTCCCATGCTTTGGCATCGATTTGGGCGACGGTGTTTTCAGGCAGGATGCGCGGCACGTTTTCAGTGATGCCGCCGCCAGTGATGTGCGCCATGCCTTTAATAGTGAATTTTTCCAAAGCGGCGAGGATGGGTTTCACATACAGGCGGGTCGGGGCGATGATGGTTTCGCGCAGGGTTTTGCCGTTGTCGAACTCGGCATCCAAATCGGGATTGTCGCGGGCGATGATTTTGCGGACGAGGGAGTAGCCGTTGGAATGTGCGCCGTTGGAAGCCAGACCCAACACGATGTCGCCTGCTTTGATGCTTCGGCCGTTGATAACGCGCTCTTTTTCAACCACGCCGACGGCGAAGCCTGCCAAGTCGTATTCGCCTTCGGGATACATACCGGGCATTTCGGCGGTTTCGCCGCCGATAAGGGCGCAGCCGGATTCTTCGCAGCCTTGGGCGATGCCTTTAATCACGTCGGTAGCGCGGGCGACGTCGAGTTTGCCGCAGGCGAAATAGTCGAGGAAGAACAAAGGTTCTGCGCCTTGAACCAAAATATCGTTGACGCTCATGGCGACGAGGTCGATGCCGACGGTGTCGTGTTTGTCCCAATCGAAGGCGAGTTTGAGCTTGGTGCCCACACCGTCGGTGCCGCTGACGAGGACGGGATTTTTGTATTTTTTGCTGATTTCGACCAATGCGCCGAAGCCGCCCAAATCACCCAACACTTCGGGACGCATGGTGCGTTTGGCAAAAGGTTTGATGTTTTCGACCAGTTGGTCGCCTGCGTCAATATCGACGCCTGCGTCGCGGTAGCTGAGTGGAGTGCTCATGAATGGGTTCCTTATCGTGATTGGGACGGAAAAACGATGGGGCGTATTTTACCTTATTTTGCAGGCGCGGGCTTGGATTTTTCGGTGATTTTGTAAACAATCTGAGGTTTCAGACGACCCCGTTTATTCTGTTATACTGGACGGTCAGGGGTCGTCTGAAAACGATTGCGGCGGCTCCCGCTGAAACACACATGGAAAGGTTTTATGTATCAGAAAAAAACGCGCGGCATGAAGCCGTGGATCATTATGGGCTGCGTGATTGCGGCTTTTGTCTGGCTGCTGTACGCGCTGGGCGACATCCTGACGCCGTTTATTGTGGCGGCGGTGTTGGCTTATGTGTTGAATCCGCTGGTGGAATGGTTGCAGAAGAAAAAGATTAAACGCGGTCCCGCGTCCATGATGGTGATGGTATTCGCTTTGCTGTTGCTGCTGTCGCTGATGCTGATTATTGTGCCTATGCTGATCAACCAGTTTAACAATATGGTCAGCCGCATTCCCCAAATTGTCGATTTTACGCAAAACAGGCTGCTGCCTTGGCTGAATCATGTGGCGGGCAATTATGTGCATATCGATCAGGATTCGGTAGTCAAATGGTTGCAGTCGCATACGGGCGAATTGAGCAACACGCTCAAGGCTTGGATGCCGACGCTGATGCGCCAAAGCGGCAACGTCATCAGCGGCATGAGCAACCTGATACTGTTGCCGCTCTTGCTGTATTATTTCCTTTTGGACTGGAAACGCTGGTCTTACGGCATCAGCGCGTTGGTTCCGCGCCGCTTTATCGACACTTATACGCGTATCACCAGCAATATGGATGAAATTTTGGGCGAGTTCCTGCGCGGGCAGTTGATGGTGATGCTGATTATGGGGCTGGTGTACGGGGTCGGGCTGATGCTGGTCGGACTGGATTCCGGTTTCGCTATCGGTATGATTGCCGGTATTTTGGTGTTTATCCCGTATTTGGGCGCGTTTACCGGACTTTTGCTGGCAACCGTCGCCGCTTTGCTGCAATTTGGCACATGGAACGGTCTGATTATGGTGTGGGTAGTGTTCGCTATCGGACAATTCCTCGAGAGTTTTATCGTTACCCCAAAAATCGTCGGCGACCGCATCGGCCTGTCGCCGTTCTGGGTGATTTTCTCATTGATGGCTTTCGGACAACTCATGGGCTTCGTCGGCATGCTCGCCGGTCTGCCGCTTGCCGCCGTAACCTTAGTCTTGCTGCGCGAAGGTGTGAATGCTTATTTTCACAGCCGTTTTTACAAACACAAGTAAAAGGACAAAAAGGTCGTCTGAAATCAGATATGGGTTTTCAGACGATCTCCCTGCCTTTCTTCGACAGCCATGTTGAACAATTTTGCACTTTGGTTTATATCTGGTTTCCTGTCGATGTTGATATGGGAAGTGCTTCCCGTAGATGACGGATACAGCTTTCCAGAAAAAATGAAGGTATTAATCCTGTTTTCCATTTTCATGGCTGTTTTGCAAACCTTTTTCTTTCCGACACTCAATCCCTAAAATCACTTACACAAAGGACCATATGTTAGCCATCATCGGCGGCAGCAGCCTGACCAAGCTGCATGAACTGAACATCACCGACCGCAAAATCATCCGAACCCCCTACGGACTGACCAGCAGCCCCGTCTTAAGTGGCAAACTGGGCAGTCAGGACATCATCTTCCTTGCGCGGCACGGCTTCGGCCATACCGTTGCGCCGCACGAAATCAACTACCGCGCAAACATCTGGGCGTTGCATTCCATAGGCGCGGAATACATCGTCGCCGTTTCCTCCGTCATCAGCATCAACGACCGCTTTGAAAACGGCGCACTCGTCCTGCCCGACGACTTGATCGACTACACCTACGGTCGTAAAGACACCTTTTTTGAAGGACAGGAAGAACCGGTCGTACACACCGATTTTCTCGAACCCTACACTGCCGGGCTGCGCGAAAAAATCGTCGAACACGCGCAACAGCACCAAATGCCTTTATACACCCAAGCCGTTTACGGCTGCTTGCAAGGACCGCGCTGGCCGACCCGCGCCGAAATCCAACGTTACCGCCGCGACGGTGTGGACGTATTGGGCATGACCGGAATGCCCGAAGCCGTCCTCGCCCGCGAACTGGGCATCCAATACGCCCACTTCTGCGGCATCACCGACATCCGCTGCCTCAGCGGAGGGACGGAAGGGGCGGAATGCGGCTTGGAAACCGAGCTTGCCGTTGAAAAAATCCGCCGCCTGCTTGCCGGCTTGTAAATAACATCTTTTATGGAATGACTTTAAATACAGGACATGGCAATGAAACTGTGGGTAGCGTAAGCAGTACGAAGCTGATTCATCTGTTGTCTCATCATTGGGAATCATCTTTCTGAAGCTTAGGTGAGGCAATGCCGTATTGCTTCAAAGTTAATCCACTATGTTTTTCTCTTGATTCTTTAAACCATATAAAAAGGTCGTCTGAAAATTTTCAGACGACCTTTTGACTACGCTAGTTCAAACTTATTTTGCCAATTCGGCACGCAGTTTGTGGGTAACGTTCATCATCACTTGGAGTTGTTCCAGAGTTTCTTTCCAACCACGTGTTTTCAGACCGCAGTCAGGGTTCACCCACAGGCGTTCAACCGGTACGACTTCGATGGCTTTACGCAACAGGTGTTCTACTTCGGCTTCCGTCGGTACGCGTGGGCTGTGGATGTCGTAAACGCCCGGACCGATGTCGTTCGGGTATTTGAACTCGCCGAACGCGGTCAAGAGTTCCATGTCGGAACGCGAAGTCTCGATGGTAATCACATCGGCGTCCATAGCTGCGATGGCGGGCAGGATGTCGTTGAACTCAGAGTAGCACATATGGGTGTGGATTTGTGTGCTGTCTTCGCAACCGGTAGAGGACAGGCGGAAGGATTCGCCGGCCCAGTTCAGGTAGGCATCCCAATCGGCACGTTTCAAAGGCAGACCTTCGCGGATGGCAGGTTCGTCGATTTGGATGACTTTGATGCCTGCTTTTTCCAGATCCAATACTTCGTCGTTCAGGGCCAGTGCGATTTGTTTGCACACGGTAGAACGTGGGATGTCATTGCGGACGAAAGACCATTGCAGGATGGTTACGGGGCCGGTCAACATGCCTTTCATCGGGCGTTTGGTCAGGCTTTGTGCGTAAGTGGACCAAGCGACAGTCATGGCTTCAGGACGGCTTACGTCACCGAAGATGATCGGTGGTTTAACGCAGCGTGAGCCGTAGCTTTGTACCCAGCCGTATTGGGTGAACGCGAAACCGCTCAACAATTCGCCGAAGTATTCGACCATGTCGTTACGCTCGGCTTCGCCGTGTACCAATACGTCCAAGTCCAGTTTTTCTTGCTCTTCAACCACCAAGGCGATTTCTTTTTTCATCGCGGCTTCGTAATCGGCGGCAGACAGTTCGCCTTTTTTGAAGGCTGCGCGTGCTTGACGGATTTCGGTAGTTTGCGGGAAAGAACCGATGTTGGTAGTCGGCAGCAGAGGCAGGTTCAACCATGCTTGTTGCGCTTTGATACGGTCGGCAAACGGTGATTTGCGTTGGTCTGCGTTGGCAGGCAGGTCGGTCAGGCGTTTGGCAACGTCTGCGCGGTGGATTTCGCTGCTGTTGGCGCGTGAATCGGCGGCAGCTTGGCTGGCAGCGAGTTCTTCGGCAACGGAATCACGACCTTCGTTCAATGCGGCTTTCAGAACGCGCAATTCTTGGGTTTTTTGCAGGGTAAATGCCAACCAAGAGTACAGGTCGGGTTTGTTGGCTTTCAGTTTTTCTTCAACTGACAAGTCAAATGGGGTGTGCAACAGCGAGCAAGAGCTGGAAATCCACAAGCGGTCGCCCAGTTTGGCTTTCAGAGGCTCGACAGTTTCCAAAACTTTATTCAGGTTGGCGCGCCAGATGTTGCGGCCATCGATAATGCCGGCAGACAGAACTTTGTCGTAGTCGGCGAACGCGTCCAGTTGTTCGGGAGCGCGTACCAAGTCGATATGCAGGCCGTCAACAGGCAGTGCTTTCAGCAATGCGGCGTGTTCGGCAACGGAACCGAAGTAAGTGCTCAACAGGATTTTGGCGTTTACTTTGCTCAAAGTAGCGTAAACGTCTTTGTAGGCTTCTACCCATTCTTTAGGCAGGTCAACAGCCAATGCAGGCTCGTCGATTTGAATCCATTCAGCACCGGCTTCAACCAAAGCGTTCAGGATTTCAACGTAAACGGGCAGCAGTTTTTGCAACAGGCTCAGGCGGTCGAATTCGACTGCGCCTTTTTCTTTACCTACCCACAGGAAGGTCAGCGGGCCGACGATGGTTGGTTTGGCTTTCAGGCCGAGGGCTTGGGCTTCTTTCAGTTGTTGAACGTAGTGATTGGCGTTCGCTTTAAATTCGGTATCGGCGTGGAATTCAGGCACCAGATAGTGATAGTTGGTGTCGAACCATTTAGTCATTTCGATGGCGAATTGGTCTTTGTTGCCGCGAGCCAGTTGGAAGAATTGTTCCAAAGACAGGTTTTGGCTGTCGAAGCCGAAACGGGCAGGAATCGCGCCGGTAGCGACTTGCAGGTCGAGGATGTGGTCGTAGAAAGTGAAATCGCCTACGGCAACGTAATCGGCGTTGGCGGCGGCTTGGTGTTTCCAGTTTTTCTCGCGCAGGTCTCTGGCAACGTCAAGCAGCTCTTGTTCGCTGATTTCTTTGCGCCAGTATTTTTCTTGGGCGAATTTCAATTCACGGAAGGCGCCGACACGCGGGAAGCCTGAGAAATGTAATGTTGTCATGTTGAACTCTCCAGTTGGATTTTGTAAGGACCGGTTCAATCCGAATCGGTCGGTATTGTAAATCAGAATAGGGCGGATGGGGCGGCGTTTTATTTTTCAGACGACCTCTGAGGTCGTCTGAAACCGTTTTCGGCTTTAAGGACGCACGCCTAAAATATGGCAGATGGCGTAAGTCAGCTCGCTGCGGTTGAGCGTGTAGAAGTGGAAATCTTTCACGCCTTCGCGGGACAGGACTTTGACCATGTCGATGGCGATACTTGCCGCCACCAGATTGCGCGTGCCTTGGTCGTCGTCCAAGCCTTCATACATTTGCGACAGCCATTTCGGGATTTTGACGTTGGTTACTTGCGCCATTTTGCCGAGTTGCTTGAAGTTGGTAACAGGCAGGATGCCGGGAACGATTTCGACGTCGATGCCCAACATCACACAGCGGTCGCGGAAGCGCAGGTAGCGTTCTACGTCGAAGAAGAATTGGGTGATGACATGGTTTGCACCTGCATCGATTTTGCGCTTCAGATTAATCAGGTCGGCTTGTGCGGATTTCGCTTCGGGATGCACTTCGGGGTATGCCGCTACGGAGATGTCGAAGTCGGCGACGGAGCGCAGGAGTTTGACCAAGTCTTCGGCGTAAAACGGTTTTTTCTCATAACCGGGCGGCTCGTCGCCGCGCAGGGCGACGATACGGCGGATGCCGCTGTCCCAATAGTCTCTGGCGATTTGGCGCAATTCGTCGGGAGAGGCGTCGATGCCGGTCAGGTGCGGCGCGGCTTCCAAGCCGGTTTCCTGTTGGATGCGTTTGACGATGCTGTGCGTACGGTCGCGTTCGCCGGAGTTTGCGCCGTAGGTTACGGAGACGAATTTTGGATGCAGGGTTTGCAGGCGATGGATGGAGTCCCACAGCATGGTTTCCATTTGCTCGTTTTTCGGCGGGAAAAATTCGAACGAAACGTTGATGTCGCCTTTCAAATCGGAAAGGCTGTTATTTAACGCATTGATTTCTTTTGCGTAACTCATTTGCTGCGTACCTCGGTTGTCTTTTTTAAACGTTTTCAGGCTGGTATGATAAATTTGCCTTGTGTATGAGTCAAATTCAAAATTTTCAGAAAGTTTATGAATTATTTTAATGTAGGTACCGTTGAACCTGTTCCTATTTATATGAGGACAGGCTGAGAAGAAAATACCTATTCAGAGATGTGGGGATGTTTTGAAATTAAATAACTTTCAATGTCCGGTATTTCACTTGAGCAGCGGCATCGACGGAATATTTCGCATTTGAATTTGCACGAAGCCCGTTAAAACGTCGTCTGAAAATTTTTCAGACGACGTCTTTGTCTTTAGCTTGCAAACGATACAGCTTCACTCAGCCTCTTCAATCCATGCCTGTTGTACGGCTTCGAGGATGCGTTCGCCGCAGCGTGCGGGATCGTCGTCGAAGTCAGGCAACGCCATAATCAGGTCGCGCAACTGGGTGAAGCGAACGGTTTTAGGGTCGATGCTGTCGCCGTGCAGGTCGTAGAGTTCTTCGGCGATGCGTTGGGTGTCTGTCCATTTCATGATGTCGTTCCTTTTGGATTGTCCGAATTTTCGATTCAGGTTTCAGTTGTAGGAGTATTTTAATGCTTCTATAAACCGAGCGGCAGGCTTTTGTTCAGCCGTTTTAGGCAATGATGAGGCATACAGGGTAATAGGCGGCTTGGGTAAGCGCTTGTCTGCAATGCCAAATGCTTCCGAAATCGCACATGGTATTTTCCTATGTAATATTTTCATTTCAGACGCTTAAAACATTTTGCTGACTTTCACTTAGAAAAATTTACATTTTGTCATGCAACCAAATCATATGGAATGGTTCTTAAAGTAATCCATTACAGTATGAATAAGAGGAAATTGATGAATAACACACTCAATGCCAAATTATCCAAACTTATTTACGCGCTCGCTTCCGATGACCCCAATTATCTTGCCAAAGCGGGCGTGTTCGACCGCTTGCTGCTGCTTATCCGCGAGCTTTATCAGATGCTGGACGAGAGCGAAGGGCTGAATCGGCTTTCGCTGCGCCTGCGTTATGGCAAGCGTTATGGCATGATTGCTTTGGATGCCGCCGCGCCTGGCGAAGATGCGGGCGCTTTGCGTTTGAAACGCTGGATGGTGTATTCGCGCATTGCGGAACGCATCGTCGGCTGCGGCAACGACTTGTCTGTCGCGCTTGACGACATGGTGGTGGAAAACGAAGAAGCGAAACAGCGTTATACAGATGCCGCAAACGAAATCATCAAACGCTTCGGCTTGGCGGGCTATGTACCCGAGCCGCCGAAATCCGTGGCAGCCGCTGCGCAAAACGAGCCTGCGCCGAAGCCCGAACCTAAGAGCATTATTACCCGCCGCGGCAGTAGCCTCAGTATGCTCAATGTTAAAGGCGAGGTGGAACGTTACCCGGTTGCCCAAGCTGCTTCGTCAATGAAGATTTCTCACTTGAAATTTGTTGTTTCCCGCTCCAAATAACGGTTGAATGGTTTAACGGTTTAATAAAGCTTTAACGGAAGGTCGTCTGAAAACGGTCGGTAAGGCAGTTTTCAGACGACCTTTTGTTTGGTTAAAATTTGGCAGAGGTCGTCTGAAAATTGCTGTATCCGTTTCAGACGACCTCTTTGCATCAATGATCTTCGCGCGCGTGGTTGATGGTGTATTTGGGGATTTCGACCACCAAATCTTCGTCGGCGACAACCGCCTGACAGCTCAGGCGCGAGTCGGCTTCCAAGCCCCATGCCTGGTCGAGCAGGTCTTCTTCCAATTCGGTCGGCTCTTCCAAGCTGTCGAAGCCTTTGCGGATGATGACGTGGCAGGTGGTACAGGCGCAGGATTTTTCGCAGGCGTGATCGACTTCGATGTCGTGGTCGAGCAGCACGTCAAGGACGGTTTTGCCTTCGGGGGCGTCTTTGATGACTGCGCCTTCGGGACATAATACGGCGTGTGGGAGTACGGTGATTTTGGGCATTTTTATTGTCTCTTGTAATGAGTGGGTAGGGTTTGTCAGTCGTTTTAAGACGACCTTTTGCGATGAAGGGGTCGTCTGAAACCATTTATAACATGATACCTTTGCTTTTTAAATTTTCCAGACATTCGTCCAGATACGCATCATCGTGTTCGGGGTAAATCGGCGAATCGGCAGCTTGGATATCGTGTGCGGGATAAGGGGTAACCGCTTTGCCGCGATACAGCGGGTCTTTCCACAGCGGGTCGGGTTTGTAGCCGCGTTTTTCCATTTCTTCCATAATCAGCGCGTGATACTGATAGAGTTTGTCAGGCGAATGGGTGAAAACGTAATTCACCGTCGCGTGCGGTCTGCCCCAGCCTGCTCCGCGAAGTGCGGCGCATTCGCGGTGTTGCCCTAGAAGCTGGCCGCGGGGAAGCAGGGGAATGAGGGTTTGGTGCCAGAGTCTCATAGAAGAAATCGTTTCAGATTGGATATTAGATTTTCAGACGACCTTTGTGTCTTTCGGGGTCGTCTGAAACCGGTTAACCATCAAATATTATCGACACTTTGCCCAGTCAACGCACGTTGGATGTTGCGGTTCATGCGTTTGGCGGCGAAGTTGTCAGTGCTGCGGCTGAGTTTGGCGACGGCGGCGCGGATGTCTTCGGCGTTGCCGTCTTTCAGACGACCTTGCAAATCGGCGATGTCTTGCTGGATTTGTGCAAGCTCTTCGGCATCAAGCAAATCGCTATCCAACTCAAGGGCGGCGTTGACGGCGTCGGTCAGGCTTTCGGCTTCTACCACGGCTTCGGCGCGGGCGCGTGCCGCCATGTCTTCGGCGGCGTTGCTCATGCTATCTTTGAGCATTTGGGTGATAGTGTCGTCGTCCAAGCCGTAGGAAGGTTTGACTTCGATTTGCGCCTGTACGCCGGTGCTTTGTTCTTGGGCGGAAACGGACAGCAAGCCGTCGGCGTCCACTTGGAAGGTAACGCGGATACGCGCCGCGCCCGCGGTCATGGGCGGAATGCCGCGCAGGGTGAATTTGGCAAGGCTGCGGCAGTCGGAGACAAGTTCGCGCTCGCCTTGTACGACGTGTATCGTCATGGCGGTCTGGCCGTCTTTGAAGGTGGTGAAATCCTGCGCGCGCGCGGTGGGGATGGTGGAATTGCGCGGGATGATTTTTTCGGCGAGTCCGCCGTAGGTTTCCAAACCGAGCGACAAGGGGGTAACGTCCAGCAGCAGCCATTCGCCGTCGGTTTTGTTGCCGGCAAGGACGTTTGCCTGTATGGCGGCGCCGAGCGCGACAACTTCGTCGGGGTTGAGGTTGTTCAGCGGGGTTTGTCCGAAGAAGGTGGCGACCGCTTGTTGGACGTGCAGCATACGGGTGGAACCGCCGACCATAATCACGCCTTTGATGTCGGCTTTCGTCACGCCCGCGTCTTTCAGGGCCTGTTTGACCGGCTCTATGGTTTTTTGCACCAAGTTTTGCGTCAGGTGGTGAAACTCTTGGCGGGTAATGACGGTATGGATTTTGCGGCCGTCTGAAAGCGTGGCTTCGACGACGGCTTCGGTTTGGCCGGTCAGTTGTTCTTTGGCGGTGCGGACAAGGGAAAGCAGAAGCTGGCTGTCGCGCTCGTTGAGTTTGGAAAGGTCGTTTTGTTCGAGCAGGTGGCAGAACAGGCGGTGGTCGAAATCGTCGCCGCCCAATGCGCTGTTGCCGCCGGTGGCTTTGACTTCAAACAGCCCTTTGGTCAGTTGCAATACGGATACGTCGAATGTGCCGCCACCCAAGTCGTAAACGACAAACGTGCCTTCCGAGGCGTTGTCCAGCCCGTAGGCAATCGCAGCGGCGGTCGGCTCGTTGAGCAGGCGCAATACGTTTAAGCCCGCCAAACGCGCGGCATCTTTGGTGGCTTGGCGTTGTGCATCGTCGAAATAGGCGGGAACGGTAATGACGGCGCCGACCAAATCGCCGCCCAATGTTTCTTCGGCACGCGCTTTGAGGGCTTTGAGGATTTCAGACGACACTTCGATAGGCGTTTTGGCACCTTGGCGGGTGTTCAGCTCGACCACGCGCTCGTTGGGCGTGAACCGGTAGGGCAGGTATTGCGCGTCCTGCGCGAGGTCGGCAAGCGTGCGGCCGATAAGGCGTTTGGCGGAACTGACTGTGTTCAGCGGGTCGGTTTTTTGGGCGGAAAGGGCGGTTTTGCCGACTTCGACGGCATCGCCTTCGCCGTAGCGTACAACGGAGGGCAGGGTGGTGCGCCCGTCAATATCGGTCAGACAAACCGGGCTGCCGCTGCGGACGGTGGCAACCAGGCTGTTGGTCGTACCCAAGTCGATGCCGACGGCGAGGCGGTGTTGATGCGGAGCGGCGGACATGCCGGGTTCGGAAATCTGCAAAAGAGCCATGATTGTGTGCCTTTTGATGCTGTATTTATTAGGATAGGTCGGTATTTTAACAGATTTCGGGCGGATAGTTGAGTGGTTTGGTAGGGAATTGCGATAATCGGATTCCGTTTATTTATAAAGGTCGTCTGAAATTTCCCTACTGCGCCAAATCCGATAAAATCCGATTTTACTATTATGATAATTTTTAGGACACGCCGTGCAAGGACTTGATTATTGCCGTCAGAAGGCAGAAGAAAGCCGCTCCAGTTTTTTATCGGGCTTCCGTTTCCTGCCGCAGGAAAAGCGGGATGCGATAACGGTTTTGTATGCTTTTTGCCGCGAATTGGACGATGTGGTCGATGGCTGTTCCGATCCGAATGTGGCGCAGGCGACGCTGAACTGGTGGCGCGGCGATTTGGACAAGGTATTCGGTGGTATGATGCCGGAGCATCCGGTCAATCAGGCTTTGCGGCAGGTGAAGGAAACATTCAAGCTGCCGAAATATGAATTGGAAGCCTTAATCGAGGGGATGCAGATGGATTTGGTTCAGGCGCGTTACGGCAGTTTTGAAGAGTTGAAACTGTATTGCCACCGCGTCGCTGGCGTAGTCGGCTGCCTGATTGCGTGGATTTTGGGATTTTCAGACGACCGAACGCTGGAATACGCCGATAAGATGGGGCTGGCGTTGCAACTGACAAACATTATCCGCGATGTCGGTGAAGATGCGAGAAATGGTCGGATTTACCTGCCGATGGAGGAAATGCAGCGGTTTGACGTACCTGCAAGCGTGATTATGCAGTGTAAGCCGACGGATAATTTTGCCGAACTGATGCGCTTTCAAGTTTCACGCGCCCGCGAGACTTATCGTGAGGCGATGTCGCTCTTGCCCGCTGCCGATAGAAAATCCCAAAAAGTCGGGTTGGTGATGGCGGCGATTTATTACGCGTTGCTGAACGAAATCGATCTCGACGGCGCGCAAAACGTCTTGACTTATAAAATTGCCATTCCTTCGCCGCGCAAAAAGCGTATTGCCCTGAAAACCTGGTTATTCGGATTTAAGCCATGAACACTCCGCATCTTCGCCCGAAAATTGCCGTCGTCGGTGCAGGCTGGGCAGGTTTGTCCGCCGCAATATCGTTGGCGCGCCGTGCTGATGTTACCGTGTTTGAAGCAGGTCGGCAGGCTGGGGGTAGGGCGCGTACTTTGGTTGGAAACGCTGACGGATTCAGCTTTTTGGACAATGGGCAGCATATTTTGCTCGGTGCGTATCACGGCGTATTGACGCTGATGGAACACATCGGTGTTGACCCAGAAGCCACGTTCTGCCGTTTGCCCCTGCAATGGCATATGTACGAAGGTTTGCAGTTTCAAAGTACGAATCTTCCTTCGCCGCTGCATATTTTGACCGGCATATTGCGTGCTAAAAACATTTCGTTTTCGCTGAAAATTAGGTTGTTATCCGATATGGGGGCGTTGCAGCGTTACGCACGCGGCAAGCGTGCTGATTTGGCTGTTGCCCAATGGCTGCGGCAGCGCAATGTTCCGCGCAGGCTGGTTGCAGAGTTTTGGCAGCCGCTGGTGTGGGGTGCGCTCAATACGCCGTTGGAACACGCGAGTCTGCGCATACTATGCAATGTGTTGTCTGACGGCGTGTGGGCAGACAAACCAGGCAGCGATTACCTTTTACCCAAGCGCGATTTAGGTGCAATTATCGCCGAGCCTGCGTTGGCAAAACTCAAGCAATTCGGGGCGGACATCCGTCTTGAAACCCGTGTAGGTCGTCTGAAAAACTTTCCTGACGGACGCATTGTTGTGAATGATGAGGCTTTTGATGCCGTTATTGTTGCGACTGCGCCGTATCATGCCGTCCATCTTTTCCCTGAAGATACTCCCGACTATATTCAGACGACCTATCAAAACCTCCGCTACCACTCGATTACTACCGTTTATCTTCGCTATGCTGTTCCCGTCCATCTGCCCGCGCCGCTGACCGGATTTGCCGATGGCACGGCTCAATGGCTGGTGTATCGCGGCGCACTCGGTTTGCCGATAAACGAAGTCGCCTCCGTCATCAGCGTTTCCGATTATGTAGGCGCGTTCAAAAGTCAAGAATGGGCGGAGAAAGTCCATGCCGACGTAAAACGCATCTGCCCTTATTTGGACGAACCCGAAGCCGTCCGTGTTATCACCGAAAAACGGGCGACCACAGCCTGCACGCCTGATTCCAGCCCCCCCGATTTTGCTTGGTTGCACCAACGGCGCATCTATCTGGCAGGCGACTACCTGCACCCGCACTATCCGGCTACGTTGGAAGCGGCGGTACAGTCAGGTTTAATGGCGGCGGAAAGGTGTTTGGCAGATTTCGGATTAATATAAAGGTCGTCTGAAACTTAAATCCGAGTTTCAGACGACCTATTCCGAGTGCCTTTACAAGACACGGCAAACCGTTAAAATATCTTAAATCCCTTAAATTTCACAATCAAGGAAGAATTATGCCGACATTGCAAAATAAAACGATTCTGGTAACCGGAGCATCGCAAGGCCTGGGCGAACAGGTGGCCAAAGCCTATGCCGAAGCGGGGGCGACCGTGATTTTAGTTGCGCGCCATCAAAAAAAGCTGGAAAAAGTTTATGATGCGATTGTCGAAGCAGGCTGTCCCGAGCCGTTTGCCATTTGTTTCGATCTAATCGGCGCGGAAGAAAAAGAATTCGAACAATTTGCCGCGACCATCGGCGAAGCGATTCAGGGCAAACTCGACGGTATCGTCCATTGCGCCAGCTATTTTTACGCGCTCTCGCCTTTAGATTTCCAAACCGTCGCCGAATGGGTCAACCAATACCGTATCAACACCGTTGCACCGATGGGGCTGACCCGCGCACTACTCCCGCTGCTGAAGCAGTCGCCCGACGCGTCCGTCATCTTCGTAGGCGAGAGCCACGGCGAAACCCCGAAAGCTTACTGGGGCGGTTTCGGTGCATCCAAAGCCGCATTGAATTATTTGTGTAAAGTGGCCGCCGACGAATGGGAACGCTTTGAAAACCTGCGTGCCAATGTTCTGGTCCCCGGTCCGATTAATTCGCCGCAACGCATCAAATCCCATCCCGGCGAATCGAAGAGCGAACGTAAAAACTACGAAGACGTATTGCCCCAGTTTGTTTGGTGGGCAAGTGAAGAGAGCAGGGGGCGAAGCGGCGAAATCGTTTATCTTTGATTTGCTTCTACCGTAATTTGAAAGGTCGTCTGAAAAGGTTTCAGACGATTTTTTCATTGCTTCTTTATTCGCTCATGAAGCCTTCCTCAACCTGCCTTAAGGTTTTATGCGGATTACGGCGTGCTTGCTGCACAAACCAATACGGAGCAAAGATTGCAGTTGCACCGTGTGGTAGAGTATGGCAAAAGTCAAAACATTACAGTCAAAATTACGGAGATCGAATAAATGACTTTCAATCAAGAACAAGATTATTGGGCTGGCTATAAGGCAAATGAAAGAGCCTTGATTATTCAAACATGGTCAGGATTTGGGCGATATGCTCCAGACCACCTATATCCCCCTCATATCCTGCCATTGGATACCGACAATGGAACTTTAGGCACGACAGTCTTACAAGCATTGGCGAACAGCAGGACGTTAGACAACGAAGCTGAACGTATTGATTTTTTAAAACAGGAAAGTTTTAAACCACGTTATGAGGATTGGGTTGCCAACCTATGCGGGAACTTGGGCTATAAAACCAGACGCGCCCTATTTAAAAACATGATGAGCGGGGATATTTGGCTGCACAACGGCTGCCTGAAAATCAGCCCGAGCCGCCATGTCAAGCTGGAAGCGTGGGATGCCATTGATGCAGACGATGTAATTTTATCATTGGATAACAGCCCTGAAGAAATTGGTGTAGGCTTAAGGTTGGCATTGAGCTGCTGCCGATAATATTTGGCAAAAGGTCGTCTGAAAGCCGGAAACTTTTTTCAGACGATCTTTTTTATCACACTCAAAGCCCGCGTGTATACCGCACACACCTTACCTGCACAGGTTTAATGCGGGCTACGGCTTGCTGAAGATAAAGTTATTAAGGAATTTGGCAAATATGGAAAAGATTGAGAAATTTAAATCTGAATTATTAGATAACATCTTTGAGTACATCCAGTGTATATCCATTTTTGTCTATAAGAGAAATATATATTATTTGATTGATTATAAAGAAAATTTCATATTAAACATGAAATTAGACTTAGATTTGGATTTTAAAAACGGGAATATTACGTTAGAACAATATCAGGATGAAATGAATAGTTGTTATTACCGAAATGGCATCTGGCAATTAACTAAGGACAATTTCGAAAGCTATCTTCAATCAGAGTCAGTCATTGAATTAAAAAAGGATGAATTGAAGGAACTGATGTTTCAGGGGTTTACTTCTGATGAAGCGGTAAGGTTATATTCCGTTGTCGAAAATAAGTTGTCGTACAATAAACCTATCTCGGATTCCAGCAAACAAAGTGATTTCTTAAAAATCAATCAGATTTCTTCGAGACTGCCGTTGTTTTATATTAATTTTGATACGGAAGTTTACCTTCATATGGATTGGGACAGATGCCATGAAGATTATGTCTATGATGGTTGGTTTTCTAAGGCGATGGACTTTGGGTATTTGATACCGGACGAATTTTGTTATTGGAAAATCGAAGGACGGGATTATTGGAAATTTCGGCAATTATAAAAATAAATAAATGATACAAGTCGTAGTCTGCCCAAAACTGAAGGTGGGGGCTGAGGCACGCACGAGGTTCAACAAGTGATATTTCGCATCATTTGATAATAGGTCGTCTGAAAGTTGGAAAATCGTTTCAGCAGGCGTAGGTCGGATTCTCGAATCCGACAGCTTCATGGGAGAGATTTGATCGGATACAAGTGTCCGACAGCTTTATGCGGAAGGTTTTGTCGGATACAAGTATCCGACCTACAAATTTTGGATAAGGAAAGGTCGTCTGAAAATTTTTCAGACGACCTTTTCTTTATCAAACTCTACTTTGCTACCACTCTTTCTTTCAAAGTCTTCAACACATTCTTCACGGTGTTAATCCTGACTTCGATATTTTCCATCTCGGCTGTAAATCTTAACTTATCCGCCCCTGCCAGCCGGTATTTTTTATCCGTCTGAATCAGCAGGATGATTTCTGTCGGGTCGATTTGGTGATTTTTGCCGAAGGTAATGGTGACGGCTTCGCCGGTGGCGTCGATGGCGTCTATGCCCAATTCTTTTGCGGCGAGCCGCAGGTGGTGGCTTTCGATGAGGGTTTTGACGGGTTGTTCGGGCAGGCCGAAGCGGTCAACGAGTTCTTCGTGTATCGCGTTGATTTGCTGCACGGTTTCGCAGACGGCGAGGCGTTTGTAGAGGACGAGCCGTTCGTGGATGTCGGGGCAGTAGCTTTCGGGCAGCAGGGCGGGGCTGTGCAGTTTGATTTCGGTGGTGATACCCAACGGTGCGTCGAGGTCGGGCTGGCGGCCTTTTTTGAGGTCGCGCACGGCTTGTTTGAGCATTTCGGTGTAGAGCGTGAAGCCGACCTGTATCATTTCGCCGGATTGCCCTTCGCCGAGGATTTCGCCTGCGCCGCGGATTTCTAAATCCTGCATGGCGAGGGTGAAGCCTGCGCCGAGTTCGTCTGCCACCGCGATGGCGTCGAGGCGTTTTTCTGCGTCTTTGGTGATGTATTCGGGTGTGAGCAGGTAGGCGTAGGCTTGGTGGTGGCTGCGGCCGACGCGCCCGCGAAGCTGGTGCAGTTGCGCCAGTCCGAATTTGTCGGCGCGGTTGATGATGATGGTGTTGGCGTTGGGGATGTCGATGCCGGTTTCGATGATGGTGGAGCAGAGCAACACGTTGAATCTTTGCTGCAAAAAGTCGCGCATGACTTGTTCCAGCTCGCGCTCGCGCAGTTGTCCGTGCGCCACGCCAATGCGGGCTTCAGGCAGCAGGGTTTCCAACCGCTCGCGCATATTCTCAATCGTATCCACTTCATTGTGCAGGAAAAACACTTGTCCGCCACGTTTGAGTTCGCGCAACACGGCTTCGCGCACGCTGCCTTCGCTGAACGGTTTGACAAAGGTTTTGACGGCGAGGCGGCGGCTGGGCGCGGTGGTAATCAGCGAGAAGTCGCGCAGACCTTCGAGCGCCATGCTGAGGGTGCGCGGAATCGGCGTGGCGGTCATGGTGAGGATATCGACATTGGCGCGCAGGCGTTTGAGCTGCTCTTTTTGGCGCACGCCGAAGCGGTGTTCTTCGTCGATAATCACTAAACCTAAGTTTTTGAATTTTATGTCGTCCTGCACCAATTTGTGCGTGCCGATAACGATATCGACCGTGCCGTCCGCCATGCCTTCGAGCGCGGCTTTGGTGGCTTTGCTGTTGTTAAAACGCGAAAGGCTGGCGACTTTCACGGGAAAATCGGCGAAGCGGTCGGCGAAATTTTGCGCGTGCTGCTCGACCAGAAGCGTAGTCGGAGCGAGTACGGCGACCTGTTTGCCGCCCATCACCGCCACAAACGCGGCGCGCAGGGCAACTTCGGTTTTGCCGAAACCGACATCGCCGCACACAAGGCGGTCCATCGGCTTCGCCTGCGTCAGGTCTTTAATCACGGCGGCAATGGCGGCGGCCTGGTCTTCGGTTTCTTCGTAGCCGAAGCCGTCGGCAAACGCCTGATAGTCCATCTCGTTGATTTCAAACTTGTGTCCCGATTGGGCGGCGCGTTGGGCGTAGAGGTTGAGCAACTCGGCGGCGGTGTCGCGCGCTTTTTCGGCGGCTTTGCGTTTAGCCTTGTTCCACGCGCCGCTGCCGAGCTTGTGCAGGGTGACGTTTTCATGCGCTTGGCCGGAGTAGCGGCTGATTAAATGCAGTTGCGAAACAGGCACATAAAGCTGCGCTTCGCCCGCGTATTCGAGCAACATCATTTCGTTGGTTTCGCCGCCCAAATCCATCGTTACCAAGCCCATATAGCGCCCGATGCCGTGTTCTTCGTGTACGACAGGATCGCCGATGTTGATTTCGGCAAGGTCGCGCAACAGGCCGTCTGAAACGGCGGCGTGTTTCTTGCGGCGGTTGTGGACGCGCGAACGGGCGACGTATTGGTAGAGCTCGGATTCAGTGATGACGGCGATGGCACCTTGAGCGGCAACTGCTTTGCCCTCTCCCCAACCCTCCCCCACGAGAGAGGGGGCAGGCTGCTGTCGGATTTGCTCGTGCAGATCACTTGCGACGGGATGCAGGCTGCTTTTGGTTTTCAGGTTGTCTGAAACGGCGGCGGCACTTTGTTCCCTCTCCTGCGGGAGAGGGCTAGGGAGAGGGTTTGTTGCGGCTGCGGGAAATTTGGTTTGGTCGGTAACCGCTTTGCCTTCTCCCTCAGAGGCAGGAGTGGGTTGCTGTTGGCTCGGAGAGTGCAGCCCGCCCAGTTTGAACCCGTATGCCAACGGCGCAACCGTAATCATCAGTGGCTCGTGCGCCGATAAAAAGCCCTGCCAGTCGGACACAGGTTTGGCTTTCAAACCGTTTTGCTGCAAGAAGCCGAGCATGGTTTCGCGCCGTCCCAGACTTTCGGCACACAGCAAAATCCGTCCTTCAAAGGTCGTCTGAAAATCCTTCAATGCCTGCAACGGCTCGTCGGATTGGCGGTTGACGGCAAGGTCGGGCAGGGTGTGTTCCTTGCCGGAAACATCGGGCAGCACTTGTCCGTAGTTTTTCAGACGGCCTGCGAACACATCGGCAGAGAGATACAAATGCTGTGGAAGCAAAGGCGGATAAGTTTCGTCGCCCTGCGCCATGGCGTAACGCGATTTGACGTCGCTCCAAAAGCGGTTGGCTTCGGCGTGAACGTCGCCCAATGAAACAAACAACGCATCTTCGCCGATATAGTCAAACAGCGTTTCCAGCTCGTTTTCAAAAAACAGCGGCAGATAATATTCCACGCCTGCGCCGAAGTGGCCGTTGCTGACGGCTTTGTACACGGCGGCATCGTTCGGATTGCCATCGACTTCTTCGCGGAAGCGGCTGCGGAAGATTTTTTGCGCCTCGCTGTCGGTGGGGAATTCGTGCGCCGGCAGCAGGCGGATTTCGGAAACGGGGGAGATGGTGCGCTGTGTGTCCGTGTCAAAGGTTTTGATGCTGTCGATTTCATCGTCGAACAAATCAATGCGGTAGGGCATTTCGCTGCCCATCGGGAACAAATCGACAATGCCGCCGCGCACGGCAAACTCGCCCGCCGCGACAACATGGGAAACATGGTTGTAGCCCGCATTCACCAAATCGGTTTTCAGACGGCCTATATCCAAAGTCTGCCCCGTTTTCAGCCAAAACGTGCGCCCCGCCAGAAACGGCACGGGCGGCAGCTTCTGCATCGCTGTGGCAACCGGCACGAACAACACGTCCGCCGCGCCGCTCTTAATCTGCCACAACGCCGACAGCCGCTCCGACACCAAATCCTGATGCGGCGAAAAACGCTCGTAAGGCAGCGTTTCCCAGTCCGGCAGGAACACAGCCGTATCGTGCGGACGGAAAAACCGCCATGCCGTCTGAAGGCGCAACGCCTGTTCCGCATCTTGGGTCAGTACGACTTTGAGCCGCTTATGCGGCAGATAACGCGCCAAAGCCAGCGGCAGCGAGCCTTGCGAAAGATTGAGCCAACGGGATTTTTCACGGGGTTTGGGGATAGGGTAGTTCATGGCGTAGGAACAATGGCTTGCGGCAGCCGGAAAATTTTTCGGGCTGCCGAGATGGGTTGTAAAAGCGGGATTTTAGCAGATTAACAGTGGGTGTAAGGGATAGGATGGTTTGGGTGATTTTCAGACGACCTTTTTAGTTTTTCAACCTTGTTTGCGCCTCGTCTGAAAAAACTCCTGCAAAACGGCTTTGCATTCGTCTTCCAAGATGCCGCCTTTGATTGCCGTGTGTTTGTTCAGCAGCGGGTTGGCAAACAGATTGACTACGCTGCCTGCCGCGCCGGTTTTGGGTTCTGCCGCGCCATAGATGACGCGGCGGACGCGGGCTTGGATGATGGCGGAGGCGCACATGGCGCAGGGTTCGAGCGTGATGTAGAGGTCGCACTCGTCGAGGCGGTAGTTTTGAAAGGCGGCACCTGCGGCGGCAAGGGCGCGGATTTCGGCGTGGCGGCTGATGTCGTGGTCGTTGACGCAGGTGTTGTGGGCGGCGGCGATGATTTGATTGTTGGAGACAACGACCGCGCCGACGGGGATTTCGCCGATGAGGGCGGATTGTTCTGCCTGCACCAAAGCGGCGCGCATGAAGGTTTCCATTTCAGACGACGTGGGGAAGACGGAGACGGGCGGATGGTTTTTAACGGCTTGTTCCAAAGCGTTTTTGTGTGTTTGCGGCAGGTCTTGCGGTTTGATACCGAGCAACAGGGCTTCGAGTTGCCAAAGCGTGCTGCGGGTAACGGTCAGTCCGGCGGCCTTGAGCAACAGGAAGGCTTGGACAGAACCCGTGTCGCGCAGCTCTTCTATACTGCGGATGCCAAGCGATTGCAGGGCGGCTAAGGTTTGCGGGGCGACGGGCGGTGTGGTCAACAGGGTCAGCATGGCGTTTTAGATTTGGAAATGGCGGCGGACGAGTGCCAAGGTCGTCTGAACGTGGTCGCCGTCGGTATAGGGGTCGATGCTGTGCGCCAATGGGATTTTGCGCAGCCAAGTGAGTTGGCGTTTGGCAAGCTGGCGGGTGGCGGCAATGCCTTTTTCGACAAAGGTGTCGTAATCGGTCAAGCCTTCGAGGTAATCCCATGCCTGCCGGTAGCCGACGCAGCGCATAGAAGGCATATCGGCGGTCAGTTCGGGATATTTTTGGCGCAGGGCGCGCATTTCGTCGATGAAGCCTTGTTCCAACATTTGTGTAAAACGGCGGGCGATGTTTTCGTGCAGCAAGGCGCGGTTTTCGGGAATCAGGGCGGTGGTGCAGAGGTCGAGCGGCGGGGTGTAGTCGGCTTTTTCGGCAAAATGCACACTCAAGGGCTTGCCGGTCAGGCGGTACACTTCCAAAGCGCGTTCGATACGTTGGCTGTCGTTTGGTTTCAGACGACCTGCGGTTTCAGGGTCTATGGTTTGCAGGCTTTGATACAGATTCGCCAAGCCGTATCGTTGTTTTTCTTCCTGCAACTGGGCGCGCACGGCGGGATCGGCTTCGGGCAGGTCGTTCAAGCCTTCGGTCAGTGCGTGGAAATACATCATCGTTCCGCCAACAATCAAAGGCAGCCTGCCGCGCGCACGGATTTCCTCCGCCAGCCGCACGCAGTCGCCGACAAACTCCGCCGCGCTGTAAGACTTGGTCGGCGGGATGATGTCGATAAGGTGGTGCGGCACGGCATCAAGCTCGGCGGCGGTCGGCTTTGCCGTGCCGATGTCCATATCGCGGTACACCAGCGCGGAATCGAGGCTGATGATTTCGACCGGCAGGGCTTCGGCGATTTTCAAGGCAAGGGCGGTTTTCCCGCCGGCAGTCGGGCCGGGGATGGCAAAGGCTTTTGGGGTGTTCATATCAAAAGGGGCGTGGGGAAACGGACGGATTATAGCAAAAGGTCGTCTGAAAACGGTTCGGCGTTGGATTGCGGAACGATATTTTCAGACGACCTTTTTGTTTGGGCAAACGTTCTCCCGCTTTAAACCGCGTCGGTCAGCGATGAGAACACTTCAAAATAAGTCGGAAAGGTTTTATGGGTGCATTTCGGGTCGTTGATGACGACGGGTACGCCCAACAGGGAAACCAGCGAGAAACACATCGCCATGCGGTGGTCGTCGTAAGTGTCGATGACGGCGTCGGGTGTCAGCGTTTCAGGCGGGGTGATGTGAATCGCTTCGGCTTCTTCGACGACTTTTGCACCGAGTTTGCGCAACTCGTTTGCCATCGCGTCGATGCGGTCGGTTTCCTTGACGCGCCATGAACCGATGTTGCGCAGCGTGCAGGTTTGTCCTGTGGCAAGCGCGACGATGGCGAGGGTCATGGCGGCATCGGGGATATGGTTTGCATCCAAATCAAAGGCTTGGACGGCGCGTTCCTTCGGGCGAGAGACTTCGACGAAGTTTTCACCCCACACCACATCCGCACCGATTTTTTCCAGCTCGCGAGCAAAGGCGACATCGCCCTGTATGCTGTTTGCGCCGATCCCGGTAACGCGGACGGGCGTGGCGGCAATCAAACCTGCTGCGAGGAAGTAGGACGCGCTGGAGGCATCGCCTTCGACGTGCAGATGTTCGGGCGCGTGGTAGTGCGCATCTGCGGGAATTTTGAAGATGCGGTAGTCTTCATTGGCAACCTGTACGCCGAATTGAGCCATCAGTTTCAAGGTGATGTCGATATAGGGCTTGGAAATCAACTCGCCGACCATACGGATTTCAAATGCCTGCCCGGTCAGCGGCAGTGCCATCAAAAGGGCGGTCAGAAACTGGCTGGACACATTGCCTTTAATCGGAATCACGCGCTCGCCGCGGTCTTGGCACTCGCCGATATGAAGCGGCGGATAGTGTTCGTTGCCGAGATATTCGACATCGGCGCCGGCAATCCGCAGCGCATCGACCAAGTCGCCGATGGGGCGTTCGTGCATACGCGGCACGCCATGCAGATGATAATCGCCGCCCAAAACGGCCAGCGCGGCGGTCAGTGGACGAAACGCCGTTCCCGCGTTGCCTAAAAACAAATCGGCAGTCCGATTGGGGAAACGTCCTCCTGTGCCGTATACTTTCAGACGACCTTCGGCAAGATATTCGATTTCAACGCCGAGTTTATCAAGGGCTTCCAACATACGGTCGGTATCGTCGGATTTGAGCAGGGAATGGATTTCGCAAGTGTTGTCAGACAAGGCGGCGAGCAGCAGGGTGCGGTTGCTGATACTTTTGGAGCCGGGCAGGGCGACGGTGGCGGGCTTGAGCGAGGCAGCGGGGAGGCGGATGGATTCGGTCATGATGGTCGTTTGGGAAGCGGAAACAGAAAACGGCATTATACGGCAGGGAGGGGGCGTCTGAAAAACCAAAACTGTCAACAATCCGCATAAAATGTTATACTTTTCCGCAATTTTGCGACGATGGCGCGGGCTTGTTTTTTCTGCCCGCCAAGCACGTCGTCCCGAGCTTTTTCAAAGACTTTTACACGTTCGCAAGGTCGCCTGAAAACACCCGCACAACGGAACCGAAATGATCAGCAAACAAGAATACCAAGCCCAAGCCGCCCAAGGCTACAACCGCATCCCGCTCGTGCAAGAACTCCTTGCCGACTTGGATACGCCGCTTTCCCTCTATCTCAAACTCGCCAACCGCCCCTATACCTACCTGCTCGAATCCGTTGTCGGCGGCGAACGTTTCGGCCGCTATTCCTTTATCGGCCTGCCTTGCAGCCACTATCTCAAAGTCAGTGGAAAACACGTCGATGTTTATCAAAACGGCGAAATCGTCGAGCAACACGACGGCAATCCGCTGCCCTTTATCGAGGCCTTCCACAACCGCTTCAAAACGCCCGAAATCCCAAGCCTGCCGCGCTTTACCGGCGGACTGGTCGGCTACTTCGGTTACGAAACCATCTACAATTTCGAACACTTCGCCCACCGCCTAAAAAACACCGCCAAAGCCGACCCGCTCGGTACGCCCGATATTTTGCTGATGCTGTCGCAAGAGTTGGCGGTTATCGACAATTTGAGCGGCAAAATCCACCTCATCGTTTACGCTGATCCCTCGCAGCCCGACGGCTACGAACGCGCCCGCGAACGTCTCGAAGACATCCGCACCCAATTGCGCCAAAGCTGCGCCATCCCGCTCTCGCTCGGCAGCAAACACACCGAAGCCATCAGCGAGTTCGGCGAAGAGCCGTTCAAAGCCTGTGTCGACAAAATCAAAGACTACATCTTCGCAGGCGACTGTATGCAGGTCGTACCCAGCCAGCGCATGAGCATGGAATTCACCGACAGCCCGCTTGCCCTCTACCGCGCCCTGCGTACGCTCAACCCTTCGCCTTACCTCTTTTACTACGATTTCGGCGATTTCCACATCGTCGGTTCCTCGCCTGAAATCCTCGTCCGCCGCGAACGCGACGACGTCATCGTCCGCCCCATCGCCGGCACGCGCCTGCGCGGCAAAACCCCCGCAGAAGACCTTGCCAACGAGCAGGACTTATTAAGCGACGCCAAAGAAATCGCCGAACACGTCATGCTTATCGATTTAGGGCGCAACGACGTCGGACGCATCAGCAAAACGGGCGAAGTCAAAGTAACCGACAAAATGGTGATTGAAAAATACTCCCATGTAATGCACATCGTGTCCAATGTCGAAGGTCGTCTGAAAGAGGACGTTACCAATATGGACATCCTCGCCGCCACGTTCCCCGCCGGCACACTCTCCGGTGCGCCAAAAGTCCGTGCCATGGAAATTATCGAAGAAGTCGAACCGAGCAAACGCGGCATCTACGGCGGCGCCGTCGGCGTATGGGGTTTCAACAACGACATGGATTTGGCGATTGCCATCCGCACCGCCGTGGTGAAAAACAACACGCTATACGTCCAAAGCGGCGCAGGTATCGTCGCCGACTCCGACCCGACCTCCGAATGGCAGGAAACGCAGAATAAAGCCCGAGCAGTGGTCAGGGCGGCGCAGATGGTGCAGGAAGGGTTGGATAGATAGGTTCACTAAATTATTCTGAAAAAATTGAAATATGTTTAACTTCAAGTAAATACTTTGCAAAATGGCAACTATAAAATCAAACTCTTTATTTCACTTTACTCCCAAAGAGGAATATCTATTAGATATTTTGGAAAATGGATTTTGGCCTAGATATTGTTCTGAAGATATTGAATGGCTAATTCCAAAATATTTTAAAAATGAATTAGAGAAACAGGAAGAAGACAACTTTTGGGAAACTCGTACTAAAGAATTGATAAAATATAATATCAGTTCAATAGCTTACCCTATGTCTTGTTTTTGTGATATTCCACTATCCAAAATTACAGCACATACAGATTTTTATGGTGGCTTTGGTCTTGGAATGACGAAGGAGTGGGGAATAAAAAAGGGATTAAATCCTATTTTCTATCTGTCAGACAACAGTATTATTCCCAATCTAATTCGAAATTTTATCTTAAAAAATATTCCGGTGGATGCGATAAATTTGTTAATCAGTAGGGAATTGAGTCCAAACATTGCACTTCGACTTATGAAATTTTTGAAACCATTGAAAGGAAAGATGAAAGTAAATGGGAAGGAGGTAACGAAAAATTTTGATGAAGAATGTGAGTGGAGGTATGCACCTGCTTCAGATGAAAACAATCTTTTCCCAAATTTTTTACTAAATTTTTTAGCCAATAATGAAGAATTACAGGATTCAAATATTGTTACGAAAAAAGTTGCCTCACTAAAATTTAAACCTTCAGATATAAAATACATTTTTGTACCAAAAGATTCTAATATTCCAACAATTATTAATAAAATTAATACAATATTTACGGATCATCCTGAACATGAAAGGCTTCTTTTACTTTCAAAAGTTATTTCCTTAGATACTATCAGAAAAGATTTTTAATATTTCTTGCTATGAACACTTCCCCCATCCTCCCTCCTGCTACTCTCGGCATTCTCGGCGGCGGCCAATTAGGCAGAATGTTTACCGTTGCCGCCAAAACCATGGGCTACAAAGTCACCGTTCTCGACCCCGATCCGAACGCGCCGGCGGCGGAATTTGCCGACCGCCATTTGTGCGCGCCGTTTG
>ERZ772948.308-NODE-308-length-31571-cov-5.316125_pt1 | contig 31571 bp, 30 predicted proteins | sample MGYA00511945_ERZ772948 | MGnify/ENA primary metagenome ERZ772948 (study PRJEB29015, sample SAMEA2737927) | human oral metagenome | biome: human oral; feature: human-associated habitat; material: dental | place: China | collected 2141 ... | reverse complement strand
AGCCCATATACGCTGATGGTACTTGGCTGGAAGCGGCCTGGGAGAGTATGGATTTGCCAAGCTATTTTTAGAGGGAAGCTAGTGCTTCTCTCTCTTTTTTTCTAAAAAAATTCTAAAATAATTTTTAAAATTAGAATTTAATTGTATTTTGATTTTTAAATTTGATTTTTTAATATGAAATAAAATTGCTTTATAAGAATAAATATGATATAATTAGTTAACAAGTAAGAAAAGTACTTAAGGAGTGGACAAAGCCACTCCTTATTTTGTAGAAAAGGAGGAGAAAAATCACTATGGAAGAGAATAATCAAATTGTAGAAAAAATTACAAAAACTGTTAATCCTTTTATAGAAGAAATGAACCTTTCTCTTGTAGATGTAGAGTATGTACAAGATGGAGGTTATTGGTATGTTAGAATTTTTATTGAAAACTTAAATGGCGATTTAAATATAGAGGATTGTAGCAAATTGAGTTCTAAAATAGAGGATAAAGTAGAAGAATTAATAGAACATAAATTCTTCCTTGAAGTTTCTTCACCTGGACTTGAAAGACCATTAAAAAAATTAGAAGACTATATTAGATTTAGAGGAGAAAAAATAACTTTGCACTTAAAACATAAGTTAGATGATAAAAAACAATTTAAAGCAATAATAAAAGAAGTAAATGGAGATAATATAGTATTTTTAATAGATAAAAAAGAAATAGAAATAAAGTTTAATGAAATAAGAAAAGCTAATATTTTATTTGAATTTAACGATTTTTAAAATAATAATGGAGGTAGAGTAAGACTATGAAGGCTAAGGATTCTAAAAATTTCTTAGAAGCATTAGATGAGCTTGAAAGAGAAAAAGGAATTAGCAAAGAGAGTGTACTAGAGGTCATAGAGCTAGCACTTTTAGCAGCATATAAAAAGAACTATGGTGAGGATGAGAATGTAGAAGTTGTAGTAGATAGGGAAAATGGAGATATAAAAGTTTTTGCAAATAAGAAAGTTGTAAATGCAGATGACCTTTTAGATCCAAATGAAGAAATTTCTTTAGAAGATGCTAAACAGATAAAAAAGAGAGTAAAAGTAGGGGATATTCTAAAATTTGAGGTGAACTGTGAAGATTTTAGAAGAAATGCAGTTCAGAATGGTAAACAAATAGTTATCCAAAAAGTTAGAGAAGCTGAAAGAGAACATATCTTTAACAAGTTTAAAGAAAGAGAAGACAGTATAGTAACAGGCATAATTAGAAGGATTGACAATAGAAAGAATATTTTTATTGAAATAGATGGAATAGAGTTAATACTTCCACCAGCTGAACAATCAGTTTCTGATGTGTATAGGGTTGGAGAAAGAATAAAAGTATATGTTTTAAGTGTTGAAAAGACAAATAAATTTCCAAAAATATTAATTTCAAGAAAGAATGAAGGACTTTTAAAGAAATTATTTGAAATTGAAATTCCAGAAATTACATCAGGTATAATAGAAATTAAATCGGTTGCAAGAGAAGCAGGTTCAAGAGCAAAAGTTGCAGTATACTCAGAAGTACCTAATATCGATACTGTTGGAGCTTGTATAGGACAAAAAGGTGCAAGAATCAAAAACATTGTTGATGAATTAAATGGAGAAAGAATAGATATAGTTGAATGGAAACCAGTTGTGGAAGAATTTGTTTCAGCAGTTCTTAGTCCAGCAGTTGTATCAAATGTTACGATTTTAGAAGATGGAACAGCAAGAGTGCTAGTTGAACCATCACAATTATCATTAGCAATTGGAAAGAATGGACAAAATGCAAGACTTGCAGCTAGATTAACAGGAATGAGAGTTGACATTAAAGTTATTGAGAATGAAACTTTAAAAGAGGAAGAAAATGAGTAATACTCATATACCAGAAAGAACTTGTATAATTTGTAGAACCAAAAATGAAAAATCTAAATTATTTAGACTTGCCAAAGTAAAAGAAGCTTTTTATGAATTTGATAAGGAGCAAAAAAAACAATCAAGGGCAGTATATGTTTGTAAATCACTTAATTGTTTAGGAAAATTAGCTAAACATAATAAAGTAAAGCTTGATAGTCAAGACTTGATGTCTATGTTAAATATAATAAACAAGGCAAATAAAAATTATTTAAATATATTAAATTCAATGAAAAATTCAGGAGAATTAGTTTTTGGAATAAACTTACTTTTTGAAAATATTGAATATGTACATTTTATAGTAATGGCACAGGATATTTCCAAAAAGAATGAAGAGAAAGTACTTAGAAGAATAAGTGAGTTAAAAATTCCATATGTTGTAGTAGGAACTATGCAGGAATTAGGGAAAGTATTTAATAAAGAGGAAATAACAGTCATTGGAATAAAAGATAAGAAGATGGCAAGAGGATTAATAGAAGAATGAATAAAAGATTAAAGGAAGGTGAATATATGAAAGTAAGAGTTCATGAGTTAGCTAAGAAATATGATATTAAAAATAAAGAGTTCTTAGAAATATTGAAAAAAGATATAGGCATAACCGTTACATCTCACCTATCTAATTTAGATGAAGACCAAGTAAAAAAAATAGATGATTATTTTGCAAAGATGAATATGCTTAAGGTAGAAACTATTGAACCAGTAAAAGTTCATAAGGAAAAGAAAGAGGAAAAACCTATTAGAAAAATAATAGATGAAGATGAAAATGATGAGGGGGAAGGATACTCTCAAAAAAATAATAAAAAGGCAAAGTTTCAACAATCAAAAAATAAAAAGAATAATAATATAACTTTTGATGAAGATGGAAATAGCCATAAGAATAAAAGTAAAAAGAAAAAAGGGAGAAGAACAGACTTTGTATTGAAGACTGTTGAAGCAACTCCTGATGTTGTTGAAGAAGATGGAATAAAAATTATTAAGTTTAGAGGAGAATTAACACTAGGAGATTTTGCAGAAAAATTAGGTGTTAACAGTGCTGAAATTATTAAAAAATTATTCTTAAAAGGACAAATGTTGACGATAAATAGCCCTATAACTTTAGATATGGCTGAAGAATTAGCGGCTGACTATGATGTTTTAGTTGAAGAAGAACAAGAAGTTGAATTAGATTTTGGAGAAAAATTTGACCTAGAAATAGAAGATAAAGCAGCTGATTTAAAGGAAAGACCACCAGTTATAACAATAATGGGACATGTTGACCATGGAAAAACTTCACTTCTTGATGCGATAAGAACTACAAATGTTGTAGGTGGAGAAGCTGGAGGAATAACTCAAAAAATAGGTGCTTACCAAGTTGAAAGAGATGGAAAAAGAATAACTTTCATAGATACTCCTGGACACGAAGCTTTTACTGACATGAGAGCCAGAGGAGCACAAGTAACAGATATAGCAATACTAGTTGTTGCAGCAGATGATGGTGTAATGCCACAAACAGTTGAAGCAATATCTCATGCTAAGGTTGCAAAAGTTCCTATAATTGTTGCTGTAAATAAGATAGATAAACCTGAAGCAAATCCTATGAAAGTTAAACAAGAACTTATGGAACATGGTTTAGTTTCTGCTGAATGGGGTGGAGATGTTGAGTTTGTTGAGGTTTCTGCAAAACAAAGAATAAACCTTGATGGATTATTAGATACTATACTTATAACAGCAGAAATTCTTGAATTAAAAGGAAATACTAAAAAAAGAGCAAAGGGAGTTGTTTTAGAATCAAGACTTGACCCTAAAATAGGACCAATAGCTGATATTTTAGTTCAAGAAGGGACATTGAAAATAGGAGATGTTATAGTTGCTGGTGAAGTTCAAGGTAAGGTAAAAGCTCTTTTAAATGATAAAGGTGAAAGAGTAAATACTGCAACAGTATCTCAACCAATAGAAGTAATTGGATTTAACAATGTTCCAGATGCTGGAGATACTATGTATGTTATTCAAAATGAACAACATGCAAAGAGAATAGTTGAAGAAGTTAGAAAAGAAAGAAAAATTCAAGAAACTACTAAGAAAACTATATCTCTTGAAAGTTTATCAGACCAATTTAAACATGAGGATTTAAAAGAATTAAACCTTATTTTAAGAGCTGATTCAAAAGGTTCTGTTGATGCTTTAAGAGACTCATTATTAAAATTATCTAATGATGAAGTAGCAGTTAGTATTATTCAAGCAGCATCTGGTGCTATAACAGAAAGTGATATTAAACTTGCAGAAGCAGCTGGAGCGATCATCATAGGATATAATGTAAGACCTACAACTAAGGCTTTAAAAGAAGCTGAAGCAAGTAAAGTAGAAATAAGAACTTCTGGAATAATATATCATATAACAGAAGACATTGAAAAAGCACTTGCAGGAATGTTGGAACCTGAATATAGAGAAGAATACCTTGGAAGAATAGAAATTAAAAAGGTATTTAAAGTATCTAAGGTTGGAAATGTTGCAGGTTGTATTGTGATAGATGGAAAAGTTAGAAATGATTCAAATATAAGAATACTTAGAGATAATGTTGTTATATATGAAGGAAAATTAGCTTCATTAAAGAGATTTAAAGATGATGCTAAAGAAGTTGTAGCAGGTCAAGAATGTGGACTTGGTGTTGAAAACTTCAATGATATAAAAGATGGAGATGTAGTAGAAGCATTTGAAATGGTAGAAGTAAAAAGAACACTAAAATAAAGTGAGGTGATTATTTTGAAAAAACAAAGGCTTGAAGGCATTGGAAAAGAAATTATGAGAGTAATATCTAAGGTTCTTCTTGAAGAAGTAAAAAACCCTAAAATTAAAGGTTTAGTTTCAGTTACAGAAGTTGATGTTACAGAAGATTTAAAATTTGCAGATACATATTTTAGTATTTTACCACCTTTAAACAGTGATGAAAAACAATATGATCATGAAGAAATTTTGGAAGCCTTAAATGAAATAAAAGGATTTTTAAGAAAAAGAGTTGCAGAAGAAGTAGATATAAGATATACTCCTGAAATAAGAGTTAAATTAGATAATTCTATGGAAAATGCTATGAAAATCACTAAACTTTTAAATGATTTGAAAGTTTAGTGGTGTGTATGGTTAAAGAAAAAAGTACAGATGAATTGATAAAAGAATTACTTGAAAAAAGAGACCATGAAAGTAAAAATCAAATAGAGAAATTTATAAATCCTGATTATTCAGATTTAAAGAATCCTTTTGATTTTGAAAATATGGAAGCTATTGTCAATAAAATAATCTCTGCTAGAGAAAATAATGAAAAAATATTTATCTATGGAGATTATGATGTTGATGGAATTAGTGGGACAGCATTTTTAACAAAATTCTTTAATGAAATTGGAATAAGTGCTGATTGTTATATACCAAGTAGAAAAGAAACAGATTATGGTGTTTCAAAAAAAAGTATAGACTATTTTCATAAAAGACATGGAAAGTTAGTTATAACTGTTGATACAGGTTATAATACAATAGAAGATGTAAGATATGCTAAAAGCTTAGGTATTGAAGTTATAGTTACAGACCATCATAAGACTGTAAAAGAAAAGTTTGATGATGAAATATTATATCTAAATCCTAAGCTTAGTAAAAGTTACAAGTTTCAATACCTTTCAGGTGCTGGTGTAGCCTTTAAACTGGCACAGGGTGTATGTATGAAATTGGACTTGGATATGGAAATAATCTATAAATATTTGGATATAGTAATGATAGGAACAATAGCAGATGTTGTACCTATGATAGATGAAAATCGTTTGATAATAAAAAAAGGTTTAAAAATTATTAAAAATACTAAGGTTAAAGGACTATCTTATTTACTTAATTATCTAAGGCTTAATAAGAAAACTTTGACAACAACAGATGTGAGTTACTATATCTCACCTTTGATAAATTCTTTGGGGAGAGTAGGAATTTCAAGAATGGGAGCAGATTTCTTTCTCAAAGATGATGACTTTGATTTATATAATATAATTGAAGAAATGAAAGAGCAAAATAAGCAAAGAAGAGCTTTAGAAAAAAGTATCTTTGATGATGCTATGAGAAAAATTAAAAATCTAAAAATTCCATTGGAAAAACTTTCAGTTATATTTTTATCATCACCTAAGTGGCACCCAGGTGTAATAGGGGTTGTTTCATCAAGGCTAGCTATAAAGTTTAATATCCCTGTTGTTTTAGTTGCAATAGAGGGAGATTATGGAAAAGCTTCTTGTAGAAGTGTTGGAGATATAAGTATATTTAACCTTTTATCAGATGTAAAAAATCTTTTAGAGAGATATGGAGGACATGATTTGGCAGCAGGTTTTGTTATCCATAAAGAAAATATAAGTAAAGTTAAGGAATATTTTATTAATACTATTCCTAAAATGAAGTTAGAATATAATAAAAATAAAAAAGATTATGAAAAAGATTTTGATTTTGAATTACCAATAGAAGAGTTAGGGGATAAGGCATTTGAGTTTATGGAAAAAATGGGACCTTTTGGTTCAAATAATCCACACCCTTTGTTCTTTGATAGAAATTTAAAATTAGATGATATTAAAAAATTTGGAGTAGATTTTAGGCATTTTAACGGAATTATATATAAAGATAAGGTAAACTATAATGCTGTTGGTTTTGAGTTAGCAGAAGAGATAAGTTCTGACTATATGAATAAGACATATAATATAGTATACTATCCAGAGAAAATAATTTTAAATGATGAAGAAGTTACACAAATTATTTTAAAAAGCATAAAAGAAAATAAATAATTATTAGGAGGAAAAATGAATTACGAAGTAAAAAAATTAGAAAAATCAGCTGTTGAAGTTAAGTTACACCTAACTGCTGAAGAAGTAAAACCAATAGTTGATAAGGTGCTAGCACATGTAGGGGAACATGCAGAAGTGGCAGGTTTTAGAAAAGGACATGCACCTAAGGAAGCACTTATGGCTAACTATAAAGACCATATAGAAAGTGATGTTGCAAATGATGCAATAAATGCTAATTTTCCAGAAATAGTAGATAAAGAAAAATTAGAACCAGTTAGTTATGTAAGATTAAAAGAAATCAATTTAAAAGATGATTTAAACTTAACATTTGATATAGATGTTTATCCTCAATTTGAATTAGGAAACTATAAAGGTTTAGAAGCAGAAAAGAAATCATTTGAAATGACTGATGATTTATTAAATGAAGAATTAGAAATAATGGTAAGAAACCATGCTAAACTTGAAGAAGTTGAAGATGCTGGATATAAAGCTCAATTAGATGATACAGTAGATTTAGCATTTGAAGGATTTATGGATGGAGTTCCATTCCCAGGAGGAAAAGCAGAATCTCACTTATTAAAATTAGGAAGCAAAAGCTTTATAGATAATTTTGAAGAACAATTAGTAGGATATACAAAAGGGCAAGAAGGAGAAATTACTGTTAAATTCCCTGAAGAATATCATGCACCTGAATTAGCAGGAAAACCAGCACAATTCAAGGTTAAAATTAATGCTATTAAAAAATTAAAACAACCTGAATTAAATGATGAATTCGCAAAAGAATTAGGATATGCTTCTCTTGATGAATTAAAAGCTAAAACTAAAGAAGAAACAATAAAAAGAGAAAATGATAGAATAGAAAATGAATATGTTTCTGCACTATTAGATAAATTAATGGAAACAACAACTATTGATGTACCAGTTTCTATGGTTCAAGCTGAAATTCAAAATAGATTAAAAGAATTAGAATATCAATTATCTATGCAAGGTTTCAAAATGGATGACTATCTAAAAATGATGGGAGGAAATGTAGAAACATTTGCAGCTCAATTAGCACCTGCTGCTGAAAAGAAAGTAAAAATTGATTTAATATTAGATAAAATAGCTAAAGAAAATAACTTTGAAGCTACTGATGAAGAATTAAGTCAAAGAATGGAAGAAGTAGCAAAGATGTATGGAATGGATGTTCCAACATTAGAAGAAGAATTAAAGAAAAACAATAATTTAGACAACTTTAAAGCTTCTGTAAAATATGATATAGTTATGAAAAAAGCTATTGATGAAGTAGTAAAAGAATCTAAATACGGGAAATTAAATCCTCCTAGTGAACTACTAGATGAATTTAAAGAAAATATGTGTGTAGATCCTGATAAATTATTTGATGAAAAAAAATAAGAATATATTTCTTACCCGAAATAAAAATTTCGGGTAAGTATTAAAACACTTAAGATATATTAGGTATTTTAAGTGTTTTGGTACTTAAAATATAAAAAACAGTTCGTTACTAACCAGATTTCTTAACAGATAAAATTTAAGAATTCGCTACAAATTTGGCAAACTTGTCAACAAGTTGACTTCAAACAAGCCAAGATTTGTTCGGCTCATTCTATTTAATTTTTATCTTAAAATCTGGAATGTAACTCACTTATTTTTTTATACAACTGGATATGTAAGAGTATTTTAATGAGGGAGGTATAAAAATGTATAATCCAACAGTGATAGATAATAACGGAAAATCAGAAAGAGCTTATGATATATACTCAAGACTTTTAAAGGACAGAATAATATTTGTAGGAACTGCAATAGATGAAACAGTTGCAAATTCAATAATTGCACAACTTTTATATTTAGAGGCAGAAGACCCAGAAAAAGATATAATTATGTATATCAATAGCCCAGGTGGAAGTGTAACAGATGGAATGGCTATATATGATACTATGAACTATATAAAGCCAGATGTTCAAACTGTCTGTGTAGGGCAAGCAGCAAGTATGGGAGCATTCTTATTGGCAGCAGGAGCAAAGGGAAAGAGATTTGCTTTAGAAAATTCTAGAATAATGATACATCAACCCCTTATATCAGGTGGTTTAAAAGGACAAGCAACAGATATTTCTATACATGCCAATGAACTTTTAAAGATAAAAGACAGACTAGCAGAATTACTTGCTAAAAATACAGGTAAAACAAAAGAACAAATATTAAGAGATACAGAAAGAGATAATTATTTAAGTTCTGAAGAAGCAGTAAATTATGGTTTAATTGATAGTGTATTTAGAAGATAAGGTGATAAAAAATGTCAAAGAAAATGGATAGATGTTCTTTCTGTGGTAGAACAGAAAGAGAAGTAACACAATTATTCCAAGGACCAGGAGATGTCTTTATATGTGATAGTTGTGTGGAAAGTTGCCATAGTCTATTGAGAGATGATATGTATTCTCTTGCAAGAGAGTATGAAAATTCAAGAGATGGAAAACCTCATAATAATAAAAATTATAAGGGGAAAATAGAACTTTTGAAGCCAGTTGAAATAAAGGCTAAATTAGATGAATATGTGGTTGGGCAAGATGAAGCTAAAAAAGTTTTATCAGTTGCTGTTTATAATCACTATAAGAGAATTTTAAATAATGGGCAAGATGAAGATGGAGTAGAGTTACAAAAATCAAATGTTTTACTTGTTGGACCTACTGGTTCAGGAAAAACTTTACTTGCACAAACACTTGCAAGAATTTTAAATGTACCTTTTGCAATAGCAGATGCAACAACACTTACAGAAGCTGGATATGTTGGAGATGATGTTGAAAACGTGTTAGTAAGACTTATCCAAGCTTGTAATTATGATATACCAAATGCTGAAAGAGGTATAATCTATATAGATGAGTTTGATAAAATAGCAAGAAAATCTGAAAATGTTTCAATAACAAGAGATGTTTCTGGTGAAGGAGTGCAACAAGCCTTACTTAAAATAATAGAAGGTACAAAGTCACAAGTTCCGCCAGAAGGAGGAAGAAAACATCCTAACCAAGAGTTAATAGAAATTGATACTAAAAATATCCTTTTCATAGTTGGTGGAGCATTTGAAGGACTTGAAAAAATTATAAAAGCTAGAACTAATAAAAAAGTTATAGGCTTTGGAGCAGAAGTTCAAAAACAAGATAGTATGGGTACAGAGGGAGAATTTTTTAAGAAAGTTTTACCAGAAGATCTAATGAAACAAGGAATTATCCCAGAATTAGTAGGAAGATTACCTGTAATTACTACTCTTGATAATTTAGATGAACAAACTTTAATAAATATTTTAACTAAACCTAAAAATGCAATAGTTAAGCAATATCAAAAATTATGTAAGTTAGAAGGAGTGAAATTGGAGTTTACTCAAGAAGCACTTACTGAAATTGCGAAAAGAGCATTAAAGAGAAAGATGGGGGCAAGAGGGTTAAGAGCAATCATAGAACATACTATGCTTGATATTATGTTTGAATTACCATCTCAAAATAATATAAAAGAAATAACAATAACTAAGGATGCAATAGATAATTATAAAAAAGCAGAAATAGAATATAAATAAGGAGGAAAAATGTCAAAAGCACCATTTCTACCAATAAGAGATTTAGTAATATTCCCAAATGTTGTAACACCAATATATGTTGGTAGAGCTAATAGTATAGCAACATTAGAAAAAGCAATAGCAAATAAAACAAAATTAGTATTAGGTTTACAAAAAGATGCAAGTCAAGAAAACCCTACTTTTGATGGAGATATTTATGAAGTTGGAGTTATAGCCAATATAGTACAAATAATTAGAATGCCTAATAACAATATAAAAGTTTTAGTTGAAGCAGAAAATAGAGTAAGAATTAAAAATATAGAAAAAGAAGAAAATGAATATGTAACTACATATACAGTTATAAAGGAAACTTTAAAAGATAGTAAAGAAACAGAAGCTATTTATAGAAAAGTTTTTACAAAGTTTGAAAAATATGTAAGTATGATAGGAAAATTCTCATCAGAACTTATTTTAAACTTAAAGAAAATTGAAGATTATTCAAATGGTTTAGATATTATGGCATCTAATTTAAATATATCATCTGAAAAGAAACAAGAAATCTTAGAAATAAGTAATGTTAGAGATAGAGGATATAGAATTTTAGATGAAATAGTTGCTGAAATGGAAATAGCATCATTAGAAAAAACTATTGATGATAAAGTTAAAAATAAGATGAATGAGGCACAAAGGGCATATTATCTAAAAGAAAAAATTTCTGTTATGAAAGAAGAATTAGGAGATTTTTCTCAAGATGATGATGTTATTGAAATTGTAGATAGATTAAAGAATACAGAACTTCCAAAAGAAGTGAGAGAAAAATTGGAAGCAGAAGTTAAGAAATTAACTAAAATGCAACCTTTCTCGGCTGAATCATCAGTTATTAGAAACTATATTGAAGCAGTTTTAGACTTACCTTGGAACTCAGAAACTAATGATGTTTTAGACTTAAAGAAAGCATCAGAAATCCTAGAAAGAGATCACTATGGATTGAAAGATGCCAAGGAAAAAGTTTTAGATTATTTAGCGGTTAAAAAATTAAATCCATCTATGAATGGAGTAATTTTATGCCTTGCAGGACCTCCAGGAATAGGAAAGACCTCACTTGTTAAGTCTATTGCAGAGTCAATGGGAAGAAAATTTGTGAGAGTTTCATTAGGTGGAGTTAGAGATGAAGCAGAAATTAGAGGACATAGAAGAACTTATGTAGGTTCTATGCCTGGAAAAATCATGAAAGCTATGAAAGAAGCAGGAACAAGTAACCCTGTTATACTTTTAGATGAAATTGATAAGATGTCAAATGATTTTAAAGGAGACCCTGCATCAGCAATGCTTGAAGTGTTAGATCCTGAACAAAACAAAAATTTTGAAGACCATTATATAGATATGCCATTTGATTTATCAAAGGTATTTTTCGTGGCAACTGCTAATGATTTAAGAAATGTTTCTGCACCTTTAAGAGATAGAATGGATATTTTACAACTATCTTCTTATACAGAATTTGAAAAATTACATATAGCACAAAATTTCTTATTGAAACAAGCACAAAAAGAAAATGGGCTTGCTAATATAGATATAAAAATTCCTGATAAAGTTATGTTCAAATTAATAGATGAATACACAAGAGAAGCAGGAGTTAGAAATCTAAAAAGAGAAATTATAAATATTTGTAGAAAATTAGCAAGAGAAGTAGTTGAAAAAGATGTAAAGAAATTTAATCTAAAAGCTACTGACTTAGAAAAATATTTAGGAAAAGCTAAGTTTAGACCTGAAAAATCAAGAAAAGCAACTGGAAAAATAGGGGTTGTTAATGGATTAGCTTGGACAGCTGTTGGTGGAGTAACCCTTGATGTTCAAGGAGTTGATACACCAGGAAAAGGAGAAGTAACATTGACAGGAACTCTTGGAAATGTTATGAAAGAGTCAGCATCAGTTGCAATGACTTATGTAAAAGCAAACTTAAAGAAATATCCACCAAAGGATAAAGATTTCTTTAAAGATAGAACTATACATTTACACTTCCCAGAAGGAGCAACTCCAAAAGATGGTCCATCTGCTGGAATTACTATAACAACTGCCATAGTATCTGTATTGACTAATAAAAAAGTTAGACAAGATATAGCAATGACAGGAGAAATTACTATAACAGGTGATGTTTTAGCAATAGGTGGAGTTAGAGAAAAAGTTATAGGTGCACATAGAGCAGGAATTAAAGAAGTTATACTACCAGAAGATAACAGAGTGGATACTGATGAAATTCCAGATGAATTAAAATCTACAATGAAAATACACTTTGCTAAAACTTATGATGATGTAAGTAAATTAGTTTTTGTCAAATAATATTAGAGGTTAATTATGAAAATAAAAAAGGCTGACTTTGTAAAATCAGCAGTATATGAAAAAGATTATCCAGAACAATTAGATAAAATGGAATTTGCCTTTGTTGGAAGGTCTAATGTTGGGAAATCTTCTTTAATAAATAGTTTAACATCAAGATTGAAATTAGCAAGAACAAGTAAAACACCTGGTAGAACACAGTTAATAAATTATTTTTTGATAAATGATGAGTTCTATATTGTGGATTTACCAGGTTATGGTTTTGCAAAAGTTCCTAAGGAAATGAAAAAACAATGGGGACAAACTATGGAAAGATATATTGCAAGTAAAAGGAAAAAATTAGTTTTTGTTTTACTTGATATAAGAAGAGTTCCTAGTGATGAAGATATAGAAATGCTTGAATGGCTTGAGTACAATGAAATGGACTATAAAATTATATTTACAAAAATAGATAAATTGTCAAATAATAAAAGAGCTAAACAATTAAAAGCAATTAAAACTAGACTTGTTTTTGATAATGAAGATGTATTTTTCCATTCATCTTTAACAAATAAAGGTAGAGATGAAATTCTTAACTTTATGGAAGAAAAATTAAATAATTAAAAATAAAAACCAATGACATTAGGAGTTGATAAAATGACAATCTATAAATATCTGAAAAAATATTTAGGAGGGCTAATTCTGATGTTGTTGGTTTTTTCTTATTCATACTCAGCAATTATGCCAGAAACTGATTGGAAAGATAAAGAGTTAAAAGGTAAAGTTAAGTCAATGACTGAAACAACATATAAGTATGAAGATAATGAAGTAAAAAAGAAAAAAACTATATTCAATGAAAATGGATATATAATAGAAGAATTGCATTATGATAAAAATAGAAAAGAACCTTATAGTTATAAAAAAAGATACAATGACAAAGGCTTGCTTGTTGAGAGCCACGAACATACTTATACTTATGAATATGATAAAAATGGAAATTTAGCTCAGACAAAAAGAACTAAAAATGGAACTTATAGAACACTAGAAAAGACAATCTATAATAAAGAAGGCAAAATAATTAGAACTCAGACTTATACTCAAAACCAATATGATAAGGCAGGAGTAAAGATAACTGATGATAGTAATTACTTCAAAGATAAAAATAGAGAATTATACCAAAGTTTAAGTGATTATTCATATATCTATGATAAAAAAGGAAGACTACAAGAAATTAGAGATAATACTTCTTCTAGTGGAACTATAAAATATAGCTATGAATTTGAGGATGGCTTATATGTTAAAATTGCTGAACTAGTTACACAAAAGTTTGTAACTTATTATGATAAAGATGGCAATGAAGTATATTATATGTGGATAACTTGGAGAACAAGTCAAGAAGAACCTAGAATACAACTATACTTAGTTTTTAAAGATACAAAAAGAGATAAATATGGAAACCTAACTTATCAAGTAGCTAATAGAGTGGAAGTAGAAGACATAACAAAGGGTAAAGGTAATGAAGTAGGTATATATGAGAAGAAAGTAATTGAATATGAGTACTATGAATAAAATTCTGGGAGTTGATGGAATGAAAAAGTTTCTATTATTATTTACATTGATGTTATTAGTTTTTAACTTTTCTTATTCAGTTTCAAAAATAATACCAGAGACTGATTGGAAAATTAAAAACTTAAAAGGTAAAGTTAAATCTATGGTTAAGACTGAATATGAATATGATAGTTCAGGAAAGCTAGAAAAAACATGGGTAACAGAAACTTATTTTAATGAACAAGGCTATATAACAGATGAAGTTCAATATGTAGATAATAGATTAAATCAAAGTATAATATATAAAAATAATAGTGATGGATTACCTATAAAAAAAGATGAAGTCAGTAGGGTATATAGTTATAAATACGAAGAAACAAAAGATGGAAATTTACTTGTGACTATTAAAGAAGAAAATGTAGATAATAAAAATTTTCCATTATTAGAAAAAATAACTTATAATAAAAATGGGAAAAAAGTTCATCATTTAGTTTATTCAGGTAAAGAATTAATAACAAATGATACATATATCTATAATGAAAAAGGTAATTTAATAGAAATAAAACAAGCTGTTTCAACAGATGTAAAAGATAATAGATTACGAGAAAGTGGCATTAAAATAACTTATAATTACAAAACAAATGGAGATTATGAAAAAACAACTGAGGTAGCTACTGCAAAGTGGACATATCGCTATGATAGAAATGGAAACGAACAAGAGTATATATCTATGATTAAGACAGGTTCAGAAGGAAAAACTAAAATTTCTATATATTTAAAATTTAAAGATATAACAAGAGATGAACATGGAAATTTAACAAGAAGTACTTCTGTTAGATATGATTATTCAAAAAAGAAAGAAAAAGGTATATATAAAAGACTTGAAAATAAGTATGAATATTATAAATAGAAAGGTTTGAATAAGTGAAAAAATATTTTAAATTATTTATATTGATGTTATTAGTTTTTTCTTACTCTTATTCAGGAGTGATGCCTGAAACTGATTGGGCAAAAAGAAAATTAAAAGGCAAAGTTAAATCTATGGTTAAGACTGAGTATGGATATGAAAATTCAGGAAAACTAAAATTTACTAGCTTAGTCAAAACAGAATTTAATGAAAATGGATATGTAGCAAGAGAATCTTTTACGAGAGATGGAGTAGAATATAAAATTGTTCAATATCAATTTGATAAAAATGGCTTTATAGCTAAGAGGATTGAAGAAGTTCCTCAAAAAAGTCTTAATAATTATAAGTATTCTTACAAATATTCAAAAGATGGAAATTTAATTGAGAAATCTGAATTGGTAGAAAAAGCAAAAGGATACTATCCAATGTATGATATAATAACTTATAGTGAACTACTCACGACTAAAGTCGAGAGCTTCATAAGATAACTGAAAAAGTAAGTTATCTTCTAAGAAGTTTGGTTTTAAAACTCTTATTCTTTTTGGCTAGTCCACAATAGCCACTACTGGATAAGACTTGCGTCTACACCGCTACTTTTATCTGTATATTATATTTAAAAAGAACAACTATACAGAACAGTGAATATTTTACAAGGCTACTGTTTACTAGCCTTAACTCCATATATTCAGTTGCTAATGTTCTAAATATATTATACATTAAAATTAGTAAAATTGCAAATTTTAGTGCAACATTTTCAATGTTGGTGTTATTCATCTCACGGCTAAAGTCACGAGTGTTCTAACACATTTAATAAACTTGGAAAAGAAATTAATGAGTTAAAATATGTAGAGGGAAAATTAGAAAGTGATGTCTCAACTCTCTATAATGAAAGAGGAGATGCAATAGAGGTAAAAAATAATAGAAACCCTGATTACCCTTATATATTGATTTATTATGATTATCATAAAGATGATGGATATGAAAAAACAGTAGATGGACATGGCAGAAGAAGTTTTGTCCTTATTGACAAAAATGGTTTTCAAAAGGAGCTTGCATATATTCTTTTCTTTGGCTCAAAAAATCCAGTAGTTCAACTGGATATGTATGTAAAGAATATAGATGAGAAAAGAGATAAATATGGCAATGTAACTGAATTTACTTCTATTAGTTATGATGTTTTAGAGAATAATAAATCTGATGCAGAAGATATCTATAAACAACTTAGAGAACAAAAAATAAAAAAAATTGGTATTAGTGGAAAAGTAGAAATAACTTATGAATATTATGATTAAAAATTTTGGAAGGAGAGATATAAAATAAAATGAATGAATTAGACAAAAATTATTCGCCTAATGAGATAGAAGAAAAGTGGTATAAGATATGGGAGGACTCAAAGTATTTTGCAGCAAGTCTTTCATCAGAAAAGGAAAACTATTCAATAGTAATACCACCACCAAATGTAACAGGAATTTTACATATGGGGCATGTTCTTAATAACTCAATTCAAGATACCTTAATAAGATACAATAGAATGACAGGGAAGAATACTCTTTGGATGCCAGGTTGTGACCATGCAGGTATAGCAACTCAGAATAAGGTTGAAAGAAAGTTAGCAGAAGAAGGGAAGAAAAAAGAAGATATAGGTAGAGAAAAATTCCTTGAAATGACTTGGGATTGGAAAGAAAAATACGGAGGAATAATAACTAAACAATTAAGAAAGTTAGGGGCTTCACTTGATTGGGATAGAGAAAGATTTACTATGGATGAAGGGCTTTCTTATGCAGTTAGAAAAATCTTTAATGACCTATATCATGATGGATTAATCTATCAAGGTGAATATATGGTAAACTGGTGTCCTTCTTGTGGAACAGCACTTGCAGATGATGAAGTTGACCATGAAGAAAAAGATGGACATTTATGGCAAATAAAATATCCAGTAAAGGATTCTGATGAATATATAATAATAGCTACTTCAAGACCTGAAACTATGCTTGCTGATGTAGCAGTTGCAGTTCATCCAGAAGATGAAAGATACAAACATTTAATAGGAAAAACTTTAATTTTACCATTGGTTAATAGAGAAATTCCTGTTATTGCAGATGAATATGTTGATAAAGAATTTGGAACAGGGGCTTTAAAAATTACTCCTGCACATGACCCTAATGACTATAATTTAGGAAAGAAATACAATTTACCTATAATAAATATGTTAACTCCTGATGGAAAAATAGTTGAAGATTATCCTAAATATGCAGGACTAGATAGATTCGAAGCTAGAAAGAAAATAGTTGAAGATTTAAAAGCACAAGATTTCTTTATAAAGACTGAACATTTACACCATGCAGTAGGACAATGTTATAGATGTCAAACTGTTATTGAGCCAAGAGTATCTCCTCAATGGTTTGTTAAGATGAAACCTCTTGCAGAAAAAGCACTTGAAGTTGTAAGAAATGGAGAAATAAAAATTCTTCCTAAGAGAATGGAGAAAATTTACTATAACTGGCTAGAAAATATAAGAGATTGGTGTATATCAAGACAAATTTGGTGGGGACATAGAATACCAGCTTGGTATGGACCAGATAGACATGTTTTTGTGGCTATGGATGAAGCTGAAGCAAAAGAACAAGCTAAGAAACATTATGGACATGATGTTGAATTATCTCAAGAAGAAGATGTTTTAGATACTTGGTTTTCATCTGCACTTTGGCCATTTTCAACAATGGGTTGGCCAGAAAAAACTAAGGAATTAGATTTATTCTATCCAACAAGTACATTGGTAACAGGAGCAGATATAATATTCTTCTGGGTAGCTAGAATGATAATGTTTGGTATGTATGAACTTAAAAAGATACCATTTAAAAATGTATTCTTCCATGGAATTGTAAGAGATGAAATTGGTAGAAAAATGTCAAAATCTCTTGGAAATTCTCCTGACCCTCTTGATTTAATCAAAGAATTTGGAGTAGATGCTATAAGATTTTCTATGATTTATAACACTTCTCAAGGGCAAGATGTACACTTCTCAACGGACTTACTAGGAATGGGAAGAAACTTTGCTAATAAAATTTGGAATGCTGCAAGATTTGTTATTATGAACTTAGAAGGCTTTGATGTAAAATCTGTGGATAAAACAAAATTAGACTATGAACTTGTTGATAAATGGATAATTTCAAGATTAAATGAAACTGCAAAAGATGTAAAAGATTGTTTAGAAAAATTTGAACTTGATAATGCAGCAAAAGCAGTTTATGAATTTTTAAGAGGAGATTTTTGTGATTGGTATGTTGAAATTGCAAAAATCAGACTTTACAACAATGATGAAGATAAGAAAATTTCTAAATTAACAGCACAATATATGCTATGGACTATCCTAGAACAAGGATTGAGATTACTTCATCCATTTATGCCATTTATTACAGAAGAAATTTGGCAAAAAATAAAAGTAGATGGAGACACTATAATGCTACAACAATATCCAGTAGCGGATGATAGTTTAATAGATATTAAAATTGAAAAATCTTTTGAATATATAAAAGAAGTTGTTTCATCTCTTAGAAATATAAGAGCAGAAAAGGGAATTTCTCCTGCTAAACCTGCAAAAGTAGTTGTATCAACTTCTAATTCAGAAGAGTTAGAAACTCTTGAAAAGAATGAATTATTCATCAAAAAATTGGCTAACCTAGAAGAATTAACTTGTGGAACAGACTTAGAAGCACCTGCTCAAAGTTCTTTAAGAGTTGCTGGAAATTCATCAGTATATATGATATTAACAGGTCTTTTAAATAATGAGGTAGAAATTAAAAAGATTAATGAACAACTTGCTAAGTTAGAAAAGGAATTAGAGCCTGTAAATAGAAAACTATCTGATGAGAAGTTTACTTCAAAAGCACCTCAACATATAATTGATAGAGAGCTAAGAATACAAAAAGAATATCTTGATAAGATAGAAAAGTTAAAAGAAAGTTTGAAAAGTTTTGAAGAATAGGTAAAGTGATAGCACTGATAGTAAATACTATTGGTGCTATTTTAATTGTTTGAGAATAAAATAAAAACATCACCTATTCCAGTAAGTGATGTTTTGCCTTTATTTTGGTTTTTTATGGTTCAATATATTTCTATATTTGTATTAATTATAGCATATATCTCTAATTTTTAACAAATATTATAATATCACAAGTTTATGGATATAAAAGAAAAATGCTACTGATTGCAGTCAGTAGCATTTGTAATCCTATTTACTTTTTTTGATTGCGATATATTTCTATATCTTTTAACTTATTATAGCTTTTTAAAATTAAAAAGTCAATAAAATATGTTATAATAGCTTGTAATCCTCCTAGACAATCCCAGTAACCTTAAAAAATGGAGGTAAAATGATTGAATAAACTTTTTTTGATTGCAGTGATAGTTGTAATGTTAATATTACTTTTATCTAAAAGTGTTTATATAGTTTTTAATTTCAATTTCTAGGGTTGAAGTAAAAAAAATATAAACAAAGTTTCACTTTATGTGGGTTGTAATTGCAGTTACAACCTGCTTTTCATATAGGTTTTTGTAAAAAATTAATACTAAGACTTTTTTAAGTTATATTGAAATATAAGTTTTTTAATGCTATAATACTAAATATAGTATTAAAAATAGATAGAAATATAGTCATAAAAAAGGAGGTACTACAATGATAGCAATAAATTTTTCAGATGCAAAAACTAATTTAAAAAGTTATTGTGAAAAAGCAGTTGATAATGAAGAAGAAATAATTGTAACAAGAAAGGATAAGAAAAATGTTGTTATACTAAGTCTTGATAAATATAATCAATTATTAAAGGATATTCGTAATGCTAAATATTTAGCAAAACTAGATTTAGCTTATGATCAAATGTTAGCAGGAAATGTAAAAGAACATGATTTAATAGAGGTTGAAGATGATTAAATCATGGACTGATGTCGCTTGGATAGAGTATCAGTATTGGATATCACAAGATAAGAAAATATTTAAAAAGATAAATGAACTTATAAAAGATATTGAAAGAAATGGTGTTTTAAACGGTACAGGAAAACCAGAAGCACTCAAACATAGAAAAGGTTATAGTAGAAGAATAGATGAAAAAAATAGGTTAATTTATGAAATCATAAATGGACAATTGTATATTTTAAACTGTAAAGGTCATTATGAAGATTAAGAGAAGGAGTAAAATTCTTCTCTTTTTAAATTTTACAAAAAACAAAAATTATACTATACTTAAAATAGTTCTATTTAGAACTAAATTAAAAAATAAGTAAAAGGATTGATATATATGCAAAGATTAGGAGGATTTTTAATAACAAAGTTAAAACAATTACATAGCAGATCACTGGCACAGTGTATAAGTGAAAAAGGTGTAGAAGCTTTTAGTGGAGAACAGGGAAAGATTTTATTTGTACTTTGGCAAAAAAATAAAATAACTCAAAAAGAATTAGCAAATGAAACAGGCTTAGCTAAAAATACAATTACAATTATGTTGGAAAGAATGGAAAAAAATAATCTAATAAAGAGAATAGCAGATGAAAATGATAAAAGAAAATCATTGGTAATTCTAACAGATTATGCTAACACTTTAAAAGAGAGTTTTGATGAAATTTCAGAAGAAATGTTAAAAAAAGTATATAAAGGTTTTAATGAAGAAAAAATAGATAAATTTGAAGAATATTTGCAGAGAACTATTAAAAACTTAGAAGAAAAAAAGGAAGGTGAAAAGTGATGATAAATCAAGTAACACGATTATTGATAGAAGATTTTAAATTTTTTCTTCATTTGACAGTGGAGCATATTTTAATTTCATTACTAGCTATAAGCATTGCAAGTGTATTAGGAATTATTTTAGGAATAATTATCAGTGAGTATAGAAAATTTTCAGGATTAATATTGGGAACTGTCAATATACTTTACACTATACCCTCAATAGCATTATTGGGATTTTTTATCACTATCACAGGAGTTGGGAATACAACAGCACTTATTGCTTTAATAATATATGCACTTTTGCCAATAATAAGAAGTACATACACAGGAATTGTAAACATAAATCCTTTGATTATTGAGGCATCAGAGGGAATGGGAAGTACAAAATTACAACAACTATTCAAGGTCAAATTACCATTAGCATTGCCAGTTTTAATGTCAGGTATTAGAAATATGGTTACAATGACAATAGCCCTTGCAGGGATAGCTTCTTTTGTTGGGGCAGGAGGCTTGGGAGTCGCTATTTATAGGGGGATAACAACTAATAATTCAGCTATGACTTTTATAGGAAGTTTACTTATAGCAATTTTAGCCTTAGTTTTTGATTTTATATTGGGATTGTTTGAAAAAAGATTAACTAACTATAAAAGAATAAAATATAAAATAAATTTAAAAGTTATAATTTTAGGGCTTTTTATAGTAATATTTGGAGCATATTTTTCTTTTAATTCTAAGCAGGATAAAACTATTAATATTGCAACAAAACCTATGACAGAGGGCTATATTTTAGGTCAAATGCTAACTGAACTTATAGAGCAAGATACAGATTTGAAAGTTAATATCACAAATGGAGTTGGAGGGGGAACTTCTAATATTCACCCTGCAATAGTTAAGGGAGAGTTTGATATGTATCCTGAATATACAGGAACTTCTTGGGAAGCAGTTTTAAAGAAAGAAGCAAGCTATGATGAAAGTAAATTTGATGAATTGCAAAAAGAATATAAAGAAAAATATAATTTAGAATATGTAAATTTATATGGTTTTAATAATACTTATGGTTTAGCAGTAAATAAGGATATTGCAGAAAAATATAATTTAAAAACATATAGTGATTTGGCAAAAATATCAAATAATCTAATTTTTGGTGCTGAATATGATTTCTTTGAAAGAGAAGATGGCTATAAAGAATTGCAAAAAGTATATAATATAGATTTTAAAAAGAAAATAGATATGGATATTGGGCTTAAATATCAAGCTATGAAAGATAAGAAAATTGATGTTATGGTAATATTTACAACAGATGGACAACTGGCAGTATCTGATGTAATTGTTTTAGAAGATGATAAAAAAATGTATCCATCATATAGGGCAGGAACAGTTGTAAGAAGTGAGATTTTATCTGAATATCCAGAGTTAAAACCAGTTTTAGAAAAATTAAATAATATTTTAGATGATAAAACAATGGCAGATTTGAATTATCAAGTTGAAAGTGAAGGAAAGAAGCCAGAAGATGTGGCAAGAGAATATCTACAAGAAAAAGGTTTATTGGAGGTGAAACAATGATAGAGTTTAAAAATATTAGTAAATCTTATGGAAATCAAGAAGTGATAAAAGATTTTAATTTAACTATTGAATGTGGGACATTTTTGACTATCATAGGTTCATCAGGTTCAGGTAAAACAACAATTTTAAAGATGATAAATGGACTTATAAAAGCAGATAAAGGTGAAATATTAATAAATAATAAAAATATCCAAGATGAAGATTTAATTGAGCTTAGAAGGAAAATAGGCTATGTAATTCAAGGAAATATTTTATTTCCACATTTAACAGTTTTTGAAAATATTGCCTATGTATTAAATTTAAAAAAATATGATAAAAAAGAAATTGAAAAGATAGTAAATAAAAAAATGGATATGTTAAATCTTTCAAGAGATTTAAAAGATAGATTACCAGATGAGTTGTCAGGTGGGCAACAACAGAGAGTTGGAATAGCAAGAGCCTTGGCAGCAAATCCTGATATAATATTGATGGATGAACCCTTTGGAGCAGTTGATGCTATCACAAGATATCAGTTACAAAAAGATTTAAAGGAATTACATAAAAAGACAGAAGCAACTATTGTTTTTATAACTCACGATATAACAGAGGCTTTGAAGCTAGGAACAAAGGTTTTAGTGTTGGATAAAGGAGAAATTCAACAATATGATGTACCTAAAAATATTTGTTCTAATCCTAAAAATGACTTTGTAAAACAATTATTAAAAATGGCAGAGATGTAAGGGAGTTCTACTATAAAAATGAAAGTAGTTGTAATCTATGAAGCAGGAGGACCTGAACAATTAAAAGTTGAAACAAGGGAAATTCCAAAAGTAAAAGAAGGTTGGACTTTGGTTAAGATAAAAGGTTTTGGTATCAATCGTTCAGAAATTTTTACAAGAGAAGGGCATTCTCCATCTGTAAAATTTCCAAGAATATTGGGTATTGAATGTGTTGGAGAAATTGAAGAAACAACAAGTTCTAATCTCAAAAAAGGACAAAAGATAGTTTCAATTATGGGAGAAATGGGAAGGGCTTTTGATGGTTCTTATGCAGAATATATTTTATTGCCTAATGAACAAGTTTATCCTGTAAATACTTCTTTGACTTGGGAAGAACTAGCAACAGTTCCTGAAACTTATTATACTGCCTTTGGTTCAATGGGTAATTTACAGATTAAAGAAACTGATAATATACTTGTCAGGGCAGGTTCAAGTGGAGTGGGTATAGCTTTTTTAAAGCTTGTAAAAGCTAAATTTCCAAATATCAGAGTAGTTGCTTCTATTAGAAAAAAAGATATAGAAAAGAGGAATAAAATTTTAAGTTTAGGTTATGATGAGGTAATTTTTGATAATAATAATGTGTTAGAAACAGAAGAAAATTTTGATAAAATTCTAGAATTAGTAGGACCTGTTTCTATAAAAGATAGTTTTTCTCATATTAAAGAATATGGAATTATTTGTGCAACTGGATTGCTAGGTGGAAAATGGTTTTTAGAAGACTTTGACCCTACAAGAGATATTAAAAATAATGCTTATTTAACAACTTTCTATTCAGGTAATGTCAGTAAAGAAAGAATAAATTCTATGCTTGATTATATAGAAAAATATAAAATTGATGTAAAAGCAGAAAAAATATTTTCACTAGATGAAATAGTTGAGGCACATAAATATTTGGATAGTAGTTCAGGTTTTGGTAAGGTTATAGTTATAAACAAATAGAAGAGGAAGTAAAAGTTTGCTAGTTTATAATTTTGAGATTTTAGATGAAGAGAAAGTTTTTGTAAAAAGTGGTATAATCACATATATGTTTGATAAAATATAAAAGGAGAATGTTATGAAAATTTATGATTTTACAGTAAAAAATAGAAAAGGTGAAGATGTTTCTTTAGAAAATTTTAAAGGAAAGGTTTTATTGATTGTAAATACTGCAACTAGATGTGGCTTTACACCTCAATATGATGAATTAGAAGCTTTATATTCAAAATATAATAAAGATGGTTTTGAAGTTTTAGATTTTCCTTGTAATCAATTTGGTAATCAAGCACCAGAAAGTGATGAAGAAATTCATACTTTCTGCCAATTAAATTACAAAGTTAAATTTGACCAATTTGCAAAAGTTGAAGTTAATGGAGAAAATGCTATACCACTTTTCGAATACTTAAAAGAACAAAAAGGTTTTGCTGGCTTTGATCCCAAACATAAACTGACTTCTATATTGAATGAAATGCTTTCAAAAAATGATCCAGATTTTGCTAAAAAATCTGATATAAAATGGAATTTTACTAAGTTTTTAGTGGATAAATCTGGAAATGTTGTAGCAAGATTTGAACCTACTACAAGTGTAGAAGTAATAGAACAAGAGATAAAAAAATTATTAGAAAAATAAAAATTCCTGCAAGATAATCTCTTTTTGTAAAATCTAATTTATGGAAGTTAGTTCTTTCCAATCCACAGTGGAAGGCTCTTGCTTCCATAGCCAAAGTTAGATTTTCAACTTTTTGTATAACAGAAACTAAAAGTGGGAGAAGAATTGAGCTATATTGATATAGTTTTTTAAAAGGATTTTTTCCTTCAAAACTTTCTCCCCTTGCTTGTTGTGCAATTTTAATTGTGTTAGCCTCTTGTAAGATTGTAGGGATAAATCTTAAAGTAATACTAATCATAAGAGAGAAATCTTGAATAGGTAAACCAATTTTCTTTAAAGGACTTAATAGAGTTTCCAAACCTAAAGCAATATCTAAGGGTTTTGTTGTTAATGTTAATAATGAAGAGAATATCAAAAGAAAAATTATTCTAAAAATCATTTTTAAAGCAGAAAAAATTCCACTGTCATAGATAGAAAATTTACTAAGTTGAAGTAATAATTTTCCATCTTGATGTGATAAAATATGAAAAATAGATGAAAATATTAGGATGTATACAAGGTATTTTAGGCTTTTTAAAAATTCTTTTAAGGGAATTTTAGAAAGAAAAATAAGAGTGAAAGCTAAAATTCCAGTGATGATATAGCCTATAAAAGTATTAATAAATAAAAAAGAAAGTATAAGTGAAAAACTCCCAATGATTTTAGTTCTTGGGTCAAGTTTATGTAATATACTTTCTTTTTTTATATACTCTCCTAATATTATGTTCACTGTTCTATCCTTTTATATTTTATTTTCTCCTCAATAACTTTTAAAATACTTTCTTCCTTTATATCTCTACTAATTTTTATAGGATTTTTTAATTTTTGATTTAATTTATTTAAAAAACTGATACATTCAGGAAGCTCTAAACCTAAACTTTCTAATTTATCACTATGTTTTTCAAATAAGTCAGAAGGGCTTGTATGGTACAGTAACTTTCCTTTATCCATAACAATAACTTCTTCTGCATATTCCAAAACATCATTCATATCATGAGTAATAAATAGAAAAGATTTATTATCTTCTTTTTGCCAATCTAAAAGAATTTTAAAAAGTTGTTCTTTTCCTTCTGGGTCTAAACCAACAGTAGCCTCATCTAAAAGTAAAAGTTGGGGTTGCATAACTAAAACTCCAGCCAAAGCAACTCTTCTTTTTTCTCCACCACTTAAAGTTAAAGTGGAATGATGAAGATAATCTTTATCTAAACCCACAAGCTCCAAAACTTTTTCAACTCTTTCTAAAATTTCTTTTTCATCTAATTTTAACTTTTTTAAGCCATAAGAAACATCTTTAAAGATTGTAGTCTCAAAAATTTGATGTTCTGGATATTGAAAAATATAGCCAATATCTTCAATTTTTCCATCAATATTGATTTCTCCTGTTTGCTTTTTTAAAAGTCCTTTAATTAGCTTTAAAAGAGTAGATTTCCCAGAACCTGTATGTCCAACAATGGCTATTCTTTTATGACTATCTATTTCTAAGGAAACATCATATATTCCATTTTTATTGTTTTCAAAAGTAGGATATTCATATCCAACATTTTTAAGAGATATTTTCATAGACTAGCCTCACTAAATCTTCCATATTAATATTTTTATCATCCACTTTAATATTATTTTTTTCTAAAATATTTTTTATTTTTATAAGAAAAGGGTTAAACTTATCATCTTCAAAAATTTTATAAGGCTTGCCTTGATATTTTATTTCTCCCTTAGATAAAACTATGACTTCTGTTGCTTCTAAAATATCATTTCTATCATGAGTGATATGAATAATAGTTTTTCCTTGTGAATTTAACTCTTTCATAAGTTTTAAAACTTCTTTCTTACCAACAGGGTCAAGCATAGAAGTAGCCTCATCAAAAATTAAAATTTCAGTTCCCATAGCTAAAATACTTGCAATAGCAAGTCTTTGTTTTTCTCCACCAGATAATTGATAAGTTAATCTATCTTTATATTCAAGTAAGTCAACAGCTTTTAAAGAATTTTCTGCTATCTCTTTTATATTCTCCCTAGAGATAGCAAGATTTTCTAAACCAAAAATGACTTCATCAAATACAGTAGTATTTATAATTTGATTTTCTGGATTTTGAAATATTATTCCTATTAATTTTCTTATTTCTAATAAATCTTTTTGATTTTTTGTATCATAGCCAGAAATTTTAATACTTCCCTCTTGTTGAAAAATAAGTCCTGCTAATAACTTAGCAAGAGTAGATTTTCCAGAACCATTTTTTCGAATAATACAAAGATATTCTCCCTTTTTAATAGAAAAAGAAAGATTTTTAAAAACTTTATTATTTTGATATGAGAAAGAAAGATTTTCTACTTGTATCATAATATTACCTTATCTTACAACTTCATTGATTGGACTGATTTCTTTTAATTTATAGCAAAGTATAGAAACAACAATAGCTTTTAATATATCTCCTGGTATAAAAGCCAAAGTTGCTAAGAAAGCCTTATCTATTGGCATTTTTGTGATATATGATAGATAGATTGCTCCAACAAGGTAGACTAAAACTATTCCGCCAATAATGTTTGCTACTATATATTTTGCTATATTGATATTTTTCCAAGCTTTTTCTACTAAGAAACCTATTAAAAATGCTGCAAAAGGCCACACTATAAAAAAGCCTCCTGTTGGTCCAGCAAGAACAGCCATTCCACCTCTACCACCTGATAAAATAGGTACTCCTAATAAAACAATCACAACAACTAATAGCATACTTAAAAAACCTAATCTTTTACCTAAAAAGCTTCCAGCTAACATTACTCCCATTGTTTGTAAAGTTATTGGAACTGGAATAAAAGGTAAAGGAATTGGTGGCATTAAACCTAAAACTGCAACAATAGCTGCAAACATAGCTGCATAAAGCATATTTTTAATTTTCATTTATAAAATCTCCTTATTTTTAAAAGTTGATTTATTATATCAGAAATTAGGAATAGGTGTCAATTTATGATAAATAGAAAATAATTTATTACTAACTAGATTTCTTAATAGATAAAATTCTGGAATATAAATTAGTAATTTTTATTCTTTACCAAATCTTAATAAATATATGTTACAATAAATTGAATTAATAAAAAAGAAAGTGATAGGTGATATTATGTTTGAGAAAATAAAGAAGTTTTTTCTACTTTTCTCTGTTATATTTTTAATAGCTGGGGTGACATCATTCACAGCATATAACTGGGCAAATATGTCTAATATTGAAAAATTAGCGGTTCCATCTGTATTAATTGTAGTTGGGCTTGTAGCTTATCTATTTTTAGAAAAGGAAATTTATAAAAATTTAGCAATATTCTTTTCTTCATTTATGATAGGAACTTTGTTTGCTGTCTATGGACAGGTTTATCAAACAGGTGCAGATGTATGGATATTATTTAGAAACTGGGCTATATTTTTGATAATTCCAATAGTAGCAACAGGATACTATTCTGTGATGACTTTATTTAGTATAGTTGTAGCAATAGCAACAAGTTTTTATTTAGACTTATATTTATCAGGGGCTATTGTTCCATTTTTATCTTCTTTAATTTTTGGAATAATATTGATGGTTTATCCGTTTTTACAAAAGAGATTTAATTTTAAATTTAACAATATTTTCTATAATACAATGATAGGAATATTCTATATATGCTTTATAGCAAGTGGTTCTATTGCAATCAATGAAGATGATTATGGTTTTATTGCAATAATATTATATTTAGCATTTGTAGGAGTAGTTTATTTGGTAGGTTATGGGCAACTTAAAAAGATAACAGTGAAAGTACTTTCTATAACATCACTTGGATTTTTTGGAGTAGCTGTTATTATGAAAATGATTAAAAATATATTTTTTACAGATGTAACTCTATACATTTTATTATCTCTACTTGTTATTATAGGGACTATAGCTGGAGTAGTTAAATCTGTTTCAAAATTAGAAAATGAAAATATTAAAAAGTTTACAAATATAGTTGTAGGTTTTTTAAAAGTTTTTGCATTTTTCTTGCTTATAGCTTTTGTATTTTCATTATTAAGTTCTATGGGATTAGAAGAAGGAGCATTAATAGTAATTTCAATTATTTTAATCATTTTTTCATATTTTGCAGCAAGAATACTTAAATTTGAGAAAGATAAATTAGAAATAGTTGCATTTATTGCAGGACTTATATGTCTTGGAATATACTTAGGTTCTTATTTAGATATGAAACCTTTAACTATACTATTAATTATTACAATTATTTATGATGTATTTTGGTTCACTATGCCAACAAGAGCATTAGATTTACTTCTATTGCCTTTACATTATTTCTTATTAGGAGATTTTCTTATTGAAAAATTAGAGTATATAGATTTTTATTATATAATTATCTTTGTAGCTCTTATTATAGAGGGGTATTTTGTATATAGGAAAGATTTACTTTCAAATGAGAAAATAAAAAGAATTTTATGTGGAAATGAAGTTACACTACTTATAATGTCAACTATGTGGATTTATTATATGGGAATAGGAATGTTCTTAGTAAATGCACTTTTAGATCTTTCAAGTAATGCTAGATATTATAATGTAGTATTAGTTATGCTTACTGCAATAATTGGCTTATTTATAATATATAGAGAAATTAAGAACCCAACTTTAAAAATAGTTCTATCTGTTATGTTGATAGCTTTAAATTATTTTGCATATTCAGAAACTTTAAGTTTGGCTATTACTCTATTACTAATGTTAATTTATGCTTTCAGAGATAGTAAATGGGGACTTACAGTTTCTACTTTGGCAACAACTTATGTAATTTTTGTTTATTATCTTGGTTTTTATAAAACATTACTTGATAAGTCAATAGCTCTTAGTATTTCAGGAGGATTACTTCTAGTAGCTTATTTAGTATTGAAATATGGATTTAAAGGGGTTGAGGCTAATGAGTAATAGTATAAAAAAAATACTTTTAATTATAAATATTGTAATTCTTTTTGTAGTAACAGGTTTTTCTGCAAATAAAGAGGAAAGTTATAAAAAATTAGATAGTTATTTCTATTTGGAACTTACACCAGTTGACCCTCGTTCACTTTTGCAAGGTGACTATATGACTTTAAATTATGATATTACAGATAAAGCTAGTGATTTTATATATAATAATAGAACATATATTTATGATGGAGAAAATGAGAACGAAGTTGAGGAAATAAGAGAATTAAGAAAGTTAGCAGATGCTAAAAGAGCATATATAGCAGTTCGTTTGGATGAAAACAAGGTAGCTAAATTTGTAAAAATTACAAAAGAAAAAACAGATGAAAAAGACTTACTTTTTATAGCTTACAAGACTGATGGATTTAATGTAAATATAAATGCCAATAGCTATTTATTCCAAGAAGGAACTGGAGATAAGTATGAAGATGCTCGTTATTCAAAGGTTGTTTTAGTAGGTGATAAATTAAGATTGGTTGATTTAAGAGATAAAGATTTTAAAGAAATTAAATAAAAAATAGGAGCTATTGAAATTTTTTCAGTAGCTCTTTTTATTTTGGTTATTTGATAAAAATAATTCTAAATCCTTTTTTACAATTTCTTTTATTTCAGTGGCAATGTTTTCAGCTTTCTTTTTATCTAAACCAATATTTTCAGCAACTTTTAATATATCTTTTAAATCTGGGTTTACTCCATTACCATTAACTGTTGTTGCATGTTCTCCATTTATTGAATAACTATAAGTTAGATCATATGCTGGTGAAAGTTCCCATTTTTTAAATTCTTCATTGTAAATAAATGAAAAATTTTTAGAATGGTCATCTCTATTGTGAGAGAAAACATTGAAACACATTAATCTAAATAATTTCTCCACTTCTTCAAAACTTTTAGTAAGATTTAAAGTAAGTTGCATTAAATCATTATAATCAAGATTAGGTATTCTATGAGAAGTTTCCAGTAGTCCACTCACAGAAATCATATGGACTTTTCTGATAATACCTGTTGATAACTTTTTTCTGTCAAACCTCTTAATTCCAAAATAACCAGAAGAGATTTTAGAAGGGAATAGTTTAGTTTTAGGCATATTAATCTTACATTTTTTAGCACATAGAGAATATAAATATTCTAATTTTCCTATGTCTTTATTATCTAGTGAAGAAGGAAATTTTATAATCCAGTCTTCATTATTAATCTTTGTTAAAATTTTTGGTCTTGCTCCTCCTGATGAGCCTCCTAATCTAAAAAGATTATCTAAATCATCTGAATACTCTGTATTTAAAATTTTTTTACAAGATAGTGCTAAACTATCATAATCTTCATGATAATCTTTATCTTCTAAAAGATTGTATTCCGGTTTATAAGATAATGCTCCCATTCCAGTTTCACCAACAATAGCAAGCCTACTTAATGGATTAATTTCTCTTGGATTTATATTTTGAGAATTTAACATTCTATCAACAAGTAATCTTCCCCAGCCATCAGGAAGACTATCAGAAAAAACACCATATAAGCCATCAAAAGGCTCTATTTTAGGAATAAAAACTTGTTTTTTTAAGGGGATACTATATGGACTTATTGAAAAACCATTATTTAGCCACTCATTATCATATTCAAAAGCTACTATATTATTTTTCATTAAAGCTAATGTTCCAATTTTTTTATCATTATAAAATACTTGTAGAGATTTAATCTTGTTCATTTATTATCTCCTCAATAGAATTATATTGTTTTTGCTGAAATAAGTTTAAAAATTCATCTTCACAGTCTAAAATAATAGCAATTTTTATCAAAGAAAAAAGAGAAATTTCACCAGTATTTTCAAAACGCTTTATTGAACCAAAACTCACCCCCGATTTTTTTGAAAATTCTTCCTGTGTTAGCTTTAATTCTTTTCTTCTTTTTCTAACATTTTTTGCTATTTCTAATTGTATTTCCTTTGGTGTTTTAATATTTAAAAAA
>ERZ772948.303-NODE-303-length-31734-cov-14.751507_pt1 | contig 31734 bp, 29 predicted proteins | sample MGYA00511945_ERZ772948 | MGnify/ENA primary metagenome ERZ772948 (study PRJEB29015, sample SAMEA2737927) | human oral metagenome | biome: human oral; feature: human-associated habitat; material: dental | place: China | collected 2141 ... | reverse complement strand
AGCCCGACGCGCTCCAGGGCCGCCCGAGCCGCGCCGCGCGGCAGCGGGCGGTGGCGCAGGCGCCCCGGCAGCGCCACATTGTCCCTGGCGGACAGGGAGGAGACGAGGTTGTCCTCCTGGAAGACCACTCCCACGTGCGCCGCCCGGAACGCGGCGAGCGCGCTGGGGCGCAGCGACGTCGTCGCCGTCCCCAGCAGGGCGACGCTGCCGGATGTGGGGCGGTCCAGGCCCGCGATGATGTGCAGGAGCGTCGACTTGCCGCAGCCCGAGGCCCCGACGATCGCGCTGAAGGACGATGCCGGAAGGTCGAGGTCCACCCCGGCCAGGGCTCGGATGGCGGCTGAGGCGCGCCCCGGGACCTCGTAGTCGCGCCTGAGGGCGCGCACCGAGATCGCCGAGGGCGGCTGCGTGGGCGAGGCGGGGACGGTCGGAGCAGGGGCGCCGTCGGCGGGGCCGCGGCGGGGCGAGCGATGGAGAGGTTTCATGCCTCGATTGCAGCCCAGGCAAGCGCCAGGGTCATTGGCGCCCAGGCCCCAACTCGCGCTCCTGTCCCCACCCCTGGTGGAGCCAGGTGGACGCGCAAGGGTGGTGCTGGCGCCAATGACTGCGGGCAAGCGCGCGGGTAGCGTCCGGGCCATGATGACGAGGACACGCCCGAGCGCCCCGCGGCGCCGCTGGCCGATGATCGTGCTCGCCGAGCTCGTCCATGCCGTCGCATGGCTGCCGGTCCTCATGATCGTGTCCATCGGGTTCTTCCTGGCGCACCTGACGATCCCAGCCCTGGCCGAGGCCGAGCGCTGGGCCGCCCGCCGCCTCGGCGCCAGCGCCCCCTCCGGCCGCGAGGACGGCGAGTCGGTGACGCGCTGGTGCTCCTCACGGATCGTCACCGCGGCCTTCTGGCGCCAGGACCTCCCGCTGGCCGCCGCCTCCCTCGTCCTCGGCCTGGCCTCCATGTTCGTGACGGTCATCGGGGGAGTCCTCGTCGTCATCGCGGCCGGCCTGCCGTGGATCGTCTCCGAGGAGCACCCCGTGGGCTTCGGGGTGGGGACGGCCACCCGCCCGATCGACGCCTGGTGGGCGATCCCCGCGAGCCTCCTCCTTGCCGCGATCTGCCTGGCGGTCCTCGCGGGCATCGGCCGGCTGCGCCTCGTGGTCACAGAGATCCTTGGCCGCGACGCCGTCGCCGAGAGAGTCAAGGAGCTCGACGCGCAGGTCGGAGATCTCACGCGAGGGCGGGCCACGCTCGTGGACGCCTTCGAGGCCGAGCGCAGCCGCATCGAGCGCGACCTGCACGACGGCGCCCAGCAGCACCTGAGCGCCCTGGCCATGACCCTCGGCTCGGTGCGGCTCGCCGCCGCCCGCCTGGAGGACGAGGGAGCGCGCGACGCTATCCTCACCCGCGTGGACCGCGCGCAGGAGCAGTCCGAAGCCGCCCTCGCCTCGCTGCGGGCGACCGTGCGCGCCGTGCGCCCCGCCGTGCTCACCGACCGGGGCCTGGCCGCCGCCGTCCGCGAGCTGTGCGCGGGCTCCAGCCTGGAGCCGGGGGTGTCGATCAGCGGGGACGACTCGGCGATCACGCCGCCCGTGGCCACCGCCGTCTACTTCGCGATCAGCGAGGCCCTGACGAACGTCGCCCGCCACGCCGGAGTCGGGCGCGCGCGAGTCGCGATGGTCTGCTCCGCCGCGGGCGTGGAGGCCAGCGTCGAGGACGACGGCGTCGGCGGCGCCCGCATCGAGGAGGCCGGCAGCGGCAGCACGGGCCTGGCGGGCATCGCCCAGCGGATGGCGACCGTCGGCGGCGAGCTGGTCATCGACTCCCCGCCCGGACGGGGCACGACCCTCCACTTGAGCGCCCCGGCCGCGCCTCCCTGGTGAGGCGGACGGGACATCCGGAGGCCCGGCGGCGGGGTCCCGGTGAGCGCCGCGGGCCTTTCGTGCACAATCACCCCTATGAGGATCGTTCTGGCCGACGACGCCGCCCTCCTGCGCGAGGGACTGGCCGCGCTCCTGGCCGACGCCGGGCACGAGGTCGTCGCCCAGGCCGATGACGCGCCCGGGCTCCTGGACGCCGTCGAGTCCCTGGCCTCGCGCGGCGAGCTTCCCGACGCCGTCATCACCGATGTGCGCATGCCCCCGGGCAATGCCGACGACGGGCTCAAGGCCGCCGTCGCCCTGCGCGGGGCCCACCCGGGGCTGCCCGTCGTCGTCCTGTCCGCCTACACGGCTGGCGAGTACGTGCGCGACCTCCTCGCCGAGGAGTCCGGCGGGGTCGGCTACCTCCTCAAGGAGCGGGTGGGGCGCGTTGAGGACTTCATGCGCTCCCTCCAGGTCGTCGTCAGCGGGGGAGTGGTCGTGGATCCGGAGGTCGTGGCCGGCCTCCTCGCCCGCACGACGGCGGCCCCTGCCAGTGGGGCGGCGGCGAGTGCTGGCGGGGCTGGCCCCGCGCCGTCGTCGCCAGCGGGAACGGCCCGGGGCACTGCGGGGAGCACCGGGCCCGCGCCGGAGGGCGCCGTCGACCGCCTGACGGAGCGCGAGCGGGAGGTCCTGGCCCTCATGGCTGAGGGCCTGTCCAACAGCCAGATTGCCGCCCGGCTCGTGGTCTCCGACGGTGCGGTGGCCAAGCACGTGGCGCATATCCTCGCCAAGCTCGATCTGCCGCCCGAGGAGGAGAACCGGCGCGTGCGCGCCGTCCTCGCCTGGTTGCGGGCCACCGCGTGAAAGACGGCCGAGCGGCCGGCTCCGAGGCCCTCAACTCCGCGAGTGGGAGGCTGCCCCTTCCTGCGCGCGGACCGGGTTCTGTCGCACTGTATTCATCGCCGATGTCTTCACCCGCCGGATCGTTGGCTGGGCGTTTCCCGCTATCCCCGCGCCCCGGTTGGGGCCGTGGATACAGCTACGACAAAGCGATGACCGAGACGGTCAACGATCTGTGCAAGGCCGAGTCCATCGACGCCGAGCGCGTATTCATGTGAGGCGCAGTTCTGTGCGGGCGTCCAAGATGAGTCCAGTCGACCTCTTGACATCCTTTGACCAGCAGTATTACGATGTTGCCGCTTGGGGATCGGATCAAGGGCGCTTGATCTTCAAGCCATGTATGCGCGCGCCACTAAGGGAGGTGAGTGCATTATGAAAACGACAGTGAAGTCGATCATGCTCGTGATTGCCGCCACTGTGCTGTGCGCATCGATCGGTGCTCCCGCAGGTGCGGTAGTCCGAGAAAGAGATCAGCAGGTTCTTGCGTCTCAGGATCAAGTTGCAGTAGATCCTCGGACCGGTGCTCAGCGTTCCGCAGTTCCCGTGCAGGGGCAAGGTCTTAAATTGAATATGGTTGAAGGGGATGAAATCTCAATTGAAGGTGATGCTGTCACGTGGACCGACTCGGCCGGACTGATTGTAGCGAGGATTGACATAACTTCTCCAGATTCCGGAATGACATTCTACTTCGATGAATCTACTCAGATGATTCGAGAAGAGGGAGCATCGTTCGTTTCGCCTGATCTTCCTCAAGGGTACTGCATGCCGAAATGGATTGGTTGGGCTTTCAATATCGCCTGGGGAGGGCTTGTGTGTCTTCCAGCATCGGCGGGCGCGAGCGGTGTTGCCACTCCGATCGCTGGCGCTGCTACGGCCGCTGCTTGCGAAGCTGCTGGCGGTGCGCTGGTCACTGCGATTTCCTGCTGACGATTGATATTGGCTTCACGGGGGAATGTGTTAATGCGCGTCAGTCGTGGCAATAATTTTCTTATTGTGGCCTGTATTCTTGGGGTTGCATCGATGTTCAGTCGAGGTATTCCCTGGTGGGCTTGGGGGGCCGCGTTCCTGATTCTAATCCTGGAAGCGGAATTTCTGTCCCGCTCATTGGCCGGCAAATCGTCTTCCGGTCAGAAGGCCCTTGGCTGGAGATTGATTGCCGTTGCGGCCGTGGCGGCCGTCTTTCTAATGGTGTCGCTATTCTTGCTCGACTTCACTGGAATTTTCTGACCTGCGCCGTTTTGTCTCTTGTGGTCAGCAGGGGGCCGGCGAAGTCCTGGTGAGGTCCGGGCCCGGGCGGGGATCGGAGGGACAGGGCCCGGACTCGGCCGCATCCTTGACCCTCACGCGGCGTGAGGCGACAGGCTGCGTCGCATGAGAGATCCTCAGGGCATGAACGACGCGCCCCACCCCAGCGCCCCGGCACCGGCCCCCGCCCCTGCCGAGGCCCCCGCGCGAGAGAGCGACCGCACGGTCGGCGCCGCCGCGCGGCTGCTGGGCGTGAGCGTGCGCGCGCTCCATCACTGGGACGCGATCGGCCTGCTCACCCCCTCGGGGCGCAGCTGGTCCGGCTACCGCCTCTACAGCGACGCCGACATCGACCGCGCCCAGCAGATCCTCGTCTACCGCGAGACCGGTATGAGCCTGTCCGCGATCGGCGAGCTGCTCGACGCCGCCCCGACGACGGCGATCGAGCACCTGGTGCAGCAGCGGCGCCTGTTGACCGAGAGGGTCTCTCGCCTGACGCGGATGGTCCGCGTCATCGACACCATGATGGAGGCAGAGACCATGGGCAACCACATGAGCGGGGCCGAGCGGGCCGAGGCCTGGGGCGGCCAGTGGACAGAGGAGTACGCGGCCGAGGCCGAGGAGCGCTGGGGCGATACCGACGACTGGGCCGAGTCCCAGCGCCGCAAGGCCGCCATGACGCCCCGGGACTGGCAGCGGGCGGCCGCCGAGACAGAGCAGTTGGAGACCGATCTCGCCGATGCCCTGCGCCGCGGCGTCGTCCCCGGAAGCGAGGAGGCCAACGCGCTGGCCGAGCGCCACAGGGCGGACCTGAGCCGCTGGTTCGAGGTGACCGTGCCCAAGCAGGTGCTCATCGCCCGCGGCTACGTCGCCGACCAGCGCTTCACCGACTACTACGACGCCAAGGAGAAGGGCCTGGCCGCCTGGCTCAAGGAGATCATCGACGCCTCCGCTCTCGCCCAGGGGGTGGACCCGCAGTCCGTCACCTGGGAGTGATGCGCGGGGTGGGGGAGAGCGCTTGCCCGTGCCGCTATCCTGGGCGGCAGCAACGCGCGATGCCCGGGCGGTCCCACGCCGCCCGGGCCCCGCACCCCCGACCGGCGCGCCCGCGCCCCAGGAAGGACCCCCGTGTTCGGCAACCTCTCCGACCGGCTCACCGCCTCCTTCAACTCGCTGCGCGGCAAGGGCCGCCTGACTGAGGCCGACGTCGAGGCGACCGTCACCGAGATCCGCCGCGCCCTCCTCGAGGCCGACGTCGCCCTGCCGGTGGTGCGCGCCTTCACCGCCGCCGTGCGCGAGAAGGCCGTCGACGCCGCCCGCTCCCAGGCGCTCAACCCGGCCCAGCAGGTCATCAAGATCGTCAACGACGAGCTCATCGAGGTCCTGGGCGGCGAGACCCGCGAGATCAACTGGGCGGATCGCGGCCCCACGATCATCATGCTCGCCGGCCTCCAGGGCGCCGGTAAGACAACGCTGGCCGGGAAGCTCGGCCGCTGGCTCAAGGACGACGGCAAGCGGGTCCTCCTCGTCGCCTCCGACCTCCAGCGCCCCAATGCCGTCACCCAGCTGGGCGTCGTCGCCGAGCGCGCGGGCGTGGACATCTGGGCTCCCGAGCCGGGCAACGGCATTGGCGACCCGGTCCAGGTGGCCCGCAGCGGCGTGGAGCAGGCCCGCGCCAAGGGCTACGACGTCGTCGTGGTCGACACCGCTGGCCGCCTGGGCGTGGACGCGGAGATGATGGATCAGGCGATCCGCATCCGCGACGCCGTCGCCCCCCACGAGATCCTCTTCGTCCTGGACGCGATGGTCGGCCAGGACGCCGTCAACACCTCAGTGGCCTTCCGCGACGGCGTGGGCTTCACCGGCGTCGTCCTGTCCAAGCTCGACGGCGACGCCCGAGGCGGCGCGGCCCTGTCCGTGCGCGGCGTGACCGGCGCGCCCGTCCTGTTCTCCTCAACCGGCGAGGGCCTGGACGACTTCGAGCGCTTCCACGCCGACCGCATGGCCAGCCGCATCCTCGACATGGGCGACCTGCTCACCCTCATCGAGCAGGCGGAGAAGACCCTCGACGCCAAGGAGGCCGAGGATGCCGCCGCCAAGCTCGCCAAGGGCGAGTTCACGCTCGACGACTTCCTCTCCCAGCTGCGCCAGATCCGCAAGCTCGGCTCGATGAAGAAGCTGCTGGGCATGATGCCCGGCATGGGGCAGATGCGCGAGGCCATCGAGGCCTTCGACGACCGCGAGGTGGACCGCATCGAGGCGATCGTCTGCTCCATGACGCCCGCGGAGCGCAAGGACCTCACGATCCTCAACGGCTCGCGCCGCAACCGCATCGCCAAGGGATCGGGCACCACCGTCCAGGCGGTCAACGAGCTCGTCGACCGCTTCGAGCAGGCCAAGAAGATGATGGAGGCCATGGCCTCCGGCGGCATGGGCGGCATAGGTGGCGCTGGCGGCGGCATGCCCGGCATGGGCTCGCTGCCGTCCACGGGCAAGCACTCCAAGGCCCGCCAGGCCCCCAAGGCCAAGAAGAAGGGCAAGGGCGGCAAGAAGGGCCGCTCCGGCAACCCCGCCAAGGCAGCGCGCCAGGCCAAGCAGGCCGCGCAGGGAGCCCAGGAGGCGCCCGCGGCGCCGGTGGCCGGCTCCTCCTTCGGGCTGGGCTCTGCGCCAGCCGGGGGCGCGAGCGGCGCTGCGGGTGGGACGGGCAGTGCCGCCGGTGGCTACGGCATCATGCCGGGCCAGCAGGCCGTTCCGGCCCAGGCGCCCGCGCAGCCGCAGCAGGCGGCCTCCAGCGGCGACGACGTCGCCGACGCCATGGCCGCCCTCCCCGAGGACCTGCGCCGCCGCCTCGGTCTCTGAACCGCGCTCCTTGCGGTCATCGAGTTCATACCTTTGACGCCGACTTCGACGGGTAATGGTACGAACTCGGCATCAAAGCGACGAACTCGACGGTGGGGCCCGGGTCTCAGGCGCCGAGGACCTCGATCCGGCACCGGGTTCCCGGGGCCTTGGCGATGCGCGCGTCGCGGGTGACCAGGGCGCAGTCCTCCGCCTCCGCGAGGGCCACGTAAGCGGCGTCGTAGGCGCTCAGGTTGTCCCGCAGCTCCCAGATCCGGCCGATGAGGGGGCGGGTGGGATAGGTGCTGATGTCCATCGCCCTGAACTCGGCCAGCGCGCTCAACGCGGTCTCCTCAGTGAGTTTGCGTCCGAGCGCTTGGCCTCGCAGGGAAGAGACGACCTCGAGGGTCAGGATGTCGGGAGCGATCCAATGCGGGTCATCAGTGAGGCGGCTACGCGCATCTCTACCCGCGTCACCGAGGTGGGCGAGCGCATGCACAAGCGCTGAGCAATCGACGACGATCATGCCTGTTCCCCCGACTGCTGGAGCAGCCGGGCATCGCGCTCTTGGCGCGCGAGGTCGATGCTCTCAAGGATGTCCTCCGTGCTCGGGGACGGCTGCTGTGGGTCCGTGAGACGCCTGGAGATCCTCTCAAGGATCTCAACGTTGCGATTCCAACCCGCCTCCCGGGTCACCATCTCGAGGAGGTAGGCCTGCAGCGACTCCCCGCGGCTCCTCGCCCGCTCGGCGAGCGCGTCGCGGACGTCGTCGGGGACATTGCGGATCTGAAGAGCAACCATGCATGCATTTTACATGCACTTCAGGGTGGGCGTGGTGGAGTAGAGGCCTCCGGGCTGAGGCTCAGCCAGGGGCTGGCGCTGGCCACTGCTGTGTGCGGAGGCAGGCCTGTCAATTCTGCTGCCGTCGAGGAATGGGTGCGGAGAGATCGCAGGAGGAAGCGTTGGGGTTCCAACGATCGTCATCTCCGCCATCCTGGGGGGACCGCTCGACGGCAGCAGAATTGACATCGCGCCCCTGTCCACGCTGAGTGTGCCGACCGTCGAGCGTTTGGGGCCTGACTCCCTGAGCCGGATCTTCGGTCCGCCCAGGCCCTACAGCCAGCCGTTGCGCTCGGCGGTGCGGGCGGCCTCGGTGCGATTGCGGGCGTGGGTCTTGGCGATGGCGCTGGACAGGTAGTTGCGCACCGTCCCCTCGCCCAGGTGCAGCCCCGCCGCGATCCCATGGGCGTCGTCGCCCCGGGCCGCCAGGCGCAGCACCTCCTTCTCCCGCTCCGTGAGCGGATTGGGGCCCAGCAGCACCGACTCCTGGGCCAGGGTCGGGTCGATCACCCGCAGGCCGGAGTGGATGCGGCGGATCGCGTCCGCCAACTGCTCCGGGGGCGTGTCCTTGACCAGGAACCCGCTCGCCCCCGCCTCCAGCGCCCGGGACAGGTACCCCGGCCGCCCGAAGGTCGTGACGATGAGGCTGCGGCAGGCCAGCCCCGAGGCGGCCAGGGCAGCGGCGGCGGCCAGGCCATCACCGTCGGGCATGTCGATATCCAGAAGGGCCACATCGGCGCCGTGCTCGCGGGCGGCGGCCACCACCTCGTTGCCGGTGCTCACCTGCGCCACCACCTCCAGGTCCGGCTCCAGGCCCAGCAGGGTGGCCATCGCCCCGCGCACCAGCGCCTGGTCGTCAGCGATGAGCAGGCGGATCGCGCCGCCCTCGCCCGTGGGCGCAGCGGCGCCAGTGCTCCCTGTGCTCACAGCACGACCTCCATCTCGGTGCCCGGGCCAGCCGCGCCACCCGCGCTTGAATCGGACGACGGCGACGGCGCGGGGCTCGTCAGGCGCAGGTCGCCGCCCGCCGACTCCACGCGCTGGCGCAGTCCCCGCAGCCCATTGCCGGGCAGGGTTCCCTCCAGCCCGCGCCCATTGTCCGTCACGACGATCCGCCCCGGGGACAGCATGACGTGGACCCGGGTGGCCGCCGCGTGGCGGAGGATGTTCGTCGTCGCCTCGCGCAGGGCCCAGGAGGCCAGCTCGCGCTGCCCCAGCGCGATGTCATCGGCGGAGCCGGCGAACTCCGCCTCCATCCCGGCGGCGGCGAAGGCGGTGCGCGAGGACTCGATCTGGCTGGCCAGGTCCGGGGTTCGCAGGCGCGTGACGGTCGCCCGCACGTCGGCCAGCGCCGCCCGCGAGAGCTCGATGACCTCCGTGAGCTCGCGCTCGGCGGCCTCGGGATCCCGGCGCAGGAGCCGCTGGGCCACCTCTGCTTTGAGGGTGAGCACGGTGAGCGAGTGCCCGAGGATGTCGTGCACATCCCGGCCGATCTCGTCGCGCTCGGCCATCGCCGCCTCAGCCCGGGCCCGACGGGCGCGCTGCTCCTCCTGCTCGGCATAGAAGCGGGACAGGACGACGAAGCACGACGACATGATGCAGCCGAGCGTCATGTACACGATCCCGGGCTCGCCCACATCCGCGATCAGCACGATGAGCAGGCTCATCAGGCACATCCCCGCAGTCGCCACCAGGCCCGTGCGCAGCCTCGTGGTGAACAGGACGACCGCGCAGAAGTAGGGCAGGAACACCGGGAAGTACCAGGTGATCGCGATCGTCGCGGCGACGGCGCAGACTCCCAGGAGGACGAGCGGGCGGATCGCTGGGGCCATCTCCTCGCGCAGCGTCGAGTCCGGGGTGAGGCGGGCGAAGTCAAAGCGCTTGGCGATGAGGCTGACCTCGATGACGTAGACGACGGCGAAGGCGGCCACCGCCGAGGTCCCCTGCACCTTCATCCACACGGGGGCGTCCGAATTCAGGAGGAATGCGGCCGTCGCGACGAGGAAACCGATCCAGATCGAGGACTGCCAGTCGACGCCGAGCCACCCCGGTGTGCCGGGCCAGGTGCGGCGCCAATCCCGCCAGTTCGGCGCCTGCGAGGGGTCTGCCGACCCGCGCGCGGCAGACCCTCTCATCGCCGGCTCGTTCCCCGACGGCGGGAGACCAGGCAGATGCCGGCGAGGATGAGCGTCCATGCGACGAGGTTAGCGACCTGGAGCCACGAGTTCTCGTGGACGATGCCCGTGGCGGTGTTGACGACATCGCCCATGATGGGGCGCTCGGCGAGGGTCGCCGCCCCGTACAGCGGCGTGACGTGCGCGATCGTGAACAGTGTCCCGGACAATGGCATGAAGATATTCGACAGGAACGCCCACACCGTCACTGAGGCTGCCGCCGTGCCCACCGCGCCCTGGGAGGGGAACCACATGCCGATGGCCAGCCCGTACAGGGCGAAGGGGATCGTCGGAAGCAGGCAGCCCAGGAAGGAGCCCAGCCAGACGAGGGGGTTGTCGCAGTGGGCGCCCATGATCGCCCCGGCGGCGAAGAGAAGGGTGATGGGCACGAGCGAGAGCAGGACGGCGGCCGCGGCCTTGACCAGGTAGTAGGAGCGCATCCCTCCCGGGGTCAGCCCCATCTGGCGCCCCCAGCCCCCGGCCATCTCGACGGCGGAGCTCCCGGCCACGCTCGTGGCCGCCATGGCGGCGCTGAAGGCCGCCATAGACACCATGATGACGGCGTTGACGTTGCCCCGGCCCGCGTCGATATCGCTGTAGGAGGTCATCGTCCCGAACAGCAGGTACATGCCCAGCGGCATGACGACGATGAAGATGATCGTGTCCGCCCGCAGGATCGTCGTGCGCAGCTCGGTGAGCAGGTAGGGCAGGAGGCTCGGGCGCTCGTCGGGGGACTGGCGAGTGGATGCCGCGCGAGCCGCCGCAGTGCTCATGGTGGGTGTCGGAGTGGTGGTCGGGTTGCTCATGGTTGTCTCCAGGGGATCGAGGGGTGGTCGTGCGGGGCAGGGCTCAGGCGGCCCGTCGCGGTGCTTGTCCTGGTTCCGCCGCGTCCTCGACGAGCTCGGCGAAGACATCGTCGAGGCTCAGCGCGGTGATCCCCAGGTGGTGGGAGGGAGTGCGGGTGAGGAGGATGCGGGCGACGTCGTCGGGCGCGGTGGTGCGGATCTCGACGTGCTCGCCGCGCACCGCCACATCCTGGAGGCTGGCGCGCGCCTCGGCCAGCGCCTCATCGAGGGGGCCGACGCCGGACAGGCCCGGCCAGGTGGCGGTGACCACCGTGCCCTCGCCCAGCGCCCGCACATCGTCCACCGATCCCGAGGCGATGATCCGCCCCCGGTTGATGATGACGATCCGGTCGGCGAAGTCCGCGGCCTCCTGGAGGTAGTGGGTGGCGAAGAGAACCGCCTTGTTCCCGGCGGCGCGCTCGCGGATCGCGGCCCAGAAGGAGCGGCGGGCCGTGACGTCCATGCCGGCGGTGGGCTCATCGAGCACCATGAGATCCGGGTTGCCCAGGAGCGCGAGGGCCAGGCGCAGGCGCTGCCGCTCGCCGCCGGAGCACTTGACGACTTTCCTGCCCAGGATCGGGGAGATGCCGGCGAGCTCTTCGACGGCGGGGATGTCGTGGCGGGCGCCGCGCATGGCGGCCACGGCGGTGATCGTCTGGCGCACCGTGTAGTCGGGCAGGAGGCCCCCCTCCTGGAGGATCGCGCCGGTGCGCAGCTCGCGGGCCGCCTGGGCGGGGGCCAGGCCGAAGACCCGGGCGCTTCCGGCGTCGGGGGTGGAGAAGCCGAGGATGACGTCCAGGGCGGTGGATTTGCCAGCGCCGTTGGGGCCGAGGAAGGCCACGATCTCGCCGGGGGCCACCCGCAGGTCGATGCCGTCGACGGCGCGCACCGGCCCGAAGGTCTTGACCAGGCCGGCCACCTCGACGGCCGGGGTGAGTGAGGGATCAGGGGAGGTCGGGGTGCTCGGGGCGCCCGGCATGTGCTGTGTCATGGCTTCATCTTCTGGGATGCGGCCGACGCCGGGTACTGAGCGCTGTCACCGCCCATCGATGACAGATGTCATGCGGGCGGGGCGATCGCCGTCGCCCCGTGCCGCGGCGCCAGTGCTCCGGGAGCGGACGTGAGAACGGCGCGTTTCGGGGACTCAGCTAGTCTCGCGGGGTTCACCTCGGAACCGGACTGACGGGACCCCATATGCCCATCGCCACGCCCCTCGCCCTCCCAGCGGCGATCACCGCCGCGGCCTCCCAGGCGCCGCTGACCGAGCGCCTCACGGAGTCGCTGTCGACCTTCGAGGGCTTCGTGTCGGGCAAGATCCTCGTGTGGATCCTGCTGGGCGCGGGCCTGTTCCTCACCCTGGGCACCCGCGGTGTCCAGGTCCGCCTCTTCTCCCGCAGCATCCGCCTCGTCCTGCGCTCGCGCCACCAGCGCGGCTCCCTCTCCAGTTTCCAGGCCTTCGTCATCGGTCTGGGCGGGCGCGTGGGCACGGGCAACATCGCCGGCGTCGCCCTGGCCGTCACCCTGGGCGGGCCCGGCGCCCTGTTCTGGATGTGGGTGGTGGCCCTCCTCGGCATGGCGACCTCCTTCGCCGAGTCCACGCTCGCCCAGGTCTTCAAGGTCCGCAACGCCGACGGCATCTTCCGCGGCGGCCCCGCCTACTACATGCAGCGCGGCCTCGCCCTCAAGGGGCACGGCGGGATCGGGCGGGTGATGGGCATCGTCTTCGCGGTCATGCTCATCTTCTCCTACGGGCTCATCTTCCCCATGGTCCAGTCCAACACGATCGCGGCCACGCTCGACTCCTCCCACCACGTGTCCACCACGGCCACCGCGATCATCCTCATGCTCGTCACCGCCCCGATCCTGCTGGCCGGGATGCGCTTCGTTGCCCGGGTGACCGAGTGGCTGGTGCCGCTCATGGCCCTGGCCTACATCGTCGTCGTCGCCGTCGTCATCGTGGTCTCGCTGCCCAGCGTCCCCGGGGTCTTCGGGGACATCATCGCCGGTGCCTTCGGACTGCGGCCGGGCCTGGCCGGCGTGGGCGGAGGCCTGTTCGCCACCTTCCTCAACGGCACCAAGCGCGGCCTGTTCTCCAACGAGGCCGGCCAGGGCTCGTCCCCCAACGGGGCCGCCACCGCCGACGTCGCCCACCCCGTGGTCCAGGGCCTCATCCAGTCCCTCGGCGTCTTCATCGACACCATCGTCATCTGCACCGCCACGGGCCTGACGGTCCTGCTGGCCGCCCCCTCGATCTACACCCCGGGGGTCCAGCCCGAGTGGGCGGAGACGACGCTCGTCCAGCACGCCCTGGCCGACGCCCTGCCCGGCGGGTGGGTCGTGTGGTTCATGACCTTCGTCGTGGCGACCTTCGCCTACTCCTCGGTGCTGGGCTACTCGAACTTCGCCGAGATCAACCTCAGCTACCTCGGCGGTGGGCGCGGCGCCGGCGTCGTGCTGCGCCTGGCGATGACGGTGGCCACGGGCCTGGGCGCCATCGTCGCCCTCGAGCTCGCCTGGGTGATGGCCGACGTCGCCCTCGCCCTCATGACGATCCTCAACCTCGTGGCCGTGCTCTGGCTGAGCCGCTGGGTCTTCGCCGTCCTGCGCGACTACGACCGCCAGAGGGCCGACGGCGTCGCCGAGCCCGCCTTCATCGCCGAGCGCGCCGATCTGCCCGGGGCCCTCGAGGGCGATATCTGGACGGCTGACAAGGCCGCCGCGCGCGTGGCCAGTCTCGACGAGGAGGGCTGAGCCTCCCGGGGCCCGCCCCGCAAGGCCGCCTCGCGCTCCGGCCGCCTCGGGGCGCCGCGCCGTCACGGCTGGGATGCCGGGGCTCTCGCGACCAAGCGGCCCTGTGGGCGATCTCGCACCGCGTCGTGGCCGGTCGGCGGCGCTCGCGGTGGCGGCCTCTTGGCGGCATCTGGCACAATCCCCTGTGCACTCGAGCGCGCGAGGCCCCTCTCCCTCGCGCCCTCGCGTCTCGGCTCCCGCCGGAAACCGTTGCTTGACCCCACCGGGGATCGGCGCGGGCCAAACCATCCAGAACCAGGAGTTCAACCAAGTGGCAGTCAAGATTCGCCTCAAGCGCATGGGCAAGAAGTTCGCCCCCTTCTACCGGGTCGTCGTCCTCGACTCCCGCAAGAAGCGCGACGGCCGTGTCATCGAGGAGGTCGGCCTCTACGACCCGATGCAGGAGCCCTCGCTCATCCGCATCGACTCCGAGCGGGTCCAGTACTGGCTCGGCGTGGGCGCCCAGCCCTCCGACACTGTCTTCAACCTGCTCAAGATCACGGGCGACTACCAGAAGTTCAAGGGCCTGCCCGGCGCCGAGGGCCGCCTGAAGGTCAAGGACGCCGAGGCCGCCGCGGCCGCCAAGGAGGCCGCTGTCAAGGCCGTCTCCGACGACGCCGAGAAGCGCAAGGCCGCCGCCGCCAAGGCGAAGGCCGACGCTGAGAAGGAGGCGGCCGACGCTGCCGCCGCCGAGGCCAAGGCCGCGGAGGAGTCCTCCGAGGAGGCCTCTCCCGAGGCCCCCGCCGAGGAGGCCTGACATGCTGGCTGACGCGCTCGAGCACCTCGTCCGCGGGATTGTCGACAATCCCGACGACGTCACCGTCACCTCCCGGTCGCTGCGCCGCGGCGACCTCCTCGAGGTGCGTGTGAACCCCGAGGACCTCGGCCGCGTCATCGGCCGCTCGGGCCGCACCGCCCGGGCCCTGCGCACGGTCGTGGGCGCGCTGGCGGACTCGCCGGTGCGCGTTGACGTCGTCGACACCGACCGCCGCTGAGCGAGCGCCAACCGAGCAGCCTCAGCGCTCCCTACGCCGTCGCCCGGCCCTCCAGGAATCGAAGGCCGGGCGACGGCGTTGTGCCTCCCACCGGCCCACATCCGGGCCGCGGGCGCGCCGCGCCCGTACCGCGCACCTCGACGAAGGAGACAGACTCATGCGCTTGGGAGACTCGGACCTCGACGTCGCCAGGATCGGATTCGGCGGCAATGTCCTGGGATGGACCGCCGACGAGACCGCCAGCCACGCCGTCCTCGACGCCTACGTCGCCGCGGGCGGCAACTTCATCGACACCGCCGACGGCTACTCCCACTGGGCGCCGGGCAACCACGGCGGGGAGTCCGAGACGGTCATCGGCTCCTGGGTGAGAGCGCGGGGCCACCACGACGACGTCGTCATCGCCACGAAGGTCTCCACCAAGCCCGACCGGGCGGGCCTGGCCCCCGACAACGTGCGCCTCGCCGTCGACGAGTCCCTGGCCCGCCTGAAGGTCGAGGCCATCGACCTCTACTACGCCCACTTCGACGACGCGTCCGTGCCGCTGGCCGAGACTGTCGCCGTCTTCGAGGAGATCCGCGCCGCCGGGAAGATCCGCCACGTCGCCCTGTCCAACTACACCCCCGAGCGCATCGAGGAGTGGATGAGCCTGGCCGCCGAGCAGGGCGCCGCCGCCCCCGTCGCCCTCCAGCCCCACTACAACCTCCTGCACCGCGGCGACGTCGAGGGGCCCGGTGGCCGCGGCGAGGTCGCCGCCCGGCACGGCCTCGGCCTCGTGCCCTACTTCTCCCTGGCCGCGGGCTTCCTCGCCGGCAAGTACCGGCGCGATGAGGCCCCCACGGGCGACCGCGCGGGCATGGTCGCCGACTACCTGCGCCCCGAGTGCTTCGACGTCGTCGACGCGGTGGTCGAGATCGCCGCCGCCCACGGCGTGGAGCCCGCCTCTGTGGCCCTGGCCTGGCTGCGCGACCGCCCCGGCGTCGTCGCGCCCCTGGCCTCCGCCCGCTCGCTCGCCCAGCTCCCGGCCATCACCGCCGCGCTCGACCTCGCCCTGGCCCCCGAGGAGGCCGAGCGCCTCACCCGCCTGTCCGACGCCGTCGCCTGAGCCTTCGCCGTCAGGGATACCTCCTGCTCGGGGAGTGAGGTTCGCCCCTCCTCGCGCTGGCGCGGGGGCCCGGGCCAGCGGCGCGGTAGGTTGGTGGCAGGCGCGGTGCCTCGATCGCGCCACCGACCCACGCCCCCACAGGAGACCAGGTGCAGCTCACCGTCGCCATCATCGGCCCCGCCCACGCCCTCAAGGGCGAGGTCCGCCTGGAGATCCGCACCGATGACCCCGAGGGCCGCCTCGCCCCCGGCACTGTCCTGGCCACACAGGACCGCTCCGGCAGGCCCGCCACCGAGCTCACCGTGGAGCGCCTGCGCTTCGACGGCACCCGCTGGTTCGCCGCCTTCGCCGAGGCCCCCGACCGCACTGCCGTCGAGGCCCTGCGCGGGCACCGCCTCCTCATCGACACCGACGCCGAGGAAGAGGACGAGAACGACGAGGCCTGGTACCGCCACCAGCTCGTGGGCCTGGCCGCCCGCCACGTCGACGGCACCGGGCTCGGCACCGTCACCGACCTCGAGCCCGGCGTCGCCCAGGACCGGCTCATCGTCACCACCCCCGACGGGCAGCGCGTCGCCGTCCCCTTCGTCGAGGCGCTCGTGCCCGAGGTCGACCCCGAGGCCGACCTCGTCCTCATCGACCCGCCCGGCGGCCTCTTCCCCGGCCTGGGCGCCATCGACGTCAGCGAGGAGACCACGGCCGACGGCGGTGACCATGACTGAGCCCAGCACCGCCGCGGCGCCCGCCCAGCGGATGCGCATCGACGTCGTCAGCATCTTCCCCGCCTTCCTCGACGTCCTGGACCTCTCCCTCATCGGGCGCGCCCGCGCCGACGGCCTCATCGACCTGCGCGTCCACGACCTGCGCGACTGGACGCACGACCGCCACCGCACCGTCGACGACACCCCGCTCGGCGGCGGCGCCGGCATGGTCATGAAGCCCGACGTCTGGGGGGAGGCCCTCGACGACGTCCTGGCCGGTGAGGAGGGAACCACCAGCGCGCCCGGGGCGGGCGCTGGCCGCACCGTCCTCCTCATCCCCACCCCCGCCGGGGAGGTCTTCACCCAGCGCACCGCCGAGGACCTCGCCGGGGCCGACCGCCTGGTCGTCGCCTGCGGGCGCTACGAGGGCATCGACTCGCGCGTGCCCCGCCACTACGCGTCACGCGGCATCGAGGTGCGCGAGCTGTCCATCGGCGACTACGTCCTCAACGGGGGAGAGGTCGCCGCCATCGTCATGATCGAGGCGATCGCCCGCCTCCTGCCCGGTGTCCTGGGCAACCCCCAGTCACTGGTCGAGGAGTCCCACGGAGCCGCGGGCCTGCTGGAGTACCCCGTCCACACCCGCCCCACCCGGTGGCGCGACCTGGAGGTGGACCCCGTCCTGCTGTCCGGCGACCACGCCCGCATCGCTCGCAGCCGGCGGGACCAGGCCATTGCCAGAACCGTCAGCCGTCGCCCCGACATGATCATGCACCTGGACGCCGCGCTCCTGGACCACGAGGACCGTGCCACCTTGGCGGCCCTGGGATGGGCGACGCCGGTCGGGGCGGCTCATCCGGTGCCGGTGCGCATCCGGCCCGCCACCGCGCGCGACGCCGAGGCGCTGGCAGACCTGGCCGCCCGCACCTTCCCCGATGCCTGCGAGCATGTCATCGCCCCCGAGTCCATCACCCGGCACATCGCCACGAACCTGGTTCCCGAGCTGTTCTCCACCTGGGCCGGCGACGAGCGCGTCGACCTCGTCGTCGCCGAGCTGCTTGCGCCGTTGCCCGGCATACGAACATCCGGTGAGACGGAGACCACCGAGACGTCAGGAGGTCCCAACCTGGTGGGCTACGCCGCCGTACTGCGGGAGGAGCACGACGCAGCAGGTGAACCTCCCCCCGGGATCGATCCTCGTCCTGCCTGTGTCCGGGCTCGTCCGGGACAGGTCGTCGGTGAGCTGTCCAAGGTCTACGTCGACTCCGCCATGCGAGGCTCGGGACTCACCCCGGCGCTCATCAGCGCCGTGACACGGCAGGCCGCCGCCCACGGGACGAGCCTGCTCTGGCTCGGCACCCACATCACCAACAAGCGCGCCCAGAAGGCCTACAAGCGGGCCGGCTTCCGCCAGGTCGGGACTCGCACCTACAACGTCGGAGGCCAGGATGCTCACGACGTCGTCATGACCCGGCGGACAGGAGAAGGCCTATGAGCAGTCACAGCGATCAGAATCTTCAGGACATGGCCGACAGTGCCGGTGACCCCGTCACCCAGGCCGGCTCCCAGCGCTCGAGTGACGGCGAGGGCAAGGGAAACGGCCGAGGAGACAGAGTCGCTCGAGGGGACAACGGTGGAGCGGCAGAGTCCGCCTCTGTGGGCAGGCGGATCGGCTACCGCCTCAAGCAGTGGGGCATCACCTTGTCCTACCTAGTGATCGCCGTGGTGGTCATCGCCCTCATCCGCACCTTCGTCATCCAGAGCTTCACCATCCCGTCGGGATCCATGGAGGACACCCTCAACGAGGGCGACCGCGTCACTGTGACCATGTACGACTCCAACACCGTGGAGCGGGGCGACGTCGTCGTCTTCACCGATCCTGATCACTGGCTGATGACGCAGGAGCCCACGGGTCTGCAGGGCGTGGCCCAGGACTTCCTCGTCGCGATCCGCATCTTCCCCCAGAACGCCGGTCACCACCTCATCAAACGCGTTATCGGCATGCCCGGAGACCACATCGTCGCCGACGGGAACGGGTCCCTGAGCGTCAACGGCGTCGAGCTCCACGAGGACTACCTCAAGCCCGGGCGATCGGCCTCAGACCTCGCCTTCGACGTCACCGTGCCGGAGGGCTACATCTGGGTCATGGGCGACAACCGATCCAACTCCTCGGACTCCCGCTACCACCAGAACGACGCCCACCACGGCTTCGTGCCCATGGGTAACGTGGTCGGCGTCGCCAAGCACGTCGTGTGGCCCTACTCCCACTGGTCCGGCCTGAGTTCTGGCCGCCAGGTCTTCTCTCAGGTTCCCCAACCGACATCCACTCCGACGGCGCTCCCCACCGATCCGGCCGAGCCGGCACCGGCAAGCACGCTGGCGGGCTCCGGCGGATGACCGATAGACATGCTCCGGAACGTGAGGAACGCGTGAACTCAGGCACGACTGGGGTAGCACGCTCGTCCGGGACGCGAGCCTGTGGCAAACTGAGCGGGCACCTGGGTCCTGCGGCTCCTCTGCCACTGGGGAGGAAATCGCTTCGAAGGAGCTCAGGGGCGTCCACCTCCGGCGCTGCCCCGAACGGCGCGGCGCCGCCGAACCAGCACTCCTGACCAGTGGCACGGGTGTGGAGAGAAACATGAACCTGATCGACGAGATCAACGCCGCATCACTGCGCGACGACATCCCCTCCTTCCGTCCCGGGGACACCCTCAAGGTCCACGTCAAGGTCGTTGAGGGATCCCGTACCCGCGTCCAGGTCTTCCAGGGCGTTGTCATCGCGCGCCAGGGCGGCGGCGTCTCGGAGACCTTCACCATCCGTAAGGTCTCCTTCGGCGTCGGCGTCGAGCGCACCTTCCCCGTCCACACGCCCTCCATCGAGAAGATCGAGGTCGTCACCCGGGGCCAGGTCCGCCGCGCCAAGCTCTACTACCTGCGCAACCTGCGCGGTAAGGCCGCCAAGATCAAGGAGCGTCGCGAGGACTGAGCGCCCGCGCTCTCAAGACGGCGCCCGGAGCCTACGGGCTCCGGGCGCTCGTCATCTCTGACCGCCGTATGGCGGCGAATAACGTACATCGCGTATATCGACTGACAGGGAAGGAGCACGGTGAGACCGGCGCAGGATGAGGCCGACGACGTCGGACTGGACCTGAAACAGGCCGATCCCTCGCAGATCGGCCGGGCCTCCAGGTCCGCCATCACCCCTTCCTGCAGCGCCCCGTCCGCAGACTCTCCCCAGGAGGGCGGTGAGTCTGCGGAACCGGAGGACGCGCCCTCGAAGCCGGAACTGTTCGATGACAGCGAGGAGTGGGACTACGACCCGTTCATCGATCCCGATGCCGACCCCGAACCCGACGACGAGCCCGTGGATCTGCCTCCCTCGATCCAGCCTCGTCGGCACGTGGCCCCCGCCATCCCTCCGCCTGAGACCAGCTCCCTGGGGCAGCGGCTGACGCGGGCGCTGCTCGTCCTGGCAGTCATCCTCCTGGTCCCCGCCCTGTTCAAGGCCTTCGTCGTCCAGACCTACGAGATCCCCTCGGGGTCCATGGAACGCACCCTGCGTGACGGGGATAAGGTTGCGGTCACGATGTTCGACTCCGACCGCATCGACCGGGGCGACGTCGTCGTCTTCACCGACCCCGACGACTGGCTCCATGTCGAGGAGCCGACGGGACTGCGTGGCGCCATCCAGAAGGTCATGGTCTCCGTGAGCCTCCTGCCCGAGCACACCGGTCACCACCTCGTTAAACGGGTGATCGGTGTGGGAGGCGACCACGTGGTCGCCGACGGGAAGGGAACGCTGAGCGTCAACGGCGTCGTGATCAAGGAGCCCTACGTCAAGGACGGCCAGTCCCCGTCCCTGACGTCCTTCGACGTCACGGTTCCCCAGGGATACGTATGGGTCATGGGGGACAACCGCGGCAACTCGGCCGACTCGCGCTACCACCGCGATGACGCCCACGGTGGTTTCGTGCCCCTGAAGAATGTCGTCGGGGTGGCCAAGGTGGTCTACCAGTGGACGAACCCGAGCCGCTGGGGATGGCTGCAGGGCGGGGAGCAGGCCTTCTCACAGGTACAGGCTCAGGACACCTCTGCGCCCTCCTCATCCCCCTCCCAGACCAGCCCCGCGTCAGACGACGGTCGGACGGCGTCTGAGGAGACGACGCCCTCCGACCCCGCGGTCGAGGACGGCACGGTCCCGGACGACTCGCAGGGCGACACCGGTGAGGCGACGAACGGCTCCGAGCGCACCGGACCGGGCCGGATCGACTCGGAATCGGGGACAGACCTGGATCGGACGTGGTGAGACCCCGGTCCCGCCCCCGTCCCGACCGGTGCCTGGAGAAGGATCTGCTCCAGACCCATGAGTACGTCGGCGGACTGGACGAGGTCGGTCGTGGGGCGCTCGCCGGGCCGGTCAGCGTAGGTCTGGCGATCGTAGGACGCTGCACCGACGACGACTTCCCCGAAGGACTGGCCGACTCCAAGCAGCTGACGGCCCGTGCACGCACGGGCCTGGTCGACCCCGTGCGCGACTGGCTGGTGGACTCCGCCGTTGCCCACGCCTCGCCCGCCGAAATCGATGAGCACGGCATCGTCGGCGCCCTGCGGTTGGCGGGTCTGCGAGCCCTGCAGCGCGTTGCCGAGCGCGGTCACACCCCTGGCATCATCATCCTCGACGGTGTCGCCGACTGGCTCACCGTCCCCCGGCCGGACCTGCTCACCGCCCTGGAAGCGCGGCCGGCATCGGCGGCACCCGGTCCCGCCGCGGATTCTCCTACCCCGCCGGTGCGTATGGAGGTCAAGGCCGATGCCCGTTGCGCCGTCGTCGCAGCAGCCAGTGTCCTGGCCAAGGTCGAACGAGACTCCCTCATGATCGACCTCGCTGATCCCGGTTACGGATGGGCCTCCAACAAGGGCTACGCCTCACCGGCCCACATCAAGGGCCTGGCCGACCTGGGGGCCAGTGACCAGCACAGGCGCAGCTGGCACCTGCCAGGACTGGACCAGCATCACGGCTGACGCCTCGGGCCGACATGGCCGGGGCAGGCCGACTCGCCCCCGCGGCCTGCCGGGTCCAGGCGCCGTCGGCAGGCATGATGGCCCGGTGAGCGCAGAAGACCTCGAGTCCTATGAGAACGAGCTGGAGCTCTCGCTGTACCGTGAGTACCGCGACGTGGCCTCTCTGTTCTCCTACGTCGTGGAGACCGAACGACGCTTCTACCTGGCCAATGCCGTCGACGTCCAGGTACGTACTAGTGGTGGGGAGGTCTTCTTCGAGCTCACCCTCGAGGACGCGTGGGTCTGGGACATCTACCGCGCCTCCCGGTTCGTGAAGTCCGTCCACGTCGTCACCTTCAAGGACGTCAACGTCGAGGAGCTCACCAAGCTCGAGATGGACATCCCCTCCTCCTAGCACCACACCCCGGCTCTCGTTGAGCCCTGTCCGCTGAGCAGCAGGGCGCCCAGGGGGCCACAGGACGGCTTCTGCCAGCGCCCTCCACAGACCTGATGGGGGCGCTGCGCAGACCGGCGGATCCGGCCTCAGGCTAGTGGCGGAGGTGATCCGCATGGCCGAACCGGTCACAGCAGTCGCAGCAGGCAGAACGGTGATCGCCGCGCGCTCCAGCGCCGCCCTCCCCGCCGTGCCCGCCGAGCCCACCGGGAACCGAGGACCCGCAGGAGCCCCAAGAGCCCCAGGAGCCGCGGCCGGTCCGTCGTCCCGCCTGCGCACCGGGCGCTACGGAGAGGATCTGGCCGTCACCTACCTGGAGGACATCGGCTGGAAGGTCCTGGAGCGCAACTGGCGCCCGGAGCACGGGTTGCGCGGAGAGCTCGACATCATCGCCCTCGAACCAGCCCCCGGTGGCCGGGAGCCAGGAGATGAATCCATCGGCTCGGAGCAGATGACGCGGACGTCGGTGCGACCGACGCTGGTCGTCGTGGAGGTCAAGACCCGCAGCTCCCTGCGTCAAGGACCGCCGGCCGCTGCGGTCGACCCCCGCAAGCTCGCCCGGCTTCGAGCCCTGACGGCCGCCTGGGTCGCCACCCACGAGGCTCCCCGCGCCGGCCTGCGCCTCGACGTCATCTCCATCCTCCTGCGCGACGCGCGTCCTGCGCTGCTGCGCCACCATCGGGCGGTGGGCGCGTCATGGGGCTAGCACGCACGCTCGCGGTCACCCTGACCGGGTTGACCGGACACATCGTCGACGTCGAGGCCCACGCCACCCAGGGCCTGCCCGGATTCACCCTCGTCGGTCTGCCCGACGCGGCTGTGCGCGAGTCCCGTGAACGTGTCCGAGCCGCCTTGAGCACGTGCGGCGTCACCTGGGGCGAGCAGCGCCTGACCGTCAACCTCTCCCCGGCGGACCTGCGCAAGACGGGAACCGGGCTGGACCTGGCGCTGGCGCTGGCCGTGCTGGGAGCTCGCGGCCGGCTCGGTCGGTCAGCTGCCGGGGCCCTGGGGCGCACCGTGTATATCGGCGAGCTCGGTCTGGATGGCTCGGTGCACTCGGTGCGCGGCATCCTGCCCTCCGTCCAGGCGGCGGTAGCAGCCGGGGTGGGGGAGATCGTCGTCGGCCAGGAGGCCGCCGCCGAGGCCGAGCTCGTTCCTGATGCTCGGGTGAGCGCCATCAGCCACATCGGTCAGCTCGTGGAGCGCTACGGAGGGCGCCTGAGTGAAGGCGTGGCCGCCGCGGTGGAGCAGATCTCCGAGGCCGGGAGGGACGCCCCTGCGGCCCTCGCCCGGGATGACGAGCCACCGGACCTGGCCGACGTCGTCGGGCAGACGGAGGCACGCCAGGCCCTCGAGGTCGCGGCGGCCGGGGGCCATCACCTCATCATGGTGGGGCCGCCGGGGACGGGAAAGACCATGCTCGCCGAGCGCCTCCCCTCGATCCTGCCACCCCTGGAGCAGTCCGACGCCGTCACCGTCACCTCCATCCACTCCGTGGCCGGAACCTTCAACCCCGCCCACGGGCTCATCACCCGGCCGCCGCTGCGCGCTCCGCACCACACCGCCACCCGGGCCGCCGTCGTCGGAGGCGGATCCGGCCTACCGCGCCCCGGGGACGTCTCCCTGGCCCACCGCGGCGTGCTGTTCCTCGACGAGGCCCCCGAGTTCAGTGCCGGGGTCCTGGACTGTCTGCGTCAGCCCCTGGAGTCCGGGACGGTCACCATTGACCGTGTGGGAGGACGGGCCAGCTACCCGGCCGCCTTCCAGCTCGTTCTGGCAGCCAACCCCTGCCCGTGCGGCAAGGCCGGTGGCCGGGGACTGGAGTGCACCTGCACGTCCCTGCAGCGGAGGCGCTACTTCTCGCGGCTGTCCGGACCGCTTCTGGACCGGGTGGACATCCAGGTCGAGGTGGCAGCGGTCAGTGCCGCGGATCTCGCCTGCCCGGCGAGCGGCGAGTCCAGCGCCGTGGTGGCGCAGCGGGTGCTGCGGGCCCGGCGTGCCGCGGAGCGCCGACTGGCGGGTACTCCCTGGCGGCTCAATGCCGAGGTACCAGGCTCCTTCCTCAGGGGCCCTGACGGCGGACTGAGCGCACCGCTCAGCCGCCGGCTCATGAGCGCCCTGGAGCGTGGGGACCTCTCCCTGCGCGGGGTGGACCGGGTCCTCCGGCTGGCCTGGACCCTCGCCGACCTCGAGGGTGCCGAGGCGCTCACCCTCACCCATATCGGGACCGCTCTGGCCCTGAGGACCTCAGGAGTACGACCGTGACTCTCAGACTCACCAGCAGCCTGCCCTATGACATTGATGACCCGGCGCTGGTCCGCGCCACCTGGTCCCGCCTGGCCGAGCCCGCCAGTGCCGCCGCGACGATGCTGGTGGACCGGCTCGGGCCGAGCGCCGCCCTGAGGTGGCTGCTGGAGGAGGCCATCGACTCCTCTGGGCGTGTGCGCAGCGCTCCGCGCCCGCCGGTGCCGGAACCACCCCCGGGTGCCTCCCGCAACGGAGGCGCCGGCGCCCACTGGGCACAGGTGGCCGCGCGGTGGGCGCCGCGTCTGGAAGGACTCGACATCCGTCGCGAGCTGGACGTGCTCGACCGCCTCGGGGGGAGCCTCGTCCTTCCAGGAGACGCCTGGTGGCCTCCGGGGCTCGACGAGCTGGAGCAGCCGCCCTTCTGCCTGTGGGTGCGTGGTGACCCGTCGCTGCTGGTCAGTGGCAAGGAGCTGGAGGACAAGGGTGCTCGGGGAGACAGGGACAGGATCGTTGAGGACGACGACGCTCAGAGAGCCTCGAGCGCCGGCCGGCCTGTGCGTGAGCACCGGATGCCGACAGGGCCTGCCAGCGGGCTGTGTCTGGCTCTGGTGGGGGCCCGAGCCTCCACCCGGTACGGTGAGGGGGTGGCTGCGTCCCTGGCCTCGGGAGTGACGGCCAAGGGTGGTCTCATCGTCTCCGGGGGTGCCTTCGGTATCGACGCCTGCGCTCACCGCGGGGCGCTGCAGAAGGGCCCCACCGTGTCGGTCTCCGCCGGGGGAGTGGACCGCCTGTACCCGGTCGGGAATACCGAGGTGCTGGAGGCGGTCATTGCTGCCGGGGCGCTGGTGGCGGAGGTTCCGCCCGGCTGTCAGCCCGGCCGTCACCGGTTCGTCTCGCGCAACCGTGTCATCGCGGCGATCTCCGGGGCGACGATCGTGGTGGAGGCGGCCTGGCGCTCGGGAGCCCTGTCCACCGCGCACCGCGCTCTCGAGCTGGGCAGACAGGTCGGCGCGGTTCCCGGACCGGTGACCTCCATGTCCTCGGTCGGTTGCCACCGCCTCCTGCGCAAGGGGGCGGTCTGCATCACCGATACCGATGACGCCCTCGAGCTCCTGACACCGCTTGGCACCGTCGATGCCGATGCCGCCAAGGAGCAGGATCCCAGGCTGGCGGGAGACGGGCTGCTGGACGGACTGGACCCGGCCGCCTCCGTTGTCCTGGACGCCATGCCGGCCCGAGCCTCGGCGACTACCGAGGCCATTACCCGCTCCTCGGGCCTGTCCTCGAAGGAGACCACTGCGGCCCTGGGGGTCCTGGAGCTCATGGGGAAGGCAGAACGCACTTCCGCCGGCTGGCGGCGACGTCGTTAGCCTTTGGAAACCGGTGCCGGCGCCGGTGGCTACTCGTTGGTGCCAACCCGGGTGCACGTCATCAGAAGGCGGTGCTGGAGGACGCCAAGAGCTCCTGACGGGACCGTTGGGCCTCCTGGTCCAGCAGCGGAAGGTCCTCGATGGTCACGAGCCGGGCCGTCAGCGCGTAGTCGACCAGGGCAGTGCGCCTGTAGGAGGCGTGCATGCGTGGGCCGCCCCGCATGCCCTTGACTCCGATGCGGTCGAGCTTGTCGCAGACGTTGTCCAGCGCCCGGTTGAAACGGGTGATCTTCCAGCCCAGGCGGGCAGCCGCGTCGGCGTTGCGAGGCAGGTCGACGGGGCCGGTGCCGGTGCGTCGTAGCCAGGGCTCGGCCAGGGCCAGTGTCACCAGGTGCTGGTTTCGGGTCAGATTCACCATGCCCACGGTGGTCTGGCCGTCGCCGAGCGGCACGTCTCTGCTCTGGGAGAGCTCGTAGCCGGGGAAGGGGACCTGCAGGAGGATCTCGTAGGTCGTGGATCCTGCAGTGAAGACGATTGCCATGTCCGGAAAGACCAGGGGGACCCTGGAGCCGGGAGCCACCCACGAGCGGGAGGTACCGGAGCGTTCGGTGATGGTGGCACCGATCCGGGAGCCGATGTTGGCCACCCACCACAGACCGGCGTCGTGCTCGATGATGAGGAAGCGCCGATGGAGGAAGAGGTTGTCCTCATCAAGCACGAGATCGCCCTCTCGGCCGATCTGGAAGGGGACTTCAGGCGTGATCCGAAACAGCTCGCCAACGAAGTCGAGGAGCAGAGGCTCTCCACTCATCGTCGTTACTCCTTCAGATGTCAATGTCAGACGGTTCTGGATGCCTGGGAACGGTCGCGAAGGGCGGCGACATCCTCACTGTCAGAATGCCACGACCGTCCGAACGGTAGAAAGGGCTTGCTACCTATTGACGGCTGGCACTCACCCTGTTAGCGACCCCGAAGGATCGATCTATCGCATATTGACGATGTATGGGTTATGGTGCTGGTGCGAGGTGCGTCGCCGGGTTGGATGCGGGCACCAGCCTCCTGAGGCCGGTGCGGTCGGTGTCAGAAGCAATGAGAGGTAAGAGGAAGGGGGCAAGATGGTGCAGCATCTGAGCCGTGCTGCCGGTGGTCGGGCGACAGGAGGAGCGATCGCGTGCGCGGTGCTCGCGGTGGGATGCCTGGCGCTCGGGGGAGTGTTTGTTCGGCTCAGTGAGGCAGGGCCGATCGCAACCGGCGGCTTCCGGTCCCTGATCTCCGCCCCCATGCTGTTCCTGCTCGATATCGGTGCCGGTCTCCGGCGCGGCACCCAACAGCAGGAACGCATGCCTTTTCGTGACCATATCACCATTGCTCTGGGTGGAGCCCTCCTGGCGATCGACCTGTGTCTGTGGAACGTGTCGTTCTTCTACACCACGCTGGCGGAGTCCAATCTCCTGGCGAATCTTGTTCCCTTCGCCGCGGCGATCTACGGGTGGGTGCTCTTCAGGGATGTTCCAGACGTCAGGCTCGTTCTTCCGGCGATCCTGGCGATTGGGGGACTACTGCTCCTGACTCCGGTCGGCGTTCATACGGACCCGCGCCACCTGCTCGGAAATGTGATGGCCTTGACCACGGCATTCTTCTACACGGGATTTCTGGTTGTCGTCCAGGGACTGCGAAGGCGGTACCCCGCGCTGCGCATCATGGCGGTACTCAGTCTCTGGTGCGCTGCGGTGTGTCTCGTGGTGGCGACACTGCGTGGAGAGAGTCTGCTTCCGCACTCCGTGACCGGCTGGCTGCTGCTCGTTGCCCTGGCGCTTACATCTCAGATACTCGGGCAGACCCTCATGGCGCACGCCATGCACTTCATGTCGCTGCAGCTCGGGTCGCTGTTCGCCCTGCTCCAGCCCGTGGCCGCAGCCGTCTATGCCTATCTCCTCTTCTCAGAGGCCCTGACGCTCTCTCAGCTCCTCGGCGTGGTGATCCTCATCGTCAGCATCTACTGGGCCAGGATCGTCCTCGGTTCGTGATGTATCTCGGCGTCAGAACGTCGGATTCCGAGCGGGTGATATGCTCGCCGGAGCCTCGAGCGGCGGCGGAAGGAGGGAGATGCCGGAGAACGCACAAAGCCATTTGGAAGGTCGTTCGGAACGTGTTGACCTGGGCGGGATGGTGGACGCTCTCAAGGTTCTCGCTCACCCGGTGCGCCTTCAGATCCTTCAGTGGCTCCGCGACCCTAGGGCGGAGTTCCCCATTGAGCAGGGGATCGCGGACCCTGATGAGTACGGGGTCTGCATCAAGCAGATCACTGACAAGGTTGGGCTTGCCCAGTCGACCGTATCGGCCTTTATGCGCGCCTTGGAGCGTGAAGGGCTGGTGACCTCTACGCGTATTGGGAAATGGACCCACTACAAACGCAATGAGACGCGTATTGCCGAGGTCCGCTCACAGGTCGCCACGCTGATATAACTCATCTCCCCATTTCATTCGCTTGCGACAACCGCCATCAAAGGGAGTCTGCCATGCCAAGGACGCGCGCCGATCTCCTCGCCTCCTACCGCGGGTACCTGGCCCTGCAGCGGGACCTGTCTGAGCACACCGTGCGAGCCTATCTCGTCGACATCGGCGACCTCCTGAGCTTCCTTGGTGTCGGTGGGGGCGATGCCGAGCCCGTCGAGGCGGCCCTGGCCACCCTCGATCTGGCGGACCTGCGGGACTGGCTCGCCGCGCAGGCCGCGAGTGGGCACTCGCGCGCCACCCTGGCTCGCCGCTCGGCCTCGGTGAGGACCTTCTCCACCTGGGCCTTCGAGGAGGGCGTGCTCACCTCCGACGTCGCCGCGCGCCTGCGTGCGCCCCGCGTCGACAACCGCCTGCCGGGAGTCCTGACGGCCCAGCAGGCCGCACAGCTCCTCAAGGTTGCTGCAGACCTCGCCGCGGACGGGAACGCCCTGGCCGTACGCGACCTGGCCATCATCGAGACGCTCTACGCAACCGGCGTGCGCGTCTCCGAGCTCGTCGGCCTCGATGTCACCGACCTCGACCACTCTCAGCGAACGCTGCGCGTCCTGGGCAAGGGGCGTAAGGAACGAACCGTCCCCTACGGGCTGCCCGCCGCCAGGGCCCTGGAGAGCTGGCTGAGCCGGCGCGCAGAGATCTGCGCTCCTGACGCCGCAGCGGCGCTCTTCCTGGGGATGCGAGGACGACGCATTGATCCCCGCGCGGTGCGCGACGTCGTCCACCGCCTGTGCGCTGCCGCCCAGGTCCCCGATCTCGGCCCGCACGGACTGCGCCACAGCGCAGCCACCCACGTGCTGAGCGGGGGAGCGGACCTGCGCAGCGTCCAGGAGCTGCTCGGCCACTCCTCTCTGGCTACCACCCAGCGCTACACCCATGTCTCGGCCGAGCGGTTGCGCAGCGTCTACGAGCAGGCCTTCCCTCGCGCCTGAGACGGCGAGCACGTCCATTCGACGGCACGGTGGTGGGCTGACGCCGTGTGAGGCCTGGGCCCCACGGACACCCCAACGCGTGCCCGACCCGAGGATCCGTCAGTGAGGGAGTGCGGCTCAGGACAAGCGGGCCAGGCGACGGGCGATCGCGATGTGCAGCGCGAAGCTGCGCTGCATCTGCGTAGTGCTGTGGAGGTTCATGACGACGTGGACGCGCTGGCGCGGGTAGAAGAAGCTGTGTACCGCCCACAGGCCCAGGCCTCCCACCGGCTCGGGAAGACCCCGCAGGACCAAGGGTATGAACTCACCGAAGCGGATCGTGGCCAGGCCCGTCCCGTAGTGGAGGCCCGCGCGCAGGCGGGAGCGGGGCCGGGCCAGGCGCGCCAGCAGATCCCGATCGAGCAGGTCTCCCTCATGCAGGGCCTCCTGGAACCGCACCATGTCCTCCAGGGTTGTCACCGCGCCGCCGTCAGCGGACCCGACGGACAGCGCCCTGGCATGGCTGATCTCCGCACCCTTGACCCAGACCGGAGCGATCTTCAGACCTGCCAGCTCCTCATCGGTGGCCGTGGAGTGCGGCTGACCCGTGCGCGTCATCCCCGCGGGTTGGAACACCTGGGTGCGCAGCACCTCGTGGGCGGACAGGCCGGTGACCTCCTGGAGCACGCACTGAGCCAGGGCGTAGTTGGTGTCCCCGTAGGCGAAGCTCTCACCAGGACGGCCCAGGGACGGCAGCCCCGCGCACTGCGCTACCACCTCGGCCAGGTCCCACCGGCGGTCGGGTTGGCGCATGAGGCGGTCCAGCGAGCACTCGGTGGACCGTCCTCGAGGCGGCTGCACCGGGTCGGGCAGTCCTGAGCGGTGGCTGAGCAGACGGCTCAGGGTCAGCTCCCGGGACAGAATGACGCCGGGAGCGGCGGGTAGCGCGGACAGATCGATGCCTGGGGCGAGCTCGCCGATCGGCGCATCCAGGGACAGCAGTCCCTGCTGGGCCAGGCGTGCCGCCGCGACCGCCACGAAGGGCTTGCCCGCGCTCGCGGTATGGAAAGGCCGGTCGATCTCACCGAAGGAGAACCTCACCCCCGGGGCGATGATGAGCACCTGCGGGGCCGGCAGGTCTGGGCGTCGCTTTGCGACCATCCTCTGCAACCTGGGCCGCAGGGAGGTCTCGAACCAGTGCTGGAGGGACTCGGAGGGCCTCATGTCTCCGCCTCTCTCAACGAGACGTCTTTGAAGGGGTTGTGCCCGAAAGCTCACCACTGTCCACGATGTCCCATCATCGGAAGGAATGCCGGCGAGATCAAGTGCCGATCACCGATTCTCCTGGATCGGCTTGAGGCGGATGACGGCCGGTTGCAGCAGGCGCAGCGGGTTGATGTACGTCTTAGGGCCGGTGCGCGCGCCCCAGTGCAGGGCGCAGACCCCGTCCGAACGGTGCCCGGGCAGCAAGGTGCCGATGACCTGCCCCGCACCGACCGCCTCACCCGCTCCGACAGTCGGTTCTACTGGCTCATAGGTGGTGCGGATCCCGTCGGCGTGGTCGATGGAGACCACCGGACGCCCTGCCACCATGCCGGCGAATGCCACCGTCCCCGCGGCGGCGCTGCGGATCTGTGCGCCTTCGGCGGCCGCGAGATCGACTCCCCGGTGCCCGCGTCCCCACACGACGGCAGGCGGATCGAAAGCCTCCACCACGGTGGCCGGTGCGCCGGTCGGCCACTGGTAGCGTCCCCGCGGGCGCAAGGGCCCCGGAGACTGGCCCACGCCCTCCTGAGTGCTCGTCCCCGCCTCCTCTGCGAACCGGGCAATGAGGCTGGCACTCGTGAAGAGTGAGGTCGACGAGGTCAGTGAGGGCGCTGCTCCGGCCGGCCCGGACTGAGTGCCCATCAGCTCGGGAAACGCCGGGTCATGGGACTCCGGAGCCGAGACTGCGGTTACGGCAGCGCTGGTGACTGTGCTCATATCCTGAGTCGGTTGCGTGTCTGGGAGCGCGGCGAACGACCCGCAGACGACCAGGGTCGTTGCTAGCGCGGTGAGGCGGCGGGGCAGGAGGCGGGGGAGATGGGGAATCGTGCGTTGTGCTCGGGATTGCCTGGTTTGCGGGGGATGTTCTAGGTGCATGCCCTCAGAGTGCGCGCCGATCGGCCTTGGTCGCTGAGGACGTCGTCGGCCCTGTGGGAAACCCTCCCAGGAAGCAGTCTGTGGTGACCGGAATGACTCTGCATTCCAATGAATCGGCCTCGGCAGCGGGGGCAGCCCTGTGGTAACCTCGCCTCCGCAGCATTCTGCGGATCGCTCCGGCGTCAGCGGGAGATGGACCCAGGGTGCTGACTTCGCGTGCCTGCACCCGAGCACCTCGGGACGTCCCTCCGGGCGACACGGTCGCGGTCCCGGTCATCACGGTTCGCCACGGTGAACGGGTGGCCGTGCGTCGCAGGCGCCAGGCCCCATCCGCGCCGGCTCACTCGCCGGTCACCGGTTCGGTGCGCGCCCTCAAGCGCGCGGAATCACAGGGGAACAACCCAGAGAAACACCCCCGGGACGCGCCCGAGCGCACTGCTTGGCCGTCCCCCGAAATAATCGTGCGTCGAGCAACCTCTCGGCACACACGGAAGGACCGTCATGGCCGTCGTCACCATGCGCCAGCTCCTTGATAGCGGTGTCCACTTCGGGCACCAGACCCGTCGCTGGAACCCCAAGATGAAGCGCTTCATCCTCACCGAGCGCAACGGCATCTACATCATCGACCTCCAGCAGTCCATTGAGGGCATCAACACCGCCTACGACTTCGTCAAGGAGATCGTCGCTCGCGGCGGCAACATCCTGTTCGTCGGAACCAAGAAGCAGGCCCAGGCCGCCGTGGCCGAGCAGGCCCAGCGTGTCGGCATGCCCTACGTCAACCAGCGCTGGCTGGGCGGCATGCTCACCAACTTCT
>ERZ772948.297-NODE-297-length-32006-cov-5.223843_pt1 | contig 32006 bp, 29 predicted proteins | sample MGYA00511945_ERZ772948 | MGnify/ENA primary metagenome ERZ772948 (study PRJEB29015, sample SAMEA2737927) | human oral metagenome | biome: human oral; feature: human-associated habitat; material: dental | place: China | collected 2141 ... | reverse complement strand
ATTTATTTTAATTATTTGAAAATAAATATCAGGTTTAATCTGCTAAAAAGATTTATAAAATATTCGTTATTCAAATGGGGTTTAGTATTAATTCTTTCTCAGAAAATAAATAAAATATATTCTCTATTTCTCAAATGGAACTTATTATAAAATTATAAAGACAAAAAAGGCTAATAAGTAATATCACTAGCCTTTTTTTAATTTATTAAACTAATTTTGCTATAACATCTTCAGGTGTATCTTGTTGCAAAATTAAATCTCTAAATTTTTGAGCATCAGCATAACTGCTATTTCTAATTATTTTCTTAACAGTTAAACCAGATGAAGCGCTCATACTAAATGAATCAAGTCCCATTCCTAAAAGCAACTTAGTAGCTCTCTTATCTCCTGCAAACTCTCCACACATACTTACACTAATGTGAGCCCCATGTGCAGCATCAATTACCTTTTGAATAGCTTCCAATACAGCAGGGTTAAATGAATTATATAAAGTTGAAACCATTTCATTTCCTCTATCTACTGCTAAGAAGTATTGTGTCAAGTCATTTGTTCCGATTGAGAAAAAGTCAACTTCTTTTGCAAATTTATAAGCAACAATAGCTGTTGAAGGAGTTTCAACCATTATTCCTACTTTTATATTTCTATCATAAATTTTTCCAATTTCATCAAGTTCTTTTTTACATTCTTCCAAAATAGCGTTTGCTTTTCTAATTTCATTAATTGAACTTATCATTGGATACATAATTTTAATTTGTCCATATTGAGATGCTCTTAAAATTGCTCTCAATTGAGTTTTGAACATATCTTTATTTTCCAATGAAATTCTGATTGCTCTATATCCCAAGAATGGATTTAATTCTTTTGGCAAGTCTAAGTATGGTAATTCTTTATCTCCACCAATGTCCATTGTTCTTATTGTTACAGGTTTTCCTTGCATTTTTTCAGCAACTACTCTATATGCTTGATATTGTTCTTCTTCTGTTGGGAAGTGATCAGAGTTCATAAATAGGAATTCTGTTCTATATAATCCAATTCCAGTTGCTCCAGATTCGATTACAGCATCAACATCATTAGGACTTCCAATATTTCCCCAAATGTCGACTTTTCTTCCATCAACAGTAACTGCATCTTCATGAATTAATTTTCTTAATTCTTCTTTTTCCTTTCTTAATGCTTCTTGTTTTTTAACATATTCGCTAATCAATTCTTCAGATGGTTCCAGGTATAATTCCCCAGTTTCTCCATCCATAACAACAAGTTCTCCATCTTTAACTTCTGTCAAAATTCCTTTTACTCCAACTACTGCTGGTAATTCAAGTGATCTTGCCATAATTGCAGAATGGGCTGTTTTCCCTCCAACTTCTGTAATAAATCCAATACAATTTTCCAAATCCAATTGAGCAGTATCAGACGGAGTCAAGTCTTCAGTTACAACAATTGTCCCTGGTTCCAAGTTGCTCAAGTCATGAATTTTCATACCTAGCAAGTTTTTAAGCCATCTTTTACCTATATCTTTTAAATCAGCAGCTCTTTCTCTTAAATATGGATCATCCAATTGTGAAATCATATCACAATATTCATCAATTCCATCGTGTAATGCTTTTGCGGCTGGAAGCCCATCTCCTTTAATTTTATCTTCAACTTCCGAAATTAAATCATCATCTTCAAGAAGCATAATATGACCATCAAAAATTGCTGCTTTATCTTCTCCCATTTTCTCTTTTACTTTTTCTCTAATTGCAATTAACTGCATTTTAGATTTTTTCAATCCATTTTCCAATTTTGCAAGTTCAGCTTCAATTGTTGAATTTTCATCCTTAGTTTCCGGTACAACAATTTCCTCTGTTATAAAAAGTAATACTTTACCTATAGATACTCCTTCAGAAGCACCAATTCCTGTCATTCTTTTCATGTTTTTCTCCTCTATATATATAATTTTTTTTTACAAACAAATTTTAATGCAATTTTTTTAAAATTAAACTAACTTTAAACTTAATAAACATAAATTTACTTATAATACTTACTTCTATTAGCCTTTATATGATCCCTCAAAACTTTAACAATTTCTCCCTTTCCAAACTTTGTCGCCATATCCATTGGAGTACCGCCATGCTTATCAGTAAGTGTCGGATTAGCTCCATATTTTAACAGTATCTTTACAATTTCCACATTTGCCTTCAATGTTGCATCTTCAAGCGGAGTCCAGCCATCCACCGTACTTCCAATATTAGCAAGCCTGGAATCCTTTTTTAACAATGTTTCCACTGCTTCTTCATTTCCATAGTATGCAGCCGTTCCCACAGTCGTTCTATTAAAAATTGGATGTCTTTCATATAAATTTGCCCCATTTTCAATCAGAAGTTTCAGTATTTCCTGATTTCTTGCTTCAATAGCAACAATAATCGGAGTATACCCATCCTTGCTTTTAGAGTTGACATCGACTAATTCAGCTCCTCCACCGGCAATTAGCGATGATTCGTTCAAATCTACTCCATATACTCCTGCAGGTCTATTTATATATTCTTCTAGTAATCCTTTACGGTTATTAATATTTTTTTCAATTGCAAGATAAAACTGAACATATTTGTTATTATGCTTTCGAATAGCATCAAGCAATGATTTTATCTGCCTTTCCTTCGTATCCTCTTCCTTTTTCTTCGTTACCAGATTTTCTCCAGTGTCATATTTAAAAGTTATTGGAAACATTATTTGACTAAAAAGCAATAAAATTATACCCAAGATCATTTTATTCCTTTTAAATAAAAAAAACTTACTCACTTTTTATACCTCACTAATAGTATTATACCATATCATTTTAAAAGTGCAAATTTTTTTTCCATATTTTCATAATTTTTTTATATTTTTATTATTCTTATACTCTGTTAATTGTAAAACTGCCCATTTTCAAATAAATAAAATTCTGCTTTTATCTCTAGTATTATTATTTTTTCATTTATTCAATCAGTTTATCACGTATTTATTGGATGCTTTTCCTGATTTAATTTTTGTATTTTTTCTACTGATGAAAATACTTTAATATCTATATTTATAAATTCTTTTAAAAAAATTTATTTTTTCCGTATCTTATCATATCGTTTTGCCATTTCTATTGCCTTTTTTTCTATATTTTCTAATTTTTTCTCTTTAGATTCAGCATTTACTTTCGTATCCCATTCCTTCTGATTCAAACGCAACTTTTCTCTTTCCTTGTCAGATAACTCTCCTAAAAGTAAATTATAAAGTTTTGCAACTTCTGATTTCCATGCTTCTATCATTTGTCCATCTACATCCACAGGCAAGGCATCTCTTCTCGTATCTTCCATTCTTTGCTTCATATAATCTTCATAACTGATCTTTAAAATATCTGGCTTTTTTGAAACTGTTGCTGTATTTGGCTTTTTACTTTTTTTATTTTCTTTTCCATACTTTGAACAATTCATTATTCCTAATGCTAAAACTGCTATTATTAAGATTATCTTTTTCATCTTTAAAATTACCTCCTTACATATTTGTATTATACTATATATTTTAAACAAAAAAAAGAGAAATAACAAAGTTTATCAATGTTATTTCCCAATATTTTAAATTTTTATATTCTACTCCATAAAACTAGGCAATTTAAAATTATTTTTTTTCTTTTTATTATTACCTGCCTGATTTGAAGAATCATCTTTTTCATCTTTATTTCCATCACTTCCAGAACCACTATTGTTATCAGAAGAATCATCAGAATTATTATTATCTTTATCTTTTTTATCTTTGTCTTTATTTTCATCATCATTTTTACTATTTTCTGTTCCTTCTGAATCAGAATCACCTTCCGATGACCAGTCTGATTTTCCAGTAATTTCTCTTACAGCTTCAGCTAGTTTTTTAGTTTTATTTTTTTCTTCCAGCTTTTTAGCATCTTCTTCCACTTGATTTTCTGTTTCATTTTCAAGTTCTAATTCCTGCTTAGCATCTTCTGCTGCTTTTTCGCTCTCAGATTTTTGAATTTCTTTATTTTTAACTTCTTCTGTTTTAAAGCTTTGAGTTTTTTCATCTTTGTCAGAATTTTCAGATTCCTTCAAAATTTGCTCAGCTGTTTCACCTTTAATGATTCGTCTAACTTCATCTCCAGTAATAGTTTCCTTTTTCAGCAATAATGCCACTACTTCTTCTAATTTGCTCCAGTTATCCTGTAAAGTATTTAAAGTATTTAAATATTCTTCAGTTAGTATTTTTCTTATTTCAAGATCAATTTCCCTAACTGTTTCATCACTTTTGTTTGGAGCAAATGAATATTCATCATCTGAATTTTCAAAGTTAATTGGTCCTAATTTTTTACTCATTCCGACACTTTCAACATAAGCTCTTGCGACTTTTGTAGCACGCTTTATATCAGAATAAGCACCTGTACTTATATCTTCCAATCCGATTTCTTCAGCAGCACGCCCACCAAACAGCACTTTTATTTCAGCTAGCATCTGTTTACTTGTAGTTACTAATTTTTCTTCAGGAAGCGGCATCATAAACCCACCAGCTTCACCTCTAGGAATTATTGTAACCTTATGAACAGGATCAGCTCCTGGTGTTAATTCAGTCATAATAGCATGTCCAGCTTCGTGATAAGCCAATAATTTCTTTTCTTCAGGTTTAATAATTTTACCTTTTTGTCCAAGTCCCATTCCAATTTTATCTACAGCTTCATCCAGATCAGCCATTTTTATCGTATCACTGGCTCTTCTTGCCGCCAAAATAGCCGCTTCATTTAACAAGTTAGCCAAATCAGCTCCGACAAATCCTGGAGTTATTTTAGCAATATCCTCAAGTCTTACATCTTTAGCAAGCTTTTTATTTCTCGAATGAACTTTCAATATTGCAATACGTCCTTGTAAATCAGGTGCATCAACTGTCACACGTCTATCAAAACGTCCAGCACGTAATAACGCAGGGTCAAGCACATCTTCCCTATTTGTTGCTGCAAGCACGATAACTTTTGTATCAGTTTCAAATCCATCCATTTCAACAAGCAGCTGATTCAATGTTTGTTCTCTTTCATCATTGCTTCCACTATTTTTTCCAACACTTCTTCTTCTACCAATAGCATCAATTTCATCAATAAATATAATTGACGGGCTAGATTCCTTAGCTTTTTCAAACAAGTCCCTTACACGTGAAGCACCAACCCCAACAAACATTTCCACAAATTCCGAACCTGAAATGCTAAAGAACGAAGCTCCAGATTCACCAGCAACCGCCTTTGCAAGCAATGTTTTCCCTGTTCCAGGTCTTCCTAACAAAAGCACGCCTTTCGGCACTCTTGCCCCAGCTTTTGTATATTTTTCAGGATTTTTCAAAAAGTCAACAACTTCCCGTAATTCTTCTTTCGCTCCATCAACACCTGCAACATCATCAAATTTTACATCAGGCTTTTTATCAATTTTATTAACTCTAGATTTTCCAAATCCGAAAATGTTTCCAGGTCCTCCACCTTGTGAACCTCCAACCATTTTTTTAGCTAAATAAACCATAAGAGCTATCATTATAATCATTGGCAAAAATTGCCCTAAAAGTAGCAAGAAGAAACTTCCTCCCGATGGCTGCAATGAATTTAACTTCACTTTCTTACGTTCAATCGCATTAATGATAATCGGTTCATTTCCGACTCTATCTGTTATTTTCTTTGTGAAATAAAGGGTATCTTTTCCATTTTCATGAGACTGTGCAATCAATTTATCATCTTTTTCATTTATTTCAGCAAATTCCCCAGCTTGTGTCCTGTTTACAAATTCTGTATATGAAATTTCCTTTTTAGCTTGAAAATAAGTTTGTATATCTTGATGGAATATCGCTGTAAAAGTGAATAGCAACACTACGAAAATAAAGAACAGAAATCCTGAAAATGGAGATTTATTTCCATCATCCTGTCTATTATTTTTTCTATTGTTATCCTTCCGCAATTCTTCCAACCGCTTTCTAATATCGTTTTTATCTTTCTCTGCCATTTTTCCTCCCAATTACTAATAATTTACTTTTACTCCCGTTTCCTGATTTTTTTATTTCTTTTTCTATCTCATTTTCCTGAATTTTTTCCAAAAATTTTGAAAATTTTATATCCGAAATTGCTAAAATTTCTGTCACTTCATTAGTATTTCCATTTTCCAATTTTACATCATCACTTGAAAACTCCAAATTATTTTGAACTCTAGAAACCTTAACTCCTACAATCGGAACAAAATCTCTTTCCCCCTTTGGAACTTTTTCATCAATCAAGATTTTCTTCACCTTTTTATGTCCTAAATTTTTCAAAGAAATTCTATCTCCATCTTTTCTATTTCTGACAAAAAATTCCCCATTTTCTATTCTATCATCAATTTTAAAAATAGCATATTCTGCATTTTCATCCTTTTTAAAATTTTCAATATTTTCATATAGGGTTATTTTGTAATTATACCATTTAATACTTTGATTTTCCTTTAAAATTATGGTTTTATCAGATAATATTCTATTTTTATCACTTTCTAGATCTTCTTTTGTATTTCTATTTAAAATCTTTACAATTTCCAGTTTCCCATAAACATTTTGCAAAATTTTATTTTCTCCTAAATAAAATTCCTTTGTCCCTGCATTTTTCAATTCTCCATTTTTATTAAAAAAACTCCTAAAAATCTGATCAATCTTTTCCCTTGAAACTTGCACGTTATTTTTTTTTAGAAGAAAACTCAATTCATCCTTTTGATTAACCTCATTTTTCTTTATAATTTTAAAACTTTTCTCTTCTAAATTTTTCTCATTTTCAAATTTTTCCGCTCCAGCAAAATTTCTTTCATTAATTTCCACAATCAAAGATTCCACTTTTCTTCTAAAATCTGGATTAACCCTTTCAAAGCAAGGGAAAATTTCATTTCTAATAAAATTTCTCGTATAATCATTTTCATTATTTGTATAATCAACTAAATATTCCCAATTCCGACTTTTCAGAAAATACAAAATTTCACTTTTTTCAAATCCTAAAATTGGTCTTACTATATTCTCACGCACTTCTGGAATACCCTTTAACCCATTCATAGACGTTCCACGCAAAAGCCGAAAAATAAAAGTTTCCACATTGTCATCCATATTATGACCTGTTGCAATTTTATTATACCCAATATTTTTCCTAATTTCCTCAATCGCTTCATACCGTAATTCCCTAGCCGCCAATTCCAATGATTTCTTATTTTCTTTTGAATATTTTTTCACATCCACACTTTGAATATAACAGTCAACATCGTTTTCAGACGCAAACTTTTTTACAAATTCCAAATCATTCTCAACATCAGTTCGTAAATTATGATTGACATAAACAAGTGAAATTTCCATCAAAATTCGACTTTTTAAAAATTTTAAAAAATTATAAAGAAAAACTGAATCAGGCCCTCCAGAAAATGCAATAAGAACTTTATCTCCTTCAAAAATCAATTTTTTTTCAATAACTTCTATTGATCTCTTCAATATTTTCTTTTCTATTTTTTTTACTTTTTCCATTAAATTTATTCCCAATTTTTTATTTTTTTCCATTAAATCTATATATCCAATATTTTTACTCTTACAAATAGCCAAACTCCTTGTTTTATACTACTTAATTTAACTATAATTTTAATCTAATTAGATTTATTTTAATTGCCCGCTTTCACGACGTTTTTTCAAATGTTCCTCATGCGTCTTTGAATAATATGTTTTTCCCTTATATGTAAAGAAAAATAAATCATCTGTCTTCTCAGCATTTAACACAGCCTTAAAAGTTTCAATCGGAGGATTTCCAATTGGTGTTGGAGGCAATCCTTTGACTTTATACGAATTATACGCTGTATTCTGTAATTTCAAATCATTTCTCGTAGCCTGTCTTCCCAACTCATATTTTAACGTAGCATCTGACTCCAGCTTCATCCCAATTTCCAATCTTTTCAAAAATATTCCGGCAACTTTAGGCTTATCCGCTTCATCAGGCACTTCTGCTTCCACAATAGAAGCCAATTTTAAATCATCGTAAAATTTCTTCTTGTCAGGATATTTTTCAGGCGGAAATTTTTTCAAAAATTCATCAAGAATAGTTCTAATAACTTGTTTTGTTGTAACATTTTCAGAAAAAATATAAGTTTCAGGATAGAAATATCCTTCAAAATTATTATTTTCATGCGGATATGGAAAATCAACCTCGCTCAAAGCTTTATTAATTTCCTCAGTATTTCCCAATTCAAGCGCTTCCATCCGAGCAAACACTTGCTTTGATGTAAATCCTTCAGGAATTGTAAGTCTTATTCCATTAGTTTCACTATTCTTTATTTTTTTTATAATTTCATATTTTGAATATTTTCCATTAAATTTATAAGTTCCCACTTTTAACTTTATATTTCCACCATTTAATTTTAGATATATTCTATCCATAATTCCATAATTCAATTTTAAGTCTTTATAAATTTGTATAAAATTTGTTCCTTTTTTTACATTTACATTAACATTTTTATACTCCCTTTTTGCAAAAAAGAAGTTAAAAAAGAGTGACAGACACATAAACAATATTAAAAATATTATGACATAAGTAATTTTCAATGTATTTTTCATTTTTTTCTCCCAAATATTCAGTATTTTTATTTGTAAAAGCCTACAAATTTCAATTAATGTGAACTTTTTCAATTAATTTTTTCATTTTTTTGTATCTTTACCATTATTTTCTATTTTATTTTTATTTTTTAAATTTTTATTTTTTAAATCCTCATCATTAAGCTCAATAACTTCTACACTTTTAGTTCCATCCTTAGTTTCAAACCTTGTCATTCCCTCTTTTCTCATTCTTCTCTCAAATTCCCTTTTTGCACCAATTGTATCAATTTGAAACACACTTGCAGGATTTTCACTCAATCTTCTTTCCAAATCATCCGTTCTATTTTTTAATTCAGCTTTTTTCCTTTCATTCTCAAGTTCCCGAATACTTTTCATATTTACATCATAATCAAGATTCTTAAGATTACTTTTATTATCCACAATTTTTTCAAACTCATCCAATTCATCATTTTCAAGCGAAATTTTATTATTATTCGGATAACGTGAAAGAACTCTTGTAACTCCATTATAATACCTTATAATCATATAGCGATAATTTTTATCAAAGAATACAATTTCATTCCTATTATTTTTAAAATATTTCTTTTCAATATCCAAATATACATTCCCTTTTTTTTCTTCGATCCACCCTCTCTGCATTTCTTCATTCCATTTATCAGTCTGCGGATCAAAATAGCTTTTAATTATACGATATCCATTTTCCTCCTGCAAAAAATCATATCTTACATTTTTCAAGTTTTTCTCTAAATTATCATCTGTTTTTATTAAATACCACGTTCCATAACTCTTTGCTGTTTGAAATTTTATAATTGGATTAACTTTATCATCTATTTTTTTTATAAATCGTTCAATTCTATTAGTTTTTTTCAACTTTTTCTGCTGTTTTTCCTCTTCCTCATCCTGAATCCGATCCAAATAAATCAAATCCCCATCTTCATCATCTGTTTTTTTCAAATCTTCATTTTCATTTTCAAAATCAGTATTACTATCTTTATTAATAATAATATCAATCTTTATCGCCTCATCTTCAACTCTATTTCCACTAATTTTCTTTTCGCCACTTTTATTTTCACTAACAGCTTTTCTGCTCCCGCCAGCAAACATTGACAATGAAAATATCCAGAAACAGACTGCGATGTAAAATTTTACTTTCCTATATTGATTAAATTTCTGCTTATCCAAAGTATTCACCTTTTTTTCATTTTTTTATTATAATAAAACTTCTTTATACTAAATCCTTTTTGAGATAAATATTTTTACATTTAGAAAATCAATTCCCTTACTAAAATTCAAATAGAAAAAGAATAAATTTCAAATCCTAAGGCTACAATATTTTCTCCAAATTTTAGTTTTATTATTCCAGTTTTTTCAATTATATCACACATTTTTCAAATTTCAAATTAAATATTTTATATTATATTTTCCAATTTACAAGACTTAATCTCAAATACTGGCTTTTATTATATTTATTTATTTGGTAACAATGGAATTTTCCACTAAATCTGATTTAAAAAATAAAAATTATATTTTATATTAGTCCGCTGTTTAATAATTGTTTATATAACAAAAAAACTGTCCTAAAATTAAAACAGTTTTTTCTTCCCGATTATTTTACTTAATTCTACCTATATCCTTTCTAAAATACATTCCATCAAATTTAATTTTATTCAATAATTTATAAGCATTTTCCTTAGCTTCATCCAATGTCTTTCCAAATGCAACAGCATTTAATACTCTTCCACCATTAGTTTTGAATTTTCCATCTTCAAATTTTGCTCCTGCGATAAATACTAATTCATCATCTGCAGCATTTTCAATTCCAGTTATAACATCACCTTTTTTGTAACTTTCTGGGTATCCTCCTGCAGCTCCTACAACACAACAAGCATGAAGTGGTTTCCAAGTAACATTTAATTCCGATAATTTTTTGTCAAATGAATATTCTACCAATTCTAACAAATCATTTTCCAACAATGGTAGAACTGCTTGAGTTTCAGGATCTCCCAATCTCATATTGTATTCAAGCAAGTAAACACCTTTTGCCGTAATCATTAGTCCAAAGAAAATTACACCTTCAAAATCCATTCCTTCAGCTTGCATTCCCTTTAAAGTTGGATTCATAATGTCATTTTTAAAACTTTCAAAAACTTCATCTGTCACATAAGGATTAGGACTTATAACTCCCATTCCACCTGTATTTAATCCAGTTTCATTCTCTCCAATTTTTTTGTGATCTTTTGCTGATAACAATGGTACAATAACTTTGCTATCTGTAAATGAAAGTATTGAAGCTTCTACTCCATCCAAAAATTCTTCAATTACAACTTGATTCCCAGCATCTCCAAATTTTTCATCGATCATTATATCATCAACCGCTTTTATCGCCTCATCAAGATTTTGAGCAATAATTACACCTTTCCCAGCCGCAAGACCACTAGCTTTTACAACTACAGGAAAATCTTTCCAATTATTCAAAAATTCTTTTGCTTTTTTAGCATTATCAAAAATTTCATAAACAGCAGTTTTTATCCCATATTTTTTCATAAAATCTTTAGAATAAGCCTTGCTTCCTTCAAGAATTGCCGCTTGTTTATTAGGCCCAAAAATTTTCAATCCATTTTTATGAAATTCATCAACAATACCAGCTACTAATAATTCTTCACTTCCAACAAATGTCAAATCAATATTATTTTCCTTAGCAAATTTAACATACTCGTCTATATTATTCGATAAATTCACATTTTCAGCTTTTGGCAACAACTCAGCTCCTGCATTTCCTGGTGCTATAAATATTTTCTCTACCTTTTCATTTTGAGATATTTTCCAAGCAATTGCATGTTCTCTTCCACCTGCTCCTACGATTAATACTTTCATTTCCTTGTTTCCTCCTTGAATATTTATATTTCTGATTTACTTTATATCTTTCTTATAAATATATTTTATCATATTTTCTTGCAATATTAAATCTAAAAAATAAATTTTTCCTATTTTTAAATCAATATTTACAATTTTATAAAATTTTCTTGCTCCCTAACTTCAAATATGTTATCCTAAAATCAAAAATACTAAAAAAAGGAAAAATATATGAAAAAAAATAAAATTCTTTATACGATAAACTATGACAAAATTGTAAATTTTAAGAAAAGAGTAACTCGTTTTACTGTTAGATTTGAATTTAAAGATTCTGAAAATGAAGAATATTCAGGAGAAGACTTTGCTCATTTGCATGATACTGGAAGATTGACGGAATTATTGATTGATGGTGCAGAATTGTTGATAAAAAAGGCAAATAATGAAAATCGTAAAACTAAATGGGATATTATCGCAGTGAAAGTTCATGGAGAGATTATTCTTATAAATACGGCTTTTCATCGATATATTACAGAAGCCATATTTTATGATAATGAAATTTCTCCATTTGAAGAACCTTCGTATATAAAACCTGAAATTAAGCATAATAATAGCAAACTCGATTTTTATTTGGAAACTGAAAAAGAAAAAATTTTCATTGAAGTAAAAGGCTGTACTTTGGTAAACGGAAAAATTGCTCAATTTCCTGGCTCTCCTTCAATTCGTGCCTTAAAACATTTGAGAGAACTTATGGAACTTAAAAAAGAAGGCTTTCGGACAGCAGTTTTTATTTTGATATTTAGAAAATCTGAAATTTTCGCACCCGAGCATATTATCGATAGAGAATTTTCTGAAACTTTTTATGAAGCGATGGAAAATGGTGTTGAAATTTATCCGATGCTTTTGGAATATAGGGAAGATGAGAATGTTTATTTTGTTAAGAAAATTGGGATAATGGAGAAGATATTTTAGTAATTTTCTAGAATCTCTTCAAATTTTTATTTCAACTTTCATCTATCACCAAATGTTAAAATAAAAAAGGCTACAATAAAATCCCGTAACCTTTTTCTATCTTCAAATTATCTACTTCCCATTCTTCCTATCATTTATAACTTTATCCACATCTTTAACATACTCATAATCAGCTTCTCCCAATTTCACATCTTTTCCAGTTGGCACATACCACAAAAATTTTGAAAAATAGTCTTTCAATTTTTTGTCCGAAAAATCATAACCTGCCATCGCATAAGGATAATTTCTCATTATTTTCAATTCCTCATCTGAAATATCTTTTATTTCATCTTTATCTAAATATTTTATCGAATAGGCATCGTCTGTCAAATCATCTTTAAATTTAAAACCTTTTTCCGTTTTATCAGGAAATACATAATTAACTCTCAAACCTTTTATTTCTGTCAATTCAAATTCTTCTTTAGGCTTGAAATTATTTGTTTTAAAATATAAATAACCTTTTTTCAATTTTGCATAAAGAACTTTGTATGGCTCATTTGTTTCATAATTTTCTTTGTAAGCATAATCAACATTTCCTTCTCCAGCCAATTGCCATTTTATTTCTTTCCCATCTTTTGTCTTTATCACAGGCATCGCAATAAGAGCATCTCCTGGCTCAACAATCACTTCAAAATCATCCACCTTCTGATTTTTCCATTTTGAAATAGTCGACCAAACATAATTAAAATCAACAGTTCCAACACCACTGCTTCCATCATAACGATAACTGTGCTCAACTACATTTTCTCCCTTTTTAAAATTAGCCTTAAAATAGTAAACATAACTCTTTTTGTAATATTCATATTCTTTTAGTATCTTTTCTTCATCGTATTCCTTAAAATATTTTTTAACTTCTTCCAGTTGTTTTACATCTTTCGGTGCAAAATCAGTCAATCTATACGCTTTTGTACTCACATTTCGTCCATTGACAGAAGTCTTAAAATCCTTGAAATGATCTCTTTCATCCCATGCTTCATTCCCACCTTCAGGCGTAATAAATCCAATGTATCTCTCCCCAGCTTCAGGACTATCAAACACAAATCTAACAGTTACCACCATTTCATTGTCTATCGTCCCATACTCCGACCTAAATTTTTCCAATTTAAAACGAAGCCTCTCACTCTTTATCGAAACATTCGACACATTCATCGGCACAATATGCCCACCTTCCGACCCAAATTCCCAGTCATTCGCCAACAAATTTACACCAAAAATCATAACTAGAGCAAATAATAGCAGTATTCTGATTTTTTTCATGACTACCAACTCTCTTTCTTTTATTTTTATATTTCATTGAAATTATACCTTATTTTTAATTTTTATCCAATATATTTATTCTTATTTTTAAGAAACTTGAAAAAAATTAGAATATTTTTATAACTTTAAATTTTAAAAAGAAATGGTAATTAAACATTGTTTAAAAAGTCTAAAATTTTTTTGTTTCAGTAATTTTTTAATTAATCAATATTTTATTTTCCAAATAATGCTAAAAAAATATCTTTTGAATTTTCATTTCCAATAACATAGACACCTTCTTTTAGTATTTTAACATATGTTATTTTAACTATTGGTTCATTTGACATTTCAAGTTTTTCAGTAATCTTATACGCATTTTCTCCTATTTTTTCTACATCAGTTGATAATAATCTTAATTTGTATTCGGCTTTTTCTTTTTCATAATATTCTTTATATTTTTCATCTTTCCCATCATTAATTATTTTTTCAAAATCTTTTTTATCTTTTTCAACTATAAACAATCTTTGTAAAAATAAATTTTTCTTTTCTTTGTCATATAATTCTGAAATTACATTACTGTACTCATATTCTCTAGGCTCTTTTACTTTTCTAAACTCAAGTTTTTCAGGCATTAATATCGAAATATTTTCAAAAATTTCTTTATTTTTTCTTTTACTCAAAATTGTATTCTGAATATAATTTTTTTCTTCTATTTCTTTTTTCAATTTTAGTTTTTCATCTCTTTCAATTTGTTTTGGAGTTCTAGACTTTGGTTCAGAACATACTCCAAACTCACTACATGAAATTGCTACAACCCACGGTACTGCATATCCCACACCAGCTGCCACTCCTAATGCAACACAAGAATTTAATCCAAATATCCCTAATAACATTAAAAATAAAATTTTAAACTTTCTCATACCATTCTCCCTCTCTCTATTTTAAAATTTAATCTCATTTAAATTATACCACATTTTCTTTAAAAAAAATCACAGCAGAACTAATAACCGTGATTTATAAAATATTTATTTTAATCTATTTCTAATTCCCTTTCCAATGCTTCCTGTAAAACTTTTGAAAAATTTATATTATTTCTTTTTGCAACTTCATTAAGCCAACTAGGAATAGTTACATTTTTTCTAATCGATTTTACATTTACTTCTTTTAAATATTTTTGAAAATCCAATCCTACTAACGATTTGAAAGAATTTTTAAGTGCTTCTTCAACTTCTTTTTCATCATCAAATAGCTCTTTAATATATAACTTTATATTTAATCCTTCCAAACTTGTTGCTTTAGGAAATTCTTTATTTTCCTTATAATAATCTAATAAGTTCATTCCTAAATAATCCGTTGACATATAATAAGCATCTTCTATACTTTTTCCACAAGTCGCTCCTCCAAAATCAGGAAACAGAACTGTATAACTTTCTTTTTCTTTTATAAAAATTGCTGGATAAACAACAAACATATTTACCTCCTTTGATCTCAAAGTAAGGAACAGGATTATTTTAATCCTGCTTCTTTTAGAATTACTTTTTCAAGTATTTTCCCTAATTCCTTACTATGACAAGGCACTTCGGTTACCTTACCGGTTGCGAAATTTTTCAATCTTCTGTGAGAACCTTTTCCGCCTTTTATTTCGACAAAACCATTTCTCTTCAAAAACCGAATCATTTCTTTAGAATTCATAGGCATTCCTAATCCCCTCAAATCTATTATACATCAAAATACGCATGAAGTCAATTTTTTTATCTATTATTATTCAAATTTTAAATATTTATTATCAAAAAATATCTCTGAATAAATTCCAATTTTTATTTAATTATTTTACAATACTCATATTTATGATTTTTATCCTCAGCCCGTGAACTATGCTCGTCCACCACTTTAAATGTATTCGGATCCGCATCATTCAATACATCTTCATTACAATATACATAATCATTATCTTTAATATAGAAATCATTCAAAAATTTACCCTTATCAGTAATTTTATTGAAATAATTAGCAAAATCATTTATTTTTAGAAAATAAATTCCATTTTTATCTTCTAAATAATAACCATTCCTATTTTGACTATTTAAATTCAAAATTTTAAAACTTTTAGAATCTAAATCTTCTTCTCTATCGGTTCCAAAATATACATTATCCTTATCTTTTGAAAAATCATTATTCAATACTTCAAATGTTTTTATACCAGCGCCTTTTATTAAAGGCTCTTTTTCAACAATCCAGCTTATATAAAATATATTTTTATCATCTTTACTGTAATAATCATTTATTACTTCAAATGTATTAGGATTTGCACCTTTCAAAACTTTGACAACATTTTTTAAAGCATTATCTGTATCTAAAATATATGATGGATCTAATTGAATATAATATACATTTTTACTATCTTTTGCATAATATGAATTATCTTTTTTAAAATTATTTTTTCTTATAATTTTAAAACTATTTGGATCAATTTCTTTTATTTTTTCACCCAAATAATACACACCATCTTTATTTTTTATAAGTTTTTCTTCAATTATTTTAAAATTTCCATCAATATTTTTTATTCTTTTTATATCCGAATCTGAATTTAAATTATAGTATATATTATTTTTATCAATATCGTAATATTCATTTAACTTTCTAAAAGTTTGGATATCTGCTCCCTCTAACTTTTTCCCATTAGAATAAATGCTATTTTTATCTTTCACAATATCCTCTTTTACTTCAAACGTGTTAATATCTGCCCCTGACACTTTTTTATCCTCATAATAAATATTGTTTTTATCTTTTGCATAACCCCATCCCATTATTTCAAAACTATTTTTATCAGCTCCTTTAATTATCTTATCAAGATAATAAATCTCATTTTTATCAGATATGTAGCTATCTGACAATTTTTTAAAACTTGCTTTATCAACAAACTTTAAAGGCTTTTCAAAATAATAAATATAATTCTTATCTCTTGCAAAAAAACCTCCTAAATCTTCAAAAGTTTCCTTATCATAATAACGATTTGCTTCTACATCAGGACTTCCAATCCAATATATACCGTTTTTATCCTTCACATAATTAATAAAATCATCTTTAGATTTTACAATTTTTACTGTATTTACATCCACATTGGGATAATCAATTCCATTAATATAAACCGTATTTTTATCTCTTGCCACATTCTTTTCCAAAATTTCAAATGTTTTTATATCTACTTCATTATCCCCATTTTGTTTTTTCACCGTTTCTCCATCATAATAAATAGTTCCTTTATCTCTTGCATACCCATCTTTTAATATTTTAAAACTTTCCACATCAGGTAAAAATTTATTGTACTGACTGACTACCCCATTTACATATTTCACGACAAGTTCATCATCCCAATAAACTTTGCCATCTTTAATCGTATATTCTGCAAATCCAATATTTCCAATTAAAATAATTAATCCTAACATCCTAAAAAATTTTTTCATAAACACCATTCTCCTTCATCAAAAATCATTTAACAAATACAAATTTAACAAATACAAAAAGACTGAAATAATCAGCCTTCTATCAAAAATTAATTTAAAAATGTTGTATTTTTAACTCTCCACTGTTCCAATTTAATATGAACCCAAAAACTGTATATTCCCAATGTCACCACTATTAATAATAGCCATTTTATCCAATTTCCAAATAGTCCTATTGCAGTTCCATTAAATTGCAGCCTTCTTCCTTCTATAACAGTATGATTTATTTTCCAACCATAAATCATGCACAAAGCCCAAGGATAACAAATTCCAAACGTACACGAAGTTAAAAGACTTCCTAAAATGATCCAGCCAACATAACTTAACAGTCCCCCATCAAAATAACTTCTATTTTCCACAATCTCTCCTTATAATAGATCTGTTCAACAACTTAATTTTTTTACAAAATTATCTATTTTCTCTCAGATAACTGATAAGTTCTTGTTTATTATATTCATTTTTTTCTTTCAAAATATTTAATGAACTTGATAAAAATTTAAATGCATTAGCAATCCATTTGGTTTCTTCAGAAATATAAATCATCGCTTTTTCAAATATATTTTCTGCAATTTCTATCAATTCTAGTTGTTCTTCATTTACCATATTTAAAATATTTCCATTATTATCCATAAATTCATATTTTTTCTTAAAATCATATTTGATTATTTCATTTCCATTCATCATCGCAATGATATTGCCTTCGATTACAACTTCGTTTTCCTCTTGAAATAAACTTAAAAAATCACTTTCTTGCACATCTAATAATTTCTCTAGTCTTGGCAGATTTTCCACTGTCGAATTTTTATCAAAAAAGATTTCATCAACAAATCCTTCTTTCCAAATCTTTAATTTTACTTCAGTTTCATCATTTTTTAAAATCATATTAATCCTTCTTTTCTACCTGTAAAAATTTTAATTTGAGAATATTCTAAATTTAATCTCATCAATGTAATTTATATCACATTATTAATATATTGTCAATTATAATAAAAAAAAAGAGTTTAAAAACTCTTGTAAAACATAACTTTTATAATGGTGGGACCGGTGGGGATCGAACCCACAACCTACCGATTAAGAGTCGGTTGCTCTGACCAGTTGAGCTACGGTCCCAGATTATTTATAACTTTTTTAACAACATAATTATAATATCATAATATCATATATTTGTCAAGACTTTAATTTTATAAATTTTAAAAAGGTGTATTGAGTGATTGCATAATCAAGATGATAAAATATTGGGATATACGAATTTATAAAAATATGCTATAATAAAAGTATAATACCTATTAAATGAGGTTTTATAAAATTATGGAGATGATAGACAAATCATAAAAAGAAAGAAGGTTTAAAATTATGAAAAAATTTATTTTAATGTTAATGTGTGTTTTAGGAACATTTACTTTTTCTGAAACTACAACTAGTGAAGTAGAAAGTTTTTTCACCCCAAAAGCACAAATTTATGTTTCAAATCAAAAAGATTGGTTTTCAGGGATGGATCCAGCATCAGATAATGATGAAATAATATGGGAAAAACTTAATTATTTTATTAATGTAGTTCCAATTGGAAACAAATATAGAGTTTCATACACACCATTTGACAATGTAAAATCTTATAATAAAGAAAAATATCCAATATTAAATTATAAAATTGAAAAAAAATATTATGTAAATAGCAAAAAAAATCAAAATACACCAGTTACGGATTCGTATGAAATTAGGGTTGAATTTGGAGTAATTAATACTGGAACAGAAATAAAAAAAGGTAATAAATACGAAAGAACTGACTTCCAAATGCTTTCAGAAAATGAATTAAATGCTTTATTAAAATCTAAAAATGCAAAAAGGCTTAATTCTGAAACAGAAAAAAATACAAAAATATATTTAGATTGGTTACAACACAATGCTAATTAATGAATTGCAGAGTAGAATTTTTTTCTACTCTTAATTTTTTTATTGCAATTTCAAATCCACTTATACTTAATACTATTCTCCGTTTAAAAAGTAAATATTTATTTTAATTATTTAAAATTTAATCTAATAAAAAGATTTATAATGCATTCATTATTCAAATAGAGTTTAATATAAAAATGCCACACCTAAATTTTAATCTCTAAAACTATTGGTGTAGCACATTCAATCTTATTTTTCTGTTAAAAAATTAATGTTTAAAATGTCTAATTCCAGTAAATACCATTGTAATACCATGTTCGTTACAAGCATCGATAGATTCTTGATCTCTCATTGATCCACCAGGTTGTACAATCGCTTTAATTCCTGTTTTTGCAGCTGTATCTACGCAATCTCTGAATGGGAAGAAAGCATCTGATGCTAATACTGCTCCTGTTAAGTCTTTTCCAACTTTTTCTTGAGCATGTTGTAATGCGTGTTCAGTAGACCAGATTCTGTTAGTTTGACCAGTTCCTACACCAATTGCCATTCCATCTTTAACGACTACAATTGCATTTGATTTTACATATTTTACAACTTTCATTCCTAATTCCATATCAGCTTTTTCTTTTTCAGTAGGCTGTTTTTCAGTAACAACATTCATTTCATCAATCATCTTGTTATTTGTTCCTTGAACCAAAATTCCGCCGTCAACTTTTACATAATCGAATTTATCTTGAGGTTTTGGAGTTTTACATTCGATAACTCTCAAGTTTTTCTTAGTTTTCAAGATTTCCAACGCTTCATCTGTAAATGAAGGTGCAATTACGATTTCCAAGAAGATTTTTTTCAATTCTTCAGCAGTTTCTTTGTTAACTTCTCTGTTAAGTGCCACAATTCCACCAAAAATTGATACTGGATCACAATCGTGAGCTTTTTTGTACGCTGTGAAAATATCATCTGCAACAGCCACACCACAAGGAGTTGAGTGTTTTATCGCACAAGCTGCTGGACCATCAAATTCTCCAACCACTTTCCAAGCAATATCCATATCTCTAATATTGTTAAATGACAATTCTTTTCCATTCAATTGCTTAATATCTTTCATGCTTCCATTTTCAGTAGTTGAAACGTAATAAGCTGAAGATTGATGAGGATTTTCCCCGTATCTCAAGTCAAATTTTTTCTCATAAGAAACATTCAAATATTTAGGATAATCTTCTTCTAACAAGAACGCAGAAATTGCCGCATCATAAGCTGATGTCAAGTTAAATACTTTCCCAGCCAATCTTTTCTTAGTTTCATAAGAAACCTTTCCATCTTTTTCCATTTCTTCCATAACTACTGAATAGTCTTCAGTTTCGCAAATAACTGTTACATCTTTAAATGATTTTGCAGCTGAACGAAGCATTGTAGGTCCACCTATATCGATAAATTCAATTTTTTCATCAAAAGTTTTGTCAGTTTGAACTTCTCTAAAGAACGGATAAAGATTAACAACAACATAATCAATTGTTTCAATTCCTTCTTTTGCAATCGTATCCATGTGCTCTTTATTATCTCTAATCGCCAAAATTCCACCATGAATATTCGGATGCAAAGTTTTTACTCTCCCATCCAGCATTTCTTTAAAATTTGTAACTTCTGAAACATCAATCACAGAAAGACCATTTTCCTTCAAATATCTGTAAGTCCCTCCTGTCGAAATAATTTCCACACCTTTTTTATCCAAAAACTGTGCAAATTCTAAAATTCCCGTCTTATCAAAAACGCTTATTAATGCTCTTTTTTTCATTAGGTATCATTCTCCTCCAGTTAAATTTTCATTACTATATTTTACCACAATGCCTAGTTTTTATCAAGGCTTGTAATTTGCTTAATCTAAGTATTGCTAACAAATAATTTATTTTGATCTATTCCAACTTTTTATTTGTTATTTAGCAATCTCTTTAAATTTAATTATAAATTAATTTTCAAACGTGTTGAAAAAAATAAAAAGCAAGGTATAATTAAACCGAAAAGTTAATTTAATATTTTTAAGTGTTTTTTTATGAAATTCATTAATTCTTTTTAAATTTACTTTGATAAAAAATATATATTTTAAAAGATTGAAGAAGAATTATGAGAAAATTATTGTTAATTTTAAGTCTATTTGTTGCAAATATTGTTGGATTAGCTTATGAGAAATGTAATCCTGAAACAATCTATGAAATTAGTGTGAATGATTTGAATGGAAGTTATTTTGGACAAAACAAAAAAGATGGAACAATTATGATAAAACTTGGTAAAAATGCTAATAAAGTACAAGCAATTCACTTTGATGAAAATAGGATTTTAAATAATTGTATTCTTGATCCAAAAATAACAGAATTTCATATTGAACACGGTTTATTTATCAATGCGATGTACGACGAAATGTTGGATGGTGTGTATAATAATGATCAGGACATAAAAATAGATTATGATTCGTGTCTTGAGAAAAATCATCAATTTTGTAAAATTTCTAAAGATGCAGACATTAACGGAAATCCTGTGGGAATTTCATTTAATCAAGAAGTTCAGGATATTGAAATTTATGGAAATATAGTTGACGTTGAAAAAAGAAATGATTATAAAAGAATAATAATAGGCGAAGATTATGAAGAAGATGATATTCCTGTATGTGCAAGTAAAAGTATTAGTGAAGAAAATTGTAAAAAAGAAAAATTCATAGTAAAATCTCCAAATGGTTATGCCAATCTTACTAGAAAAGCATATGATAATTCGACTATTCGTGATAAAATAAAAAATGGAACAATTGTAGTCATAGATCCAATTGATATAAGTCCTTTTGATGTTGAAGGAGTATATGTTGAAGTTTTAGGACAACATAAATTTGGATATATTAATTGGAAATATTTGGAAAAAAAATAGATGTTTAGGTACATTAAATTTGAATTTTAGGAGAAATATAAATGGAAAATAGTAATGTTGAAAATAAAAATTTAGTAAAAATTCTAATTGGAATAATAATTGCTCTTGTTCTGGTTATAGGATTTATCATCATAGGTGGTGGTATTTATCAATTTATAAGTATGAAAAATAAAATAAGCGAGATGGAAAAAGTTCAAAAGGAACAAGAAAAACGACAGTTGGAAAATCAAATGATGGCTTCAGTACAAACTCAAACTAAAGAAAATAATAAATCAAGTGAAACCAAAACCAATGAAGCTAAAACTGAAACTAAAGAAGTTGATCCGTATGAAAGAAGATTTACAGCTTCTGATATGAATGATACACTTGTAGAAATTAAAGGTGTAAGAGATGGGAATAAAGTTTTAGTCCGTGTTTTGGAAGGGAAAAATGAAGGTAAAAGAGGATACATTAATTTAAAAGGTTTTAAAAATATAACTAATTCTGCCTTAAGATCATTAATTGGCAGTACTTGGGCAGCAACTGGAGTTAATAACGGAGTTGAAATGGAATATGGTTTAATTCTTCATCATCCTGGTTCAGACATTTATAGTTACAATTTGAATAAAGAATTAATAGATTATAAATTAGCTGGCCATGATTCAGCAGTAAAATACGACTGCGGACGTGATACTGCAAGAAATTTTATACAAAGTTATGATCCTTCAGCTTGTTATTAAATATAAAAAAAATACTCTTGCAATAAACTATATCATTGTTTGAGTATTTTTTATATTAAGTACTTTTTAAATATTTTGTTATAATAAATAAAATTTAATAGACAAATTTACTTTTCACTCTTTTTTATTTTCTTAAAATACTCCTTCGCCGCCATCTCAAACTTATTCTCCCCAAACTCATAAAACTTGATTTTTTCATTCATGTAAACCTGATTAACATAATGATTTTCATAGTTATGAGGATATTTATAATCTTTTTTCCCAACTTTTGTAAGATGAGTTGGCACATCTTGAATTTTTTCATTCTCAATATGGCTAAGTGCTGAATTTATCGCATTATAAGCTGAATTACTCTTTGGAGAAATTGCCAAATAAATTGCAACTTCCGAAAGAATTATTCTTGCTTCTGGCATTCCAATCTCCTTTACCGCATTAAGTCCAGACACCGCAATTGGTAACGCCTGTGGATTTGCAAGTCCAATATCTTCAGAAGCCAAAATTACAAGCCTTCTAGCAATATACAAAATATCTTCACCACCAGAAAGCATTTTTGCCATCCAATAAATCGCCGCATCAGGATCACTCCCACGAATACTTTTTATCATCGCAGAAACCGTATTATACTTGTCTTCCGTCTTGTGATAAGACTTTTTCGTATTCAACACTTCCTTCACTTCATCAAGCGTAAAATCCACCCCAACATTCGCAATCAATTCCAAAATATTTATAGCCTGTCTCGCATCTCCTTCAATAATTTCTGAAATATATTTTAAAATTTCATCTGAAATTCCAATTTTCTCTTTTTCATTAATATTTTTTAAAATTTTAAGCAAATCTTTTTCACTCAATTTTTTAAATTCAAATGCCATACATCGTGACAACAACGCATTGTTCAAGTTATAATAAGGATTTTCAGTCGTAGCACCAATTAAAATAATATTCCCATTTTCCAAATCCTGCAAAAGCGAATCCTGCTGCAACTTATTAAATCTATGAATCTCATCCAAAAACAAAAGTGTCTGCTGTCCGTTCGTACGAAATCTGTTGTGTGCTTTATCAGAAATGTCCTTTATATCAGTCACAGACGCCTTTATCGCATTCAAATATTCATAATGATAATTCATTTTTTCAGCAACAATTTCCGCAAGAGTCGTCTTCCCAGTCCCAGGTGCTCCCCAAAAAATCGCATTCATGAAATTTCCACGCTCAATAATCTTCCTCAAAATTCCATTTTTCCCAACCAATTTTTCCTGACCATAAAAATCATCCAAACTTTTTGGACGATATCTAAACGCAAGTGGCTTCTTATTTTCATATACTTCGTCAAATAAATTCATTTTTTTCTCCCTTTTCAAATTACAATAATATAATAAATACAACACTTTTATTCTAAAGTCATTGTATTTTAATATCCAATCTATTTTACAAATTCAAAACTATTTTGTAATAACCAAACAATTTACTTTTTCTACAATTCATATTATAATATATTCACTTAGTTAAAACAATAAAATTATTTATAAATAAAAAGGAGGGGTAATGAAGATGGGAAATCGCAAAAAAAAGAAATTACCAATTGGAATATCTGATTTTAAAGAGATTATCGAAAATAACTACTACTATTTTGATAAAACAAAATTTATAGAAAATATTTTAGAAGATGGCTCTAAAGTTAAATTATTTACTCGTCCGAGAAGATTTGGAAAAACTTTAAATATTTCGATGTTAAAGTACTTTTTTGACATTAAAAATAAAGACGAAAATAGAAAATTATTCGAAAATTTAGAAATTTCTAAAAGTGAATATTTTGAAAAACAGGGGAATTTCTTTGTAATCTCTATTTCTTTTAAAAATTATGATGCAGAAAGCTGGGAAAGTGGATTTAATACGATTAAAAATGAAATAAAATTGCTGTATAACGAATTTTATTTGATAAGAGATAATTTAAATCAAAGTGACTTGGCAGATTTTGATGCTATTTGGCTGAAAAAAGATAATGCTGACTGGATTAATTCTTTATTTAATTTGACTAGATATTTGTATGAAATCTCTGGAAAAAAAGTTGTTGTTTTGATAGATGAATACGATCAGCCGATAATTGATTCCTACATAAAAGGAAATTATGAGAAATGTATTGCGTTTTTTAAAGCATTTTATGGAAAAGTTTTGAAAGATAATAATTATTTGGAAATGGGAATTTTAACTGGAATATTAAGAGTTGCAAAGGAAAATGTCTTTTCGGGACTGAATAATTTAGAAGTTCACACAATTTTAGATGATGAATTTACAGAATACTTTGGAATTATGGAAAATGAAGTTGAAAAATCTCTTGAAGATTTTGACTTAAAATATGAATTAAATGATGTCCAGAAGTGGTACAATGGATATTTATTTGGCGAAAAAAAAGTTTATAATCCTTGGTCGATTATTAATTTTTTAAATCGTGGAAATTTAAAATCTTACTGGGTAAATACAAGCGGAAATGGATTAATCAAATTATATCTCCAAAAATTAAAAAATGATGTTTTTGACGATTTTTCAAAATTATTAAATAAAGAAAGTATTCTTAAAAGAATAAACAACAATATGACTTTTGAAAATTTGAAAACTAATTTTGGAAAAAATATTTGGAATCTATTTTTTCATAGTGGATATTTGACTTTGGCTGATAAGTATGATGTGATGAAAAAAAATGCTAGTATTAAAATTCCAAACAAAGAAATTCTAGAAATGTTTTCAGAAATGTTTATCGAAATTTATTTCAAAGATTCTGAAACCTTTCTAGATATGACTGATGCACTTATAACTGGAAACATTGAAAAATTTAAATTTGAATTGAATAAAATTTTATTAGAAAATATTGGTATTTTTGATGTAATCGGAATTTATAAAGAGCAGTTTTATCATGGATTAATGTTAGGACTAATCTTAATGTTAAAAAACGAATATGAAATTTCATCAAATAATTTTTCAGGAAAAGGTCGATATGATTTACTTTTGAAACCTAAAAATATTTTTGAAAGAAAAGAAGGAATTATCATTGAATTAAAAGCAATAAATATAGATAATTTGAAATTAAATTCAGAAAAGATTCATGAAAAATTGTTAAGTGAATGTGAAGTTGCACTAAATCAAATTGAAGAAAAAGAGTATACTTCCATTTTGAAAAATGCTGGAATTGACAATATTTTAAAAATTGGAATTGCGTTTTTTGGAAAAGAGTTTGAAGTAAAATTTGAGAGAGAATAATTTATGAAAAATTTTTTGTAATTTGAAGTTAATTTTTTTTAATTATATATTTGAACCTATTTAAAACCAAACTACTAAAATTGTATAAATTTGGATTTTGAGTAAGTAGACATAACTTTTGAGTTTAGTTTTAAAGTAGTTTTATAAATGAAAATTAAGAGGTAAAAACAATGAAAAAGAACATCTATTTTTATGAGACAAACACTCCGATTGGAAAAATTGGGATTGCTACAACAGAAAATGACTCTCACATTACAGATTTGACTTGGGAATCTGATTTTGAAAATTTAAAAAAAGAAAATTATTTTCAAGTTTGTGAAACTGAACTGATTAGACAAGCGAAAAAACAACTTTTTGAATATTTTGAAAAAAAACGAAAAGATTTTGATTTGCCACTTTTGAAAGAAGGAACACCATTTCAAATTTCTGTTTGGAATGCTCTTGAAAAAATTCCTTATGGTGAAACTTGTTCTTACAAAGATATTGCAATCGCAATTGACAATCCAAAAGCTGTTCGTGCAGTTGGAATGGCAAATAATCGAAATAAAATTGCTATTTTTATTCCATGTCATCGTGTGATTGGTGCAGATGGAAAATTGGTTGGTTATGGCGGGGGACTTCATATTAAGCGATTTTTGTTGGAATTGGAAGGTATTAAAATAAAATAATTCACTTAAATATTTTCGTTGCTTTTTATTATCTTTTATGTTAAAATTTTATTAACTAAAACAACAAGAAAGGGTGTGAAATCAATGATAACCGTTTCTATAAATGCTAATCCTGACATAGAGAACAAAATAAATAACTATGTTAAGGAAAATAATATCAATTTAAACCAGGTAATGTTAGATTTAATTCTTGAAAAAATCGCAGATGAAGAAGACTACAAATTGGCTGTTGAGGCTTATGAAGAAGAAAAAGACAACAGAGAAAACTGGATTAGCCACGAAGATTTAATAAAAAAATTAGGGTTGGAAAATGAAATATAGTCTAATGTACTCTGAAAAAGCACAGAAACAACTAAATAAACTAGATAATTCTATGAAATCAAAAATTTTAAAATATATTGATCAAAATCTTTTCGATACAAATAATCCAAAAAAATTTGGAAAAGCTTTGAGATATAATCTAAAAGGATTTTGGAGATATCGAGTTGAAAATTATAGAATTATTGTAAAAATTGAAGAAAATGAATTACTTATTTTGGTTGTTCAAATAGATAAAAGGGATAAAATTTATATTTAAACTTTCTAAATTGAATTTTAAATTATTGGGTTAAATTGAGCAAAAACAAAAAAACTGTCTAATATTCCTATTTTTTAAGAATAAAAGGCAGTTTTTTATTTACGAATTATTTAAAATTATCTTATTTCACAGCTTATAAAACAAATCCATTTTTAACAAAAATTCTTTAAATTTCAACTAATAAACTTTGAAACCCTTCAAAAACAACTTTCTCTCCATCTTTTTCAAACCCATCAAAATTATTAATCAAAATTTCTCCAATTTTAATTTCTTTTTCTCCAAGAGCTTTTGCAATTTCACTTAATTTAACTTCTTGTTTCAACTCAGAAAAATTACTAATACAAAGAACTTTTTGATTTTTATATTTTCTCACATAAGCAATAATTTTTTCATTCTCCAACGGAACAGAAATAAAATCACCAAACGTCAAGCAATCTGAATATTTCCCATTTTGTCTCAAATCAATCATTTTTTTGTAGTGTGAAAAAATTGAATCTCTGTCATTTATTTGGTCTGCTACATTTGTTGTGACTTGGCTTCCTGTTAATTTTATCCATGATTTTGAGTTTTCATCTTTTGAAAAACCAGCATTTTTGCTATTATCCCATTGCATAGGCGTTCTTGAGTTATCACGGCTTCGTTTATTTACAAAATATAATGCTTCCTCAGATGAAAATCCTTCTCCTAAAGCTCGTTGATATTGGTCTTTACTTGCAATATCATCAAATTCAGAAATATCATTTCTCACAAAATTATCCATCCCAATTTCTTGACCTTGATAAATAAACGGTGTTCCTCGCAAGAAGAAAAATACATTTGCTAACAATTTTGCATTTGTTTCATTCGCTTTTTCACCAAAAAATTTATTCAAACTTCTTGGCAAATCGTGATTTTCAAAGAATGGTGCTCCCCATCCATATTTTTGCTGAGTCAGTTGACTTTCAAAAATAGCATCCCTAAGCTCTATTGTTGGAATATCTCTCAATGAATAATAAAATCCGTCTTTTGTCATATCTAAATCCGCATAGCTAAAATCAAAAATCATTGTAAAAAATCCATCATCTCCAATGAAATCATTGTATCTTTCATACTCAAGCATTGGAGTTTCCGCAACAGTCATCGCATTATATTTTTTGAAAGTTTCTTTTGCCAATTCGCTTAAAAACTCTTCAATTCCAGGCTGATTCAAAGTATATTCCACATTGTGTGCCATTCCATCCGCTCCATCAACTGGCAAATCCAAATATCTTGCATCTTTTTTTATCGAATTAATCGCATCAACTCTAAATCCAGCAATTCCCTTTTCAAGCCAATAATTTACCATTTTGTAAAGCTCTTTCCTAACTTCAGGATTTTCCCAATTTAAGTCAGGCTGTTTTTTTGTAAATAAATGCAAATAGTACATTTCATTTCCATTTTCATCAGCTTCCCCTTCAACTTTTTCCCAAGCAGAACCTCCAAAATGTGATCTCCAGTTTGTTGGTGGCAATCCATTTTCTCCTCTTTTGAAAATATAGTAATTTCTATACTTGCTTTCAGGATTTTTCAATGCTTCCCAAAACCACTCGTGCTCATCAGAAGTGTGATTAATTACCAAATCTAAAATTACTTTTATCCCTCTTTTTTCTGCCTCAACAATCAATTTTTCTAAATCTTCCTTTGTCCCAAACTCAGGATTCACATCATAATAATCTGAAATGTCATATCCATTATCATCCATTGGCGACTTAAAAATTGGACAAACCCAGATAAGAGTTATTCCTAAATCCTTCAAATAATCCAATTTTTCTGTAATTCCGTTTAAATCTCCAATTCCATCATTATTACTATCATAAAAACTTCTTGGATAAATTTGATATCCAACTTCTTTCTTCCACCATTTTTTATCTAATTTTTTTGTATCCATTTTTCTCCTTCATATTCAATAAAATCATTTTTTTAAACCTGCCAATCTAAATATGCAGATTGACAGGCATTAAGGTGATGCCGATGATGAATTTTAACTATTTTTTACTAATAATCAAAAATAAAATGACTATAGCTATCAAAATAGTAAAATCCCAATTCATTTTTACCACCTCCCAACTGTTCCATTTGTTTGTTAGTTTTGCAGAACTAACACTAGAAATTATATCATAAAAAAAAGACTCCATTCAATAAAGAATAGCGCCTTTTCTTCTGCAAATTTTTTATTTCCAAACGAAACAGTTGGTTTTCTTTTCTTAAAATTATTATACCATAAATCAAATAACATTTCAAGCACTAAAAATTTATTTTCATTTTAAAATTATTCAAATGTAATCTATTTTAATACCGGCCAGAAGTCTTTATTTGCTTCAATTAAATCATCTAATATTGCTTTTGCAACTTTTGCACTTGGCACAGTTCTTGATAATGTAATTGCTTGCCAAAGTTTTTGGTATGAACCTTCGATCCATGCTTCTACTGTTAATTTTTCAACAGAAACTTGTTGTTCCATTAATCCTTTTTGGAATTGAGGAATTTTACCTTGAACAATTTTTTCAGGACCATTTGAACCTACTATACAAGGTACTTCAACCATTGCAGTTGAATCAAAGTTTGAGATTGCTCCGTCATTTTCTACGATTAATAACATTCTTTCTTTTGTATCATAAGCAATTGCTCTTGCCAAGTCAACTATATATGAAGCATGATCGTCTACATGAAGTTTACTATCTTTTGCAGTTCCTTTTTCAGCGATTGCTCTACATTCACCAAATACAAACTTTTCTCTTCCTTCCATTACTTCATTTGCTCTTGTGTGGTTAGGGTTTGAATGCTCTACCACATAGTCAGGGAATAAGTAGTATTTTAAGTATGTGTTTGGTAATGTTGTAGGGTCAACTGCAAATACATCTCTTGCTTTTGTAAATGTATCATTCCAGCTTGCTTCAGTATTTTCTCCTTCAATTTCTACATTATACCCTATTTTTGCAACTTTTTCTTTTAATTCAGGCATTAAGTCTTTTCCATGTTTATCTCTAATATCTGTCCACCAACCAAAGTGATTCAATCCAAAGTATCTGATTACCATATCTTTTCTTGATTTCAATCCAAGCATTTCAGCCATTCTTATTTCAATTCCAATTGGCATATCGCAAATATTTAATATTTTAGAATTTGGACGCAATCTTCTAGTTGCTTCTGCTACAATTGCTGCAGGATTTGAGTAGTTTAACATCCAAGCATTTGGCGAATATTTTTCCATAAAGTCAACTAATTCAATAACTCCACCAATTGAACGCATTCCATAAGCAATTCCTCCTGGTCCACAAGTTTCTTGTCCTAATACTCTATGTTTCAAAGGTATTTTTTCATCTTTTTCACGCATTGCATATTTTCCAACTCTTATATGTGCCATAACAAAGTCAACATCTGTAAATGCTGTTTCAGGATCTGTTGTATAAACAAAATTAATATCAGGTGCTTTTTCTTTTATTATAATGTCACATGCTTTTGCAATAACTTCTTGTCTTTCAGCGTCATTATCATAAAATTTAATCTGTCTAATTGGAAATTTTTCCAAGTTTTCTAACAACATCAAAACAATCCCTGGAGTAAATGTACTCCCTCCACCAGCTACTACGATTGAAAATTTTTTCATAAATAATCATCTCCTATAATTTATTAGTTATATATTTTTTGCTTTCCTACTTCGTTAGTTATTATAGCATATTTTTTTAAAAAGTCAATAGATTTATATAAATCTTTTTTATTTTTTTTGATATATATATATATCTTTTAATATAAGTTGATATTTTATGTAATTTATTGTATAATAAAATTGTATTTAATTTAACGCAATTTATCTATTTTACTCAATTTATTTATCTTTATTAAATTTAATTATTTGATACCTAAAAATTTGAGTAAAATAATAATTCTATGAAAGGTTTATATAAACGAATGAAAAAATATGAAAAAGTTTATCAAGATATAAAAGAAAAAATAAAAAATGGAGAGCTTAAACCTGGTGATTTTTTAAAAAAAGAAGATGATTTGGCAGAAGAGTATAATTTTTCCAAACTTACTGTGAGAAAAGCTCTTTCAATGTTAGAAACAGAGGGGCACATTCAAAAAGTAAAAGGAAAAAAGTCAATTATTTTGGAGAAAAAAAATTTAGAAAATATTTCTTTGACTTCTATTCAAACTACACAAGAACTTAATAAAATTCAAAATATTCATCTTGAAAAAGAATTAATAAGCCTTTATATTGTACAAGGGGTAAAGGAACTCATGGATAAATTCCAAGTTTCTGAAAACGCTGATTTTTATAAGGTTGTTAGAACTACTTCATTAAATGGTGAAGTACTGATTTATTCTACTTCATTTTTTGATAGAAGAATCGTTCCATTTCTAAATGAGGAAATCGCAAAAAATTCTATTTACGAATATTTAGAAAAAGAGTTGAAATTAAAAATTGCCTACTCTCGTAGAGAAATAAAATTTAGAAAAATTACTTCTGAAGAGCAAAAATATTTTAAATTGAAAGATATAAATATGGTTGTTGTCATTGAAACTCATGCCTATTTATCAAATGGAACACTTTTTCAGTATGAAACAATAATTCATCATCCTGAGAAATTTACTTTCACTGCTATTGCAAAAAGGTAACTTTTTATTCAAAAATAGAGGTTATATCATTTTTGAAATAACCTCTTTTTCTTTTATTCTTTTCTATTATTTCGAAAATTTTTCAAATGCTTTAACAAATCCAATTGTATAAATATCAAAAAAGAAATTTATATTTTTTTCAGGAATATCGCCTAACGCTTTCATCACATTT
>ERZ772948.296-NODE-296-length-32019-cov-9.209673_pt1 | contig 32019 bp, 32 predicted proteins | sample MGYA00511945_ERZ772948 | MGnify/ENA primary metagenome ERZ772948 (study PRJEB29015, sample SAMEA2737927) | human oral metagenome | biome: human oral; feature: human-associated habitat; material: dental | place: China | collected 2141 ... | reverse complement strand
CAACGCCCCCGCCGGCGGCGCCGCGGACGACCCGTGGGCCACGGGCGGCTCCACCGCCATCGGTGACGAGCCCCCGTTCTGAGCCACAGGCAACAGATCGGAGAATCAACATGAGCACCACAGCAGCTGCTCACGAGCGAGAACTCGCAGACCACCGTGCCGCCAATCTCAGGGCTCGCCAGGTCATCACCTCTCTCAACCTTGTCCCGCCCCAAGTCGAGGAGATTACCGATGTCATCGACATCGACACAATCCGAGCCGACCTAGCCACCTGTAGCCAAGGCAGTGCCTACGAGCAATGGATGGCACAAGAAGATCTCAAAGACAAGGCAGAGCAGTACATCAAACGTCTCCTCAATGAGATCGACAGCCTTATCACGATGATTCGCGACCTGGATGAGCACACAACCCGAGACGATCCTGCCCACGACACCGAGCTCGAAGCTGCTCAGCACAAAGTCTCCTACCTGGAGCGTGCGCTTCAAAACGAGATGACCGCTCGAACGCTGGTCCTCCAGCGCGTCGCCCGATCAGTGCGCAACGCCTACCAGAAGGGCTACAACACCGGCCTCCAGCAGGCCAACCACTAAAGACCAAGGAGTAAACACCGTGACCGCCATCATCGCAGTCGCCAACCAGAAAGGCGGCGTCGGAAAAACCGCCACAACCGTCAACCTGGCCGACGCCCTCGCCCACGACGGACACCGCGTCCTCGTCATCGACGCCGACCCCCAGGCCAACGCAACCAGCATCCTCGACGTCGAGCTCGACCCCACCGAGAGCCGCACACTCCTCGACGTCCTCGCCGCCGTGGCCACCGGCCAGGCAGGCGCCGGCGCCCTAGCCGCCGCCATCCACCCCGCTGGCCAAGCCTGGAACGGCATCGACGTCATCCCAGCACAGAGAGAACTCGCCTCACGCGAAGCCGACAACAGCCCCGGAAGGGAGTTCCACCTGCGCACCGCCATGGACGGCGCCATCGAGGAGCACAACGTCGTCCTGATTGACTGCCCACCATCGCTGGGGGCGCTGACCCTCAGTGCGCTCACTGCCGCTACAAGCGTCCTCATCGTCACCGAGCCCCGCGCATCATCCGTCGACGGCGTCCGTGAACTGGCTGTCACGATCGACACGGTCAGGCGGTACTACAACTCGAGCCTCACCACCGCAGGTATCCTCATCAACCGCTGGAGAAACGACCGGCTCGACCGCGCCGTATGGCGCAAAGAGCTCCACGACACGTACGGTCCTGGCATCATCGACCACCCCCTACCCGAGAGGGAAATCGTCGCTATCGCGGCCACCAACTGTGTACCCGTACCTCGACGCGAGGCGCCCGCCTACGTCGCCGCCATTGAAGCCGTAGCGCGCCACGTCCTTACTAACCAGGGCAAGGAGGCAGTCAGGTGAAGCCACGGCCCCGCCGACGAGCAGTCTCTATCCCAAAAGCGACCGGTCCAGACCCCGCAGCGCTGACCGTTGGCCAAGCCTCTATTGCCGGCATTGCTGGCAATAGAGGCAATGCTGGCAATAATGGTGGAGCCGGCGGCACCGACGCTCCTGTCCTCAAGAAGATCACCATCCGTGTCCCAATCGAGCTCGCAGGCAGAGCGCGCTCCGTATGGCGCCTAGAGAGCGCCCAGCCATACACCCCCTACCGCTCCTACAACGAGCTGATGACCGACTTCATCGAGGCCGGCGTCACCGAAGCCGAGGAACGCCTCAACGGCGGACAGCCCCTACCCCCAACACCCGCCGGCCAGATACCCCGAGGCCGCCAACCCCAGTAGGGCACGACAGACAGGCAGAGACGAGGGTGCGTCTGGAGCTCGCACACGCGAGCCCCTATAGCGCCCCTCCTCTCTCTCTTCGCAGCGGGAACCGGCTCGAGGGATCAATCATTAAGAGGTGGCAACGTCCTTAAGAATTGTCAGCGACACCGACGCCCCCACCCTCCTGGTCGAGGCGTGGGAGGCATCCATGCAGGGGCAAGGCCTGTCTGCGCGCACCATCACCGAACGAATCCGTGTCATCAGGCAGATCACTGCCGCTACCGGCACCGACCCCGCAGCACTCACCCCACAGACCATCAGCACCTGGCTCGCCACGCTCCCCAGCGCAGCCGCCAAGAACGCCTACTTCACGGTGCTGCGGGCCTGGAGCACGTGGCTCGTCCAGTCCGACCACCGCGTCGACGATCCCACTACCCGCGTTCCCAGACCCAGGACCCCGGCCGGCCATCCCAGACCGGTCACCGACACCCAGCTCGACGCCGTTCTCGCACTCCCACTCCGACAGGACACCCGAACCAAGATCATCCTCGGCGCCTACGCCGGCATGCGCGTCCACGAGATCGCCAAGATCCGTGGAGAGGACATCAGCCCCGTCGCCGGCACCATCACCATCACCGGCAAGGGAGGCCGCAACGACACCCTGCCCGCCCACCAGCTCCTCCTCCAACAAGCCAGCTACTACCCTCGTCGTGGCCTCTGGTTCCCCTCACCCCTAGACCCGTCCGCGCCCGTACAGGCCAAGACCGTCAGCAGAGTCATTAGCGACGCGTTCAACCGCGCCGACGCCCCAGCTACAGCCCATCAGCTCAGGCACTTCTTCGCCACCAGCCTCCTGCGTGCAGGCACCGACAGCCGAGTCGTCCAAAGCCTCATGCGCCACGAATCCTTAGCCACTACCGGACGGTATCTAGCTGTTGATACCGACCAGCAGCGCACTGCCCTAAGCGCCTTAACGCCCACGCCCAACGCCGTCCAGCGCCGCGCCGACGCTGCCACCGTCTAGCGCACTTTAGGGCAGACTCCGTCCCGCGTGAACGGGCACACGCCCTGAGGGGGATTCCAGCCGCCTGCTTCAGTGACCTCGCGAATCAGTTTTGGAGTCGCCCTGTAGCCCGGGTCAAGCCAACGAGCCAGAACCAGCGATGACACCTTGGCAGCGCCAGCGGCACGTAGGGCACCTACAGCGGACATTACGGTCCCGCCACTGACCCAGGTGTCATCAATGAGAAGCACATGCGACCACCTGACCGGTACAGGAACCCTGAAGCTATCAGGGTCCACCTTACGGTCCGACGTGGCCCCTGCCACCGGCTCGACCCCAACGGTCGGCAGACCCGCAGGCAGCATGAGGGCGCACAGCTTCTGCAACTGGCTGGGAGCCCCGGACTGGTAGTGGCTGCGACTCGGCATGACTGTCACTGCCTGTACGTTTGCGCTCACGATCTGGTTGACACATCTCAGATGTCGAAGGCCGTGCTCCAGGAGAAGCTGAACATTGTTAACCGCCTGAACCGAGGGCTGCATACCCTTGTAGCGGTACATGTCCTGCCCCGCCTGGCTGTTCTTGATCGCATAGCTGACGAAACCCGCAGCATCGGGGCGTGCGACGTCTGGCGCGTCATTGCACCGATAGCAGTACTCGTACCCGTCGACGGGTGCCCGGCAGAGCCGACACACCCTGCCCCTGAACCGGCGGGGGAGTACCGCCGAGAGAAAGTATCCGGGAAGAGGACGACCACTCACGGCAGGCGTCACAGCGATGCGAGCTCTTGCATCAGCTCCTCAGCAAGAGCCCGCTCAGCCTGAAGAGCACGAACATGCTTCAGGATATCCGCTGTCCCCTCAGCGACGAGCGCCTCACCGCTGTTCGCCATCTCCTGCCCCCAGGACGTCTCCCTGGTAACCCGACGACTGAGGATGACCCCACGACCGTGCCTGACCGCATTCTTTGCCTGGGTACGCGTCCCAGAGTGCTCCGAGGCCACCACAACGAAGGTCGTGATCCCGTAACCACTCATCACCGCGTTACGCATCGGGAAGCTCGCACGAGTCACCGTCGCCCCCGGCTCAAACTGGGTGATCACCAGCCCACCATCACCAACGATCCTCTGACGAAGCTCAGCATTTTGCGCTGGATAGGTCCGCTCCAGACCAGTACCCATCACCGCGACCGTACGCCCACCAGCCTCCAAGGCGCTGGTGTGAGCCGCAGCGTCAATCCCCGCAGCGAGTCCCGAGACGACGGTCAGCCCTGCCTCCACCAGCGCCCGAGACACATAGGAAGCGACTCCAAGAGCCGCCTCATCGGCCTGCCTCGACCCGACCACGCACACGCCCTGATCAGCGCTTCGCAGATCCCCCTCGTAGTAGAGGATCGCCGGCGCCTCACGCACATCACGCAACCTGGCCGGGTACTCCTCATCCAGGACACTCACCATCCCGTACCCGCGCTCAAGCCACAGCTCGACATCGTCACGAGCACGCTCCAGCACCGGATCATCGAACAGCGTCAAGTCAGCGATCTCACCCAGCACCGCAGCAGGGTCACCAGTCAGCAGAAGCCTCTGAACCCGGTCAGGCTGCGTAAGGCGACGACTCTTCACCCGCGTCACCGCCAAGATCGTTGCCAGCTGCTCAGTACGGTCCATGCCTCACATCGTAGCGGCGAATCCTGAAGGAGACGGAGCAGATCCCACGGCGAGGATGATGAGGCTCCAGGGCCTAGCACAGTAACGAGGAGGTGGAGAGGATGGCCCTAAGGGGGCCCTAGGTTTGTTGGTTGTCAGCCACCATCCTCCCCACCTCGTTGCAAACACTAGCACCCGCGCTCGAGCCACAGCTCGACATCGTCACGAGCACGCTCCAGCACCGGATCATCGATCAGCGTCAGGCCAGCGATCTCACCCGGCGCCGCAGCAGATCTCGCGGCGAGGATGATGAGGCTCTAGCAGTCCTGCGATGTGCTAGTAGCGGCTTCCTGGCGCATGCGTTCGACGAAGCTTATATCCCGCTTTCTCCTGCTACGTGGCCGCGATCCGCGCATGATTCTCTGAGCGTAGTCAGCCAGGAGTGCTGGGTTGCGTCCGCTCCAGCCGTTGGCAACAGCCCAGCCCTCGAGCGCCTTCGCATCAAGAGCGTAGCCCGCATCGTGCAACGCGAGGAGTGCGCTGACTACGTCATCCTTGTCGTAGCCCCCAGCGATCGTGTTGTTGTGATTGATCGACTCAGTCACGTTCCGCATGGCAGCTTCCACCACGGGATCAAGCTGGTCTCCCATGTCCCATGCCGTTATCTTTCCCAGCAGCTCAGGTCTCGCGGAAGACACCCACGACAGGAGCTCATCACCCCAAGCGATCACGCACAACGCAGTGACCTGATGCGAGTTGTATCTCAGGAACTCACTGATATCCGCCGGGCGAGGCCACGCCATCAGGACCGGCCCTGGCCCAGCCAGATGAGCACCACCACGCCCCGTAATGTGCTCGACGTCGGCGCGAGCCACGAGGGCCCCCAGTTGTTGATTGCCATTCAGGTGCTGCATCTGAGGAGTCCACACCGTCAGCCTCTGCCCATCATCCAGCTGGCCTAAGAGCCAGCGAATCCCCTCGTCAACCGACTCCTCGTCCTGAGTTGTCACCGCCACCGGTGCCGTCATCTTCTGCTTAAACACCTCGTTGAGCCTCTCTGCCTCATGCGTCAGTCTGTAGAACCCTTACGAGTTCAGCGTATCCCCAGTCACCGACATGCTGACGTACAACTTGAAACCCGCCTCGAGATCGCCGTGCAACCGATACCCAGCAACATCGTCAGCGTCGTATGACGCCTCCGTACTGGTGGGCCTGAGTGTTGTGCGCCCACGTTCTACGAGTGGGGTAAGAGCCCGGCGGCAGGCGCCGGGCCCACCCGAACTCGTAAGGGGACACGCATGAGCGAGAGCAGCATCAGCTCACCAGGACAGGAGCTGACTGTCGAGTACCTTCAGTCAGGAGTGGTCTACGCGGCCACCGAGGACCTGCCCGCGGTCGCGCGCCAGGTGATCGAGGGACTCCAGGACCCCGGCAGCCTGGGGCCTGGGGTCGAATGGCGTGGGCCCGGGCCCGCAGCACCCGACGTCGACGTCGCGGTCGCCTGGGACGACCAGGCGCAGGCGGTCGCCTATAGCGTCCGTGGCCAACCCGAGCGCACGGTGGCGCTCGACGACCTGAACCAGACACTGGACCAGGACTGGGACCACTACAGGCAGGACGTGGACGCCGCAGGCCAGCTGCTGGAGCGCCTTGATGCGATCACCACCCCGGCGGGACTGGACGCCGAGGAGATGGAGGTCGTCTTCAGCCCGACCAGGCGTACCGTCACGGCCCAGATCACGGTGGAGCCAGACTTCACCCCCGATGACGTGCTTACCCAGGGAATGCGCGGGGAGCTCATGATCGAGGAGACCGGCCAGAAGGCACAGCTCCAGCTCGAGGGCGCTCCCACCACCGGCAGTCTGACTGATGAGCACGCCCGCCAGCTGCTCTCCCACGCCGTCAGGGACGCGAGACGGGACCCTGGATTCACCGCCTGGAGTCAGGTGCATCCCCGCACGGCAGCGTTCCGGGACCAGGGGCTAGTAGTCGAGGATCCCATCGTCAACCGGACTGGCTCTGCCAGCGTACTGGTCCGCACACAGAGAGCAGCTCTGGAGCCGTCGAGCATCTACGGCGAGCAGGCCGTGTCCTTCTCACTTGACGGCGACGAGTTCGTGATCCGCGCCGGCGGGTCGACCGTGCAGCAGCTGCGCAGCGGAGAGCTGGAGCCAGCTGAGGAGGACCTGCCGTGGACACGGATGACCGATGCTCAGGCGGCCGCAGCGCTTCTCGGGATGCCCCAGGAGGAGTTCGACACCGCCGCGAGCAGCGTCCGTGAGGGCCTGGTAGCAGCCCGTGACGCGGCAGCTCCGCGCCGGCCGGCCACCAACATTTTCAACGACCTGCGCACGCGCCTGATCCGGGTCGACTCTCTGCTGCCGGACGCCGCCCGCGAGACCGCGTCCACCAGCTTCGACCTGGACCGGGGCGTGGCATGGGTCAGGGCCCAGCCCATGGACGCCTCACACCGCCCCATCACGATCGGTGCCCCCGTCGACCCGGACAGCCCTCTGCTGGAAGTCGTTGACCGGCGGGTTGTGGAGCCCGGCACCGTGGGCCCGTGGGTGGACCCCACGCCGCTGAGCGACGCCGAGCGCTACGAGGCCGCCACCCCCGTGTCAGCGCAGCAGGCCAGGTGGGACATCGACTCCGCGGTCCTGCGTGACGCCGACGAGCACACCGCCCACACCTGGGCCACATGGCGTGCCGCCGGCGCCCAGGGCTGGGGTGCCGAGGAGGCCTCCGCCCTGGAGCGCTGGGCGCAGGCCCAGGCGACCCTGACCGGCGGCGACGCCCGCGTCACCGTCATGGAGACCAGCCCGGGTGACTCTCTCGAGGCCGATGCCACTGGGCGACTGCTCGAGATGCGCGGTGGCGGCATGGACTGCCGCGTCATCACCACCAGCCCGGGTCAGGTCACGGTCACCACCCCCACAGGCACGGACACGATGACGACCGCCGAGATGATGGACCAGGTCAGGACCACCTGGCCCGACACCACCACGGACGCCCTCAGCACGGCAACCCCAACGCCTACCACCGAGCGAGGACAGGACGCATCCCAGGTCCAGGCGGAGGCGCCAGAGCTGACCGTATACACGACACCGGACTGCCCGGGTTGCACGATGACGAGGCGCGAGTTGGACAAGGCTGGTGCTGCCTACCAGGAAGTCGACCTGACGACTCGGCCGGACCTTGTCGAGCAGTTCAGGGCCGAGGGGTTGCGCAGCGCCCCGGTGGTCGAGTTCGGCGACGAGCGAATCGCGGGCTTCAACCCGGCCAAGATCCGTGCGATCGCGGCCCAGGCGATGTCACCGACACCGCCGACGGCGCCGGCCCCCACAGGGGCCAGCCAACCGCCAGCGTCCAGGCCCTCCGAGAGCAGGATCGATCAGCAGCTCCAGGTACGGGGTGAGACACGGTGAAGCACAAGTCACTTGTCATCCTGCTGATCCCGGTACTGCTGGTGACGATGCCGCTGATGATGAGCGGTGACAATGACAGCGACAAGAAGGACAAGGTCAAGGGTGCCGCTCAGGGAGTGGCGAACGTGCCTGGCGAGTACCAAGGTGTTGTGCTCAGGGCTGGCTCGATCTGCCCGGAGATCACCCCGCCGCTGATCGCCGCTCAGATTGAGGCGGAGTCCAACTGGAACCCGAACGCAGCTTCCGAGGCAGGTGCTCAAGGCATGACTCAGTTCATGCCAGCGACGTGGGCCAGCGCCGGTAAGGACGGAGACGGGGACGGCAAGGCCGAGATCAACAATGCCCAGGACGCGATCTATTCTCAGGGCGCCTATATGTGTTCTTTGGCTAGTGAGGTCAAGGAGCGTATCAGCGCCGGTAAGTTGAAAGGTGACGTGGCTCAGCTGGCCCTGGCCGCGTACAACGCCGGTATGGGTGCTGTCGACGCCGCTGGCGGTATCCCGCCGTACAAGGAGACCCAGAGTTACGTGCCCAAGATCATGGAGCTGGCGGCGAAGTACACGGCCGCACGGGCAGTGGGTGGGGGCGGTGGCAGTGCGGGTGGTCAGGCGGCGATCGCGGCGGCGCGCCAGTACCTGGGTGTGCCATACGTGTGGGGAGGCGAGTCCGGCAGCGGCCTGGACTGCTCGGGGCTGACGAAGCTCGCGTGGGAGGCGGCGGGTGTGAGCCTGCCGCACGACTCACGTCAGCAGTACGGGCAGGGCACTCAGGTGCCTGTGGACCAGGCCCAGCCCGGGGACCTGCTGTTCTGGTCCGATGACGGCAGTCAGCCGAGCATCTATCACGTAGCGATGTTCCTGGGCGGGGACCAGATGATCGAGGCGCCTACCTTCGGCCAGACCGTTAAGGAGACGAAGGTGCGCCATGAGGGGCTTATGCCCAACGCCGTGCGCCTGTGACACGCACGCAGGAGACGGTTGCGGGGCTGCACCTTAATGGGTGCAGCCCCGCAACCGTTGCACTGCTTGTTGGGGCTAGTTGGTGGTGAAGGCGCCGGTCAGGGCGGCGCCGGCGGCGAGCCAGGCCCGCCGCGTCGCCGGTGCCAGGGAGTCCAGCAGGAGCGGGGAGGCCGTCATGGCCGGGTCGTAGGGGATGCCGACGGCGGCGCGGGTCATCTTGCTGAAGACTTCGACGCCCTCGTTTGGTGCGGCCTCGGCTCGGGATGCCTGGGAGACGACGACGAGCGCGTTGCTGGCCAGGTTGGCGCAGTGCGGGTCGGCGGCGGCGAGCCCGGCCAGGAGCATGCGTGCGGACTCGGCATGCTCGGGACGCGTCGTCGTGGGTACGACGATGGCGTCGGCCTTGCGGATCATGGCCTGCCACTGCTCCGCTGACTCATCGTTTCCGGAGTCGATGAAGATCACCCTGTAGTACTTAGCGAGTACGCGGTGGACGGAGTTCACGGTGGTGGCGTCGACGGGCTGGGCCGTCGATAGGAACTTGGGTCTGGAGCGCAGGACGTCGTAGCGGTCGATCGGTTGATGATGTGTGTAGCGGGCCATGGAGGCGGCTAGGGCGTCTCGCCCGAGGAGGTCCTCGACGACGGGCAGGAGGTCCTCGATGGTGGCCTCGTGTGGGCCCCTCTGTGTGCGCCAACCGAGAGTGCCCCAGGAAGGGTTGTTGTCCCAGGCGACGACTCCGGCGCCGCCGTAGCGGGCGAAGGTCGCGGCCAGCAGGATCGTGGTGGGTGTCTTGCAGGCGCCGCCCTTGCCGTTGATGACGGCGATGGCGAGCGGGCGGGGCCAGTGCTGGGCGACGGCGGCGACGTCGGCGCGCACGCGCTGCTCGACCCTGGAGGGACCGAGCCGCAGTCCGAGGCCGTTGAGGACGCCGCGCACGCCGTCGCGTGCGGGTGCCTCGTTGCTGGTGGCATCGAGCAGAGAGGCCTGCTGGGCCTGGGCCTTGACCTCGGCCGGGGTCATGGTGCGTTCCTGCGCACCGTCGGAGGCGGGCAGCAAAGAGGTGCTCATCGACGTCGGCACCACCGGCGCGGGAGTCGGTGTGGACACAGGCGCGTGCTCGTCCGGGTGCGGTGTCTGCTGCGTTGGGGGTGCCTGAACGAGCTGGGGACCAGCCGCGGTGCGTGGGTCGACTTCAGGCGGTGTGCTTGCCGACATCGGAGACGGGCCGTTCGTGGTTCGCGGCTGTGTCGGGGGCGGTGGTGCGACGAGGTGCACGGGGGAGCGGTGTGAGTTGTCGTTGTCGGCGCCGGAGTCGTTGGTGGGGTGGGTTGCAGCAGTGTGGTTGTCGTCGTCCGGCTGTGGCGCGGGTGCGTCGACGGACTCGGTGACGGTGCCGTCGACGCTGACGGTGACGGCGAAGGCGCCGTCTGGATCGTCGGCGTGCAGGATGACGGGCGTGCCGTGCTCCTGGGCGCGCTGTGCCACGAGGTCGATGACGTTGTGTCGGGCGGTGTCGATGTCGGGTGCGACGATGGGGCGGATCTTGCCGTTCATGCGTAAGGTTCCACGGCCGGTGGCGTGCAGCTCGACGGTGGCGTGCAGCGGCGCTGTGTTGGTGGCGGCGGATGCGGGTGTCATGTCTCTACCTTTCAAAGCAGCTCATTTCTTGCGTCTTGCTCGTGCGGCGGTCAGCTCAGCGGCTCGTTGCTGACACGTGTGCCGTTGGTCTCGGCCGGCGTCGTGCGCTTGGGTCTCGGCAGCTTGGCCGGGTTGATCAGCCCGGCCTTTCGCTCGAGGTCCGTGATCGCCCAGCCGGCCTCTCGTGCGTCCTTCCATGCGCTGCGGTAGTCCTCGATAGAGTCGAGCAGCGCGGCGTGCGCGTGCGAGAGACGTTCAGCCGCTGAAATGCGGTCGTTGTTGTCCTGAAGCAGCGCAGCCATCGGGTCGATGCTCATGTGTGTCCTCCTTACGAGTTCGGGTGGGCCCGGCGCCTGCCGCCGGGCTCCTACCCCACTCGTAGAACGTGGGCGCACACACCCAGACAGTCTCTCCTGGCGCAGTACGTGCACGCGCGTGCACCTGTCTGGTCTCGCTGCCGGGTGAGCCGGCGCCCCCAGGCGACTGCCGCACGTCGAGCGCCCCCAGGCGCTCGACGCCCAACCGGACCAGACCAGAACCCAGCCACCCGCTCAGCCTCACGCCACGTTGTTGGTGAGCGGGTCCCGGGGCCGGGAAGCGTCGGGAATCAATGGGCACGGCGGCCGGTGTCCGTAGCCGCTCACCTTCCGTACGCCGCCTAACACCCATTGATCATTGACGCGTGCTCACCTTGGCGGGCCGGTAACGTCAGCGACATTTCGTAATCGCAGAAACGTAACCACGGGCCTGGTACCGCTTACGCGGAGCAAGATAGTACTTAGCACATGTGCTAAGTAGTTTTGCGCTCGACTTGTCGCGTCTCGCTTGGCACACTTGTCGTGTGGTCCCGTTCCGGGTCGCTGCGCTGGGCATTAGGGGGTGGTTGCGGTGACGAGCACCGTCGACGATACGGGTGCCGTGGCGCGTGGGCCGCGTTTGGATCGTCGTCGTAGCGCGCGCACGCGGGGTGGGCGTCGTGGGCGTCTGACTGTGTACCTCACGGATGCGGAGCGTGCTTTGCTGGAGGCGCGTGCGGAGGTGTCGGGGGAGTCGATGGCGAAGATCCTGGTGGATGCGGCGCTGCACCCGGTGAGCGCGGGTGACGGTGTGGACGCGGGTGGGGCGCACGAGCTGGTGTCGCAGCTGCGTGACTACCGTCGTCAGCTTGTAGGTGTGACGACGAACCTCAACCAGATCGCTTACCACGCGAACACGACCAGTGAGGTGCCCGCGGACTTCGCGGCGGTGGTGGCGCAGATTCAGCGGCTGCACGACGACATCAACGACATCCTGCTCGGGGCGCGCAGATGATCGCTGCGATCAGTGAGGGAGGCTCGGGCTACGGGTTGATGAACTACCTCGTTGGCCCGGGGCGGGCCAACGAGCACGAGAATGCTCACCTGGTGGCCGGCTCGGACGTGATCATGCGCCGATGGGGGGCCTGGGACGAGCTGAGCCCAGCACAGGGATACGAGATCGCCCGGTTCGTGGACCAGTTCATGACCGAGACCGGCGTCAAGCCCACAGGCAGCCGGCGCGCGTTCAACAGGGACTCAAACAAGCGTGAGGTCATCAAGGAGTCGGTCCCCAATCACATCTGGCACTGCTCCCTGTCGCTCAAGCCCGAGGAGGCTGCGCAGGGCGACGAGAGATGGCGGATGATCGCCCAGGACTTCATGGACGAGATGGGCTTCACCGGCAAGGACGGCAAGGCAGCGTGCCGGTGGGTCGCGGTCCATCACGGGGCATCGAAGGCCGGCGGCGACCACATACACATCATGGCCAACATCGTGCGCGAGGACGGCACACGGTGGAACCGGTGGCAGGACCAGCCCAAGGCGATGCGGGCCGCCAACCGGATCGAGCACAAGTACGGCCTGTACGTCGTCGAGGCCCGTGAACACGCGCGCGGCGCGCGCGCAGACTCCGCAGCAGACCTGCGTGCCGCGAACAGGCAGGGACACAAACGCACCAACCGGGAGATCCTCGAGCAGCGCGTGCGCGCAGCGGCGGTAGCCTCCACCAGCGAGCACGACTTCCTGATCCGTCTGCGTGAGCTCGGCGTCAAGGCACTGCCACGGTTCGCCAAGGGAACTCAGGACGTCGTCGTCGGCTACCGGGTGGGCCTGCACGCCAAGGCCGGCCAGCGCACCCAGTGGTACGGAGGCGGCACGCTCGCGCGTGACCTGTCGCTACCGCGTCTGCGCTCACGTTGGCCCGACACCCCTGTCTCGGCGCAGCAGGCCGTCGACGCATGGAGGCAGGCCTGGCGAGGCATGCCACCCACACAGGTGTCCTCGCGCGCCGAGATGGCCGCACGCGTGCAGGCCCTGGACACCTACGCGCAGGCGCTGCGCGGTATCGACGTCACTGATCCGGTAGCGCTGTCTGACGCCACCCGCGACGTCGCCGGCCTGCTGAGCGCACACGCCCTGGCCGCTACCGACCCGCGTGCGATCGAGATGCTCACGCGCGCCGCACGCACCGCAGGGCGCGCCTGCCAGACCCACCAGCGACCGGCACCGGCAGCAGGTGCGAGCGAGGTCGTGTCCCTGGGTGCACGGCTGGCTCTGTCGGCGGTGATCAACAAGCACGCCGACCCCGTCGTGCTGGTGGCCCAGGCCCTGGCACTGGTGGAGGCCCTGGCCGACTGCTACATCGCCGCTAGGCAGGCGCGCACGGCCGCAGAGATGCTTGCCAGCTCGCGCGCGGCCCTGGAGGCGATCTCCACCCCCACGACGGTGAGCGACATCGAGCAGCTGCGCGCCGAGGCCGCCTACCAGGCACTGGCGGGCACGGCCGGTGAGGCGCAGACCGGCCATCACCCAGCAGCCGCTACTCACCGCGAGCCAGAGGAGAGTGTGCGGCAGCGAGAGCTCGTCACCGCAGGAGCCCAGACCAGCGCTGCGGCGAGCAGCGGCGAGCAGGGGGCGCACGGGATGAGCTCGACCCAGATCGAGCGAATTCGTAACGTGGTCGCCCTGGCGATGCCGGCCGGTGGCACGCCGCGACGCGCTGCACCACTGCCACCGCAGCCTGTCCCCAGCAGCCCCGACAGCCGGGGCCAGGCTGATACCACCCAGGCCGCCACGGCAGGCTCGGATGCCGTCAGCGGACGAGACATTGAGCGCGTACGCAGGATCTACCAGAACGCGCTCTCGCCGACGCCCCCGACGGCGCCCGCCAGGCAGCGTGCCACCGGCACGCCCGAGCAGGCGCCGCCCAGGCAGCACGATCCTGCGCGAAGGCAGGGCCGGCGCCAGTAGATCCCGGTAGATCAGAGGCGTCCTGGTGCGCGCACACGCAACGGAGAAGGTATGAGTACACACACGCACGCAGAAAGCACAGCCGACGCCGCTGAGAACCCGCCTCTTCAGTACCAGACGGTCGTGGAGTTCGTCGAGGACTACATCGCCAGCGTCTACAACCGTCCAGTCACGCAGCACGGGACGCACTGGTGCCCGATGTGGTGGTACCACGCCGAGGCCGTCGAGATCTTCATGGGGCTGTGGCAGTCGTGGGAGCACATGCGCGTCAACGACGGCCCCTGCTGGTTGGTGAAGTGGAAGACCTACTACTTCTACTCCCTCATGCGGGAGGTCACTGGCTCGGAGGGACCGTTCTACGGCTGCTCGCCAAGAGAGGGGCACGCTGAGCCCGAGCACCCGGACGGTATGCCCGTGGAAGCGGCGCCGGTGGACGTGTTCACCCCACGAAGGTGACTACATCCACCGGCGCCGCCGGCAGCAGGGACGGGTGACCGTCACATGTGCTGCTTCTGCGTGCGTGAGTGCGCCTCGATGCTCTTGGGCCGGCGTCCCTCGGTCGAGGGCGCCTTTGACGGCGCGGTGGCCCTGTGGGCGGGCTCGTGCAGCGCCCGGTCGCCGGCCACAGCAGCCCTGACGACCTGGGGATCATGCCCGTTAGCGAGATGAGCATCGGCCCACACGGCGCGCGCCTCAGGCGAGTCCCACACAGCCGTGGCCGTGACGGCGGCCGTTCCGGCCACGGCTAGCGGCGTGACCACCTCACCGACGGTGTCCGCCATGCCGGTGGCCTGCCCGTCACGGTCCTGGCGAGCGCGCTGGGCCTCGGCCTGGGCCTCCTGAGCACGGCGCTGGGCATCGGCCTGGGCAGCCCTGGCATCATCGGCGTCGGCCTGAGCCCAGCTCGCCCTGGCCCGGGCCTCCAGGTCGGCGCCGGGCCCACTGGCCGCAGCAGACCGCCCCTGGTCGACCTGCTGGCCCCTGTCCGTCTCAGCCGGCGTCGCCTGCCGGGACCGGCTGGCCTGGTCCTGAGTACTCTTCCGACCCTGGTCCTGGCCGCGTCCCCGACCGGGCCACCTGGCGGCGGCCTCGCGGGCGTAGGCGATGCGGTAGGCCGCCATCCGCCCCATGCCTGCGGCCCGCTGCTCATCCATCTGGCCGCGCGTCGACACCACAGAGCGGCGCTGGTGGGCGCCCAGGTAGTCGAGGTACTCCTCGGGGCGCATACCGGCCCGCTCCGCCTCCCCGGCGGCTGCGCGCCTGGCCAGCTCAGTGTAGGTACCACGACGGCCAGGGGCGTCAGCCAGCTGGACGCGGTTGACCTCACGGACGGCCTCCGAGCCCCGCAGGACGATGCTCTCTCGCCATGCCCGCAGGTCGGGGTAGCGTCCCTGACGCTCAGCGTCCCAGGCCCGCTGAGCCACGGCGTGGTCGTGGGAGCCAACCCGGCGCTCGAAGTCGTAGGCGCCGATGCCGGTCTGCGCGGTGAAGTCGCTACCCGCCCCGACAGACGTCTCGATCGCGTAGGCCTCATCCAGCTCCCCGTCCAGCTGGTCCAGGGCCGGCGGATGATCGAGGTCGTAGCCTTCGGCGGCCAGGCAGGAGTACAGGACATGGGCCTCCTGGCGCCGAGCCGCCTCATCGATGCCGGGGTAGAGAGACTCGACGTCGTAGTGGCGCTGGGCCCACTCCCAGGCGGTCTGCTCCTCAGCTGCGAGCAGCTGTTCGGGGTCGGTGGAGACCTGCCCGGTCACATTCTCAGCCTCCTGGGAGGCCGCTTGCGCTGAGGCGGCCAGGTCGGCTCGCAGATCCCGGTTCTCCTCGCCCTCGACGACGGGGGCGACCTCAGCGAGCGTGGCGTCGTCGACCTCACCTGGCGTCACCGGCCTGGATGGGGCATCCAGGTCGATGTTCCACCGCTCGAACGCCTCCCTGCGGCACCGATCCGCCGCCTGAGCCGCCAACGGGTCGACTCTCTTGAACCTCTCGGCCACCCCCCACACGTAGGCGGCGTCCTTCGGCTGGGCCTTGTCCCAGAAACGCTCGTCCAGACCCTGCCGCAGGACCGGATCGGCCAGGCGCCGCTGGTCATTGATCGTCTGGCGGATCAGACGCTCCTGCTCCCACGACTCACGGCGCGCGTGCTCGAGGACCCTGCGCTGGATATCGGCGAAGAACCGGGCGATCTGGACACTGGTCTGAAAGGCCGTGCGGACTTCCTGGCCCACCTGCCGGTTGATCTCTTCCATCTTCTACCTACCTGCCTCTCTGTGCTCTCACCCATGGATTGGCTTCTGACGCCTCGGCCAACTGCTGCTGGGGCGCCTGGACAGCCGCGGTAGCCGTCAGGACGTTGTCACCGACCACGTGCGGCGCGACGGTGTTGCTCTTAGCCCCTAGCAGTCTCTTGACCCAGCTGGTCTGGCCGCTGAGCTGCTTCTGCTCCCAGTACGGCACGGTGGCCACCAGGACCGGCTGGTTTCCTGAGGAGAGCACCCACGCCCGCCCCGCCGGCAGGGCGCCCAGGTCAGCGACCGTGGCGATCTGGCGCTGCTGGGCATCCATCCCAGTCGTGGTCGACGTCCCCTGACCAGCGGAGTAGGTGGTCTGCCTGGAGTGCTGCCAGTAGGCGCCGATGATCCTCTCCAGGCCGGCCAGGTAGTCGTTCTCGTTGTCCGAGCCTCCGTAGACCTTGACGTTGGAGGCGCTCCAGATCTTCATGATCCCCTCCTTGCCCCAGGCACCCTCACCCTGCGCCCACGACTGGAGCACCGTGTCCACCAAGATCCCCCGGCTGCCGAAGTGCGAGTACATGTTGGGCAGCTGCCCCCAACGGCACACGTTGGCGGCCTCATCGAGCTCGATGAGCGCCGGGACAGGCATGCGCCCGTCAGGCTGGGAGCGTGCCAGGTCGACGGCCGCCTCGGTGACGGCCACCGTCAGCGCCGTCACGATCGGGCCAGCGTCGCCCGGCCCCTCCTGGGACAGGCAGTAGAGGGTGTCCGTGGAGCGCACCATGGACCTCAGGTCAAGGGCCGGCAGATGCGGCTGGGGAGTCACCCACCGAAGCGCTTCCTCGTTGAAGACGAAGGACAGCGTCGTGGCCGCGCCCCCGTACACGCCCGAGCGGGTCTCCGCCACCAGGTTCATGGCCTCCTCCAAAGCCAGGGCCATCATCTGCTCACCCGACTCACGCAGAATGACCAGCGGCTCCCTCCCAGCCGGGTTCGTCACCCACCGGTAGACGTCGCGCAGAGACTTGTTCCTTCCCCGTGCGGCCGCCAGCAGGAGCGCCGCGACCAGGTTCTTCGAGGCCTGATCGAAGTAGGCGTTGGTCTGTGCCCGTGAGTCCCGGGTGGTGTCGATGAAGATCTGGGACAGGGCCAGGGCCTTGGTCGCGTTGGTGACGTAGGACAGGATGTCCCACCAGAAGACCTGCGGCTCCAGCGCGATCGACTGCGGGTCAAAGACCCACACGTTCCCGCGCCGACCCCTGGCCTGCCGGGTCTCATCAAGGACATCACGCTTGTTGGACGTGGCCACCACCAGCCCCGGGGCCCACAGGATGCGTGAGACAACCCAGCACGTCGTCTTACCGGCACGAGGCCCCGCGATCACCGTGCACACGTCCTCAAAGGACGACCACAGACTGCGCCGGTCGTTGACTGCCTTACCAATCGGGAGCCCGAAGGCGTCGATATCGGTCTTGACCAGGCGCTTGGCCTTGGCACGAACGGACTTCTCGTTGATGCCCCTGGTGTCGCGCCTACGCCCCGTACGGCGGGCCGCATCGTCCCCCCTCTCGCGGCGTCCGCCACCGGCTCGAGCCAAGCGGGGAAGCAGTACCACGGCGAGGACGAGGGCACCAGCCACACCCACGCACACCCACATGCCCGTCGTGGCCACCAGCCGGCCACGTGCGATCGCCCCCACCAGATCAATGGGGTTGCCCGGGGCGGGGGTGCCGGTGGCCCACGACCAGACCCGCACCCCAAGAGTCAGTGACACGCCAGCCCAGGTGCCGACCACCATGCCCCAGAAAGTCAGCACCGTGGACGGCTTCCAGGTGCGCATCTCCTCGCCCAGACTCATCACACGGCCTTCTCCACGGACGAGGCCGCCACGACGGCTCGGTCCCACCTCGAGTTCGAGTCCTCCGAGAGCTCCAGCTCCTCAGGAGACAGCTGAAGGCTGAACGCGTATCCCGGCGAGTCTGAGAACTTCAGCAGGAACTTGCCCATCCCCGCCGGCGGCGTGACCGTCTGGGAGAACTGGTCGTAGGTTCCCTGGGCGCCCCACGAGATCATCATGTCCTTCTCCTCCTGGCTGAAGGGCATCACCCCCTCCAGCAGAGGCATCTCCTTACGCGGCAGCCCGCCCAGGAACAGCAGCTTGGAACGCTCGACCAGCCCAGTCGCCTTGATCCGGTCCTCCTCGGTGGGCAGCGTGTTGAAGTCCGCCATCGAGTGGGAGACCATTAGCTGCCCGATGCCCACGGTCCGGTTCAACCTGGTCAAGGCCTGGATACGGTCCACCATCCCCGGCGAGACCTGAAGCGTGCGCCAGATCTCGTCCATGATCAGGCTGTAGAACTGCCGGGGCATCACACCGACATCCGCTAAGGTTTGCGCGATCTCCACCGTGGCGAAGCCGTAGCCCCAGCAGGCCAGGAGCACTGCCGCCTGCAGCTCGTTGGCGTCGCTCTGAAGACTCGAGACATCGAAGACAACGCTACGGTCCATCATCATCGGCGTGGTCTGGCGGGCAGCGAAGATCTCACCCATGGATCCGCGAAGAAGAGCCTGGAGCGTGACCTCCAGCTCCTCGGTCAGCTGCCGGTAACGGTCCAGGCTGTCCCGGTCGAGCGCGACGTCACGCAGCTCGCGCGGTGCCCTGCGCACCACCTCCAGCAGGTCCGCCAGCGCTGGTCTGCCGCCACCGGCCTCCAGCAGCGTGATCGCCTCATCGATCAGCGTTTGCTCCCGGTCACCGGGGAAGCGGCCTCGCTGAATATGCATCAGCGTCAGCACCATCTGCTTCTTGCGCTGGTGCGCGCTCTTCAGCAGTGCCGCACGCTCGGCGGGGAAGCTGCCCAGGAGCCTGGCGGCGCCCTCGACGTCCCCGGCGTCGAGAGGGTTGATGCCTCCCTTGCCGTGACCGATGGTGATCACCTGCCCGCCCAGACGAGTGATCAGCTTGACATAGTCGGGCTTGATATCACCCAGGATCATCGAGTGCACCCCCTCGTCGGCGGTACCCAGGATGATGCGACGCACCAGGGATGACTTCCCCACCCCGTTGAGAGCCAGAACCATGGCCGACGGGGCGCTGATCAGCCCTCTGCGGAACCAGGAGATGTTGTCAGCGCAAAGGAAGCCGGCCTGCTTGAGCAGCGGTCCCATCGGTGCGCCGATCTCCGGAGGTGCTCCGGCCTGGATCAGCGGCCACATCCCGCAGATCTCGTCCGACGTGCCTCGCCACGGCCTGACACTGGGCCGTCCACCGCCCACGCCGCTGCCGGGACCCACGTAGCGCCAAGCCTTTGCCACCCGCTGGGACCTGGACACGCCAGTCTGGAGGGATCTGTTTCGTTGTCTGCTTCGCGCCATCGTCACAGCCTCACGTTCAGCTTCTGCTGGTCAGGGAGCATCCCCAGAGGAAGCCCCATGACGAACGCCGAGTCCATCGCCCCGAATGCCTCCCGCTCCAGCAGGTGGGAGGAGGCCGACGAGGACTCCATTGCCGCCTTTGCCACCGCTAGGCGCTCGAACTCGTCCGGACCTGCGGACACTGTCGCCGTGATGATGAACGAGAAGTCCACCACTGCGGCCCCACGCGCCTCCTGCTGGGCGGTCTTCAGCGCCTGGCTGGCACGGTTCTGGGTGCGCTGCTTGGGGCGCTGCCCCTCGAGCTTGACGGCGTTCTGCGTCTTGTCGACGTCCCTCTCGACCACGTCAGGGGCCTTGGCCACGTCCAAAGGCGTGTAGATCGCCGTGAAGCGCTTGCGCTCCACGTCCCGGCTGGGCGTGAGCATGCGCTCGAGAACGTTGGACTGCACGTAGCCCTGCGGTGGGCGCGAGACCACCCACACGCACGACAGGCCACTGTCGTGCACGAAGTACTCCTTCTGCACGTTGTGGCTCACCGGCCCGGCGTCGCCCCAACCCAGGTCGACCACCTCGCCCCTGTCGGCCGCCTGCTCGAAGACCACGGCGGAGGCAGGATCGTAGGCCTCCCTGACCATCCGGATGACCTCGCTACCGGTCATCAGGTGGACCGCGCTGGAGGAGGTCTCCATGATCTGGTTGTACAGCCCAGGCAGGCGCGTCTCCAGGTCCCTGATCGCCCGCTTCTCGTTCTTCGACCCACGACCGCCGGCCATGGCTCTCGGGTCGAAGGTCATCGTCAGCCAGGTACTCACCTTGATCCCCATACCGGCGGCGCCGTCGACCACCTGGTCCATGACGCGCTGAGCCAGGTCCGGGGAGCTGGGCGACCGACGTGACAGAACCTCGCGCCGCAGCCGGGAACCCGGGTCCGGGGAGGACTCCACCGTCAGAGTCGTGGCCACGACCCCGGTCTCCTTGGCAACGTCCTTGATGTGCTCGCCCCACAGAGCGACCTTCTTGTTGATCTCCTCCTGATCCACCAGGCCTGCACCACTCGGGGCCAGAGCCATCACCACCGTGAGCTGACCACCAGGGTGACGCACCATCGTAAACGGCCGGCGCCACGCGTCCTGAGCATCCACCAGCCTGAGCCTGCCCAGGTAGCCAGGAGGCTCCAGCTTGCCACTCGATCTCTTCGCCACGCTCAGGGCACCGCCCCTGAACACGTTCCTGCGGCGTCTCTTCTCCACCTGAAACCTCGCTCTCTCCTCGATCCTGTCCAAGATGCACAGTCCGTGCTTGTCACGCCTCGACACGATGACCACGGTCAGTGCCAGTAGCGCCCCCAGCACCGCCGCCTTAAGCACCCCGGCCGTCAGCTCGACGACGACCACGACCCCGATCGCCGCGAGCATGACCAGCGACTGGATAGTGGTCAGGCCGAACAGCCCAACCGAGGTATTGGGCCTCCACCCCGTGTAAAGGGGAACCTTGGGCTCCTGCTGAGCCTGCTGCGCCTGAACGCTCATCAGGCACCACCTCCCGACGGACCGCCACTGGCGGCGGCTGCATTACCAGTCGACCGGGCAACCTGGACACCCTTGTGGGCGGCCTCCGCCCCGACCATGACCACGGCCGCAGGCCCAGCCGCCGCCCCGGCACCCGCAGCAGCACCAGAGGCACCAGCACCACTGGCGCCGGCCGCACCCGTAGCACCGGTAGCCCCAGCCGCGCCACTTGCGCCGGCTGCACCGCTTGCGCCGGCCGCACCAGCCTTGCCGGCCGCGCCGGCCGCACCTGTAGCACCACCGGCCCCTACCGCGCCGGTCGCACCTCCGCTGCCAGCCGGCCCCATGGCTCCGCCTGATCCTGGGGCCCCAGGCGCGCCAGCGGCTCCGCTACCCCCAGGCGGTCCTGCCGAACCAGAGCCGCCGGTGGAACGAGCCACCCTGATCGCGCCGGTCGCCACCGACACGGCACCAGCGGTCGCTGCCAGAGCACCACCACCCACACCCATGGCCTCAGCCGCAGGAGTGATCAGACGGATCAGCGCTGGCAGCGCCGCAGCAGCCAGCACCATCATGATCAGGCCCCGGATAAACGTCCCCAGGTCCTCTCCAACAGAACCAGAGCCAGGAAAGAGCCTGCCTGTCGTACCAATCACCTGATTGATCTGATTCGCCTGCCGCTGGGCGGGATCCAGGCTGGCTCCGGAGACCATCTTGATCGCGACCGCGTAGATGATCGCCGCGGCCGGCTTCATCATGATGAATGAGATCACCCACGAGGTGGTCTTCCGCAGCCACTGCTGACCCCAGTCCGTCAGAGCCGCGGCAGCCGCCAACGGGATGATCCCCGCCACCAGAGGCAGGATCGCCTCCCTGCACTCCATCATCGCGAACTGGATCAGGTTGGCCAGAATCCCCACCAGACAACCCAGCACGATCAGGGCCCACCCGATCCCACTGGGCTCGATCGAGGCGACGTCGAGCAGCTTTGTCACGAACTTACCGTCAGCGGCCCCGATCGCGGTCTCAATCACCCACTTGGAGAACGCGTCACTGGCCTCGATCATCAGGTCAATGACCTTGAACGCCGCACCTGAGACGACCACCATCTTGATGATCCCCATCATGATCTTCCGGATGTCATCACCCCGGGAGTTCATCATCAGCATCATCGCGGCCATGATCAGCGACCCGAAGAACACCATCCCGGACAGCCATGCCGTCAGGTACCGCACGTCCGAGGCCACTGAGCCCTCACCACCGACGTAACCGGTGTTCTTATCGATCCAGAACGTGCCGACCTTGATCATGATTTTTTCCAAAGACTCCAGGAGCGCACGCCCCCACGTGATAACCACGTTCTCAGCGACCTTGTTCGCCGCCTCCGTCGCCTGGCACTGCACCTGGAAGAACCAGCAGTCAGACAAGACCACCCACCTCCTTTCCTAGCCTCTCGCTGCGCGCGCCTGCTACTTGACAGTCCAGGTCGAGAACCCGGACAGCGACTCCAGCGGCTCCTGGCCCCAGGAGTCCGAGCTCGGGGACTGCACCTTCCAGTCCCCACCGCTCCAAACCATCACCAGCCGCCACGACACGAACCTGTCATCGCTCGGGTTCAGCGACGTCACCAGCGTTACCAGCACCTCGTTAGGGCTGTGCACCTCGAGCCGGTATCCCCGGATCGTCTGCGGCTGTGTCGTCGACCCGTCCCACTCAGCATCGATCTGATTAAGCAGACGCTGACGGTTGCCGTCATCAACCACCAGTACCCGGGTAACCTCCGGCAGGCGCTCCTGGGACGAGAACCAGCGCATGAAATTCACCGAGGACACCAGCGCACCCGTCGGTGAGTGCGCGAAGCAGCGCGTGATACCAGTCGTGATCCCCGGGCCCGCGCCCGCCACCTCAGGCACGCCCCACGAGCTCCCCACCTGAAGAGTCCGGAACTCCAAAGCACCCGATGGCAGGGTCTGGTCGCCGGCCTGCATAGAGCACGCCGACGGCGCGTCACCGCCCACGCCGGCCGAACCAGCACCAGTGGGCGTCGCACCACCGGGCGTCGGTGAGGTGGTTGCCGCCGGGCTCGCATCAGCCGACGGCCGGCCGTTAATCACACGGTCTCCGATGATCCAGGCAAGACCGACAGCCAGCCCCAGCACGAACACCAGCGCGGCAACGAACGTCTTGGACTGCATCAGCTCGCCGAAAGACTGCCGCTCCGCAGTCTCCGTGCCCTGCTCAGATTCCTTCCTGCTCATCGTCATCACACCCCGCAGAACTGCATCGTCAGTGATGAGGCACCTGCACCCAGGCCGATACCCAGGATGATGCGGCCGAACCTGTCAACGAACTCCTCAGCACCCTGGTTGGTGCGTCCTGTGGAGGACAGGATCAACCAGATCGCCTGAAGCATCAGCACCAGGAAGCAGATGATCCCCAGACCCCACTTCAGGTAACCAAAGAAGGTGTTCACTGGGCCCTCAACTCCCGGAGGCGCCACCGGCGCCGGATCGATCAGCGGCATCATCCTCATCGCGCTGACGATGCCTGCTTCCATGATCGAGCTAGTCACTTGTCATCCTTTCGCTCGGCGACGAGCGGCTTCAGTGCCCGCCGCACGTTTCCAGGAGCCGCTTGCAGCTGCGCCGCCGGCTCCTCACGCCACCCCTCCACCCACGGAAGAGTCACGCTGGTAGGGAAGGCCCCACTGACGTGGACCTTCCGCTCGCGCAAGACGCGCGAGAGCTTCTTCGGTGCGTCAGGAACCCAGACGATCCCACCCAGCTCCACACCAGGCACACGGCCGCCGGCCCACGCCACAGCCGCGTCCTGCGCCGCCGTGATCCCAGCGCCATGAGTACGGGCCACCACCCACACCTCCAGCACCTCCCCGGGAACCGCAGGCACCGGCCAGGACCTCTCCGCGTCCCCCCACTCCAGCAACCTCGCCAGGGTCGAGACGCCTGCGCCACCATGAGCGCCCACAAGCCACCGCCGGGCACCACGCACAGCCAACGTCCCCACCGCACCCACAGGCTCAGGCACATCAGGAGACACAACCCCCAGCGCCCACGCACGAGGAGCAACCTCCTCCACCACAGGCGCAGGACCCTCCTCAACCGGCTCCTGCTGCTGACTCAGCCACGGATTCGCACTCATACCCAACTCGTATGACGTGGGCGCACGACACCCGTCTCCAACAGAAGGTGACACCACCACCCTCCGGTACCGTGGTGCCCACCACACACAGAACGCAGTAGAAACAGGGGGAAACAAGCCATGGCGGTAGCGGGGGTCCAGCACCACTGGGCAGTCACCAAAGGAAACAACCCAGACACCAAGCCCTACTACTGCCCCCTCCACGAGGCCCGCCACTTCGCCGCGGTCACCCTCTACCAGCGTCTGCTCCAACCCGTCCCCGACAACGCCTCCGACTACTGGACCCGCCTCGCCGACATGGCCGTCGTAATCCCCGAGCAAGAAGCCAGCTTCTTCTACCAGCTCTCCCTCCTCGCTCAAGCCACCTGGACCCCCGTCGACCACGACACTGACCTCGACGCCATCCTTGCCAAGGCCCGCACCGAGCTTGCCACCCACCCCACCCCAACCATCAGCGGAGACCACGCTGACCCCCGCGTCCTAGGCCGCCCAGCCATCACCACCACCCCCACCCTCATCAACATCAAGACCCAAGGCACCTGGGCGGTCACCCTCGAGACCGACGACCCCAACGACGGCGTCGACGACATCTGGGTAAGCCCCATCTACGCCGACGAGACCCCCACCACCTACGCCCAGGCCCGCGACCGCTACCTCACCGTCGCCAAAGACCTCAACAGAGTCGTCCCACCCGACCCCGAACCCACCACCGGCATACGCTTCTGGTACACCCTCGAGACCAGCGCCTCCACCCCCTGGTACCCCGACGACATCAACATCGACCCCACCCAGGCCATCAACCAGCTCTACGACCAGCTCACCTAAACAAAGCCCGCCACCAGAAGAAAAAGTTTCAGGGTGACACAGTGTCACCCTGAAACTATGTGTGGCCACTATCACATCTAGGTGGTTGGTTGGAACGCCTCCACCACCTCCCGAGCCCGCTTCGCCAGCTCCTCAGACCCAAGCGCCACAATCGGCGCCTTCGTACCCCGACGCGACCCGATCAGCAACGTCATCCACGCCCGAGCACACGCCTTCGACGCCCCCAGATCCGCCAGACGAGAGTCATTAGCCGCGGCCGTCTGCCGCCTCGACTCGCCCCACGCCAAAGCCAGCTCCGTGACCCTCCGCGTCCCAGCCCACGCCAACGGCTCCGCCATCCCCGCATCCACCAAAGCGTTCACCAGCCCGGACATCACCACCTGGAAGTCATCCAAGCCCACCGATGACACCACCAGCTCACCCGGAAGGCCACTACCCTCCGGCACCAGCCCCGGCTCCACCGACGTCACCGACACCCCCTCGGGCAGCAGGTAGTCACGCCCCTCCAGCGTCGCTGTCCTTGTGATCCGCGTCCACATCGCCCACGGCGAGTCCGCGATCGCGATCGCCCTGGCGTTCAAGCGCATCACCTCCCAGCCCCAACCGATCGTGTCTGCCTTCGACTCACGTCGACTCAATCCACCAAACCGCATCCCCTGATGCACCGACCCCGCGAACTGACTCTCCACCGCCTTGTCCAGACTCCGAGACACCACAGCCATCGACTCACCCACCCACTCCTCGCAGATCGCCCCCAGGACGGCCTCCCGCAGCCCCGGGTTGTCCCCGGTAGCCACCCACGGCCCATCCGGATCAATATCCGGGACCGCGAACCGGTACACCCGCACGTCCTCATCCACATCCTTGTCAGCCCCCGTCTCCACAGGCAGCAGACGTATCAGGTTCGCCCCCTGGCGCTGCCCCCGACGACGAAGCCGACGAACCAGAACACCCCGATCCTCCATCCTGGCCAGAGCCCGCTTCACCGACCGCTCCGAGACGTGCGCATGAGCCGCCAACCAAGCCACCGATGCAATCACCTCACCACGCCAGTCAGCCAACCGTGCCAGCTCCATCACCACAGCCGTATCCGCCGGCTTAAGCCCCTCCAAGGACTCCACCCACACCGGCCACGACACCCGAGTCTCCTCGCTCATGACGCAACCTCCCCAGCCTCAGCCTGCCTCCACTGCTCAACCAGCTCGCCGGCCAGGCTCATCTGCCTGGCCCGCCCCACATCGGGATGCTCCCGCCTGACCTGCTCCCAGGCCCGTTCGGCTAGCTCCTGCTCCCGTGTCCGTGGCGGCTCAACGACCTTCACCGCCCGCCGGGCGGCCTGAACCCGCCCCTCACCCGCCGCAATCAGCGCCACCGGAGCCAGAGCGGGATCCACCTTGTGCCTCAACCGCCAGGCCACAAGCCGCGACAGGTGCCCCACCGGCTCAGGCAGGTCCTCATCCAGCGCCGAACGGATCTCACCCGGCCTCCAACCAGCCTCAACCCGCTCCCGCAGCAGCCCAGCCACCTCCAAGGCGCCCTGCGGATCCGAAGCGACCCTCAGCATGCTCGCCGGCAGACACGACCCCAGCAAGCCACGAACCTCAGCCGGCAACCCCGCAACCCCGACCTCCGCGCCCTCGACGGCCCTCCCACCCCGGGAAGCACCCCCAGAAGGTGTCTGCGAGCCCTGAAAAGAGGACTTCACGCCCGATCTGCGCCCACGACGCCTGGGTGACGCTCCAACAGGCTGCTCACGAGGCTCCTCCAGCCTCGACGGCTCCACGGCCGGCTCAGGCTCCACCCCGGACACGCCACCACCGGTCTCCTCAGGGCCCGGACGTGTGCCGCTGCCGGGCGAGGCATCCCGCCGCGCCCGGCCGGCGGCAGACGCTCGTCGAGCACGAGCCCGACCTGACCTGACCGACCCCGACCGTGAGCCGGCGCCCGCGCCCGGCGACGCCACCTCGGCCCGGTCGGGTCCGGTCTGGTCTAAAGACTCTTCTTCCGAACGTAGTGAGGAAGAAGGTTTGGTATCCCGTAGGGATAGTGCCGCGCTCGACCGTGCCACGGTGGAGCGCGGCACGGTGCGACCTGCGGAAACACCCTGTTTGCCCAGGTCAGACCGTGCGGCACCTGTTGCCGCACGGCGACCATCATCAGACAAGTTATCCACAGGACCCCCGGAAGGAGCGCGTTTGCCCAGGTCAGACCGTGCGGCACCATCTGCCGCACGGTGCGACCTGCGGACACGCGACCCACACGACTGCCTCGGCTCCTCAGGGTCAACCACACCCGCCCGCTGCTCCTCCGGCAGCTCCGACAACGCCGTAGCCCGCCCCATCGACACATCCGAGAACACCGTCACCGTCCGGATCCGACCACCCTCACGACGCACCGTGAACCGGTGCCGGTAACCAGCCTCCTCCAGCTCACCCAGAGCCGCCCGCACAGCCTTCTCACCCATGCCCCGGCCGGCGAACGCCCGGTAACCCAGATCCGCCCCCGGGGCAGTCGATAGAGCCCTCGCAAGAATCCCCAGAGCCCCGTACGAGATCGACGAGTCCCACACCACCTCATTACGCAGCGCTGTGGCACCCTTACGAACAACGAAGTACTCACTCACAGCACCCACCCCCGAACCGGAGCAGAAACCCCATGCACTTCTGGCAGATCTCCCCCGACGCCCGGCAGCACCTCGCCGAGGCCATCAACGACGCCTTCAAACTTGGCAACACCGTCAAGATCGACCAGTCCACCGACGGGACCTTCCGCGTCACCTCCCCGGCACTCATCCCCTACGGTGACCCCAACCGCCGCGACGGCGTCACCCTCTCCGTGCTCGACAGGTACATCCCCACCACAGGAGACGTCGACAGGCTCGCCAACCTGCTCGACGTCGCCCTCAAATGGCAGAGCTACATCGTCATCACCACTCACACCGACGAGGACGAAGGCCTCTCCTGGTTCATCCACAGCCCCGACTCCTACGCCACCACAGCCGAAGGCAAGGCCGACGCCGCCCTCGAAGCCGAAACCGACGACATCGATGCCCTCGAGGCCGCCGACGTCGACGTGGACTGACTGTCCTGCTCCCAACGGTCCCCGGCCTGCGTCGTCACGCTTAGCGCTCACTGCTCCTCAACACCCTTCCAATAAGCCGGCACCACGCCGACGGAACTGCCTTCACCCATGTAGACGACCGGGGTGAGCACGCCCCGCGCCCCGCGGCCCGGAGGCAGCACCTCGCCGCCCCTACCCATAGCCGCGCCATTCACCGCCACACCTGCCCGTAGCCCCTCAAACACAGAAACCTCCAGTGTTAAAAAACACGAATGTAATTCGATAAAACAAGAAGAAATGAAGAACAATTAGCGGGGCCCTCAGACCACCTCAGGAACCACCACGTACTCAGCAGAACAACCTCCGCGACAGCGCCGTTCTGACCAACCGACCACCTGCCTCGCCAGGTCCCGGCCCGCAAAGAAGATGCAGTAAGCAAGGAACGCCGCCACGCAGGTCCTGCTGAACCTCAAATCGAGAGACGCCGTCTCCGGCTGAGACACCGCGACAAGCACCAACCACACCTCCAGCAGCACGACCCCTACCGCCGTCCGCTGCCACCACCGACGACGCTGTCGACCCACCTGCACGAACCGGACCCTCCCGACCCAAGCAGCCACCACAACCAGGACCACGAACGGCACCCACCACACCGGCTGCAACACCAGCAGAACCATCAGACCCAGAAGGACAACCAACTCTGCACGCAGTAGCCCCAACGCCGCAGGCATCCACTTGGACGCCGCGAGGTCTCTCGGTGGGCGCTGCTCCGCCTCCTCAGCCCACAGGCCCACGAGCAGAGCGACGCTGAACACCGCCCACAAGCCGGCCGCCACCGACGAGCTCATGACCCCGACACCGTCCAGTCATCCGCCCCGGCCGGCCGAGCCTCAACCCCCAAAGACGACGCCGCAGCCTCACGACGCGCAGCCCGGGCGTGCAGCAGCTCAGCCGCCCCAGCCACCCCCACGAGGGCCGAAGCCTCAAGCACCCAGTACCACCACGGCACCACGTCCAGCACAAGCCAGCAGAACTCAGGAGAAAACACCATCACGACCACCTCGCATCTCGCCGCAGGAATTCTTGTCGTAGGTCACAGGGATAATTCGGGACGGGTGGGAGGGCGTCAGTCCGGGCGCCCTCCCACCCCGGCCAGGCGACGTACCAACGTCACCCGGCCACCAGGGCCAGCAGAAACCACCTACCGGCCCCACCAGGGCAACGACGGACCGCCCGTCGTGCCCCAAGGAAGCAACGGCGGAAGGCCCGCCGTGCTCCAAGAAAGGAGCGCCACCATGCGCTACGCACTCAATCGAGGACAGCTGCTCAGCATCAGCCAGTACGCGGACCTTCCCGACCCGCCTCAGGACCTGACCTGCCCCGGCCAGGACACCCACGGCAGACCCTGCCGGGCACCCGCCGGCCCCAGGGCGCTGAAGTCCAAGCACGTGCGCCCCCACTTCTGGTCCAGGAAGCACATCACCGGCTGCGACGAGGGCGACGCCGCCGAGCGCGCCGTCAAAGGCCACCGCGACGGCTCCACCACCACCCGCACCCGCCACGAGGGGCCCACGCTGTTGCTCGTCACCACAGGGCCAGGAACCAGCACGGGCACGGCGACGCCCACCAGCCGTACCCAGGCCGCCGGCCGCCCCATGGCCACCGCCCACCCCGGACCCGACAGCAGACGAAACGCCCCCACACGATCCTCCACAACGCTGGCCTCCCTGCTCACCCGGGCCCTGGACGGCCGCCTTGACCCCCACGCCCTCATCGAGCTGCCCGGCCAGCGCCCCGGCTCCGTCAACCAACTCGTAAGGCTCGCCAACACCCTCACGCCCGACCACAAGGGCCTGCGCGCGTGCTTCTACGGCAAGGTCACCAACTACGCCGAGAACGCCCCCACCAAGAGCATCTTCCTGCACCTGGTGCCCCAGCCCGGCACCAGACCCAAGGACACCGCCGCCATCATGATCCGCAATGACCAGGCCCTCAGCGTCCAGGACAACCTCGACGCCAGCATCGGTGACCTCGCCGGCCACCACGTCATCGTCATCGGCACCCTGCGCGTCTCCCCGAAAACTGGCAGCCTCTACATCGCCCTGGCCGATACCAGCCACATCGCCTATCAGCCCTGACCAGCTCACGGCACGCTCCTGACCAGGTCAGCCACCGCGACCTCGTCCAGGCTCTCGACCCAGGGCTCCCACCCCAGGCGCGCCTCCACCGGCCCGTCGGGGCTCGGCACCAGCACCCTGACCTGCCGCCCCGACGGCAACCGGACACCCAACTCACACGAGCCGCCCCAGGCATCAACCACCACCGGCAGCCCCGCCAGGTCAGCGCCCACCGTCCGAGCCAGGCCGGCAGCCCGCTCGCACACTTCACGGCAGGCCTCCACCCGCCCCAGGTGACGTCCCCACGCCTCACCCAGCTCCGCGCCGAGGGCATCCGCAGTGGACACGACCCACCGGCCCGGGTCGGACCCGACCCGCCACGCCACCTCACCGCCGTCGAGGCCCCACTCAAGGCCCCAGCGCACGACCGTGGTCTGCGCACAGGTCACGCCCTCTGGAAGCCCGGACACCTCCAGGCCCTCAACCACAGCGCGCACGCCCTTGGGCATGACTCCCACGCCCCGGCCCGCGTCCGGCCCCTCGATGCACCACCACCCGGCAGCCCCAGGGCCATCACCCCAGGCACCGGCCCGGTCGCAGCCCGGCACATGCTCCAAGGCTCGCCACACCGGGCGCACCACGCCGGACTCCACCCCGCAAACCAGCAGACGCGCCAGGCACTGCCGGCCACCAGTACCTGTCCCTGGGCAGCGCACCACCGGGCGCTGTGCCCCCAGCGACAACCACTCAGACACTGGGACAACGTCGACAGCCGTCATCACAACAACGCCCCCTGACCAGGAAGCTCCACACCCTCAACACCGGGCACCGACGACACCGAAGGTGCCGACGGGCCTACCGGACTCAGAAGCGCCTCGACGTTGGAACGACGGAACCGCATGCGGCCAGATGGATACCTCACGACCTCGATGAGGCCGTCTCGTCCCCAACGTCGCAGCATCGGCTGGCTGAGACCCGCTTCTGGATACTGCTCAACTACCTGACGAGCAGTGAGGAGATCGCCAGGCATTCGCCTGTACGATTTTCGTTCAGTCATACGTTCATGATGAACTGTGTGGTGGCGTACGTCAAGCGTTGTATTGCACGCAAATCGTGCATATGTTACGTTTGTTGCATGACGTTCGTTAGTGCTCAGACCGTTCAAGCGGTGCGAGGCGTGCATGGCGAGGGAGGGGCTGTGATGTCGATCGATCAGGCCCTGGGCTTCACCGTGAACCAGTACCTCTTCGCCCATGGGATGACGCGAGCCGACCTCGGGGAAGTCTTAGGGGTGGCGGGCTCCAATGTGTCTAACCGTCTACGAGGTAAAAGTCGTTGGACTGCTGCCGACCTCGTCGTCGTCGCCGAGCTCTTCGGGGTGGGGGTTGCTGACCTCTATCCCACCCGCAGCGCCGAGGGTTGGGTTCCGGCACCTTACGTTCCGGGCACAAGTAAGGCCCCGGTCCCTGGTGGGGCCGAGGCCGGTGCGGTACCCCCTGTGGGGCTCGAACCCACGACCTTCGGATTAAAAGTCCGCAGCTCTGACCAACTGAGCTAAGGGGGCGCACCAACGGCCGGAAGCAGAGTCCAGACGCCGTCGGCAGGGGTCAGCATAACCGGACAACCGACCACTGTGTCGAACCCGCCGCGCGGCTGGCCGCCGGCCCCTCCGCCGTCGGCCGGAAGTGAACCGGTGGGGGAGGGCCTGCCCGCTCGCGAGACAATAAGCCTGCGCGTCGTGGCCGGCGCGCCCGCACCGCGTGAGGAGTCCCCATGGCCCGCCAGTTCCACCGTCCCGCCCGGCTCGACCCCGAGGCCGCCGAGCAGATCGAGGGCAGCGCCGACACCGCCGTCGCCTCCGAGCTCGCCCACCGGGCCGCTCAGGCCCTCATCGGCGGCTTTCCCGGTACCGAGGACGGCGACGACCCCATCACCCGCTCTGGCATCGTCACCGCGGTCGCCACCAACGGCGTCGACGACATCGCCGAGCTGTGGGCCGACTCCCCGGCCACCACCCTGCCCGGCAC
>ERZ772948.294-NODE-294-length-32076-cov-4.741264_pt1 | contig 32076 bp, 34 predicted proteins | sample MGYA00511945_ERZ772948 | MGnify/ENA primary metagenome ERZ772948 (study PRJEB29015, sample SAMEA2737927) | human oral metagenome | biome: human oral; feature: human-associated habitat; material: dental | place: China | collected 2141 ... | reverse complement strand
TTAGCCACTCAAACTTTTTTATATTATAGCATTTTTTTATTGTATATACAAGCCATATTTCAAATTTTTTTATACTAATTTCATATTTAATTTAAATATAAAAATAATATTTATATGATATATAATAAAAGGGCATTATAATTTAGTTTCATAATACCCTAAAATTAATGTTAAATTTTATTTATTTGCATTCAGAAATTCCCTTACTCTTTGAGAAGACGGGTTTTCAAATATTTGCTTTGGAGTTCCTGTTTCCAGTATTTCACCCTTTTCCATAATAATTACTCTATCTGAAATTTCACGTACAAAGTTCATTTCGTGACTTACAATCAACATCGTTATTTTCTGACTCTTCAATTTTCTTATTATATCCAGCACCTCTTTTACAAGTTCTGGATCAAGTGCCGATGTAGGCTCGTCAAAAAGCATAATATCCGGCTTCAGCGCCAATGCTCTTGCTATTGCAACTCTTTGTTTCTGCCCTCCTGAAAGTTCATTTGGATAATTATTAATTTTATCAGAAAGCCCTACTAGACTCAACATTTCCTTTGCAAGACTTTCAGCCTTTTCTGTATTCATATTCTTTACTAATTTTAAAGTTCTAACTATATTATTTCTAACTGACATGTGAGGAAATAAATTAAATGTCTGAAAAACCATTCCAGTTTTTAACAGCATTTCCTTTTTTATTTTTTTATCTACATTTTTATCTGTTAAATTGTTCCCTTCAATCAAAATTTCTCCAGATGTTATCGACTCAAGATCTGTTATACATCGCAAGATTGTTGATTTTCCACTTCCTGAAGGCCCTATTAACGAAACAACTTCTCCCTTATCAATATACAAATTTATATTTTTTAAAACTACATTATCGCCATACTGTTTTTTCAGATTTTTTACTTCTACTATTTTTTTTTCACTTTTCACGATTTATCTCCTAAATTTACACTACTTAAATTTTTTTATTTAAATTTAATGTTTTTAATTTTCTAAATTCTAACTTTATTTCTTTTTTCAATATTTTTAAACAATCTGTCAATCGCAAAACTTAGTACAAGATAAATAATAATTGCACAGATATACGGCGTAATATTATAATAAATGTTAGCCAGCTCCTTTGTCCGTTTCATAACTTCAGTTACAGCCAGGACATATATAAGTGAAGTATCCTTTATAAGCGTAATCGCTTCATTTCCCAATGTTGGCAGCACTCTTCTTATTGCTTGAGGTAAAATGACATATATTATTTTTTGCCAATAACTGTAACCAAGCACTTTTGCCGCCTCATGCTGTCCTTTGTCAATACTTTCTATCCCGCTTCTCATAATTTCTACAAGATATGCCGCATAATTTATAATAAATGTAATGGTTGCCGCAGTATATGGCTCAAGCACGATTTTATATCCACCAATTTTCATAAGCGGAATTCCATAATAAACTACCATTAATTGCAGCATTAAAGGTGTACCACGAAAAATCCAGGTATAAACCGAAATAAAGAATTTTACTATTTTATTTTTTCCTGTATATGCCAATGCTCCTAAAATTCCCAACGGGATGGAAAATATGATTGTAAGTATATACAGCATTATGATATTTGGTAATGTTTTTACCAGTTCAATAAATATTGTCAATGCTTGGTTCATTACTAATCTTTAAACCACTTAGAATAAATTTTTTGGTAAGTCCCGTCTGCTTTTAATTCTTCAATAGCCTTGTTTATTGCTTCTATCAACTTAGTGTTGCCTTTTTTAGCGGCAATTCCGTATTCTTCTTCTCCGTAATTATCGCTTAAAATATTGTAAAGCTCTTTTTTAGCTTGAGTTTCTTTCGTTTTTTTAGTATATTTTGCCAATACTTCATCAGCTATAATTGCATCAATTCTCCCGGCATCAAGATCCATAAATGCCTGATCATACTGCGCATAAGTTTTAAATTCCTTAAATGTTTTGTCTTCACCTGATTTTTTAACAGCTTCTTCTCCACTGCTTTCACTTTGGCTTCCAACAATTTTCCCTTTTAAATCAGCCTTTGTCTTAATATTTGAACCTGTTTTTGTTATTATAAGCTGATGACTTGTCAAATATGGCTTTGTCATTTCAGTTTCTTTTTTTCTCTCATCTGTTATAGTAAGCCCATTCCAAATCAAGTCAATATTCCCACCATTTAAGTCAAGTATCTTAGAATCCCAGTTTATTGGCTTAAATTCAACTTGACTTCCTAACTTTTGAGCTACCGCCCTAGCCAAATCAATGTCAAATCCTACAATTTCACCTTTTTCATTTTTAAATCCCATTGGAACAAATGAATCATCAAGTCCAGCTACAATTTTCTTAGGAATTCCATTAGCATTATTTTCTTCTTTCTTTTCCTCTTTCTGGACACTGCACATAAAAACGCTCAATGCCAGAACCATCAACAACAACATTTTTTTCATTTCAACTTTCCTCCTGCCTTTATTTAAACTAAAAATTTATTACTTTCTTTATAAAAATAAATTAATTCCTTTTCTAATTTTACCTTTTTATAATATACCATTTTTTTTAGCTTTTTGTCAATAATTATAATATATAAGTTTTATATAATTCAATATATTTTATTAATGATTAAATTTTTTCAATTAATCAATAAAGTTAATTTTTTACTTTTGTATCAGCAAAACATTAAAAACATTTTCCAAATCAGTTTTAGCACTTAAAATATTACTTGCACTTATCACTACATCCTGAATATTCTGATTTTTTACTCCTATCAGCATTTTTTGCGTATTTTCAGACAACGCCTTTGAACTTTCCTTTATCTTTTTAAAATCTGATTCACTTATATTTTCTTTTTTGGCATTCTCAACTGTCATTCCTGCTATATTTTTATATGCCTTCTGCAGCTCATTATTAGCTTTTTCCAGGCCTTTTACTTCTTCTTCGTCAAAATTCAAGTTATTTTTACTAAAAGCTGCTTCCTCAAATCCATTTGCCGAATTTACAAATTTTAGAATATTCAATGTAGCTGTTTTTCCATCCTTTTGTAACTGTGCTTCCATTTTTTTATTAATTGCTTCTGCAAATTCATGCAAAGAATTAGAAAATATTTTACTGTTTTCAAGCCGATTTCGCAAGACAACCCTATATTTATCATTTAATTCATCAACTCTTCCCAGTTTATCAGTTTTGTAATCTCCCTTTTCAAAATAGTCATTAATTTCCGTCAAAACCTTTTGCTCCTGAATTAAAGAATCAACTAAATTTTGAGCATTTGTATCAATAGCTTCCATTTTTGGACTTTTTTGCATTACATCGGTTATTTCTTTAATATAATTGCCTATTAAATTAATTGAACCATCAAGATTTACAATAGATATTATTTCACCTGAAATATCTTTTATATTTCCATTCGCATCAGAAAATTCATCTTTTTTTATTTCTGTAAAAAAATCATTCCACTCTTCTGAATTTGGCTCTTCACTTATTTTTAAATATTCACTGTATTTTTTTATTTCCTCATTGGAAATATCCTTTTTTACATTTACTGCCTTCACTTTTTCTTTATCCTTATTATTTTTTTTATTATCACAAGCCACAACAGCTAATAAAGCCGTCATTCCAATTAGGATGCATTTTTTTAATTTCATCGTTTTTACCTCCAAATTCCTTTATTTATACCAATCCTGCAACTTTTAAGATGTATAGCCAGCCTGTTAATGTAAATATGCTCATAATCGTTGTAACCATAACTGTTCCAGAAGTTACCGAGCCGTTATGCCCCATTCCTCTCGCCATTGTAAACGAAGTTGGAGTTGTCGGACTTCCCAGCATTCCAAGCACTGCAACCAGTTTTTCATCCTCAAATCCCATTTTTACCGCTATTGGCAAGAATATCGCAGTAAGTATTATTAATTTAAATGAAGATGAAACTAGCACAACTTTTATTTTAGAAAAAACTTCCTTCACATCAAAACTCGCTCCAAGTGCCAGCAATCCAAGCGGAGTCGCAGCCGCCGCAAATGTCGAAATAGATTTTTTCATAATAACAGGCTGTGGAATTTTTAACATTGCCCAAATCATTCCAGCTAAAATTCCCAATATTAAGGGATTTTTAATAACTCCCTTTAACGTATTTTTCAAGACAACTCTGTTTAATTTTCCCTGTTCTGGGCGAAGCAGCATCAAAATCACAACTGAAGCTACATTATACAACGGAACCGCTCCAATTACCATAAGTGCTACAATTTTAGCTTCTCCATACACATTCTGCACAAAGGCATAAGCAAGTAAAGCCGCACTGCTCCTAAAGCTGGCCTGAATAAATTCTCCACGAATTGACCTGTCCTTCAAAAAAATTGATGAAATACACATTATTAAAATTGAAAGAAATGTTGTAAAAAAGCAAAATAATAAATATTTCAAATCCCAAATTGCTGAAAAATCAGACAATGACAATTCCTTGAATAAAAGCGCAGGCAAAAGAGCCAAAAATACAAACCTGTTCATCTTATCTGCAAATTCCAAGTCTATTACTCCAACTCTTCTAAAAATATACCCAAGTATCATAAGTAAAAATACAGGCATAGTTGCATTTAAACAAAATATTAATTCTTTCATTTTCCTCCCTTATTAAATATTAAATTAGTCATTTAGATTTTGAAGTTCCTTTCTTTCAATTGTCTCGATCTTTGTGATTAAAAATACTGCTATTATTCAGTACTTACCACTTTGATACCTACAAATATTAAAAGTCAAAATGCATATAATCAGCTCTTGAAAATCCAGCTCCCCAAGTCCATCCTTTTTTAGAAAATGCTTTTACAACATCTCCGTCTGGAGTAATAGAATAAGGATTTATTCCTGGTTCCCATTTTTTACCTACTAAAACTTCTCCATCAGCACTTATCTGAGGATTTTCATCAGGATTTATATCTATTGCACGGCCAGTACTATGAAGGCTAGTTAGCCCATTAGATCGCCAATTATAGCCTCCTAATGATTTAATAGGAAATTTTTCTGGTCCATTGTATATTTCAGTAAATATACTTTTCACATCTTCTGCTAATAAATTTAATACTTGTACTTTTGCCTTGCTTGAAATCTTTTGCCCATTTTTTAATTTCCATATAGGAACCTCAACCCAAACCATATGTTTTACTGCAGTTTCGTGAGAAGGATTATCATAAACATCTTGTAATTCTGCATCAATTCTTTCATGATATTCAATATAATATTCCCACATAGGATCAACAACAATTTCTACTTGTGGAGTTTGAACATTTTCGCTTCTTGATTGACTATCATCTGGTATATTTTTATTTTCTTGATTTCCTGGTTTAAATATACCTTGTATTTCATTATAAGCATAAAGTTTATTTCCTGTTGAGATTACACTTAAAATAGAGAATACTCCTATAAAAAGTTTTAATTTTTTCAAATCCTATCATCTCCTTTTTTTATATTAGACATGTTCGATAACCTAATTTTTTTATTTTTACAAGGGAACAAGACTTATACATCTTCTTGCCAAATATTTAAATGTTATAGCAATCGAAAGAAAAAAACTTCAAAATCTGAATGACTGTTTTTTAAAAGCTTGAACTAATTTCAAAAATAAACAATTTATTTTATAATTTTATCAATAACTCCCCCGCCGAGGCAAACCTCACCATCATAAGCAACCACAATTTGCCCTAATGTCACAGCCTTTTGCGGTTCATCAAATATCACTTCATATTCATTTTCATCAAGTTTATTAATTACAGCTTTTGTATCCTTTTGTCTATATCTGAATTTCACAGTACATTCCAATGGAAACTGAACTTCATTTATAAAGTTAAAATCTGTTGCAATTAAACCTTTTGAATAAAGCACTGAATTATCCCCTTGCGTTACAATCAATTCATTTTTTTCCAAATCCTTATCCACAACAAACCAAGGCTCTCCAGTCCCTTCCTTCGTATTCCCGATTCCAATTCCCTTTCTTTGTCCAATTGTGTAATACATAAGTCCATTATGATGTCCTAGCACTTTTCCTTGCGTATTTACAATATTTCCACCCTTTGCAGGCAAATATTGGGATAAAAATTTATTAAAATCACGTTCTCCAATAAAGCAAATTCCTGTACTGTCCTTCTTCTTAGCCGTTGCCAAATTATATTTTTCAGCAATCTCACGAATTTGAGGCTTTGTATATTCTCCCAATGGAAACAGCACCTTTTCCAATTGTTCCTGACTTAATTGACAAAGAAAATAAGTTTGGTCTTTATTGTCATCAACTCCTCTTAACATAGTCGACTTTATTCTTTTCCCATTTTCATCTTCCACTTCCTCGTGAATAATTCTTGCATAATGCCCTGTCGCCACATAGTCTGCCCCAAGTTTCATCGCATAATCTAAAAATGCACGGAATTTAATTTCCTTGTTACACATCACATCAGGATTTGGAGTTCTCCCTCTTTTATATTCATCAAGAAAATAAGTAAAAACCTTATCCCAATATTCCTTTACAAAATTTACTGAATAATAGGGTATTTCCAATTGTTCAGCCACAGCAATTACATCCTTATAATCCTCTTCTGCCATGCAGACCCCATTTTCATCCTTTTCTTCCCAATTTTTCATAAAAACGCCAATCACATCATATCCTTGTTCTTTTAATAAAATTGCCGCAACAGAAGAATCCACTCCACCCGACATTCCTAATACAACTCTTTTTCTTTTTTCCATAAAAATTCCTTCTCCTTTCCTCTTTTCATAATTCTTCGACTTCTTTCACTACTTAATCTCTTTATAAAAATAAGTATACCACAATATCCATTAACAGACAAGAAAATATATTTGAATTATTATTTCCTTAACTTTTTGGTTCGCGATTAATACTTAATCTCTTTAATACCAGATTATTTTAATAAATAAAAAAACGGAAATTAATTATAGTTTTCAAAACAAATTCCGTTTTTTACTTTCTAAATCAGACTTTTTTAAAATTCACTTATTCTAAAAGAATCTAAATTTATTTTATTTTTTTTATAATTTCCTGAACATCAGATACTTTCACATCTTCATTAATTCCAGTTTCACCTTTCACTTCACCAAATCCCCATTTACAGTAAACAATATCAACTCCAGCATTTTTAGCAGTATTTACATCCACAAGCATATCCCCGACAAATAATATTCTATCTTTTGGAACATCCAAATTTTGTGCCATTCTGTCAACATTATAAGGATTCGGCTTATTCGGATACTCCTTTTCATTCGATCCAAATATCCCATCAAATCTCCATTTGGATAATTTTTTATCAACAGCAGATAAGGCTGTTTCGTGATCCTTATTTGTTACAATTCCTTTTTTTATATTATTTTCTGTCAAAAAATCCAGCAATTCAGGTATTCCTTCATAAGGCTCAACACCATAGTCAAAGTAAATATCATAATATTTTCTTATAACTTTTTCCATTTCCTCATTCGTTACATCCGTATACTTCTCTTTTCCCAAAATATTCCGAGCCAACCCTGAAACTCCACCACCAACAAATTTCACACACTCATCAATAGAATACTGCTTTTTTCCAAGTTCTTCCATCGCTGAATTTACAGTCTTTGTAATAGATTTTGACGTATCCAGAAGCGTTCCATCTAAATCAAATATAACTAAATCATATTTCATAAATTTTTATTCACTCCTTCCCCAATTTGCTTTATTTTTTTACGCTTCAGGCTCAATAACATTCCCATCATCATCAATGGGATTTCCATTATCATCCACTCTAACAATCTTAATACTATCCAAATGCCCTCTCACACTTTCCTTAAATTTTTCAATATACATTTTTCTATATTTTTCACGCTCTTTCTTCTCTTCTTCAGTCAATTCTCTCTCACGTGCTAATTTTGAAAATTCATTTACCTTTTTAATAATATCTTCCATTTTTCAATTTTCCTTTCTAAAAAACATTACTGTAACAAAAAATACAGCAAAAATTCTATAAATAATTATAGCACTAATTAGCAAAAAGTAAAAATAATTTTTTAAAATGAATTGATTAAAACTTTTCACAAAATATTTCTTTAAAAGTTAAGACGCTAAGTTAAGCATTGTAATAGATCCCAAAATAATTGCAACGTCATTTATAGCTAATGCTAAGTACATGTAATTATTTAATTCTTCATTACGTTCTTTTATTTTCAGATAAATTCCAACGTGAAATAAAATAAATATAATGAACGATACTATTCCCAAAAGATACAAACTGCCCCAAGCAAGCATCATATCAATTATTGTCATTATAATTATAAAAACACTATAAATTCTTCTATTAAAATAAAGTACCAAATGAACCAGCAAATTAGGCAATATAAAAATCGTAAATGTCATAAAAAATATTATTATTATCATAATCAAGTCAGTAAGCAGAAATTTTTTTGCTTTTTTCTTTAAAAATATATTGTATACCAATTTAAATAAATCATAAAACACAATTAACATTGGTATTATTAATAAACTTTCCATTTTCTCTCCTTATTTTCATATTTTTTAGTCATCCGTAAAAATCTAAAAATTTCGATAAAAACAATATTTTTTAATGTTCAATTTTTTATTTTCCCCCATTCGCTGACAAAGGGGCTTAATCCCTTGAGATATACAAGAATACCATATTTTTTACTAAAAAACAAGATTACTTAATCTTATCAGTTTACTAAAATTACATTTCAAAAATTTATTTCCTAATAAAAATTTTAGCATTTACATTTATGTATAAATTATGTTAAAATAATAAAAAAATAATATTATTAACTAAAAATTTGTGATACATAATAAAGAAAGGAGTCATAATGAGAGCAGTAAAAATTATTTTATGTTTTTTAATATTACAAATAATAATTTTTTCTGAATCGAAGCAATTAAATAAAGTAGTGTATTACAATTATAACTATCGAGGTTTTACGGAAAAATTAAAATCTGGAATGGAAATACACAAAGTGAAAGGATACTGTGGAACTACAGATTTTGTGAAAGAATGCAATGGTCTGCTACAAATTTTAGATCCCAAATATGCTAACGGTACAGAAAAAAATATGCAAAGTGTAATTAAACTGGATATTGATTTATCAAATTTTACGGCAAAAAAATATGGAAATATTACTTTTGATAATGATTATTTGCATTTTAACAGTGAATCAGATATTGTTTTGGGAAATTCTCAAAAAGGAAGTATAAAAAAAATAAGAAAAATGCTGATGATACATGATTTGGTTAAAAATATAACTACGGATGAAGAAATAATCGAAGCAGATGATGGACCCAGTTCAATGACAGGAACAATACACATAAAAAAAGATTTTTCGACTTATATTATTATAAAAACTCCTGAATTGTCATACTATACACCTATGTATATTATTGATTATGAAAATGTTAATAAAGTAATTTGGAATTTAAAATACAAAGGTAAAAATTTTGATGAATTATATCAATATTTAAAACAGTTTATAGCAAAAAATAAGAATAAAGATGGTAAAATTCCAGAAAAAAAGTATGATGAATTTATGAAAAAAGAAATTTATGAAACAAATTTTTATCCAGAACTAACTAGGGAAATTTTAAAGTTAAATAATGAATTGGGATATAATTTCTTTTTAGAATAAAGAAAACGATAAAGGAGACTGGTTATGAATTGTCAAATTATTTTGAAAAAAAAATTTAAAATATCAAGTTGGTGTTTATTTTTTAGTTTTATGATAATATTTCAAAGTTCAGGTTTTACTAATTCATTTGAAGCGGATAAGATAGTTTATTATGAGTATTTCCCTCTCCTTAGTGAAAAAATAAAATCTGGAATGGAAGTTTATAAAATAAATAATGGACACGGATACTGTGTACTTGATTATAATGAACGTTGTAATGGAAATTTATACATTCTAGATCCAAAATATCTTAATTATTCTGAAAGAAATATGACAACTTTAGTTAAATTTGAAATTAATACTTCAAATTTTAATATGACAGAATATAGAGATATTGCTTTTAAAAATAATATTCCTGTTTTTGAAAGTAAAAAAAACATTGTGTTGAATGATTCTAGAAAAAAACTTGTAACAAAAATACAAAAAATGTTGTTAATTTATGATACAATAAAAAAAATGAAACTGGACGATAAATTTTTGGAAGAAGATATAGCATTCAAAAAAGATAAAAGCACAAAAAAAATTTTTTCAACATACATTATTATAAAAATTCCTGAACTATCTTTTCCACATATGCATGTATTAGATTATGACAATGCTGATGACAGTGTTTGGCGTGCGGAATATACAGGTAAAAGTTTGGATGAATTATATCAAAACTTAAAGCAGTTTATAGCAGAAAACAAGGATAAGAATGGTAAAATTCCAATTGAAAAATATAATAAATTTATGGAAGATGAAATTTATGGAACAAATTTCTATCCTGAACTGACAAAAAAAATTTTAGAATTAAAAAATGATTTTATGGGGTATTTTAATTAAAAACAAATAATTGAAATAATCATTGTTGTTAAAAAATAATGATTATTTTTTTATAAAAGACCTTCACATTTTCCTATAGTCATATAAACACCTTTCTTTCATTAATGACAGATTGAATAACTCTATTATAATGGAACATTTCCACACTCACATAGCGAGCAATTTTATATTTCGTACATCTTGCATACTCAACTGACTAAAGTTAATAACAAAAAATCACAGTTAATCTTAATAACCGTGATTTTAATTTGAAGAAATCTTTTATTTATTATTCTATTTATTATCTATTATTTTTTAAAATGCCGAAACAGCATATCCTATAAATGCAATATATGATATAAAAATATTTGCAATATCCAGTAAGGATAGTGTTAAATATCCACAATCTTGTAATTTATCTCTATCTTTTCTTAAAATTACAATTATAAAAATATACACAATTACCGTAATGAACGTAATAAGATATAATTCTAGCATATTTAAAAGAAATAAAACAATTATTATATCAATTGTTATTATTGAAAATAAAATATAATTATGAATTTTTTTGTTTCTTTTATTTATCAAAAATATTAAAATAGCAACATAGTAAAAAACAGAATGAAATATTTGACTAGGTACTAAAATAATTGCATTTCTCATCAAATTTATCCATCCTAAAAAATAAATTATTTCAGAAATTAAATCAATTTTCAAAAACCTTTTTACTTTTTTCTTTAAAAAAATTATTCTTATAATATTAAAAATAATCTTAAACAGATTATAAAATACTACTAATCCCATAATTATTAAAAACTCGCCCATTTATTCTCCATTCTTTGTAGTATTTTTTAATTACTTCATAAAAATTCATAATTTTTAACTAAAATATTTTTTATTTTCTTTATTTCACACTTCCAAATAAATCATTCAAAGCCTCGCTCATTGTCGGATGAGTAAATATCATATCTTTTAAGAATGTATATTTTTGTTCAGCTTTCATAGCCGCTGCAACAATGTTTATCATTTCGTGGGAAGTGTTGCATAATAAAGTACATCCTAGTATTTTATCTGTTTTTGCATCTACAACTGCTTTAAGTAGCCCATCTGTTACACCTTCAATTTTTGCCTTTGGAATTGCCATTGCTTCAAGTCTTCCTGTTTTTACTTCATATCCTTTGGCAATCGCTTCGCTTTCAGTCATTCCAACTCTTGATAATGGCGGATTTACAAATACGCTGTATGGAATTACATTTCTATCGTTTACTGTTCTATTTCCTCCATTGTAAAGATTATCCCTTATTATTCTAAAGTCATCAAGAGAAATATATGTAAATTGAAGTCCACCTTTCACATCTCCCATTGCCCAAATGTTGTCAGCAGTTGTCTTTAGTGTTTCATCAACTATAACTGCACCTTTTTCATCAGTTTTTACTCCTGCTGCTTCTAGATTAAGACCTTCTGTATTAGGTTTTCTTCCGATTGCCACAAGAATTGCGTCTGATTCAATCTCGCTCTTGCTTGCTCCTTGCGAAATTTGCACATATCCTTTTCCATTTTTATCAATAATTTCCTCAATTTTTGATTCCAGTAAAAATTTAATTCCTTTTGCCTCAAATATAGCTTTTGCCCTATCAGCAATTTCTTCATCTTCTCTAGGCATAAGTCTTTGTGCCAAATCAATAACCGTAACTTCTGACCCAAAATCAGCATACATCGAAGCAAATTCCAATCCAATGTACCCTGCTCCTAAAATAGTCAATTTTTTAGGAAGTTCTTTTAGTTCCATAATTGAAGTGCTTGTATAAACGTGGTTACTTTCTTTAAGCCCTTTTATACTAGGAATTATTGTAGCTGAACCTGTATTTATAAATATCTTTTCTCCTTCAATCTGAACATTTTCCCCATTACTTTCAATATTAACCACATTTTTTGAAACAAAACTTCCAAATCCGTCATAAATATCAATATTTTCCTTTGTAACCAGCATTTCATAATTTTTTCCACGTAATGCACCAATTAATGTATTTTTATTATTTATGCTTTCCTCATAAAATCTTTCCTTTTCCTCAATACCATTTAATCCTTTATTTTTAAGAACTTTTGTACTGTCAACAAGTTTTTTTGTAGGAATACACCCAATATTTATACAAGTCCCTCCATACATCTTATCCGATTTCTCAATCAAAGCCACATTTTGACCTTTCCCAGCCAAAAATCCTGCCAAAGTTTTTCCACCTTTTCCAAATCCAATTATTATTGCATCATATTTTTTCATCTTTTTCATCCTTTCCATTTCATACAATTATAGTTACATAATTGTATTTATTATAAAATTAATTTTTATATTATAAGAGTACCACATTTTTTGTAAAAAAACAAGAGTATTTGTGTTTACAAATTTTATTATTTTTTGATTCCAGTTTTATTAAATATTTTGCTTTTTTTACTTCTTATATAAAAACATCCGATAATATTTTTAATACCTTTAACAAAAATACAACTTTTCATTACTTTTTTCTCTTTTAAAACAAATCTCACTTCTTTAATTCTTCCTAGATTTTAACTTCTCGATATTTCTATTTTTTTAACTCTTTTAATTCATCGTTTATTTTTATAGCTTGACTATATTTCCCTTGCTTTTCATATAATTTGGCTAAACTCGTTAATGCAAGTTCCTTATGTGCAAGTTCTTTTGCTTTTAAAAGGTTATTTTCAGCCTTACCGTAATCTCCTTTCATTTCATAAACTTTTGCTAACAGACGTAATAATCTTGCTCTTTTTTCTTCAATATGTTTTACATTGTCTTCTGAATGTGAAAATAATTTTTCCGATTCTTTTAATAACCATTCTTCAGCTTTGCCATAATCTTTTTTCGACATATAAAGTTCCCCTAAAAGTCTTTCTGCATTCGGATATTTTTCATTAACAAGCTCCTTGTAAAGTTTTTCAGCTTCATCAAAGTAATCGTGCCTCTGATAATAAAAAGCCAAAGCATTTTTTACCTCAATATTTTTATTTAAATTTCTTTTAAACGCTTCCACCACTTCGCTATCAATTTCTTTCCTTTCTCCATATACCCACACTCTAAACAAGGTATCTTCCCTATAATCTCCCTGATCCATTGCCTTTATATAATATTTTCTTGCATTCATTTCATCTCTCTGATTAGCATAAATCTGTCCTGCAAATGCACTTGCTTCCTTTACTCCTCTGTCCGAGCCTTTTCTTGCCCATTTGAGTGCCTTTTCATTTTCCCCTCTCGCACTATAATTTCTTGCTAGATAATAATCTGCTATTGGAATATCCTTTTCCACACTTTTAAAATACACTACCCCAATTCGTAAATATTTTTCCTGAACTTCTAGCCCCTTTTGCAAAATTTTTTCTTTTTCTGCCATTGTCGGATTCTTCTTCATTTCAGCAATTTCCGTTTTTGCCTTTTTTAAAGCTCCTTTTTCCTCCTCCGAGAAGGGAATATGCCCACTACAGCTCACTAAAAATAATACACTTACCAAAATTAAAATTATCTTTTTCATAACTTGCCCTTTCTATATTTTTTCAATATTAACAAAATTTATATTTTAAATTTTATATAATAATATTATACCCTATTTTTTTCATAAATTTTATTTAAGTAAAATTTTTCTTCAAAATGACTCTACACAATAATATTTACAAATTTTGTTACATAAATTTCAAAAAGACAAAAAAAGACCACTTAAATTAAGATTTTCTCTCAATTTTAAAGAAGTCTATTTTTTAATCATACTTTTATTTTTCGTAATTCCTATTATTTATAATGATTTGCACAGGCAATAACTACTATACTTGTTTCTGTCAGTTTATATATAAATCTGTGCTTATCTGTAATTCTTCTGCTCCAGTATCCACTCAGTTCATGTTTTAAAGGCTCAGGCTTTCCTATTCCTTCATTTCCGTTTCTTTTGATGTCTTTTATTATTTCATTTATTTTTTTGACTATTTTTTTATCCTGTTTCTGCCATTCTTCATATTGCCCCCATGCAATATCTGTCCATGTTAAATTCATTATTCCACCTCAATTATATCATGTATTTGTACATTCCCCGCTTCCGCTTCCGCTTTACTTTTTAACAGTTCATTATAATATTTCTTATTTGACATGATGTAAAGATTTTCCATCAAATTGTTATATTCCTCTTCACTCATCAGTACCACATTTTTGTCGTTTTTTCTTGTTATAATGACTGTTTCATAATCATCAGTTGCCTTATCACAATATTTTTTTAAATTATTTCTCACATTTGAATAATTTGTAGCTATCATACTAATCACCTCTACTTATTGTACAATATTTTTGACAAAAAATCTACATGTTTTATATCATTTTTTTATTTCTAAAGTCAGTTTACATTACAACAAATTCTTTTATTCTAAAATCTACCATAATATTCTGTTCTAAACTAAATAAAAAAATTTGAAAACCTTTACCAAATGTAGTAAAATACTCATAAGATATTATTTTTTACTATACTAATATGATGGCTTAAAACTGGGATTTTTTCTCAGTTTTCTTGTTACAAAAAATATTTTCTCTTTTTATCAGAGATAATTTTATCATATTTAAAAATTTTGGAAAGGAAGGAAAAATGGGAAAAACGAAAGCAATAAATGAACGAAAAACTAAATTTGGTACAGAACCTGTTGGAAAATTGTTGATTTCACTTGCGGTTCCTGCTATCATTGCTAACTTGGTTAATGCTCTTTACAATGTTGTGGATCAGATTTTTATTGGACAAAAAATTGGGTTTCTTGGGAATGCGGCTACGAATGTGGCTTTTCCGCTTACGACGATTTGTCTTGCGATTGGGCTTATGACTGGAGTTGGAGCTGCGACTAATTTTAATTTGGAATTGGGAAGAAAACGTCCGAAAAGGGCAAAAAGCGTGGCTGGAACTGCGGCTACAATGTTACTTTTAAGTGGTATTATTTTGTGTATATTAATTAATATTTTTTTAAGACCAATGTTGACGGCCTTTGGGGCTACTAATCAAATTTTTGATTATGCGATTGAATATACTCAAATTACATCTCTTGGAATACCGTTTTTATTATTCTCGATAGGAGCAAATCCTATGGTTAGAGCTGATGGAAATGCCTTTTATTCAATGCTTGCGATAGTTATTGGAGCTATTACAAATACGATTCTTGATCCGCTGTTTATGTTTGGATTTAATATGGGAATGGACGGTGCTGCTTGGGCGACTGTAATTGGGCAATTTATCTCAGCAATTATGCTAGGATTATATTTTTTTAGATTTAAAAGTGTAAAATTTGAATTGAAGGATTTTAAGATAAAAATACGAGAAATTTGGATTTTGTTTATGTTGGGAACATCGCCTTTGATTTTCCAATGTTCTGCACTAATTGTTCAAATTGTGACAAATAATTTATTGAAAATTTATGGTGCAAAATCTATTTATGGAAGTGAAATTCCTATTGCCGTTGCTGGAATTGTTATGAAAATAAATGTCATCTTTATAGCGATTTTATTGGGACTGACACAAGGAGCACAGCCTATTGCGGGATTTAATTATGGAGCAAAAAAATATGCAAGAGTTCGAGAAATTTTAAAATTATCTCTAAAAGTGGCTTTTATTATTTCTTTAGTAGCATTTGCAATCGCTGAACTTTTCCCTGTTCAAATAATTTCTGTCTTCGGTAACGGAAGCAAACTCTACTTTCAATACGGAACAAAATATATGCGAGTATTTTTATTCTTTATATTCCTAAATGGTATTCAAGGTGCTATTACAATGTTTTTAACATCAATTGGAAGGGCCTCAAAAGGAGCTTTTTTGTCACTTGTAAGACAAATTATATCACTTTTACCATTACTAATAATTTTACCACATTTTATGGGTATTGATGGAATTATGTTCGCATTCCCAATAGCAGATTTCATAGCTTTTGTTGTATCTGTGATTGTTTTGAAAGGCGAAATGAAGAGCATTCCGAAAGTGAATCAAGATGTATAAAAAATTTAGAGAATTGTAAGATTTGAAATTTTTAAAAATAAATTTTATTTTGAGAAAAGGAGAAATGATACAATATGGATTTAAAAGGAAGTAAAACAGAAAAAAATTTAATGACAGCATTTGCTGGGGAATCACAAGCAAGAAATAAATATAATTTCTATGCTAAGGTTGCTAAGGAAGAAGGATATGAACAAATAGCTGAATTATTTGATATAACAGCTAACAATGAAAAAGAACATGCTAAACTTTGGTTTAAAGCATTACATGGAGATACTATTCCTGATACTTTAACAAATCTTGCAGATGCAGCAGCTGGTGAAAACTATGAATGGACAGATATGTATGCTAAATTTGCAGAAGAAGCAAAAGAAGAAGGATTTTTAAAACTTGCTAAACAATTTGAAATGGTTGGAAAAATTGAAAAAGAACATGAAGAAAGATACAGAAAATTATTAGCAAATATCAAAAACGGTGAGGTTTTCCATTCAGAAGAAAAAGTAGTTTGGGAATGTATGGATTGTGGACATCTTCACTATGGAAATGATGCACCTGGAAAATGTCCTGTTTGTGGAGCAGATAAGGCTAAATTTAAAAGAAGAGCAGTTAATTACTAAAAATTAAATTAATTGATGAAGAAAGGCACTAAATATAAAAATATTTTTAGTGTCTTTTTTATTGAAAAGAATGATATAATATTAAGCACAGATAAAAAAGTATAGGAGATTTAAACAAATGAAATTTACAAAAAATTTATTACTACTTATCACAATTATGTTTGTAGGAATTTTTTATTCAAAAGAAAGTTACTCAAAAGAAAAAAAATTAAATACAAATTATGAGTATGTGACAGAAAAAATTAAGATTTATTCAGATGAAAATAAGAAAGAAAATATAGGTACTCTAATAAAAGGAACTCGTGTAAATGTTTATGACACAAAGGAGATTATAAAAAAAAGTAAAGATAAAAAAGGAAATGAAATTGAGAAAAAAACTGTTATGAAAAAGGTAACATATAAAGATGTAAATAAAACAAAAGTTGCTTGGATAGAAGATGGTTATTTAGTACCAACATTAAATGAAGCAGTTGATCAAAGATTTAAAAATTTAGATTTTTCAGAAAAAGTGAAAAAAGAATATAAAGATAATAAAAGAGTTAAAGTAAGAGGACTATATGTTTCAGCACACTCTGTTGCTCTTAAAGGTAGACTAGATGAACTTGTAGAACTTGCTAAAAAGAATAATATTAATACTTTTGTTATTGATGTAAAGGGAGATTACGGAGAATTAACTTTCCCTATGTCAGATGAAATAAATAAATATACAAAATCAGCTAATAAAAATCCAATAATAAAAGATATTGAACCTGTAATAAAAAAATTAAAAGATAATGGTATCTATGCTATTGCAAGAATAGTATCTTTTAAAGACACTATCTATGCTAAAGAAAATCCTGATAAAATTATTGTATATAAAGATGGTGGAAAAGCATTTACAAATAGTGATGGACTTGTGTGGGTTTCTGCTTATGATAAAAATTTATGGGAATATAATGTAACAGTTGCAAAAGAAGCTGCAAAAGCAGGCTTTAATGAAATACAATTTGACTATGTAAGATTTCCAGCTTCTAATGGAGGAAAACTTGATAAAGTCTTAAATTATAGAAATAATGATAATTTAACAAAAGCAGAAGCTATTCAAAAATATTTACATTATGCAAAAGAAGAGTTAGAACCATATCAAGTTTATATAAGTGCTGATATTTATGGACAGGTTGGAAGCTCTTCTGATGATATGGCTTTGGGACAATTCTGGGAAGCAGTTAGTTCGGAAGTAGATTATGTATCTCCTATGATGTATCCTAGCCATTATGGAAAGGGAGTTTACGGACTTGCTGTTCCTGATGCTAATCCTTATAAAACAATTTATGCCTCAACAAAAGATTCTATAAATAGAAACAATAATATAGATAGTCCTGCTATTATAAGACCTTGGATACAAGCATTCACTGCAACTTGGGTAAAAGGACATATAAATTATGGACCAAATGAAATTAAAGATCAAGTTAAGGCAATGAAAGATTTAGGTGTTGATGAATATATTTTATGGAGTCCTACTAATAGATATGAAAAATTCTTTTAAAATATTTTAAAGTAAAATGATACTAAATTTTTTTACATTGGATTTAAAAAAGAGGAGTTAGTTATGAGAAAAAGTTTTTTATTTATCTTTTTAATATTTTTAATAAATAATATTTTTTCTTATTCTTCCACAAAAACTTCTACTGATGAAGAACTACAAAAAGTATTTGATAAAAATAAAGAAATTATAGTTGTTTATAGGAATAGTATTAAAGATAATATTCCTATAAAATATATTGAAAATATTATTCCAAAAGAAGAATATAAAAATTTAAATGATGATTATATAAAAATTACTATCAAATATATACAAAAAAATAAATCAGATATATTGGCAGAAATAAAATTAAGAAAAGAGATTTTATTTAATGAAATAGAAAAATTAGTTCAAGAAATTGAAGATAATGAAGGTAGCAATCAATCAGATATTCTTAATAATAAATTTAGTGAAAGCTTTGAAGAAAATGTAAAATCTTTTGTTTCTTATTCATATTATGATGATGGAAGTGTTAATTCTAAGACAGAATATGACTTTGATAGAAAAAGTATAACTATGCTTACATATGGTGATGGAAAAATTTTAAGTAAAACAATAGCTAAATATAAGGGTTCTATCCAAGATGAAAATATGGATATAGATTTTTATGAAAATTTAACCAAAACTTTTATAAAAATGAAAGTAAAAAAGATTGAAAATGGACAAGAAATAAGAACTTTTTATCCAAGTGGGAAATTGAAATCTATTGGAGTTTATAAAAATAATATTTTAAATGGAAACTATAAAGAGTATAATGAAGATGGAAGTTTAAAAAAAGAAACTTTTTATAAAGATGGAATAGAGATAAATAAAATAAAATTTTTAAAATAAAATTAAGGGGGAAATATGAAAAAAAGATTAATAGTATTATTGATGTTTTTATTATCTTGTTTAGCAATTTATTCAGATGAAATAAATAATCAAAGTGTTTCAAATTCTTTTAGTTCAAAAAACTTTTTAAAGAAATTGACTTCATTAGCACCTGAAAATCCTGAAAAGACAGAAAAATTTGCAAGTTATTTAAAAAATGAAATGGAAAGAAAAAAGGAAGTTAGTTATCTTATAAAAGTTGATAAAGATGAAAAGAAAATAACTGTTATAGCAGAAAATGGAGAAATTCTTTTTGATGAAGCTGTTCCAGAAGAAGTGATAAATTCTTTTCCAACTTATCAAACTAAAATTAAAGAAGTTGAGGAAAAAGGTTTGATAAAAACCTATGTTGAAGCTAGCTATATGGTAAAGACAGTTAGAAAGCCAAACTTTAAAAATGAAAAAGTAGAAGAGCCAGAGAAAAAAGAAAAAACAGAACTGTCTAAATTAGAAGATAATATTAAATTACTTTTAAAGTCTTATGATGTTTTAAATTCTTCTATTGCTAGTATATATGCAGCTAGAGATAAGATGGTTTCTGTCCAACAATATAGAGATAGAACAATGACTATTACAGGTGAGGAAGATGGTCAAAAAATAAAAATAGTATACAATTTTGATAATAGTTTCTTGGGTGGAGCTATGAAAATATTTGTTGATGATGTATTAATATCTCAATCAAAAATTAAAAATTTACTACCTGATGGAGAAATAAAATTATTTCATCCAAATGGTAAGCTTTCAGGAACAGCCACTGCAAATGAAGGAAAGTTAGATGGAGTTGCAAAATTACTTGATGAAAATGGAAATACAATAGAAGAAGTTATATATAAAAATAATAAAGTTGTAAAAAGAATAAAATAAAAGAGGGGAAAGATGTTTACAAGAACAAGAAGATTAAGAAGAAATTTTTTAACAAGAGAATTAGTAAAAAATATTAGTATAGAAAAAAGTTCATTGATATATCCATTATTTGTATGTGATGGAGAAAATATAAAATCTGAAATAGAATCTATGCCTGAACAATATAGATATTCTTTGGATAGATTAAATGAAGAATTAGATGAGTTATTAGAATTAGGAATTAATAATATTTTACTTTTTGGAATACCTAATCATAAAGATGAAATAGGAAGTCAGGCTTATGATGAAAATGGTATTGTTCAAAGGGCAGTAAGACAAATCAGAAAAGATTATCAAGATAAATTTTTAATAGTTACTGATGTATGTATGTGTGAATATACTTCTCATGGGCATTGTGGAATTTTACATAATTATGATGTAGACAATGATGAAACACTTGAATATATAGCAAAAATTGCTTTATCTCATGCAAAAGCAGGGGCAGATATAATAGCACCATCTGATATGATGGATGGAAGAATAGCAAAAATCAGAGAAATTTTAGATAAAAATGATTTTAAAGATATTCCAATAATGGCATATAGTGTGAAATATTCATCAGCTTATTATGGACCTTTTAGAGATGCGGCTGATTCAGCACCAAGTTTTGGAGATAGAAAAACTTATCAAATGGATTTTAGAAGTTATAATAATTTTTATAGGGAAGTTGAAGCTGATATACAAGAAGGAGCAGATTTTATAATGGTAAAACCAGCTATGGCTTATTTAGATGTTATTAAATCAGTATCAGAAGTTACAAATTTACCTATTGTTGCTTATAATGTAAGTGGAGAATACTCTATGGTCAAGGCAGCAGCAAAAAATAATTGGATAGATGAGCAAAAGATTGTTATGGAAAATATGTATGCAATAAAAAGAGCTGGTGCTGATATAATAATTACATATCATGCAAAGGATATTGCAAAATGGTTGTCTAATTAAAGTAATATGTAGCATTTTTTTTAAAAATATTGTATAATAAAAGTACCAAAAAGATTAAAGGAAGTGGTAGTATGAAATTATCAATTCATGGAAGAAAAATTACTTTAACTGATGCTATTAGAAAATATGCAGAAGAAAAAATTTCAAAGGTAGAAAAATTTAATGACTCTATCATAAAGATAGATGCCACTTTAGCTGCTTCTAAATTAAAAACTGGTAATGCACATGTTACAGAAATTTTAGCTTATCTAAGTGGAAGTACATTAAAAGCCACTGCAACCGAAACAGATTTATATGCTTCAATAGATAAAGCTGTTGATATTATGGAAGGTTTATTAAAAAAACATAAAGAAAAAAGAAGTAGAGCAAAAGTCCAAGATGATACTAGAAAGAAATCTTATAGTTTTGATTATATAGTTGAGCCAGAAGAAAAACTTTCTGATGAAAAAAAATTAGTTAGGGTTTACTTACCTTTAAAACCTATGGAAATTTCAGAAGCTATTTTACAACTTGAATATCTAAATAGAGTTTTCTTTGCTTTTACAAACTCTGAAACAGGAAAAATGGCAGTAGTTTATAAGAGAAAAGATGGAGATTATGGAGTTATTGAAGATTAATATTTAAATTAAAAAAATCTTAAATAAAAAGTTTAAGGGCTATTGTAATTAATTTTACAATAGCTTTTTTTCTTAAAAATATAGTTGTAAATCTTTATTTACAATGTTATACTGTAAAATAATATATTTTATATACTGGAGGTAAAGATGAGCCGTATTAGAATTTTGGATGAAAGTGTTTCTAATGCAATAGCAGCTGGAGAAGTTGTAGAGAATCCTACTAGTATGATTAAGGAATTAATAGAAAATTCGTTAGATGCAGGAAGTAAAGAAATTAAATTAGAAGTTTGGAATGGAGGACTTGATATTTCTATAAGTGATAGTGGTTGTGGAATGTTAAAAGAAGATTTACTTCTTTCTATTGAAAGACATGCAACAAGTAAAATTTTTACAAAAGAAGATTTATTTAATATTAGAACCTATGGTTTTAGAGGAGAAGCATTATCCTCAATAGCCTCTGTTTCAAAAATGATTTTATCTTCAAGAACAGAGGATATGCAAAATGGGACTCAAATGAATGTTTTAGGTGGAAAAGTTACTAATTTAAAAGATATTCAAAGAAATATTGGAACACAAATAGAAATAAAAGATTTATTCTATAATACACCTGCAAGAAAAAAGTTTTTAAGAAAAGAAAATACTGAATATTTGAATATAAAGGATATATTTTTAAGAGAGGCACTGGCTAATCCTAATGTTAAATTTATTTTAAATATTGAAGGAAAAGAAAGTATAAAAACAAGTGGGAATGGAATAGAAAATGCTATACTTGAGATATTTGGGAAAAACTATTTAAAGAATTTTTCTAAATTCTCACTTGGCTATTTGGGAAATGCCAATTTATTTAAAGCTAATAGGGATTCTATATTTGTTTTTATCAATGGGCGTTCTGTTAAATCAAAAATAGTTGAAGAAGCAGTAATAGCTGCTTATCATACAAAACTTATGAAAGGCAAGTACCCAACAGCCTTGATATTTTTAGAGGTAGAACCATCTGAAATTGATGTCAATGTTCATCCTTCAAAAAAAATTGTAAAATTTGCTAATCAGAATGCTATATTTGATTTAGTAAAAGGAGAGATTGAAAACTTTTTTACAGATGATGAAGACTTTATTTCTCCATATATTGAAACAGAAAATAAAGTTGAAGATAATATAAAGGTTGAAAATACTAAAAATAATTTTTTAGATATAAATGATTTTAAAGATGATATACAAGATTTTTCACAATTATCAGTAGTTAAAAAAGAAGATTATTCAAAAAAAGATTATAATAACATTAGAGTTGAAAAAGAAAAAACTTTTGGTAGTGCTGGGACTACTACTGAAAGTGCTATTGTCCCAAATGAGATTAAAGAAGATAGTAAAAATATAGAAAATTTTGATAGTTCAGTAAAAAATGTAATTTCAATAGATAATAATAAAGTTGATATTAATGATGATATTGTAGATAGTTTTAAAAATAGCAAGTATATTTTTAATCAAGAAGATACTAACAGAGGAAAAATATTTGATGATTTTTCAAGTTTAAAAAATATTGATTTTAAAGTTATAGGACAGGTATTTGATACATTTATTTTAGTTGAAAGAAATGGATTACTTGAAATCTATGACCAACATATAATACATGAAAGAATATTATATGAAAAATTAAAACAAGAATACTATAATCATTCTATGACTAAGCAAAGTTTATTAGTGCCAATAAGATTTGAGCTAGACCCAAGAGAAAAACAGTTAGCCTTGGAGAATATTGAAATATTTTCAAGCTTTGGTTTTGATATAGATGATTTTGATAAGAATGAAATTTTATTGAGAAGCATACCAACTATGAATTTAAGAGATAGTTATGAAAATATTTTTAGAGAAATACTGGATAATATTTCAAAAAATAAAGATGTAGATATAAGGGAAAATATAATAGTTTCAATGTCTTGTAAAGGAGCAATAAAAGCTAACCATAAATTGACTATTGAAGAAATGTATTCAATGGTAGCAAAACTTCATGAGGTTGGGGAATATACTTGTCCTCATGGTAGACCAATTATAGTTAAAATATCTTTACTAGATTTAGAAAAACTTTTTAAAAGAAAATAAAGGTGAAATTTTGAATATAAACATTATTTGTATTGGAAAAATAAAAGATAAATATATTAATGATGGTATTGCTGAATTTTCTAAAAGAATGACAAGTTTTGTCACTCTTAATATTATTGAACTAAAAGAATATAACAAAGAGGACAGTATTAATATTTCTATAGAAAAAGAAAGTTCAGAGATATTAAAACAAATTTCAAAGTCTAATTCATACAATATTCTTTTAGATTTAGATGGGAAAGAAATTACTTCTGAAAATATGTCTAAGTATATTGATGATTTAAAGAATAAAGGGATAAGTAGTATAAATTTTATCATTGGTGGTTCTAATGGAGTTAATAAAGAATTAAAAAATTCAGTTGATATGAAATTAAAATTTTCACATTTTACTTTTCCTCATCAACTTATGAGGCTTATACTTTTAGAACAAGTGTATAGATGGTTTGCAATATCTAATAATATAAAATATCACAAGTAATTTTACTAGGAGGTAAAAGCTATAAAAGGAAACTTTATTTTAAAAATTAAAGATAGCTATAATGAAGAAAGTTTTGAAGAATTGATTGGAGAGATTGAAGGAGAATTAAAAGAAGATATTGAAAATATTAATTTCTTTTTAAAAAATTCTGAAAATGAATACTCTATAAAATTAGAAAATAAAGAGTTATCTTTAATAAGGAAGTCTGAAAATAAACTGGATATAAATTTAAAATTTAATGGGGAAAAAAATAATTTTTTTTATGAAATGGAAAATTTTAAACAAAATTTTCTTGTATTAGGAGAAAAATACTCTTATAATATAAAGAATAAAATTTTTCAATTTTCTTATATCTTATTTGATGAAAATCATAATGAAATCAATAAAATAAGAATAAGCATAGAAAATGTTTAAAAAGGAAGGGAGAGAAAATGTTAAAAAAATTATCAATATTCATAGTTGCGGGGATTTTAGTTGGTTGTACAAATATTGATAACCTAGGTGGGAAAAAAGATAGTGGACCAATTAGAGAAATTGGAGGAGAACCTCAAATTCCAGTGGAAACTAAAATAGTGGAAGATGTTCCAACTGATGATGGAAAAGTTGTAAATAAAGAAGCTAATAATGAAAATATAAAAGAATACCTTTCAATAGTAAAAGAAAACCTTAAAGGTTCTGTAAAGAAAGTGGAAGACAGTGTGGAAAACAATTATACTGTTGGTTTAGGAGAAACTTTAGTATTCCCTCTTGATAATGAAAGAGCAATAAAACTTACAGCTTCTCCAAAAAACACAAATACAAAAATTAACCTTTCTAATGGAAAAGTTAGCTTTAGAAGTGTATATCAAGGGCAATATGTATTATCAACTTATGTAGATGGTAGTTTAAATAGAAAAATAGCTATTGCAGTTATAGCAAAATATGATTTTTCTGAAAGAGAAGTATATGATGTAATAATGCAAAATTTTGAAAGTAAAAGCAAAGATTTAGAAAATGCAGTTACTTTATATAAGATGATGTTCCCAACAGGAAGATATGCAAAAGAAGTAAATTATTTATTCTTGAAATATGCCTATGATATTAAAAATACTTCATTGATGAGTGAAGCATTAGCAGGGGTAAAAAATGATTTTTCTTCATATTCAGATAGTGAAAAAGCTACTATACTTAGAGTGGCAAAATTAACTAATAAGGATATTTTTGTTCCATCTGAAACATATAAGACAAGTGATTCAGAATTAAAGAGTGCTTTACAAGAATATGTTGGAAATAAAGGAAGTTTAGATAAAAATGATAAAGTATTTATAGAAAAAACAAAAAAAGAAACACCTGAAACTGCAAATACAGTTGCAAGAGAGAAGGTAAGAGCAGTTTTAGATGAAACTGTATTGACAAAAGTTGGTAGTACATCAGGAACAAGTCCAAAAACTGTAAAAAATACAACTTCAAAAAATGAAACTAATGGCGAAAGTTACTATGATAAAGCTATGAAAAATTTAAATTCAAATCCAAGAGTAGCAATAGAAAATTTTAAAAAATCTCTTTCTACTGAAAAAATACAAGACAAAAAGCCAGAAATCTATTATAATATAGCAAGTTCTTATGCTAAACTTGGAAATAAAGTTGAAGTTACAAAATATTTAAGACTATTAAAACAAGAATTTCCTAATAGTGAATGGGTAAAAAGAAGTGAAGCACTTACAAAATAATAAATAAGTTTTTAGGAGGATACAAGGAAATGGAAAAATATTTTGACAGATTAGAGAAAGAACCTCTAATTGCTGAAAGATGGAAAAAAATTGAAGAATTGGAAAGCTATGGTATAAAACCATTTGGCAAAAAGTATGATAAACAAATAATGATAGGAGATATTTTAAAACATAACCCAGAAGAAAATTTAAAATTTAAAACAGCTGGAAGAATAATGTCTTTAAGAGGAAAAGGAAAGGTATATTTTGCTCATATAGAAGATCAATCTGGAAAAATCCAAATTTATATAAAGAAAGATGAATTAGGAGAAGAACAATTTGACCATATTGTTAAAATGTTAAATGTTGGGGATATTATTGGAATTGAAGGAGAATTATTTATAACTCATACAGAAGAATTAACTTTAAGAGTAAAAAGTATTGCTCTTTTAACAAAAAATGTGAGATCTTTACCTGAAAAATATCATGGACTTACTGATGTTGAAATTAGATATAGAAAAAGATATGTTGATTTAATAATGAATCCAGAAGTTAGAGATACTTTTATAAAAAGAACACAAATTATAAAAGCTGTGAGAAAGTATTTAGATGATAGAGGATTTTTAGAAGTAGAAACTCCTTTAATGCACCCTATTTTAGGGGGAGCTGCTGCAAAACCTTTTGTAACTCACCATAATGCTTTAAATCTTGATTTATATTTAAGAATAGCTCCTGAATTATATTTAAAGAAATTAATAGTTGGTGGTTTTGAAAGAGTTTATGAATTAGGAAGAAATTTTAGAAATGAAGGAATATCTACAAGACATAATCCTGAATTTACTATGATAGAGTTGTACCAATCTCATGCTAATTTTAATGATATGATGGATTTATGTGAGGGAATAATCTCATCTGTATGTCAGGAAGTTAATGGTACAACTGATATTGAATATGATGGAGTACAATTGTCACTTAAAAACTTTGTAAGAGTGCATATGGTTGATATGATAAAAGAAGTTACAGGAGTTGATTTTTGGAAGGAAATGACTTTTGAAGAAGCTAAAAAAATAGCTAAGGAACATCATGTTGAAGTTGCAGACCACATGGACAGTGTAGGCCATATTATAAATGAATTTTTTGAACAAAAGTGTGAAGAGAAAGTTGTACAACCAACATTTGTATATGGACACCCAGTTGAAATATCTCCACTTGCAAAAAGAAATGAAGATAATCCAAACTTCACAGATAGATTTGAATTATTTATCAATAAAAGAGAATATGCAAATGCCTTCACTGAATTAAATGATCCAGCAGATCAAAGAGGAAGATTTGAAGCACAAGTTGAAGAAGCAATGCGTGGAAATGAAGAAGCAACACCAGAAATAGATGAAAGTTTTGTTGAAGCTCTTGAATATGGTTTACCACCTACTGGTGGAATGGGAATAGGAATAGATAGACTTGTAATGTTACTTACAGGTGCACCATCTATAAGAGATGTAATTCTTTTCCCACAAATGAAACCAAGAGACTAATAGGTAAAATTTTAGAGTGGAACTTGTTTCCACTCTTTCTATATATTGGAGGATGATATGATTAATGAGTTTATGTTAATTCTTGTGATTAACTATGTTGGTATTCTTATTTCTACTGTTTTACATTTTCCTTTACCAGGAACAATAACAGCTTTATTATTACTATTTTTATTATTACAATTTAAAATTTTAAAATTAGAAAAAATTGAAAATGCAGCAAATTTTCTTTTACTTAATATGACATTATTTTTTATGCCACCTACTGTTAAAATTATAGATTCCTATGATTTATTAGAAAAGGATTTAGTAAAAATTATAATAATTATAGTTATTTCTACATTTTTAACTATGGGAATTACTGGAAAAGTTGTTCAAATGATGATAGATTATAGAGAAAAGAAGGGGTTAAAATAATGAAAGCAGCAATAGTAGGAAATTTATTTTTTGGTTTAATTATAAGTTTTTTTGCATTTGAGATAGGTAAATGGGTTTTTAAAAAGACACAAACTCCTTTATTTAATCCATTTTTAATAGGGACTAGTATAGTGATTTTTATATTGAAGTTTTTTGATATTTCAACTGATGATTATTATAAAGGTGCAGGAATGATATTATTTTTATTAGGGCCTGCAACAGTATCTTTGGCAATACCATTGTATAAAAAATGGGATTTATTTAAAAAATTTTTTGTACCAGTTATGACAGGTGCAGTAGTAGGTTCATTTGTAGGAATAGTATCTGTTATTATTTTAGGAAAATTATTTGGAATGGAAAATCAATTAATTTTTTCACTTATGCCTAAATCTATAACAACTCCTTTTGGAATAGAAGTTAGCTCAATGCTTGGAGGAATTCCTGCTATTACAGTTGTTAGTATTATGTTAACAGGTATTACTGGTAATGTAACAGCACCACTTATAAGTAAAATTTTTAGAGTAAAACATTCAGTTGCAGTTGGAATAGGCATAGGAGTTTCAAGCCATGCAGTTGGAACTTCAAAAGCAATGGAAATTGGTGAAGTAGAAGGTTCTATGAGTGCATTATCAATAGTATTTGCTGGTTTATTAACTCTTGTTTGGGCACCAATTTTGAAATTTCTAGTGTAAGAGGAGAATAGATATGATAAAAGAAGCTTGTGTAGAATCTTTTGAAAAAGCATTAGAAGCTCAAAATCATGGTGCAAATAGAATAGAGCTTTGTGAAAATTTAATAGTTGGAGGAACAACACCATCTTATGGAACAGTAAAAGTTTGTTTAGAAAAATTAAATATTCCTATTTTTCCTATGATAAGAGCTAGAGGTGGAAATTTTATTTACTCAAAAGATGAGATAGAAATTATGAAGGAAGATATCAAAGTATTTAAAGAATTAGGAGTTAAAGGACTTGTTCTAGGTTGTTTAACTTCTGATAATAAAATTGATTTAGAACTTACAAAAGAATTGGTTGACTTAGCTTATCCTATAGAAGTAACTTTTCATAAGGCAATAGATGAAATTCAAAATCCTCTTGATTATATTGATGATTTAGTAAATATAGGTATAAAAAGAATTTTAACTTCTGGTGGAAAAGCCACAGCTCTTGAAGGTAAAGATTTAATAAATGAGATGATAAAAAAATCTAATGGAAGATTAAAAATTGTTGTTGCAGGAAAAGTTACAAAGGAAAATCTAAATGAGTTATCTAATTTAATTTATACTAATGAGTTTCATGGAAAGCTAATAGTATAAATAAAATATATACTTCAGATATTTTTCATATATTTTTAACTAAAAGAATAAAAAGGTTGCTTTTTATTCTTTTTTATATTATCATAATAGATATGTTAATAAAAATTTTTCATATATTTTTAAATTAATACATCATCAACAAAAAACAAACATATAAGAAAATAAAAAAATTATAATCAATAAAAAAGTAAAAATATAAAATATTATAAATTTTTTAAAGGAGGAGTCATGGAAAAAGAAAAGAAAAAAGGGATTCAAAGATTTTTGGATTTTGTTGAAAGAGGAGGGAATAAGTTACCACATCCATTAACATTATTCTGGATATTCTGTCTTATAATAGCTATTATATCTGCTATTACTGCTGCATCAGGAGCATCAGTTACCTATGAAGCATTTGATAAGAAAGAAGGCATAATAAAAGAAACTACATTAACAATTAAATCTTTATTAGATGCAGAAGGTATAAGATATATTTTCACTTCTATGGTTAAGAACTTTACAGGATTTGCACCATTAGGGACAGTTCTAGTAGCACTTATTGGGATAGGAGTTGCTGAAGGTAGTGGACTTATGGGAGCAACTATGAAAAAAGTTGTTACTGCTACACCTAAAAGACTTTTAACATCTATAGTTGTGTTAGCAGGAGTTATGTCTAACATAGCATCTGATGCTGGATATGTTGTGTTGATACCATTAGGAGCAGTTATATTCTTATCATTTGGTAGACACCCAATAGCAGGACTTGCAGCAGCATTTGCAGGAGTATCAGGAGGATTCTCAGCAAACCTTTTACTTTCTACAACAGATCCATTATTATCTGGAATTACAACAGAAGCTGCAAAATTATTAAATCCTGATTATTTTGTAAACCCAGCTTCTAACTATTATTTTATGGCAGCATCAACAATATTAATAACTATAATGGGTACTTTTATAACTGAAAAAATTATTGAACCAAGACTTGGAGAATATAAAGGTGAAGTTGTTGTTGACCATAATGAATTAACAGCTCAAGAAAGAAAAGCTTTAAGATGGGCAGGAGTTTCAGTTTTAGTATTCTGTGCTATAATAGCTTTCTTAATTCTTCCAGAAAATGCTATTTTAAAAGTAGATGGAAACTTAAAACAATGGACACATGACGGACTTGTTCCTACATTAATGATGTTCTTCCTTGTTCCAGGTATAGTATATGGAAAAGTTGCTGGAACTATAAAAAATGATAAAGATGTAGCTAAAATGATGGGATCTTCTCTTGCAACTATGGGAGGATATTTAGCACTTGCATTTGCAGCTTCTCAATTTGTTGCTTACTTCTCTTACACAAATTTAGGAACTTACGTAGCAGTAAAAGGAGCTGACTTCTTACAAAGTATAGGATTAACTGGATTACCTTTAATTATTCTATTTGTTTTAGTTGCTGCATTTATAAATCTATTTATGGGATCTGCATCAGCAAAATGGGCTATAATGGCTCCAATATTTGTTCCTATGTTAATGAGATTAGGATATACTCCAGAATTCACTCAATTAGCATATAGAATAGGAGACTCTTCAACAAATATTATAACTCCATTGATGACTTACTTTGCAATGATAGTTGCATTTATGCAAAAGTATGATAAAGAATCTGGAATGGGAACTTTAATTTCTGTAATGCTTCCTTACTCAATGTGTTTCTTAGTTGGATGGACTATATTCTTAATGATTTGGTTTGTAACTGGATTACCAATAGGAGTAGAAGGGGTTATTCACTTAACAGGAATGTAAAATATTTAATCTCATTTTTATAGTGAGTATATATAAAATAAGAAGCTAGTACAATAAAAAGTGCTAGTTTCTTTTTTCTTTAAAAAATGAAATAAAAAAGGATTAATCCCTTTTTAGAAACTAATCCTTTTAGTCTTTTTATAAATTTGAATTATAGTAATTCATCTTTAACTTTGTTTTCTAACCAATCTTCAACTTTAGAAGTGATTTCATCAGTATCAAATGAAGCATCTATTGCAAGTCCCATAAATTTATCTCCATCAATAACTGCTTCAGAAGCTTCAAAATCATATCCATCAGTAGAAGTAAATCCAACTATTTTAGCTCCTTTAGGTTCAACAGCATCATAGAAATGTTTCATAGCTTCAACATAGTTAGCTCCAAATATTGCAGCATCTCCTACACCAACAAATGCAACAACTTTTCCAGAGAAATCCATATCAGCAACTTCATCAATAACAGAAGCCCAATCATCTTGTAATTCTCCCATTCCATAAGTTGGAGAAGCCATTATAATGTTATCAAAAACTTCCATTTCAGCAACACCATTAGCAACATCAAATACTTGTGCATCTCCTAATTGAGCAGCTATGATATCAGCAACTTCTTGAGTTTTTCCTCCTGTAGTTCCAAAAAATATACCAACTGTTTTCATTAAAATTACCTCCTTAAAATATACTGCCTTAATTGTATAATTTTAGCTAATTATTGTCAAGTATTTTCAAAAATTTACACAAAATTAAATTAAAATAATATTTTTTTATAAAAAAACATCTGAATGATTTTC